>JAABUT010000069.1_pt1 | contig 189388 bp, 211 predicted proteins | sample 5559281 | NCBI WGS metagenome assembly JAABUT01 (sample SAMN10711880, study PRJNA513359) | rock metagenome | isolation source: Antarctica rocks | place: Antarctica: Victoria Land, Ricker Hills nord | collected 2016-01-04
CCGCCCCCCCCCCCCCCGCCGCGCCCCCCCCCCCCCCCCCCCCCCCCCCCCCCCCCCCCCCCCCCCCCCATCAAAGCTTATCGTTTTGGCTTTTCGGGACGTGTTGTGGATATTGCTCTCACCCGCCTCTGAGGTACATACCCGGTTCATTGGTAGAAGATCAGCGAGCCCCTTTTTCCTTTTTCCATACTCTTCTCCCTCCCTTCCCCCCCAATAATCACCATCACCATTGTCTTAAGGAAAACATCGATGCAGAGCCAACAATTGAATCGAAAGGGTTCAAGTTGGAAAGATTTGGCTGCGTGCATGGTGGGAGTCTGTAGCACAGGGGCGTCTTGCAAGTTGTAAGATCAGAGGCAGAGAGAGAGGAGAGAGAGAAGCGGAAACGAAAGAAAAAGCCACCAAGATAACCACCAGCATTGCCTCACCGTCGAGGATAAAAATAAAAATAAATATCTCGCTCACAACCCCAATATGTACAATCCCCGTGCCCGTCCCCTCCTCCTCCTTCCATTCCCCCACCTCCCTTATCCCTCACTCGGCGTAAGCACTCGAACCGCCGAGAAAGCTTGCCAACACCGCTAGCGATCTAGGATACTTTGGCCGGAAGAAGAGGAGATGGGAAAGAGGGGATTAGGAGGGATGACGGGCGGGGGATGGGGGGATGTGGGTACAAGGGGAGAAGAAAGAAAAAAAAAAAGGGGGATGGAAAAGGGACTCGGCACGAGAGGGGGCAAAACGGGAGAAAAAAATGAAAAAAAAGGCGAAGAAGGGCTAATAGCCGGATGTTGTGCGTTTGGGCTTGGAGGGAGTGGGGTTTTTCCTCTTGTACCGGAGGTCCTGCTGATTTGGAGAAAGGGTGAGAGGGATTCCTGAGAGGAGGCCGAGAGCGCGGGTGGGGACGTGGCGGTGGGGGCGAGGAAGCTGCTTGGGGCTGGAGTGGTGATGGGAGGCTGGTGGGATTTTCGATGGGGGAATGGCAGGAGGTGGGATGGGACGGAGGGGGGGGGTTGAGAGATGAAGATGCGGAAGGTGGGGGAGTGGGAATGGGGGTTAGAGGTTAGGGTGGTGGATGGGTGGAAAGGATGTCGAGGTTGATTCGTCAAGGTACACCAGTACGAAGGTCTGTATTGGTCTTTGCTTGTGCTTTAGCTGTTACGAGAGCGATGTGCTAGGTTGCTAGAGATTGGAAAGGGGATGGGACGAGAGCGGAAGGAGGGAGACGGTGACGGGTTTTTCAGAATGCCGCATCTGTACAAGTTATAAGTTGGTGTAAAAGAAGCTCTTGGAAAGCATTGCTCAAACCGGCAAGGTAGCCTTTGTTTTCGGGACGGTGCGTTGGCCAGCTAGCCGGACGGTAAGTAGGTATATGTGGAGTCACTCAGTTAAAGCTTCGCACTTTTCATTATCCAGTCCCATCTCGGAGGGAGGGGGGTATCTAGGGGCTTTAGAAACTGGGAGAGATACTGCAAAAAGCAAAGATTCGAGGATGCCGCACATATAAGAATACAAAACTGACAAAGCATGATCTCAAACAGTAACGTCCTCGCGAATAGTGCCACCGATCATCTCGTACGATGCGGTGGAACAGGTCTCAGCTGTGCATCAACCGCGCAGGCAAATCCGTGAGCAATGAAGCCCAACACTAGATGAAAGCCCCGGGTCTTCTGATTAGGTCGTCAGCTTACGAGTCCAATATCCCGCCAGAAAATTCTGCACGAGTTGACATTAAGAATCTCATCCTTCGAAATCCCCCATAGCATCTATACCTAGCAATGCCTTCACCTTCATATTTCGTGCAGAATCTAACGCAAAGTCAAAAATAGTGGTTTTTGTCTCTCAGCCTCGATGCGTCGTCAGATCGGATCTAAAACATGTATAGCTCAGATCACTCAGCCTCTGTAAGCCGTGAGACAGACGGGGACGGGGCTTGAAGAAACGGGAATTTTAGATTAAAGATATGAGGGGGTGAGTGGGTGATGATGTGATGAGAAGGGGCCTGACGAGAGAGGAGATGTGGTATGGGAAGAAGATTATCGAAGATTGAAACGTCGAACACGAGACTGATGAAGCAAGATCTCAAACAGTAACGCCTTCATCGATAGTACCACCTATCACCTCGTATAGTATGGTGGAACAGGTCTCGGCCTGCGTTGACCAGCGATGCAGGTAGATAAGGTAGGTAGGTAGGTTTGTGCCTCTCTCCCTCAGCCCTCGGATCTTTCCTTTCTAGTTGACGAAGTCGTAAAGCTAGTCTCCGAGATCAGTAAAGAGTAGCAAAAAACGTCGAACAAGCCCAATTCCCCAAGTAAGTTCCGATCCTCTCAGCCACCCCGTTCGCTCCCCATCCAATCAAGCTCGCCAACGAAAACAAAACTCCCCAAAGTACCAAAATTGTCTCTCAGCACAAAGCACCACACACCCACTGGAGCCAGCCTTTTTGACGTCTCCGTTCCAGCCTCATCCTCAGCCGCCAGTCTCTCAGCCTCAGCGCCAGTGGGCTTGTGAGACAAGAACGTGACGTGGCTTTGCGGGACGGGAGGAGATTAGGGTATGAAATGGTTGAGGGGAGATGGGGAGATGGGATGACGCGTCACGGGAAAGGAGGATTCGACAAGAGGTACGGAGGATGGGTGCAGACATGGTTGAGAACAGAAAGAAAGTGGCAGGGATGTCGAGGCTTTCTCCGGACGCCAGCTGTTGATTACCTTATCATGGAAGAGTCGAGGTATTGGAACCTCGGAAGCTTCCGTGTGATTCGTCTATCCAATCTGGATCGATGCTTCTATCATGGCCTATGAGGCTATGAGTACAGTAGTACCTTGAGTGGTAGTAAGGTACTTCGCACAGGGTAGTCTTATCGAGAAACTTGATTCATTAATTAGGGCTATCGATAGCGGGGTACAATCTAATCTAAAGACTCCGTGTTTCAAGACCCCCCCGAAGCCAAACCTCATTATCGTTACGTGCAGATCCAGTGTCTCAGATCTGAGATGAAGAAGGCGTTGCCCTCCCTTTTTCTTTTCGGAAGTTCGGGGTTACCGGATCCGAGATCCCTGCATGCATGTCTCGCATCCGCACCAATCAGACGTTGAGCCCCGCCATCCCAACCTTGGCACCTTGGCACCTCGGGTTTCATCATCCTTTCCCCGTCTCAGAAAAAGCCACCTTCTTCAACCTTCTGGTCTGGCAACAGGATCTCGACAATCGAATGCCGTATGGCGTCGCCTTCCAGCTCCCCCGTCGACGGGGATCCTTCCAGCTCCATGGTCCGTGACCCCTTGGGCACAACCACCTTCAAGCTGCTTTTATCCCCTGCATGCAGTGACGGCGTGCCTCCGTCCATTTCGTAGAATTGCGTTTCAGACCCGCCATACGCCATCTTCTTCTCCGACCTTTCCATTTCCGTCGTCCATGCGTGCTCCGCTTTTTCCTTGTCGATTATCGACCATGTGCGACCCTCCGCGGATGCCGGAACCCGGTGGGCTTGCGCCTGGCGGTGGTTGCGCCGTCGCTGGAGCATCCACAACGTCAGTAGGACGCTGATGATGGCAGCCATGGGGATCATGATGCCAATCACGATTTTGGAGTTCATGTTGAGGCCAGAAGATGATGGTGAAGACGGAGGCGGGCTGGTGACGGGGCCAACTGCCGGCAGGATGGGTGCGGGTGATGCGGGCTGGTTTTGCCGGACACAGCCGGTTTTGTTCGTAAGGGCAGCCGGGCATGTTACTTCAACAAAGTCGACCCTATGCCAACCATATCAGTAATGAGTCCCCCAACAGAGATAGATGATGTGCTCACCCTGGGTTGTCGGGCCCTCCGAACCAATTAAAGCGCCATTGGCATCCCGCCTTGAGCGCGGGCGGGTAACTGTCGCAAGCAGACATTGAGGATATACCTCCGTATTTCTGGCCCCAGCCCGATGAAGGCATTCCATATTGTCTCGTGCAGGTGTCGGTGGCGCCACTACCGCCCCCGGGGATCTATTCACGGTCAGCACCAGAACGCGTCACATCAATCGAGCCAGAAGCTGTGTGTACCAAGAGAGAGAATTGATTGACGCCCGTATCCGGAAGTGTGTCCACTGCCTGGATCGTCATCTTTCGTCCTTGTGCCGGGCCAGAAGTGAATGTCAGTTCAAAGCAAGTACAGCACCAATCCGACTCGGTTTTCCCCGTGACTACCACCGCAGAGTACCCATAAGCGGTTGCGTTATCGACTTGCCAAGGTGCCTGGTCAGCACACCCGTAGGCCGTGCCATTGTCACAAGCCGACGTGGCGGAGAGATCATTCAGTGGAGCGTTGTCTTTGTTGCAGACCGCAACCGGTGAGGTGACATTGGCCTTGCCTTCCCATGCGCACGATGGTTTGCAACAGTTCCAGTTCCGTGTAGATTTCCCAGAGCCCGTAAGAGCGGCGGAGGTGAGTGAGAAGAAGATGGCCAGAGCATAGGGGGAAAAGACCATTGCGAGCGTAGGCTGTTCATGAATGAAGGTTTCGGGTATCTTTCGGTTTTAAAGTGCAACACGACGGCTTTGCCTGTGATAGGCGACTTTCTTTTTTTCAATGAGACATTTGCTGAGGAGAAGAAGAGATGGCACGGACAGTAGGGAGTAGTGGTAGAGTAGTATAGTAGTAGGATATCCGTCACAGCACAAGTTGGACCGTATAACTACAAGATACGGCTGGACCGTCTGGGGCTTTTAGTCAAGAGGAACGTGGGACGCATCATCCCTACCTTCCTACTTGGCGTGGCGTGCATCGGATGATAATGATTAATGGCGTACTGCAGAAGGGCGGGTGGGAGATTTGCGACAAGCGCAGGGCTCTCATTTGGTGTGCCAAGAGATGCTTGGACTTAAAAGCCTTGTACGGAGGTATCAACGTATCAAGTGAGCGATCCGATTGAACGGACCCCATTACGACCAAGTTTCATGTTCTTTCCAATGCTCCAATGCTTGCTTGTTTTGCATTCTTTGACGGATTACGGAATACTCTGCCGCAGCCACATCAATCGTACATCGTCAGTCTCGTCTGCGTAACCGTCAGGCTAGTGCCCCGTCATCGAGATCTGGCGAGTTACGTCCGTACGCAGATTGTCAATGCAGCAATTGTTTGACTCAATTCATACCTTCGTCTTTGATTGTCGAATGGTTTTCTTGCTTGTGACCGATGTCGTACTTTGTTCTTCGAGTACTTGTTGAACCAATGAAGCGTTGCTACCGTGCCTGTGTTGGTTCGCAATATGCAAGTGAGAAGAACCCAGCTGCAGGAAGCACGGTGGACCTATGCCAGGGAATGGACTTGGTATGCCTGACTCGTCCAGGAAGAGCGGTCACCAAAATAGATTGCATTGTTGGCCGCAAGTTGACTCGCTTTCTAACGTCATTGCTCCATATCTTCAAGTCGCAGATGCTGCGAAATCGAATCCAAGTTGGCAACTAAGACTTTCTATAAACCGAGGGCACTGACCATCCTTTCAGAGATATCGATATAAGATCTCTGATTATTGCGAGGCAATTACAAGATTGCCAGGTATTTGCAATGTAGCCTTGGATAGACTTTTACAGATATCGTGACCGCAGCGCTTGGCTGATAGTGCTCATTCTGCTGGCAACGCCCCCATGTGTCATCTCGTTTGCCAATGCCTCTTCTAGCGCACTCTGTGTCACGCTCGCATCGTCAAGGTCGCTGAAGCTGCTACCCATACTTGGCGTTCCCTCGCTACCCTCTCTCGCTATACGTCTCTGACGTGGGGAAAGCGTGGATAGTGGAGTCTGCGTTCGAGCGGGTCGACCTTGCTGAGACTGTGGTTGGGACTGAGCGAACGATGAGGGTTGGGATTGAGCTGATGACGAAGAGGAGTGTATGTTCTGATGTATTGGTCGCTCTGCTTTTGTAGTCGGATTTGTGGCAGGTTGATGCGATGGAGATATCTTGGGGGGAATCCGGAGCGTAGCGCCAGGATCTAATGCCGGCAAAGGTTCGACGACTTTAGGGTCAGAGAAGGGGAGAAAGGGAGGGGAATCTTCGTCCTCTTCGTCAGCGTCAGATAGAGGATGCAGTGGCGCTTTGGAGGCAAAGTAGCGTGGACGGCGCATGAAGGTACGGCTCTGAGATACGGGAGCCGGGTTGTCAGAGTCGGAGGAAGACGAGGTAGATGAGTCGTCAGCTGTGACAGAGGGCATGGTTGGCTTGGCTAAAGAGGCCAGCTGCTGCTTTGGAGATGCCTCGATTGATCGACGAGATCCTTCACGGGTTCTGCTAGTATAGGTAAAGCTTGACTGTATCTCAGATTGTGAAACCGCGGACGGAGAAGGTTTGCGCACTTGAAAGACGGTACTGGTCGAAGAATTTCGAGACATTGGTTGTGCTCTTGTAGGAGGGGCCATCTCGATTACGCTTCCCTCACCACGCGAGGCCGGGCGTTCTTTGGGTCGATTCGAGAGAGACGACGGTACCCGAGATCCGCCGCTCGGGGCCCTTAACATGGGCTGACCACCTGCAACGGTACTACTCGACGCTGAGCCTGGCGTCGGAGAACTGCCAACGGAGTGTTTACCGACTTTGCGAAGTTGAGCTCTGACCTGGGAAAGCTGCCTTTCGTAAAGCCATGCTGCTTGCTGTAGTAGAAAAGGTAGGGTGACGTCAAAGTGGGAAGCTAGTCCATGCCAGTCTACCTCTCGGCCCTTTTCTGCTCTATACAATATGTCCCATAGCGCTCGATCTTTGGAAGAGTCCCATGCGACTGGTGGGGGGTCGACGAAATCCCCTCTCGGGAAGGGAAGGCGGATAAAGACTGTGAAATGGCACTTGGGTTCTTGTGTAGGCGTCAGCTGTGTGTCCTGCGCTGATGAAGCCATAGTCGAGTGCTAAGGTAGCGGAGAAGCATAAGCCATAGAGGATGGAAAAGGATGAGCATAAACCACCCATAGCTCCATATTGGTGGAGCTAAAGCGCTTGCTCGGGCCGCTTCCGCGTCTAGATTACCCACAGGCCCCCCCGCAAACAATCAAACCCTTCCCATTTACACTTCTCTTCAGCGCTCAAATGCTATTCTACTATGTATATAGGACATATCGTGCCAAGATACCATCTCCTCGCTTCAATTTTCCCCCGTTGAGTCATATCTCTGCAATCCGGGACTTTAATTTTTATTGTTGAAAGACACCTGGCGGCCATGCTCGAAAGGCCATTGTATGGGATAGAGGCTATTTATGCTGAGAATATGTATGGCATCATGAACGAGAGTTGTTGTAGATAGATCGGGGTCGTGGTTTTCGTATGGTTCATCCAAGCATACATGGTGTTCTGAACCAGTCTTGGAAACACAAGCAATTGAAGCATGCATTGAGTGATTGAAACTCCTCTGACCGATGTTGCCACCTTCGTATGACCTCCATGATCCCACATCTAGAACAACTAGATGAACCAGATGAGACTCCATACCTAATGCTCGCTGCGCCCAAACTTCTGCCTCAAATCCACTAATCTGCGAAATCGACCTTGCCGATACTGTCCACTCGACCTTCTACGACTGTGCCAACCAGATGCAAAACCACCCCTGAAATTCCGCTCATCCCTAGAACTCTCAGCATCGTTCTCAAAACCCGAATCCCCCAGGAAAACCCCCACCCCCGCTCCTGCCCCGCCCCCTGCCCCCCGAGCTGGCCCCAAACGGAGTCCCCCCACCCCCGGTGCCGAATGAGAACCCTCCACCGCCTCCGCCCCCGCTGCCCATCATGTTGAACAGCATCTCAGGGCTGATGTTCATGCTTCCGCCACCCATTGGAAACCCGCCCATGCCACCACCCTGACTGAACATCTCGCTCGGATCAACGAGATCCTCACCGCTGTCATACCTCGCCCTTTTCTCCGGGTCGCTTAGAGTTTCATAGGCTTCTCCGATTTCTTTGAACCGTTCTGCCGCATCCTCGCTGTCTGGGTTCTTGTCCGGATGATGCACAATCGCCAACTTCCGATATGCCTTCTTGATTTCGTTCTCCGTCGCGTCCTTCTCAACGCCGAGTATCTTGTAGAAGTCCTTGCGCTTGCTCTTTTTAAGCTCCAGCTCAGCGTTGCGGATTTCCTTTTGGACACCGGCTTCATTGGGGTGAGATTCGGCTATTGCGCGGTATTCGCGGAGGGCGTCTTCCCAGGAGCCAGATTCGCCAAGAGCGCGGGCTCTAGTTTTGCGGGCTTTAAGGTAGGTGGGGTCAAGAGTGAGAGCACGGGTACAGTCGGCGAGCGCGGATTTGTAGTCTTTGATCTGACGGAACAGTTAGTTTGGGGGGTTTTACACTTTGATGAACGTCGAGGTAATACTTTTATGTAGGCCATCGCTCGGTTTTGTAAGATCTTTGAGTTGGTGCCCTTGTTCTGGGGATCCACCTCAAGAGCCTTTCCGTAGATTTCCACGGCATCCCGATATTTGAAAGCCTTGAATGCTGTGTTTCCTTGCTCTTTCAATCTATCGAGTTTCTGAACTATCCGCAGGTACTTTATTCCGTCTTTAAAGTCGGGATCGCAGCTCAGGGCTTCCCTAAAATGTTGCAACGCCTGTTCGTTATCGCCTTGCCCGTACAGTGCTCTACCTCTTAGCACCAAAGCCTCGGGATCTTGTTTGTTTTTGCGCAATAATGCCATCCCTACGCCTTGAGCGTCACCCAATGCATTCACGTTGCCCATTTTCAAATATGCTTCCCCACGCATGAGCTGCCACTTCCTTGGCTTGTCTGCACCTGCTCCCAGCCCACGCTCCGCTTGGTCTATTGCATGTATAGCCATTGACCCCGCAGTACCCTCTCGGAGCGAGTCTTCTGCTTGCTTCACATGTTTTCGCATTGACATTGCTGCCGCTTTTTCTTGAGCCGTAACCACCTTGACGGACGCTATATGGTCGAAAACATCAAGTGCGTCTTGCGGCCGCCCGAGGGCGGTGTATATACGTGCTAGCCGGTGGAGGACCTTGGGGTTCAGCGGTTCTAATTCATCGGCCTGTTTGGTATCTGCGAGTGCGTCGTCATAGCGATTTGCGGACATCAGTGCCGCGGCTCGATTAGACAAATAAGTGACCGAGTTTGGCTCAACGCTAAGGGCTTGATGTCGCCGCGAAGTTAGCGGGGTTCGCATCCAACAATGATACAATAAGGTTATGCAGGCCTCATCACGATTGGAACCAACCTTTTGTATACTCCTTGATAGCCTTCTTATAATCTTGAGCTTTGAAGTATTTGTTCCCCAGCGTCTTGCAAGCCTCTGGATCAATCGCTGGTTTGTGGGGCGGAGATGATGTTGTGTTTACTCCATGTGGAGGTGGAACAGGACTGCCATCACCGTTTATATTGATATCCTGATTATCACCGTTTGTTTCTTGGGGAGGCACTCGTGGTGCTGGAGGCGGGCTTGACCGAACACTGACTGCTGGTTCTTCCCAATCAATGTCCATTGGTGTAGCAGGATCACTTGGAGGAGACATAGCCGAGAGTCTTCGCTCCCGCTCGTCGGGAGGTAAATTCAGAGGGTGTGTGTCAGCAGAATAGATCTGGTGAGAGGAATTGCGAGTTCTGGAACTTTTACTGCCTGAACGTGACTCTCGGAGGGATTTCGTTGGTGAATTTGATCCGGTCCTCTTCTTGGGAGAAGAAGACGGTAATGAGGTAGTAGACGCGTTGTTTTCCTTCGAATTGAGGGTGGATTTCTTCTTGGGCGAGGATTTGAGGAAGCCTGGGAGAACCATAGAGAAGATGATGGCGGCGCCGGGTACAGTAGTACTTATCCAGCAAGAACTTGGTAAGTTAGGCTATCCCTGCATTGAAACAATACTTTTGTCGCACACACCTTATTTCCTCTTTGCTATTTTGATATATGATTTTCCCAAGGTAGTAGTTCTCCTGGCCAGCTTTCAAACGCCTTTTCAGCCTTGCAATGTCTGAAAAATTATTTTCCTAGCCTTAGTGGGGGATGTGTGACTGGGGGTGTGTTTCTCGAAGCTTCCAATCGAAATCGAGAAATGTCAACAGACAACAATGACATCCATTTCATGACCTTTCCCGTAGCTATTGACAATGGTGGACGGTCGCCACCTAGCCTTTATGGTGATGGTTCGATAGGTGTTTGGGATAATAAGGTACATACAATAATATCTCCGTTGTGTAGCATGGGATATCCTTTCTTTTAGTAAACGAAGCAATATCTTTCTTTGAAGGGGTTTTCGGTCTGTTGGCCTACAGCCAGAGACCCACGTGAGCATAGCTATTCCATGTTAGGCCAATCACGGTTGCATGGCTTGTTGACAGCGTCTCAAACTCGTTTGGCTCTTCATGTCCAATGACCGTCATCATTCATATAATTCTACGAGGTCACTAAATATACCTAAGATAGAACACGCTTATATGACCCCCACAATCTCTTGAGGACTAGAATAATATGATAGGATCTGCGTCGACTGGAAGTAATATAAGCTCTTATGTGGTTGCTGACGAGATGGCCGGGAGGTTGGAGACATCCGCGTTTTGCAAGTCCATCTCATCTAAAGACATGAGAGGTGAATCAAGCAGATATGTTGAGTCGTCGCGCGGTTCAGACTTGATTCCTACGGCTTTTGAGACCTTCTTGGCCTTTGCGTGTGTAACCTCTCGTCTTCTCTTGGGTGTATCTTTAACCCTCTGATGTGTGTGGCACTATCGATTTGGTAAGCGCGAGCCACTAAGCATCGAAGTGAAGACGACATACCTTATAAGCATGCCTGAACCACGTCGTCCCCTTCTTCTTGCTACTGATCAAGGCAATCCAGTCCCCGCAGCTACTGCACAGCCCTTCCCAGACATCAGGATTCCCAGTCATGCGTCTTGTCTCTATGGGGCCTTCGAAAGCTGTACCTGTCGCGGCACTGATTCCGTGCGTAAAGCTTTTGTCGTACCAGAACGCCGAATTTTTCAATACTAGCCAACGACCGGGCTTGCATATACCACACCAGCCCTCTCGCTTATTACCGTGACCCCGAACGTACCTCGGGGTATACAGGTCACCTTCAAAGCGCAACTCTTGTGCACGAGGGCTATCGTGGTCCTCGCATTGCATATCTTCATGGGGTGGTGAAAGCTGATCCTGCTCGAGAGGACCGAACAGGTCGGGTGGCTCGGAGGAGCCCGCAAAATGATGCTCGCAATGGTTTATGGCTGTATTGCTGCTCTGGAGGACATTGACTGTTTCTAGTGACTCAGAGGGGGAAGGGCTTCTGGTCTCATGGATAGATTTGTCAAAGGAAAATGGGAGAAACATGGAGCTATCATCAAGTTGAGGATTAAGCAACGGCGCAGTCTGGGACTGACAGAACATCTCAAATTCGACCTCGTGGAAAGGTTGCGTGCTGACCGACTCAGTTACGGGAGACGCAATTTGTGCAGCAAAATTAAGCGATTGATGTGCTTTGTGAATGTAGGAGGAGCTGCTTTGCGTTCTCGGCAAAGCGACTGACCCAGTGGAAAAGCTCCTGCCTCGCCCCGTTACTGGGTATGGTGAGGTCCTATAGCGATTACGTGGCGACGACTCTGCAATAGAGCGCCCCGCGCGTTTTGCAAAGCCATTGCATGGAATTCTAGGTGTAGTGTCACCGAAAGGCACAAAAGAATCAAGGTCGGTCGAAAGGTTAGCCGGAAACTCTGGGTTGAAGCAAGCTAGCTCTGATTCTGGCGAAAAGTCGGAAAAGTCCGGGAGATCTGAAAGAAAGCCTCCGCTGCATTCGGAGAGTGATGACGAAGATTGCCTATCTGGAGATCGTGGCTCAAAAGCTAGAGGCTCGAAATGGTTCAACGCTGATGGGAAGGCAGAGGCAACGGAGTCAAAGTTTTTAGGGTCCATTGAGTTTTGGATGAAATCAGCACCAGTAGTCCCGAGATCCAGCCCGAGGTCCCCGAAGCCTGAGAAATCCATATTAGAATTAGCGAATTGGAGTGCTAAGAAGATGTAAGCCAATGATGATAATAGGACATCTTAGCCTTATTGGTTTACCCTCGTCCCATAGATCATTCGGGTTGACATTTTCGGGAGTCAGGCAAGTGGGAGTATAAGACACCTGTAGTTCCGTCGACCTAGGTGTACACTCTCGACCCAATGATATCATGCTTTGGTGCTGTATATAAGCAGTTTGTGTATTTGTAAGCGGCAAGCCGCTTGTCTGAAGGGTTGACTTTGTCGGCGCTCCAGCCATCCAAGAATCGTTGGACATTGTGGTAGCAGGTACTTTCTTGGGCTGTTGCTGGATCATGCTGGCGGGGAATCTGGAGCGGTTGAGATGATCCGGAACCCTATATTGTCGGTATGGGTTGAAAGGCATACGAATGCTGGTGGATAATTGCAGACTTATAGTGCATGTCAGTCAGACCAGCCGAGGCTAGCAGCAGAAGAAACCTAGCACTGACCATCGTGCTGTGTGGGCATCCATCGGGATATAAGGTCTAGGTCTGTATGCATGAGTGGTTAGTTTCGGTACAAGATGTTCGATGTAAGGGGAGCACGCGAGCATTCCACTTACAGACGAAACGCTGAGGAATGCGTTGGATGAATGAGGCTCCAGGCCGAAGCTAATACGAAATCGAGATGGGACAAACGAATTGAAAAGAGTGAGGATTATTATTACTATGCGTCCGGCGCAATTAAAAGAGCCAGCTCTTGAGAACAGGTAGAAAAAGAATGTAGAGTAGCGAAACCACACAAACGCATGAAGGAAGCGAGGTTATATCAGCAGTTATAGCCAAAGCCAAAGCTGGCACTAGCCCTTGCTTTGTCCTGATACGAGCACATGGTCGGCATGGTGGTATCGATGAGACCGGAGGGAAGGGTCTTGGTGTGACATTCCGAACAGATGGTGGAACCCTAAACGCCTGACCGCGACTTTACAGCCTGGCGGGAGGAGATCCATTGTCTTGAGATGCGTGACTGCCCTCCAGTACATTTGGGGCTACAAGATTTTCGCTGAGGCTGCATGAAAGACTGATCTGGGGTCTAGAATCTCGCGCAGACGAAAGAGGGGAAGGAATTCATGCGTTGACTAGGAGATAGTAGTGTGTGGGTGCTAAGGAAGCCATCATCCCAAAGGTCCAGGTATTGATGGTCGTCGCAGAAATGGTTTGAAATTCGAAACTCGAAATGGTTCAGTTGCAAGATATTGCTCGCTTAGTAAGATTGAAGGAGTCTCGTCAGCGATTGAGTAGATAGATACCAGGGCTACTGCAAAGTGCAGCAACCCACTGCAGTAGTCAACAGATATTGGTTAATGTGATATATGAGTTACCGTCTGGTAACAACAACAAAACATGCTACGATTGTAAGATCAAGACACGCTGGCAGTCACAATGCCCTAATCTCGTATCTTAGCGCCAGGGTCTTGGTCTCTTAATCGTCGCAGGGATGAGCGATCTCTTCGCTAAGTATTCCGTACAGCGGAGCGCTTTCCGTACTCCTACTACGAGTACGGAGGTACCTACCTAGACACGACCTAGAGCCGCGCATTGGTACCTGCAGTAGCATCATACATAGTCTCCGTCTCGGGACATCCCAAGCTGGCTGAAGCGGTCACCACGAACCAGCTTACACCACCAATCACCGGCAATCAGTCAAAGATGATCCTCATAGATTCCCTTTCGACTCAATTGCTGACAAGCCGACCTCAGATTTCACCGGATTACAGTATCCAACCTCTTGGCGCCGGCCGTCCTGGCCACCTCGCAAACTTTAGTCAGATGCTAGAATGCTCTGGTTCAGCTTCGCTTGATGTGAAACCGTATCTTCCAACTCTTGTAACTAAGCTTGAAAATCCTCGTGGAACTCTTCGGCGTAAGAGTGTGGAGCACCAACCAGTTTGATAAGTGTTGAAGCCTTGCCGTCATCACAAAAGTGTCGATCGACCCTTGTATTATGTGACTTCGCGGGCGTCTATCAGGTGGTCCTGTTGACTCTAATCGACCCGCCAAGGACTTTCTCCTGCTCTCTGCTGCAGCTGCCGCAATATTCTTCAAGCCATAGCCGGATTTCTCGGAAGCGATCGGGATCATCCTCAACAGCCAGTGTGGCCTGCATGCCACCCTGTCCATTTCGGCTCGCCAAAGAATTGGTCCGATTTTCGCCTACCATGGTCTCCAACGCTTTGCATTTCGTGACTTCATCAAGAAGCCAATTTTCCCACTCAGCATGCATCATCTCGCCCTCTATCTTATTGACAACTCGCATTGCCACAAGAAGATCATGTCTATAAGATCCTAGGTGTTGTCGGGTTCTCCGCAAACGACGGGCGGCTGCTTTGGTGCCTGATGTGAAGAGCGAAGACGCAGCGGATTGGTACGGAGAGTCCATGTCGGTATTGTGCACAACAACCTGAAACGTTTCGTGACTTCCGGAAAGCGGTTAGCAAATCTGGCTGTTGTCCTGACCTGCCGAGACAATGACATACCATTTACTCCTCGGTTTGCTAAAGGCAGGATTATCCCCAATTAGAGCATTGTCAAGGTCTTGCATATATACGGCTTTGCTCATGGCGAAATTAGGCCCAACACCCAACCGCGTCATAAAGTTTCCCGCTTTCCGCTCGCTCCACCAAGTCGATGTATCCTTCGAAGAAAGCATGATGTTAGTCAAAACACTGATGGTGAGGATACCAAATAGTATGGTATGCGCATTTAATGTTTTCCAAACACATTGGACCAAGCCAGTAAACCACCGCACCAAGGATGTCGCGATGCTTTCGAGCAATGAACCAAAAGATTCCAAGAATAGCCCCGTTATGGTACGGTGTTTCAGTGAGCGCCGAACTCGCGATACCAAAGGCGATTCGCTGCCAGCAAACTCGGAAGCCTGAATCTGTTGTCCAACATGACCAAGAATCTGGAAGGATTTCTTAGTACGAGTCTGAGCGCCAAGCTTCCTTACTTGGTCGCTGATAACATCTGCGAGATCTAGTGAATCTAGTACCAGATCACTTAGCGCCCGACTCTCGACGACGGCTTAGATAAGTTAGCATGTTCCAGAACTTGCAAAGGATTCTTAGGGATTGGAAGCACAAACCTTTTCCAAATCCTGGTGGTTTAAACCAGTCTACTTGATTGTAAATAGCCAATCTGCATCTCGATTTCGCGACGTGGGTAATGACTATCTTGCTGAGCAAGGTAAAATTTTGTCGGTACGGGAGATGCCATGGAGTCTTTCTATCTGTGACGACGTAACACAGATGATCATTGAGGACGTCAATCAGCTGATAGTCGACAACCGAAGCCTTGTAAACTCGGCCTACACCACCTGTAAGCTTTGGAAAGGGAATTACGGGGATGGTGTAAACGCACGGAATACATCTGGATATTCGATGTCATACTCGAATTCCCGGCGTAAATGACTTTGCTCCAGCTGAGCCCACGATCCCTGTTTTATACCTATGAGAGGTCAACGATGGAGCAACATAGGAGAGAAATATAGATGACCTACGCTGAGCACGCCGCTCATGGTAAAGTAGCTGCCAAACAGCGCTCCTGTCACCAAACATGACGTGAAATAGTGCCTTTGGGCTGACATCGAAAAGTCGATCCACAACTGCTTTATTCATGCCAGGAGGTACGTATACTACCGGTTGTCTTGGCAATTTGAATTTGGTAATATCTCTGCCTTCGTCAAGCTTGCCAGATGCACCATAAAGCCCCTGATCAATGTGCACAGTTGCCTTGAGATCCTTGTAATGTCGTTGTGAGGTATTTCGCTGCACCGCGGAGCTCTCTTCATGCGGTGCGCCCATGGAAACGTGTTCCCAGCTTTCCAAACTTGGGCTGCTCTTTGAGTTCTCCTGCTCAAGTTCGATGAGCCTTTTCATGATAGATTCCAGATTAGGTGTTTCGGGTGAGTCGTACAACCGAACTATGAGGTTCAAACGACGTTGGAGCAATTTCAGAGGTTCCAGAAATGTTTTCACGGTGATACGGATGAACCCATTCGTTCTGTCTGTATCTTTAAGATGCAGGAAGAGGAAGTCACAATCTTTCCCAGGAGCTGCCGTAACTTCGGATATAGATCCTAGACAAACCCCCGAAGTCAATACTAAGCCGAGATGGTTGCTGTAGAAATAGATGTTCTTCATAGTGGCATAGACCCGACCTGGGAATTCTTGCTGTTCATTGAGGTTCCACGTTGCTCTGAAAACAAAAACCAGAGGTTCTTGCCTACTTATATTGGGGAACAACAGTCGAAATTGTGCATCCTGGGTTTTGAGTTGCAATGGATAGTACTTGGGGTACTCCCTGATGGCTTGGTTGGCTTTCTGCAGACCTGGTACTTCTCCTTCCAAGCTGGTAGATTTTGGATGCAAGTGAGAGTCTACAGATGGTGCTGAGGGAGACCCGGCTGTCGGAGTGGATGGGTTTGATAACTTGGAACGCTCGTCTTGTGAGGAATTAAGCTGCCCCCGTTCAATCCTGTTCAAGTAACCCCAACTTGAAGTGCCCCAAATATTCGCCATGACACCGTTAGGCATCCCACCTGTGGCGTCTATTCGGCCCATGCCGATACCTTTCTCGCCATTCACAATGACTGCTACTGCGCTCAGATTAGTCGGTGCTGGCGGGTTCACCAATGTATTAGGGGCCAAGCTGTTCGCCGGTAGATCACGCATTGTGTTCGCAGTAGAGATCCGATTTGCTGCCCCGTCTGAGGCTGGGGGCTGTGGCGGAACTCCAGGTCCTACCGGCATCACATTGTGACTTGCAGCGATAAGGCTGGCTATTCCGCCTCCAGAAAGCCCAGGACTTGGAGGTGCAGGGCCACCTGGAAATTTCCGATGCAGATCTAGCTTTTGCTTCATCCTTGTAGCGGGATCTCGACTACTTTCGACGTCTCTTTCCCCAGCTGTAGAGCGCCGATTAACACTAATATCGAAGCTGCTTCTGCTCGCCAGCGAAGAACTAGGCTCTCCTCCCAATGTAGGCAGAGTCAAGTTTCGTTCAAGCCCATTGTCATCACCAAATTGTTGCATTCCAGAATCTGCAGCACTTGCGGCAAATTCTGGCGCACTTGGTGCCGATATAGCAAATGCAGCATCTTGGGCACGTGGACCTTCGAGGCCAGGTGAGTCTGTACTTGTTGGATCTTGAAGTGCCTTCTGCTTTGCGGTTTCAAAAGCTCCGATCCAATCCTGGAGTTCGGGTTGTGTATCAGCCTGTACAACAATTGAGTGATTAGTTGTCTTTATGTCGAAGCAGAACCTTCGTTCTTCTGTAGTGGCAGGCCTGACACTACACAACAGAACCCCTATTCGCTCACTCTCCTCCACCCCTCCCGATCGTGACCCTTGGACAAGCCAGCTAAAAATACCGTTTTTGACGAAGAACCATCGGCGGATCCAGACAGTTCTTGAGGGCTTCCCGGTAACGGTTCTGAGATTGAGCCAACCCTGTTTTTCAGACCTAGTTGGTCTACTCTTGTCTGGGGCTTGCAGACTGGTCGTTGAAGGTCCCTTTGATCCGGATGTCGCATAGTCTTCAAGCTCCCGAGAAGGACGAACGGCCGCCTCTGCGCTTTCTTCGATTTCTTTTCTTGCGTGTAATAATTCTCGAGTGAAAGCTTTCTCCCCACCCTCCATTTCGCGACTCCACCCCTGCACGCGTTCAATATCACTACCAAGTTTTCCAATCAAGGCGCCTGTATTGTTCCGTGATGTTCGCATGTCCTGCCACTGCTCTGAGAAGAGCTTGACCAACATCTTATCTAGTTTCATTCGTAGTTGTGGTGCCATCACGCTGAAGTCCATGGAGGCTTTAAGATAGGTTTTGCGTGCTTCGTGGAGCTGGAACGCATCCTCACGAAGAGAGGAAGGTTCCTTCGCTTTGGTTTGGGCTGAATACCGAGATTGAAGGCTGTCGAGTTGTTTCTGCGATTGCTCAAGCTGTCGGCGGATGTCCTGTTCGCGGGAAGTATGAGAAAGGGCTCAAACTCTTCCAAGTATTAGAAGTATAGACTTACCTTGTAAGACCGAATTTCATCCTTCAAGAATTGCCTGATTGGATCCGCCACTATTGATTCCAGATTTTTCCAGCCTGATATCATCGCCAGCCAGTATTCCCTGGCGCCTTCGCCATATCTTTTGGCTGCCAGTAACGTGTAGTCATGATCAATGATAGCTTCTGAAACATTTGAGGGGGACACGGAATTGTTCAGCACCCCATTCACTAAGCCTTCTAAGGTCCCAATCTCATGAGACAGCTTGGTTATCGATCTGACATAGTTTTCAAGCCACTTCTCGATCAATTCCACTTGCTCAGAGAAGTGTGTAATTCCAGCTCGGAACGTAGGGGAGTCGAGTGCTGCCTCCTTAAGTCCAACCGGCCTTCTCGCAATATTAGCTTCAATACAATGATAAGAATGCTATACTATTGGTTCTTACACGAGTGTAAGTGGCCTTCCTAACTGTTCTAGGGTAGGCTGCTGTGACATCTTGGAAAGAATGTCTTAACACGGATACCCCATACGTGAGCTGACTTGTCGTTGAGCAAGATTAAGCTGCCTTTGAGGTGCGTTGCAGGTCCTCTTTATCCATTTCCGAAAGTAGTCGTAGCATCAGATCGCGGTCACATCTGTACGTACATACTATGAAGCGGTGAGGGTGTACTTAAAGCCTAACGGGATAGTAGTAAGGTTGTGAAATCTTTAAGGTACTCTATAAATAGTAGCAGTCAGTGACTGCATACCTGGACTCCCACTAGACAGGGTATTGCGATGAGCTTAAATTTCGTCCAATGTCACACATAAATCTAGGTCCATACCAATCACTACTCTAAATTTGCACAAAGTCGCTGGAATGGCCGGGCATCTTCTTGCGCTTCAATATACTCACGACAACGGTCGAAAGAGGCCCATTGCTCCCACAGCGGGAGTTGAGCGCCCTGAGAAGAGAAAAAAGCCGTTGCTAGAGGACGATACATCTAACGAAGATAGTGAATCTAGTGCATCAGGGGGAGTGGCTTTAGAACGAACCTTTTCTTCAATTAACACCAATGGCTTTACGGTCAACCAGGATTTCGCTAGACGTTTTGAACACAATAAGGAAAGGGAGGAGTTACAAAAGCGTACGTGTGGCCAACCCAAGAATTACTTCCCGTCCGAACTAACTCCTTAATAGTTGAAGAAAAGTACGGAAAGCGTCCTGCACATCTAAGAGGGCCAGCAAGTAAGAACGATAATGTGAGCGACCATGACAATGACACCGAGTCCTCTACAGATTCTGAAGAGGAGGATGATGAGGGTATCCTAGCTACCGGAGCTCTTGACGAACAATTTCATGCAACCTTGGAGGCAATTCGGGCAAAAGATCCACGGGTTTACGATGAAAAGGCCACATTTTACATAGAACCAGACCCCGAGGTAGATGGGCTAGAAGCTAAAAAGGGCAAGCAAAAGCCCATGTACTTGAGCGATTATCATCGAAAAAACCTACTGGAGGGCATAACCGGTGAGGATGGCGAATATGACAATCGCATGACTTATGTCCAGCAGCAAGATGACCTTAAGACGAATGTAGTGAAGGAGATGCATGCCGCTGTGGATGGGCTCGAAGCAGGCTATGGCGGTGACGATGATGGGTTCCTAGTTCAGAAGCCATCAATCCCAGAGGCAGGCAAACAAGGAGCAACGGTCAAGCCGGCCATTACCGAGCTCAACGTCGAAACAGCTCACAATGACCCGGATAATTTCCTCTTAAAATTCATGTCTGCAAGAGCTTGGGTGCCATCTGAGAACTCTAATCCTCAACCATTCGAGTCCGATGATGACGAGGATGACCGTCGAGCAGAACTCTTCGAAGAAGCTTACAACCTGCGGTTCGAAGATCCAAAAGGCTCGAACGAGAAGCTCTTGTCTCATGCGAGAGATGCTGCCGCAAAATACTCCATTCGCCGAGACACTACGAACCCACGCAAGAAGGGCAGAGATGCGGAACGTGCTAAGAAGGAGACAGAAAAGCAGGAACGTGAGGAGGGAAAGGCGCGTTTACGCAAGCTTAGGATTGCAGACGCAGAGGAAAAGGTTCGAAAGATCAGAGAAGCCGCAGGGCTTCGAGGCACAGCGTTTCAAGAAAGTGACTGGACAGCATTTTTGGAGGAGGGTTGGGACGACGACCGCTGGGAGCAAGAAATGAAAAATCGATTCGGCGAGGACTACTACGCAGACCGAGATTTAAGTGGCAGTGGTGATGAAGCAGCAAAGAGGAGGCGCAAAATAAAAAAGCCGAAGTGGACGACCGACATTGATATCAAAGATCTGGTTCCGGACTTTGATGCCGAGGATGAGATCCAGGAGCCTCCTTTTACCCTCACAGACGATGAATCGGGTCATGGCGACACTGACCAGCCTATGACAGGAGCTGCACCTGCGAAGCCACGAAAAACATCTAAGGTTATCCGAAAGCAAGAGAGAGATGGGCAGAAAGGTGAAGCTCGCAAAGAACGTCGGAAGATCGAGCAGCTCGTCGATGAAGAGTTGCATGCCAACGAAACTATTTCTGGATTGGGTACTAAACATACCGGTCAATTTCGATACAGAGCGACATCACCATTGGCATATGGATTGACCGCTCATGACATTCTTATGGCTTCTGATGGCCAACTCAACCAGTATGCTGGCTTGAAGAAGATGGCTGCGTTTAGAGACACCGAAAAGAAGAGGAGAGATAAGAAAAGGCTAGGGAAAAAAACACGGTTACGGCAATGGAGAAAAGAGACCTTTGGCAACGAGCACGGACCACAGAAAACGTTAGCTGAATTACTTGCTGGCAAGACTCTGGCGGGTGGAGAGTCAACGGCGAGTGGAATCTCGCAAGCAGTCCTCAAGGGTGGCACGAAGGGTAGGACACGGTCAAGGAAGAGTAGAAACAAAGGGTAGGCGCCTTATCTTAGCCTCAGCTAGAGAAATTATGCAAAACCAAACTGCCGTATTTCTGTACAGAATCATATGTATATTTACCACAGGTCTTAGACTACATACAGTGATAAAGGTACCTTAGACACCTTGTGGTAAGTCTGTAGGTAATAAATCTCGGAAAGGTACGGCTGGCAGGGTTTCCTAGCGCTTGCTCCCTAGCCTCCTTTCGCATTGTTTTTTTTCTCACCACCAACGAACCTAACTTCACCATCGACGACTCAACGTCAAAACCTCTCCACTCAATCCCGTGTTGTTTTATTTTCATTTGCACGGTTACTTAATCAACCGCCAAGATGGTCGAAGGAGAATTGGTACAGTCGAAGAAGTCCTTCATGGGCATGCCGGTACGTTCCCAGTGTCCTGAACACAAAAAACCCGAAAATATCGCGCCATGAAGATCAATCGTGTTGGCGGTCTATGAGCTCTATCGCACTTGTTACAGCTTCAATGCATGGATCTGTGTTGCTTCTCACCAAGCTATTGATCGCCATCTGCCAGATGCTTTTGCCATGAACGGTTCAGTTGGCTAACACCTTGTGACAACAGGGCTTCGTCGTGGATTTTCTGAGTACGTACTGCCTTTTCAAACGCTCGTAGAGTATCGCACGGCGGTGCTAGAGAGGATGTTTACTCAACGACATGCGTATTTCGTGTTGGATACAAGGGCTCAAGGTCACTGATTGATTTGTACAGTGGGTGGTGTTTCTGCCGCCGTCTCGAAAACAGCTGCTGCGCCAATTGAACGTGTCAAGCTCCTCATTCAAAATCAGGTAAGCCTCCGTGATTTGCAATGTGAAGCTGTAAAGCACGTATATCGCTCAGTCATGATTCCATACACTTTTCTTTATCAACACCTGTAAAGCATTGCAAGATAAGTCGGAGATCCGATCACAATGGTCCTGTTTGATTTTTTGAACCCATGTATTTTTTGGCGTCGATGCCACGCATTATCCATTTGCTCCGAAAATTCTTTCCACTAATGATTCTATCTACTCCTAGGATGAAATGCTCAAGACTGGCCGCCTGGACCGCAAATATGACGGCATCGCCGAGTGCTTTTCCCGTACTACCAAGAATGAAGGCATTGCATCTCTATGGAGAGGTAACACCGCCAACGTTATCCGGTATTTTCCCACCCAGGCTCTTAACTTCGCGTTCCGCGACACCTACAAGTCAATGTTCGCCTACAAGAAGGACCGTGACGGATATGGAAAGTGGATGATGGGAAACCTGGCATCTGGTGGTGTAAGTAGTTCTTTGTCTGGGCTACGGAACTTTAGCTAATGATGGCAGGCTGCTGGTGCCACTTCTCTTCTCTTCGTGTACTCCTTGGACTATGCCCGTACCCGTCTTGCCAACGATGCTAAGAACGCCAAGAGCGGTGGAGATCGTCAGTTCAACGGTTTGATTGATGTCTACAAGAAGACTCTCGCCAGTGACGGTATCTCTGGTCTCTACCGTGGTTTCGGTCCCTCTGTCCTAGGTATAGTTGTTTACCGTGGTCTGTACTTCGGAATGTACGATTCGATCAAGCCTGTCCTTCTCGTCGGTCCTCTTGAGGGTAACTTCTTGGCCTCCTTCTTGCTCGGCTGGACTGTCACAACCGGTGCTGGTATCGCTTCCTACCCGCTCGACACTATCCGTCGACGTATGATGATGACTTCTGGAGAAGTGAGTTGCCAATACAGCTTAAAATTAATTTTAGGATCTCACTAATCGTTGCACTTAAACAGGCCGTCAAGTACAAGTCATCTATGGACGCTGGTCGCCAGATCATTGCCAAAGAGGGTGTCAAGTCACTTTTCAAGGGTGCTGGGGCTAACATCCTCCGTGGTGTTGCTGGTGCTGGTGTGCTGTCCATCTACGACCAGGCCCAGCTCCTCCTATTCGGAAAACAGTTCAAGGGTGGATCCGGATAAATGCACTACAGCCTTGCGTATTGGTGCTTTACAGAATGAAAATGCTGTTGTTCCAAGGATCGTTGTACTCGTGGGTTGCGGGAAGGACGTGGTATTGTGGTATGGGGACGGGTGGATGCATATGGCGGTGCAGCAGGTGGTCTGATGCTGCTGTACTTTACAAACCTGGCAAATTTCATACATGTACTTCTTCATCTTGCTCCACACTCCGCTTGGTTCTAATTCCGTTACTGTCTACGCCTTACATGGGAAGATAGATTGTATTGGCGGACGGGGGCAGTTTCGATGGTTTAGTTCACGAGCCTTTAGAATGGAATACATACACTTAAGTCGCAGCTTTCTATTCATTGCGTAAAATTTCCCATGCACTGACCCTCTGCGAATTGTTGCGTAATGCTCAAACAACTAAGGTAACCCCTTGCTACAAATGTAACAAGCAGCCCTCGTTCTGAACTTTGTGCCAACATCTTAGTTATTCGGTTCTTGAAAATTGTATGGATTACGAGTAAGGATCTTCTAGATATTCAGCAGCGGAATAACAATACTCAGAAGCCTCATACCCTCCGCAGTGTATTATACTTTGCGCTCTGGGGACGTTCTTCCTCTAACTTGGTTAAAGCTAGGTACTGGATATTGTGGTCGTTTGCGATTGTTCACTGTTCGATAGCAGGGCTGACGGCCTCTACAGCATCACCTTCCACTATGTCAGGCATACCAATCCATACTCAGAGCCCCATAAGCGCTACAAAAGCTTCCACAACATCTACTCCCTCGAACAGCTATGAGTATCCTCCGGCGCAGCCTGGAGCCGCCGTACCTACGCCAACTCAGACAAGAAGCTCAACATCTCAATACGCCCCACCACCACCCCAACCTGGGGCTGCCCCTGTCCCAGCCCCTGCCACAATAACCCCAAAGGCAAGCATTTCCCCTCCGCCCAAAGCTGGCGAGAAGCCAAAACCACCCGGATACTACACTCCTGTTCACGCCAGGCCTACACACGTAACTAGTCAAGCTCAACCGTACCCACAGCAAATGTCGATACCTCCACCGGAACCGTCATACCCCGGACAACCGCCGGCGTCTATAACCTCAACGAACCCAATTCCGTCATTGCCACGGCCTTCGAACCTCTATTCACCAGCTGAGACACTACCGCAGCCTTCATCTACACATACAGTTCCTAGCGCGAACGAGGGAACAGGGCGACGGAGCCTAGAACATCCTCCGGGGTACATACAAAACTCACATGCAATGGAAATGACATCGGAACAGCGGCGAGCAATGCAGCAAGGGAGTCAACCGAGGAGTATAGGGTTTGGTGAGAGTAGCAATGATAACGCTGGCTACGGGCAGGAGGAGAGCGTATGGGATGTAGCCAAAAGATTTGCAAAGGAGGTGGGGGATCAAGTTACGAAGATCAATGAGAGGTACGGAGGAGGGAAACCGTAATCAGCGAGAATTACGGCGATGATATGACTGGGGCACCAAAAAGAATCATCTTATCACCGAGATAGTAGTGGAATTAGTCATTTATCGAAGTTTACGATCAAAAACGAAAAGAAAACCCGCATAATGTTTGAGTCTTCAGCCTGATAAGATGACTGTATTTATTGACTCAATCCCGGTCGCGGTGAAAGAGCGCCATTATCCTTTGCAGCCTGGCCAACCTTGTCCTTTTGCCCTCGCTGGATGTGCTCAAGTCACACATGCCGGCGTGATGCACTTCAAGAGCCATGCCGCGGAGGGTTTACAGGATCTACAAGTCTGAGAAGGATGAGCTTGCCTTGCCGTACAAATATAGGTGTCTGGAGATGAGTCAGTGGTCTTGGGGGCGGGGCTTGAATCTCTCGACGAAGGGTAGTCTAAGAACGTCTCTATACAGCCAGTATACCAGCCTAAACGCCATGAGGGAAATGGGGACTCGAGTTGCTTTCGCCTTTTATTCACAGAGGCCGATCAAGGTTCTCGCCAGCGAACCGGGTGTGCACATATTCGAAGAGCAGGATACATCATCGCCGGTAATGCGCTGTCAGTCACATGGGCGCAAGGATATCATGCCTTCAATAGAAGTCGACCATGGCTGAGATGGCTCAAAGGTTGCCATATCATGTAAAATCCCCCTCTCCTGATTCTGGAACCGCCATAACCAAAGTCCCCCGTTCATGCGTTCTCTCATCAGTCTCCGAGCTCAGACCGTGCCCATGGAAGATATCTGGAAGCTAAGAATCGGTGCACGGAAACCACGGCTGTACAAATTCAGAGAAGGTGGGCGGATGTAATTGGACTTTTCACATGTCAGATGATTTACCAAGAATACAAGTATTCACGTTGCGCAGCAGCTTAGTGTTTTCACATCTTTATTGAAGCCCAGTGCAGCAAGCTTCCAAGCTTCATTCCATGTGAGATATGGATGAAACATAGCCGCCAGTTCTCTGGCCTTGATCTTGTAACGAACGGCAAGAGATGCTTCCATTACAAGCTCGCCTCCTTCTTCTGCTAGCACACACGCACCCACGATGCGATCATCGGTTTTATCCCGTATCAGCGTTACGAAGCCCCCAGTGCTCTGCTGTACAATAGCACGAGGAAGGAGATGAAGGGGAAGGGATGACGCCTCAGCATCGATTCCACTAGCCCTAGCCTCTGAAAGACTAAGGCCAACGCCTGCGACGGCGGGAGAGGTAAAGATGACCCATGGAACAACTGTGTAGTCTATTGGCATTGGTTCTCGGCCACAGAGTGTTCCCAAAGCATTGAGGGCAGCGAGCTTTCCTTCCGCAGCAGCGGTGTAGACGTATTGGGGGGAATCAGCAACGCAATCGCCAGCAGCATAGACTCCAGGAATCGACGTTTCCAAAGATTTTGAAACTATAAATCCACCATGCGAGGTGTTGGCCAGCTTAATCGCAAGATCGGAGATATCTTCCGTGTTGGCTTGGCGACCGGCTGCAAGGAAAAGTTTGGATGCCGTGAATGTGCGCTTGCTCTTTGATTCAACGACGACTTCGTCCCCATCAGATACCACCGAGGTAACATCAATGTTCACCTGAACATCAATTCCTTCGGCCGCTAAGTGCTCCATGAGGCCGATGCTTATGTCATGATCAAGATTGGAAAGTATCTGTCCGGATCGCTGTAGTACTGTGACTTTCGACCCTAATCGGGAAAACATCTGTGCTGCTTCCAACGCAATATAACCACCACCAATTATGATGAGCGATTCCGGTCTTTTGGGCTCGAAATATGCCGTTTCATTGGTCAAGTAATCGATCCTGGCAAGGTCGTCAACCAGGTGGCTCGGAAGGCTGGTACGGACTCCAGAGGCAATGATCACACGATCCGCAAGCAGAATTTGAAACGGCGTCTGATCTTCATGTTCACAACGGACCTCCACGACTAGTTGACCGGCATTCCGAACAAGTTTACCAAATCCTTCAATGTACTTAACATTGTCCAGGTTTGCAATAACATTGGCATACTTTTCCTGTCGAAGACCCTCAACAAGCACTCTATTCTGGGCAGTGAGTGCACCAAAGTCAGTCACCCTGTCGGTGGCATTGGAAATGCCGTGAAAAGGAGGAGAGTTGTTGTGGGGGCCAGTAACATGTGCCGCATGGATGAGGAACTTGGAAGGAACTACAGACATGTTAAGATATCTCCTTTGTTTAAAAAACTCATTCCATGACATGTACCACAGCCGACGTTCACACAACAACCTCCCATCGGTAAGCCTTTGTTTATCATGGTAATGCTCGTGGCTTCAGGTGCAGCTGCAGTGGCCGCAGCAAAAGCAGCTGAGCCGCCACCTATTTATGATTTCAGCGTGCGTCTTATCACGACCCAAGCGGAAATGGACCAACCGATGATGATCAGTCGATGATTGGCATTCCTGTAGCTCGAGTTCGACGATGAGCATTGCTCTTCCGATGCCATTGTCTAAAGCATAGATTGACACGGAGTCTGCAAATTTGGTCTGGGAAATTAAAGGATTCGTATGACGCAGTTAAATACGACTAACTTGTAGAGCACCAGTGCTGTTGTCTGTTGAGCTTCCTGCCTTGAGCTTCTTGGGCAAGTAGTTGTTTCTTGATACACCTAGTGGCCTTATTTTCCTTCTTCGGGAGTTGCCTAGGAGCCTTAGACTAAATCTGCTGGATTCGATTGCCGTCTTGGGAAGAAACGCAGAACTTTGCCGACCTAATTTGGTAGCCGAGGCGAAAGCGCAACCTTAACAGTAAACAATCTGCTGTCGTCATCCCGCGCTAGAACCCAAGACTGCAGGTGCCCATAAGGCTGATTAATCATGGGGAATCGTTCTGCAGCTCCTTCCCACTATCGTCGCATGGGAAAAGAGCGAGAGGATATCATGCTTGCCGAGCCTTCTCAAGTGGAAGACTCGTATACCAAGGCGGGGCTGTCGGTCCCAGGCCGTTTCTTGCTCCTCGCCTGATACTACGGCGCTTCTCCCCAGTTATGTCGTCGACAAGGGATCAGTTGCAGTCTTCAGCACAGTCGCAAAGATATGCCGCAGCGGAGAGCATGTTGCAGCAGTCCCGAATGCCCAGAAACGATAACACGGGCCTCCATGGATTTATGTTGCCCGAAACGCAACAACAATTGAACCAGATATCGGCCGTCCCATCGTCGCCACAAAACAGCCTCGCGCAGCAATATCAGAGCAATGCAGGAGATCAAGTGCATGGATACGAAGGTTCACTGCTGGGAATAGTCGACTCTCCGCAAGAAATCAAGGAACCTTTTGGCCAAGCAGAACTAGGCTCATCGTCTGGGCTTTCTGGAGGTCACGGTTCAATCCCTCCTGCAAAAGAGCACAGAGGCAGTATTGGCACTGTAGGACTATCAAACATCAGCAAGGGGAAAGAATGCCTGGAAGAATCAGACCCTATAAGCCCTACCAGTTCGCGGGGTTTCATTACGCGAGGCTCGACTGGAGTTGCAGCGCAAGGGACTACCAATGACAGTGGCATAGCAGATTGTGAAGATAAGGACGACGTGGGAAAGCCCCCATCCTGGAGCGACTTAAAGACCAAGGCGGGAAAGGAACGGAAGAGGCTCCCGTTAGCTTGTATAGCTTGTAGACGGAAGAAAATACGATGTTCAGGCGAAAAACCGGCTTGCAAACATTGCTTGCGTTCTCGAATTCCGTGTGTTTATAAGGTCACCGCAAGAAAGGCAGCACCGAGGACTGACTACATGGCTATGCTTGACAAGCGTCTGAAGAGAATGGAAGAGAGAGTCATCAAAATAATACCTAAAGAGGAGATGGCAAGTGCTGCAGCGATAGGAAGGGCAAACGTCAGGCCTCCAGCTTCTGGGCAGAATCTCAAGGCTCAAAGTGGAAAGAAGAGGGCCGCGGGAGAAGCCTTTGGGCCTGACGTTGATGAATGGGCGCAGTCAAAGACTAGCAGCCGGCCTCCTAGAGTTCTGGACTCAGATGAGAATAGATTGCTTATGGAAGGCGCCGAAAATTTACCATCTCCAGAGATCCAAGTACATTTGTCTGAGGTCTTCTTTGACTGCTTGTCTGGTCAAGCTTACCATCTTTTACACAAACCAAGCTTCATGAGAAAATTACGGTATCTACAATATCTTCATGTCTGGAATTATCGAAAGCACTAACGTTTCTCTAGCGCCGGGACTGTGCATCCAGTACTCATTCTTGCAGTCTGCGCTGTCGCAGCTCGTTTTTCTACACATCCGCAGGTTAATACAGAGCCAGCGTTTCTTCGAGGAGAGAGCTGGGCAGCTCCCGCACGAGAAATTGCGCTAAAACGATACGATGAGCCAAACATGACGATTTTGACTGTTCTATTGATCCTCGGTTTACATGAGTTCGGCACCTGTCAGGGTGGGCGGAGTTGGATGCTTGGCGGTATGGCCATGCGAATGGCGTACGCGTTGCAGCTTCATCGGGAGCTCGACCATGATTCAACCATGCGGGACAACAAGAAGGCTACAGAGCTTAGCTTCACAGATCGAGAGATCAGAAGGAGGACGATGTGGGCTTGCTTCCTCATGGACCGTTTCAGTTCGTCCGGCACCGAGCGCCCAACGTTCCTGAATCAAGACAATATCAAGATTCAATTGCCCGTCAAAGAATCGCATTTTCATATGGAAATACCAGGTTCTACAGAAACTTTGGACGGCGAAGTGCTTGATCCAGTCCCACCTGATACCGGTGAGGTTTCGAATGTGAAAGACAATATGGGAGTAGCTGCCTACTTGATCCGAATAATTGCCATTTGGGGATGCGTGATCAAGTATCTCAACCTGGGTGGTAAAGAGAAGGACACTTACCCCATGTCAGATCCCAACTCTCAATTTGCACAGCTGAAAAAGAAGGTTGATGGTTTTGAATCATCACTGCCCTCTTCATTGCAGAATAACTTGGAGAATCTAAACAATCATGCCGCTGAGAAGACCGCAAACCAATTCTTGTTTGTGCATATCGCCTCCAATCATGTTAGATTGTTCCTGCATCGCTTTGCCATCCCTTCGGGGCCTGGAGGAAGGCCGCCCAATGATGTGCCGAGGTCATTTGTTGCTGAGGCTGGTGCTACGGCTATTGAAGCGGCCAATCGAATATCGATGCTCCTTGAAAGCGCGGCGGAACACCAAGTCGTTGCGCCTTTTGCTGGCTACTGTGTTTTCTCATCGAGCACCGTCCATATCTGGGGTATTTTCTCTAAAAATGCAGGCGTAGAAACGTCCTCAAAAAGGAATCTCGCCCGTAATGTCAAATACTTGAGCAAGATGAAGAAATACTGGGGCATGTTCCACTTCATGGCCGAGAACCTTAAAGATATCTATCGCGCGCACGCCGACGCCTCGCTCAAAGGCCCCGGTACAGCGGAAGCAGGCACCGCAGACACTAGTATCTTCCAGTATGGTGATTGGTTCCAAAAATACCCTCATGGCGTCTCATCAACCGATTACGAAGATCCAGCCACAACAATAAAGCAAGAGTCAGGGAACGACGCAGCCTTGAGCCAAAAATCTGACCTCCAAAGTGTTGAAGAATTCTTCCACCAGCTTTCGCCCCCTACAAGAACCGGCCCCCATGTCAAAATAACAAAGAGGCCTTCCAGTTCGCACTCAGGTACCCAGCCACCATCACAGCCTCTACACCACCAATCCCACAACCCCTGCCCGATCGACCCTCACCAGCCGCTTCTTCCTCAACCGCTTTCATCATCCCACTCACTATCTCCCGCCTCGTTTCACACCCCTCCACTCTATAATCCACAAACTTTTGCACCAACTTATCCCCTCCTATCGTCTATACAGCCCAACAAACTTGACCCCAGCATCGTCTACAGCGACCAACCCCAAACCTCAATTTGGCTGGACTATCCCCACCCGACTCTCCAGAACCACTACACTGGTGATCTACAGACGAGCGCATGGTATATGCCGTTTAACCTCAATCCACCGGATATCCGGAACCAGGAGGACTATGGTGGCGTTGGGAACTTTGGAGCTGATCCTAGTAGTGGTTTAGGGAGTCAGTGATAGAATCTTCGTCGTGTTCGATGTGATTCTCGAGGGTTTTCTCAACTTGGTGTGGTGTCAACTGGAAAGGATATACCGGCGTTTCCACTTCGATTTTTAGGACTAACAAGGAAAGGGCTTTTGGCTTTTAGATATCCCTGGGCGCAATGGAAGGAGAGGGTGATGAGACGGGATCAATTAGCGCGGGGAGGTTGTGATTCTCTGTGTGCTTCACACACCTCTATAGTTTCTACGTATCACAATCTGGAAGAGAAATATTTAAAAAGCCCCCAATTCTAAGTTCTCGCTCCTATGCTAACTCCAAAATCACAATTGCACAAATCTTCCATGGAGCTGACGTCAAGCGAAGACGCCAGATTCGATTAGTAGCACTGACTCTTGAGTCTTGTAACAGTAAAGTGATGGACCACGACGGAGGAAGCATAGAGTGAAAATCGAAGTTTGAATCGAAAGAATGGGAAGCGGAAGGACACGATATTAGATGAATAGGATGGGGGAATGGCATGAGAAAAGTTCCATTTTCTAGTCGAAGATATGCTGGGCAGATGGATCTAAGCCGAATGGACGTAAAGGGAGGTGATTGAGGTCGATGTGGAAGGTTCTCTTACGGGAGAAGCCCTTCTTTGGGGTTTTTACGAGTACGAAGACAGATATTCGAGTATTCGATACCACGAACTCTATGTTCCGTTTGAAAATAGAGGTTGTCAGTGGAAGAACGGCGGAGGGGAGTCGTTGAGGTTGAAGTGGAAGGGGTCTCAATTTTGGGAAAGAGCCTCTAAAAGCTTCTAATTGGAAAACCCATTGGACTTTCTTAGGAAGAAGAGTAGCCAAAACTGTGTGCATTGAATTTTAACCAATGAAAGACGACAGTTAAAGTCGAAGTGGACCACCCTCCCAATTGGAAATTTCGTTGAAGATTTTTCTGAATCACAACGCTTTGAAAGGATGAGAATGTTCATGCCACGGTATCATCGATTAGAGGGAAAGGGGTCTTCTAAACCAAACCAACTCCACGCGGGCCCCAGCTGCATAAATCGCCTTCTCTACTCCACCCACTTCAAACTCCAACACCCCCTCCCCCTCCAAAACGGCACAATCCTCACCCCGCCCTCCCCCCTCACCTCCTCCCTCACAATCTCCTCCCCCTTCCAGACCTCAATCTTCTCCCCCCTCTCATCCCGAACCCCATAAAACTCCCTTCCAAACCCGCCCAAAAACCCCTCTAACTTCTCTCTCGTAACCTCCCTTTCAGAAAGCACTCCTCGCTCACAAGCGAGTTCCAGCGCGGAGAGCACGAGCTGCGTCGCATACGGCTGCGTAAACACCCCCGCCGCAATCTTGCCGTTTGACGGAAATTTAGACGAGATGGGGTGCGGGGCGCTGTCGGTGCCGAGGAAGAATTTCGGGTTGCCTGAGACGGCGGCGCGGAGGATGGCGTCGCGGTCTGAGGGGAGTTTGGCGACGGGTTTGCAGAAGTTGATGGGGTCGCCGGCCCAGTCGTCGATGGTTAGGGAGAGGTGGTGCGGGGTGATGGTTGCGGCGATGGTGGGGCCGCACGATGAGACGGCGGAGATGGCGGCGGAGGTGGTGATATGTTCTAGGATTATACGGAGGGACTTTGGGGGGTTCAGCTTTTGTGGGTGCGTGGAAGTGGCTGGGATGAAAGATTAAGGGCTTACTGGGAAGCGAGTGTGGAGGTCTAGGAGGGTGGGGAGGAAGCTCTCTTCGGCGTTTAGGACTGTTACGTTATCTCCTGACGGTGATTCGCCGTGGAGGTTGAGTATCAAGTTTTCTTTCTCCATTTCGGCAAAGACGGGGTAGTAGGTTTCGTAGTTGACGACGCCAGATGCGGAGTTGGTTGTGACCTGTGTAGAAATCTAAGCTTTGGGAAACGTTGATAGTAGTTTGAGGGGAAAGAGAAGAGAAAAGAGACTATTTACGAAAAGAGGAAACAGCGGATGACTTACACCTGCGGGATATGACTTGACCCCAGTAACGCCCGCTTTTCTTGCTTCTCTAATCGTGTCCGGTGTGATACTTGGGTGTAGATACAAAGACATGAGAAATCTGACATTCGGTTGGATTTTTTGAAGATAGCTGCGATAGGAGAGAGCATGTTCGACGGTCGTGATTGGAGGCACCAGATTTGGCATGACCTGACTTATCAGTTATCGAGGGTTGGCTTGTACCCTCGAGAGATAATACACGCACATATACTATGTTTACTCCACCCTGCCGTATGGTTTTGGTAACTGCTTCGCAGACTTCATTATCTCGAAGATGAACGTGGAAGTCTGCTGAAGCTGGGAGCTGGATGTTCTCGAACTTCTTAAGAGGCATTGTAATAAACAGTAGCAAAAAGTCAGAGCAGAAGCTCGGAAATAAATTTGTTCGTAAATGACATCAAAGCATGGTAGCAGAACTATACTCGGAAAATGGATCTCTACTGAAAGCAAGTTGACAGTGGATTGAGTAGCCAGCGATGATAGAGACAGTTGGATGGAATACAAACAATGGAAGACGTCCGAACGTTCAATCCTGGGCGAAATACTAGACAATTAACCGACGGAACCGAAGGGTTATTAGCGTGTGCAGAAAGGTATCGAATCCTTGGCATCGCAATTGTCGCGCCCCCCCCCCAAATTTACTATTGAATTCAGACATTCTTGACATTCTCAAACCTTCAACGCTCTATTGGAAAACCAATAGAAAAATCCAACCGGTAAATTTGAAGCTGTTCAAACCTTTCACAGTGCTGACATCCTTTTAGCCCCCCCCCGACCCCCGAAGCCATCATGCCGTCGTCACGCCGAAGTCAGAAACTACCTCTGAAGGATTCACTCATCCCCTCAAGCACCTCATCAAGATCGAAACCTTCTGGCAAAGCAGACGCTGCTCGCAAAGCCAAAGCAGACGCCGCTGCTAGGACCATTGTAGAGGCTGCTGCCAAAGCAAACACTGCAAACGCTGCTGCCAAAGCCAATTGCCCCCGCAATTTCAAGGAACATATCATTGATAATTTCAAAGCAGCGAAGAATGCTCGCGTTATTCATGATGATTACACTCCTCGGAGCCGAAAAGGAACTGCATAGAGGTAGCAATTCATCTGCTAGCCATCGAAAGAAAGCCTCGCCGTTGAACCAGCCTTCACGAATACCGATACAGAGTAGATAGCCATCGATTGTATACGCCGGAAGAACGCTCCAGAAATGCTCTCTCTTTCTAGAGGCTTGATAGCGAGCTGGCTCACCAACCGATGCATAGGCTTGATGACGTCACCCCGTAGTCTCGTTGAATAGAGTCTCATCGACGAAGACAAGCTGTTCAGCCGTCAGCTGCAACAGGTCGGCAATTCAGTTTAATCGCAGCTCATCATTCTGTCTGATGTCGACACGCTGTTCTCTCTTTTCACTTCAGTGTCTCTTCTTCAGGATCCTGAATATGGTGAATCTATGAACATGTATATTCCACTCCTTTCATAGGAACCACATCATCTCTTTCTGCATGGCTCATGACTGTTGCTCTAGATATGTAATAAGAGAGTCTTCAGCGGCTGGAAAGACCTTACGGGGGACCCCCTTGGGTCGAAACTGAGGTCTGCACGGCGAATGATATATAAACAGGTTCTCTTGTATATTATAAACGGTATCAAAATGACAGTGAACCTCTTCGGCGATAGCTAGGGGGCGTCAGTGTAGTAGTAGAAGACGTACTATTTTGGAGCGAATGGATGGGTTCAGTGAGCGAGGCATAGCTATTTGACAGGTCAGTAAGTGATTTTGAATAGAGGTCAGTAAGTGCTTTTGAACAGCTTCAAATTTATCGGTTGGATTTTTCTATTGATTTTCCAATAGAGCGTTGAAGGTTTGAGAATGTCAAGAATGTCTGAATTCAATAGTAAATTTGGGGGGGGGCGCGACAATTGCGATGCCAAGGATTCGATACCTTTCTGCACACGCTAATAGTGTCGCAGTAGTATGGAGATACCGGCTGAATGCTCTGTGCTACTCCATAACAACATCTCTGATGACAAGTCAGGCTGAAAGAAGAGCCATTCATGAGTGCTGGACGTAAAACAATGGGTCGCCAACAACAGCCTCTCCAAGACGGGGAAGAGCTCGATGTTTGCACGAAAACTGAGTCTGGGGATGATCATAAGAATTGGTGGCAAAAATCACAGCAATACCTGATAAGAAATGGTAGGAGTTTTGGAAAGATTGTCTTAATGCTGGCTGCGGTGTTGATTGGGGTTCATTTTATGCTTAATCCTTGGGATGGCATGCGATATAGAAAGGTTTGTATGGCTGGTGCAATTGCATTGAGTACTATGAATCATCCAAGCGCCCGACCGATTCCCTGCTTCGAACATGTCTTTTTATTATTTCGCATCTACCCAAGCTACTTTCTCTATATGTTTGAAAACTTCCGAGCCACAACTCCCTGCACTGACACTGAACGCAGACTATTGATCCAGATATGGTCAGAAACCACTCGCACTACAAGCATAAAGCAAATTTCACATTTCACAAGCCTTCTGATTTCAGTTTCATCCAGCTGATAAACGATAACATCGACTATGAAGGAAAGAAGCATGTTAAGGTTCAAGGAGAAGTCAACGTCATGTCATCCACGGAAGTAGCCGAATCAGATATCCATTCTCAACTCGAGTTTCTTGTTTCGGATGCCTCTCTGATAGGACCGCAGCTGTCGATTGCAACAGAATCTTCTTTAACGATCAATCCTCCTCGTTTCTCGAGCGCCGAAGGCAATCAATTTCCGGGGGCCACCTCGGATCAGCCTTTCATGTTCATCTTCGCAACCATATGGGTTTCCCCCGGCATCACCTTAGATACTTTTCGCGTTTCCACTGAATCCCTACCCATCGCATTCCATGCCAACCTGAATTACACTGTGAGCAGCCGTACCCACATTTCGTCCAAATCTGGCCACATCACCGGCCCCTTAGGTGCCCTCTACGAGTATAAGAAACCTTTGTGCGCCAGATCGCGCGAAACAATCATCGACACCGGCTCCGGATCCATCCAAGGAACCTATTCCCTCTATGATCTACTTTCCATCTCCAGCAGCTCTGGTTCCATCAACGTCAACATCGAGCCGAAGGACGCCTCTTCCTCCTCATCCAAACCCGCCCGACTCCGCATCATAACGAGCTCCGGCTCCATCCAAGCCTACGTCCCCTTCCTCTCCGCCAGTCTCCCTAACCGCACATACGAGACAGACATCAGCTCCACCAGCGGCTCCATTGACGCCACCCTCTTCCACGGCAAGCGCACCTCTCTGCACACATCTTCCGGCCGCATCTCCGCTTCCCTCTCCCCCTACGGCCCCAACACCTCCCGCTCCGATCTTGACGTCCACACCATCGCCGGCAGCATAGACGTCGCCATCGAGCCCTCTCTTTCGGACCCCTCGGCTCCCCTGCGCCTCTTCTACGCCTCCTACCGCGCAGGTTCCGCGAGCTTGCGGCTTAGGTATCCTGCGCAGTGGGAGGGGGTTATTGAGGGGAGGACGGGGACGGGGAGTATGCGTATCAACTGGAGTGGGTTGCAGATTGTGAGGGACGATAAGAGTTTCGTGGGGCGGTCGATTAAGGGCGTGAAGGGGGAGGGGTTGTCGAGATTCCAGGTTGGGTCGGGGAGTGTGGATTTGAGTGGGTGAGGGTGGTATGGGGAGCAAGGTTTGGAATATGGGCATCATTTCGATATGGGGCTGGAGGGAATCGTACCTGTTTAATACTTCGACGACTTAACGAGGGGAACCTCTACGAAATAACGGATCTATGCTTTGGACAGGAATTGCTCCGGCGCTCGCGTTATAACGACTTGACGATATCACGATAGGATGATAATCAGGAAGATCAAAGTCTTATGGCCACGGGTTTCTAAAGAACGGATTAACTTGTTACTGAGTATTTCATTCTACGGGAGGACTTTTTGGTAAACAGTGCTACTGAAAGAATAGTGGTTCAGAGAGTCAAAGCCACGGATGAACTTGTGGTCCATATTGATCAGTACAAAGGCGTACTTTTCACAATGACGTTAAATCCAAATTATCATTCATTTTTGCGTATGATTCTAAGACGATAAATGTGAGCGCGATTTCGAAGTACACAGTAGGTGGTTTGGAGCTAGCGTGCTCGTTGCCCCTGACTCCTCAAACCGTGACTCTGACGTAGCCATAGAACTATTTACTGTGTACACCAAGCCATTGCGACGCGGCCAAGCCCAACGAACTTCTGGGCTGCATTGCCAGCACATATCTGACTCGAGTAGTTTTGGAGTAGGTATCACCTGGTGTGTTCCCATTGCTGCAGAAGCCAGCTATTTCCATCTGTTAGTCGGTATGGCCTCCCAGGATTAAGTGGGTAAAAGATCCTATTCTATTCGCTTTGCGTTTTAGCCACAGCCCTTGTCCTGCAGCGCCATGTAACCATCACAGCGAGCCAGAAGCCTATTCGCGCTGAACATTTCCCTGGATGAGTGATTTGTCCCATACTTGCACCTATCGCATCTGCAGCCATTGCGTCCTGCGGAGTATTGGCGCTTGCGTGATAAAGTGTGGTGGACGTGACTACCACTACCACTCAAGCAGGGAAGATGCTTCTCTCGAAAGAAGCAGCCGCTTCCCTTCCATGAACTTTTCAATATGTCTCTTTTCAACTTTTCAAGAGGGGAAATGAACGGTGCCCATCCTTGACGAGTGAGATCAGCCTGCTTTATCGCCCTGCAGTCCCGTTGACAGGCGGGAGGCGGCATCAACCCTGGTCGGGAAGCTCGGGCCACCAGAATTTCTTCAGGAACGAAAAACTGTAAACAAAGCAACTCCGTAAGTTCACCATAGCTGCCAACGACCCATAATCTTCGAGCTCTCGATCACCGCCTGACTTCTTAACCTTGAGAATTCAAGAGTAGTTTTCTTGCAATGAAAAGTGCATAACGGCTGTCCGAAAAGGCAAGACCGTTGGCACAACAGAAAACTAGGCGGTAACATGAAGCACCGTTCCCGAAGAGCTTGCTTGCGACACCGACGTCTGGGACAGCCACTGCAAACGCAGGTAATTTGATGCTTGTCAGTGCTAAGAAAGGTGCTCTGGGACTACATCCTCTGCTTGGGGCAATAGTCGCTTGACCATGAATCCACCACCGCCTCCGCCTCCGCCTCCGCATGGCAATGGCACTGGAAATCGAGGATCGGGTCTACCTCCTGGTAACTACGATATCTTCATAATACCCCCGCACTCCTCGGGTTCCGGTTTCCTTTACCTTCCTTCACTGCAGCCGCACCGGAATAGCTTCCTAGCTGGGGTAGGGTGTACGATGTTGGCGATGGCCATTTGGACTGTGGTATTTCCAGTACTCAGGGAATGGTTTGCAACGATAGTGGCGAGCGGTGGTGTTGCTGTGGTTATTTTGTTGATTGGGGTTGGTGTTGCGGGCTGGGCGTGGGGTAAAACACAGACGGAGACTACGAGACCGCCAGAGGGGGCCGCAGGGGGGGCTTCCAGTGCGCACGCTGAAAATCCCCATAACGCCAATGGATATGCTGGTAGTACACCAGCCAGTGGTCCAACTCCTCAGTATACGCCTGGGCCTGAGCCACGGCCACCTCCTCAATTCACGCCTGGACCTGAACCACGGCCACCACCCAAGCCTACATGGCAAAGAGCAAACACAGGACCTGACAATGCCAATGGAACTGCGAACACAGGTACTGCAAAGGGTGGATGGGAAAAAGCTAGAGAAGAAACCCGGAAGAAAGAGGAAGTGCGAAAAAGGGTAGAGGAGCTACGTAAAAAGCGAGAAGAGGACGAAAAGGAGAGAGTACGGCAGAGAGAGAAAGACGCTCGTGAGAGGGAGCTTAGAGAGCTTAAGGAAGCTCGCGAGAAGAGAGAGAGGGAAGCGCGCGAGAAAAGAGAAAAGGAAGTCAAGGAAAAAGCACGAGCATCACCTACACCACCACCCCCTCCCTCACCCCATCCCAGCCCGAAGAAAACCGAGTCTTCAAGACCGGCATCTCCTTCGAAAAGACACCAGCCTCCCACGGCTCAAACGGCGACGGAAGATGATGCTTACTCGTTTAGGCCTTATGACAAACCTAAGCGACCTGTACATAAAACCACATCCACATCAGCATCATCAATCTACTCAGAATCCTCCTACGCGCCCTCTCAATCAACCAGCCGAACGACACCTCCGCCCACGCACCGTGGCCCATATCACAGCAAAGATCCCGACAAGATCGTTCTCAAAGCCGTCTATTCTTTCAACAACACATTCACAAAACTACCAATTGCCCAACTAGTCTCCGGTGTCGGTTCTGTAACTGACGGGCTCATCCTACGCATTACCACCGAAGGTCTCTTCATAGATGACGACGTTCGAGGGGTTCCTCAACGCGAATGGGACGTCAAAGCATGGACGCTAAAATTGGTAGAGGTATGGTGTCCCCACCTGCATTCCTTGGGAGCAAGTTCTGGCTCCACCCCCGCGCCCCATCGCACTGGCATGTTTGGCGCCAAAAACACGGCGGCGACGAAAGCGCCCACGGGCGAAGAGTCGGACCGCTTTGTTGACGGCCTCACGCGTGCCTGCAAGCCCGTCTTTCTTCCTGGCGCGTTTTCTTCGAAATACAGCTCTTCTAACTCCAGTGCGTCCTCACAGAGCGGTGAACACAAGGGATTACATGTCCTGCGAGCGAGCATTAGGGATCAGGATGGGAAGAGGTATGTTTTTGTGCTGCAGGAGGAGGAGGGCTGGAAGGTGGCGGTGGGGTTGCAGCGGTTGAGGAGGGGGACGCAGGTTAGGGCGTTGGGGGTTAGTGGGATGGCGGTGGGTGAGACCAAGGGAATTTTGGAGAGTATGGGGTGGATTTGAGGATAAAGAAGCCATTCTCGGAAGTCGTTGACGCAAGGGCCGACTGGAATGTCAACAAAAACGCACACAACTTCAACGTTCCCACATACCGACCGCCATCACAGCACACGTGTACAAAATTCTCCACATATCAGTGAACCAGGACAGCATCAGCATCAGCATTAGCATATAAGCGATGGAGTTTTACATTCTGTTTGCGATTTTTTTTAGATACTTCAGAGGAGATGGAAGATGCGGTTGGATAGTTGAGAATGGGGTTGAATAGTTGAGATGAATAGAAGGTTCGAATTTTTTTCGGTGATGGGGATGCTCTTCTTCCCGTTCCCCCCTACCTCCCACTTCCAATCTCCCATCCCTCCCCATTCCCTCCTCCTCCCCCTCCTCCTCCTGTCTCATTCCCCCATCATCCCCCCATCCCCCCATCCCTCCATCTCCTCTCATCCACCCTCCTCAATCCCCCGTCCCATACCCGTAAAACCCCCCCACATCAATCCCCACACACCCACGAATCTCCACCCAGTAGCACAACCAATCTACAAACCGAAAAAAACCCCTTCCTCTGTCACTTCTCAGGGTAGAGGCTTGGGCTTGGGGTTGGGCTTGGGGTTGGGCTTGGGCTTGGATGGAGGTTGGATGGAGGTTGGATGGAGGTATGGGTGCGGGGGGGGGGGGGGGAGGATGAATTGGGTGGGTTGGGGGAAGGGGGAAGGGGTGTAGGCGATGAAGTTTTTTGGGTGGGAGGGGAGAGTGGAAGATGGGAGATGGGAGATGGGAGATGGGTGGGGGAGGAACGAGTTGGGGAGGTGGTTTGGGTGGGTTTTGCTGCCGAGAGGGTTGGGTTCGGTGGGTTGTTTGAAGGGAGAAGATGAGATGAGACGAGGATGCTATTGATGGGTCTCGAAACGGCGTGCGTTTGGGGGTGTGAGAAGAAGTAAAGGAGATGCTGTTTTAGTATCAGCGCTGTGGTGTGGTAACCTATTCCAAGTTCGTTTAGCTGCTGTATATGCGTATCTGTTTTGTTATGTTTCTCTATTTATTACAACCTTACCACTTCGTTGCCACCAGCAATTTCGATGTTGAGCATCTTATGCTTTTTCCCTCGACAACCCCAAACAATTCGCCATACCAAAGAAAATGTCTATGCTGCTGTACACGCCACCGAACATCTCCTGGCACGGGCCCCTTGCAAACACAGGCACGTCCGTTAAGCTGTGCACGCCCTGGTCGAGGTCAGCGGGTAACGACCCGTTCATCACGAAACCGCTGATAGCATCCTTGTAATTGACATAAAAGTCGTTTTTAGGGAAGCCTGTGATGTTGATTGCAGGCAGACGCGGCCCATCCTTGTGAACCTCGTAATTCTCGCGACGATCGGGGTCGGCGCCGACGGCGGAGAACAGAGTGTACCGGGGATCCCAGTTGGCGGGGAAGAAGGTGCCGTTGGTGTAGTTGAGGGAGGTATTGTTGTGACTTGTGGAGTTGGTCATTGGTCCAGATTCGGATTTGGGGTTGGTGTACTGGCTTAGGCCACTCTCGGCGTAGGTGCCAATCGCTGAGCGCTTTTTGCGGTCTCCGTTTTGTGCGGCTAGGTACTTCGTGTCGACACTACCCATGACATCAAAGCCATGACCATGGTCAGCGGTGACAAGGACTAGAGTGTCCTTGAGGTTTCCCAATGAAGTGAGCTTCGCGATGGTAGCTTTGATCGTGTCATCCAATTCGAGGAGCTCGCCGAGGGCGCGGTCGTAGTCGAGTGTATGCATCTGCTTGTCAATGGAGGCGGCTTCGGACATGAGGAACCAGCCCTTGTCAGCACTGCGGGTTTGAAGAATGTCGATGGCTTTCAAGGTCATCTCCTTGAGACCTGGCTGGTCGGTTGCAGAGTTCTTCTGGCCATCGGGAGAATCTTTATGGCCAATGAGATTCTGAGTATAGACATTGCGGTCCAGCCACTTGGCCATGTTAGAGACAGAGAAGATACCAAGGGTTTTGGACTTGTTGTCCGTCTTCTGGAGCGACGTGTTATTTTGAACAACGTTATAACCTTTTGCGGCGAAGGCAGCATAATAGTCTTTGCCCGAATAAGAGGTAGGACCGGGATAGAACTGTTCAGCTCCTCCGCCGAACAGAACATCAGGTCCGGTCCAGTTAGTCCAAGTATAATTGGTAATACCGTTGAGATACATGTCAACCACCTGACCATATTGACCACGATCTCTAGTGTGCGCCGTGAGGGCCGCCGGCGTAGCATCTGCGATAAAGGCAGTCGAAACAATACCGACACCTCCGCCTGTAAGTCTCCTAAACATCTCTGCAATAGTCTCAACCTTCGGGTCATCGAATGGGTTCTTAGAGCTATCAGCGTAAACACCCAGTGCATTGACTGAGCTCTTATGACCGGTGTAGAGAGCGGTGGCGCTGTTGGCGCTGTCGGTAATGAAAGAGTCCAAAGAATGCGTCATTTGATGTCCAAGTATTGGGAATTGATCCATTTGCATTTTGGTCTGGTAGCGGCCATTAACCATCTTGTGCGCTATGAGACGTGCCGCCGTAATCATGTTCGTTGTCATTCCATCGCCAATGAAAAGGACAATGTTCTTGGTCTTCCGGACTGATTCAAGGTCACGAACAAGCCATGAAGCAGAGGTCTTAGTTCCGTTGTTGTAGGTGAGGGTCGCCGTGTATTCGCCAGCTTCGTAGAGTGCAACCTTGCGGTATGCCTTTGCTGTGACATTGACAAGGGAAGGCTTGTATGCATCCTTAGCAAAGAGGTCTAGATGGTATTGTCAGCCTTTCCAGCACTATATTAACTACCATTCCTAAGGGGATCCGCACCCTCAAACCAGGTAAAGTTCCAACGCTCCAACTTCGGTTCTGCTTGCTTGAAGTATGTAGAAGCATTCTGCGCTGTCCCATTACCCTTCGCTATCGTGAATGTAAAGTTTGGGTCTGGTTTGCCTCCATTGGCTTGGCTTCCATTAACAGGAGCGTGGACCTCAAGACGGATGTCAAAGTATTGGCCAGCAAGGAAGTCGGTTCTGCACAAGCTGTCAGCAACAGCCCCTCGAACGATGGTCTGGGGGAAATACTGATCCGGAGGAAAGACGCATCCAAACGTAGGGCATGCTCCCAATCTCTGGAATGTCTGCGCAGTCGTAAATGCCAAAAGCGACGAGGCTGCCGCAGCTATGGAGAGGGTCTTGGAGAGCATGATGTCGGTTGCTGTCGACCTGCGCAGAAAGAAGCCAATGGTGGAGATTCCCAGCAATTTGTAGCTCCCACGGCTCCCAGCATGGCTTCCATGTCCCCACAGTAGTGGTAGTCGGCATCGTCACGATCGCCCTGCGTGAATCTTGCATTTCGTTGCATTTTGATCATCGCGATCCCACGTGCGAGAATGGCATTTGATTGTTGGAAAGCTCAGACTGCCAAGACTATTGCCAAGCGCCGTTTGGGGCGGGCGAGAAGCCGCGAGATCCACGAAAAGAACGCCTTTCCAAGTTTGTATGACCTTGGGAAGTTGTGATTGGTTAGGAGTTTCCATGATATGCAGCACGTTGCGAGCTAGGTCATTGACGGCAGGTCGTTCGACGGTTCGAATATGGTGGATTGGTGACAAGAACGCAACGGCAATTGTTCGGTCAGATCCATTTGCAATCGACAGGATTTCCTGGAAGCTGAGTTAGCATTCAGCTCATGAGCTGTTTGGCGGTTAGAATATCGTACGCTGGAGAGTGGAGAGGTCGACATGTATGTGGTCGGCTACATACTGGAATTTCGGAAACCCTTCGTCACCACACACTGTTCGTGCCATCCAGTGATCGGCCTCTGATTTGTTTCTGTACACCACTCATCACTTATACTTATGTGACGATTAATACATGTATCGAACCAAAAGCATACTGATCTGCATCAAGTAAAAACGGTGCGACTTGAACCAGCTGTATGGAGATTCACAAGAGCGCTGATGAACCTGCTTTCTTTCAATCTCAGCGACGAGTTATTCCAAATCGCTCAGGGTACTGTATGAGAATTGGAATGTTTACACGTGAAAACTAGTGGAGATGACCGTCACCAGGCTTAAGCCATAGTTCTGAGTATATTTAGCTTAAGTGAGATGAGGAATCATTATGTCAACCTCCGAGGCGCCCATCTTCCACAGTCTTCAATCAAAATTTCTAAACGCTGATGGTTTGATTGACACCAGAAAAAGAGGGCATCAGAACAGGTAAGTAGTTTCAAGGTGGTAACAGCGACCCTTCTGGAAAGGACGGTGGAAAAGCGCAACGGTCTTGAGGCAGGATGATATTACTTATTCCAAGTAGGAGCTGTAGAGCTGAAATAGCTAAACGAATAAGATCTATGAGGCCTTTCCCTCGGGTTGATGGTTGCGAGCTCTTATCAGTCCGTCCATTTTCTCGTTCTACAGATACAAGTTCAGATCGGCAGAAGAGATTCAATTTAGTTGAATGGAACTCGTTACGTGTTGCAGACTGCTTTGCGATCAGACCCGACTTTCACATATTCGATGTGAGCGCTCGGAATCGTCAAGCCGTCTGCTTACTTTCAGCAATACCGAAATTTGTAAAAGGTTGATAACGACTTTATTATCGACAGTGCATGCAGAAAGGTACCGAATACAAATCGAACTTCTAATTTGAGAACCACCATGTGTCCCTCGAGACCGCTTTATACATACGCATAACTTCTTTCTATGGCCTACTGTAACCTGGGTCCTCCTACCTCTTGTACTACGCTTGTTCTATCTTAACTCAAAGATAATGCTCTTCATCATGTTGCGGATTCAGTTGATCGGAGTTATCTATTTCTAGGGGTGTACCATGCAGGTGCTGGTATCTCAAGGCGCCGAACCATTCTCAGCATGACGGTTGTCATTTTCAGAATCCTCTGTGCCTTCTTCCCTTTGGGCATCTTCCTGTCTTTCCCCATGTGTCTTGTGATTTTTGAATACGGCAAGGATTCCAAGATCATAGCAAGCTTTCATTGATCCGGCAATAACGAATGCCACCCAGAACAGATGGGCACCAGATAAAGTGCCGGTGATGACGGGTCCCAAGCTCTGACTGGAAGTTTTGACAACGTTGATGATGCCCATGGTTGCGGTTCTCTCGGCCGGAAGCACCACAGCAGCAAGGAATGCCGAGCGAGGCGCCGAATCCATAGACTGCGTGCACGATCGCAGGATTAAAAATGTCATGGCACCATACACAGAGCTCGGTATTGGTATCAGAGCAAGCATGACTGCTGATGGTAGATGTGTGAACACCATCGTCTGTTTTCTTGTCAGACACAAGAATAGACTAGACCCCGTACAGAGATAACCTACCTGCACAAGTCCAATTCGCTTCGAGATAGATGACGCAACTAGATTGGATGCTGCAGATATAATACTAGTGACAAAGAACAACGTGCCTAATTTGCCCTCGCGCAAACCGAATTTGCGATTGAAGAAATACGTAACCCATGACCTTATCACCCCAGGAAATCAGCCTGAACCCGATTGTGATCTACTGGCGAGGTACTTACGAGGGGATCAATCCTGATGCCAGTGCATCAAGGGCAAAGAGCAGGCATAGGTTCGTTAAAATGATCCGCGACTCCTTGCTGATGGACGGTAATATCGACTTCCTCGCTGCATCAGGCTTTTGAGCATCATTTCCGTTCCCGAGTAAAGGTGACGTTTCTGAAGGGTTTGCAGAGTGTGACCCATCTTGACTCGTCGCCTGCTTGTCTTCTTTCACCACCTCGCATTTTACACTCATGAAGAACGTCAGGCAGAGTTTGACTAGCCCAAAAACAGCGTATGCGAAAAAGACAACACGGTACGACCGTACTTCATCCCACCCTTCTCTTGACTTGAGATGTTGAGTCACCCAGCCGCAAGTTATCATACCAAGCGCTCCACCACCGGTTCCGATGAGGTTATACCAGGCAAAGACATCGCTTCGGGAGGCGTAAGGTATGAGCTGTGCAAGTGTGGACTCCTCGATTGCACGGAACGGACCTATTTCATTTCCACTTGATCGATAGCTTGTCAGATCAAGTTCGCCAAGACTTCTCATAATAAGTGGGTTTTGCTCACGCTGGACTTATCACTCCGATGATTGCCCCCGCAAGCAGTCCCCAGAAATTACCAACCGTTGCAAAGACTACGCCACTAAATGTGACCATAAGGGCACCTAGTGCCAGTACCCGTCGTCTGCCCAGCCAGTCTGCAGTGAGCGTCAAAACGAAGCTTATGAAAATGTCTCCCACCAAGGTTAATGTCATAAAAAGACCGATTTTGGTATCGGATATGCCAAGTGCAGACAGATAGAGAGCGAGTATGAGGGTCGACGAGCCATAAGCAAAGAGGCGTATGAAGCGTTGAAGGATAAGCAGTTTCGCATCTTTGGAGGAATCGTACAGTGCTACAAGCCCAATTTCTTTTGCAGCGCGGCTGGGCAGGCCAGCAATACCGTCCTTTGTCATATCGCTATTCTGTACCAATGTTAGAAGGAAGGTTGTGAACAAACCATCGGTAGAAGGAAGATGGGACAACTGTAATTAACAGTTTGTACTTTAGCTGTGCCGCAGTTGCGACAGGGGACGCATGTAGCAGAGAACGTCATATCTGCTTACATAATGCAGACACACCTCATTCTACTGGTAAATTGTTCGTCTATCACCCCTTTAAGCTTGCTGTACTACGTTGTCGTGTTACAGCGAGCCTGGTTGAGCAATCTCTATTCCAAGGTGGACGGATGACTTTACTTAGGTAGAGTGTCATAAGGCTGCGTTGTGACCGCTGTGTACGCTGTGAAGTAACTTTCCTATATTGACCTTTACTCACTCATGGACTCCATCGTCTAAGCTTTAGCATAGAGACATATCTATGTAGTAGCGTACAGTATTTGCTATGCTTTGTTGTTTGTCTGTATAGCGAGTACCTAGCCGCCTCCAGAGGATATCCCTCGTTAAATTGGAGATCTCCCGGACGAAATCCTTATCCTATGTCTAAGACTATTGCGCAAGGCCGACTTGAAGTCAGCACGCTTGCTAAGATGCATACAGTGAGCTGTGACGAAGCGTGGTATCTAATTGACCCTGTCCTACAAGCTCCTGGCCAGCCTAATTTGCAGTAAATAAGCGGTAGTGTCTGAACTAGTCCTGAAGGCCTCAGTTATTCAGGTTCCGGGCTCAAGTGTGATCCTTGTTTTCGGCCTTGGACGTTGAAATATGCTATACATACCTGAATAGGATTGTTCCAAAGAGTGTTCACATTTTGGCCGATTCGTAAACCAATATTGGAGAGGTTATGTTTTTTCCCCATGAGATGTTTTACGAGAGACTCGCGGATTTGGTACATCGTGGTGTGAATACAGCCGGAGATCGGACAGGTTTTTGGGATCCAACGCCTTTCTTTCCATCCGTCGAGGTACTGCTTGATTGTATCGTTGGAAAATCTGTGTACTTTCTTCAAATGCGCACGGTAAGTTTGCCGGCCTCGGAACAAGACTGTGGCATGTACATTCCTCAACGATGCACTTTGTCGGCTCGAAGCTGTTGTGATACAAGCAATGTTTGACAAAGTCGTTTTTCGTATAGTAGAGAAGCCGCGCTCGTATGCGCATTTTATCGGTGTGACTGCTCAATGGGAAGATATAAAGCATCGATTTGGGCCAAATTACATGTAATTTAGCATACACACAGCGCCTAGGTAGTGCCATAGCCATAGCCATAGGCTGCATGCACTTAATGAAGAAAAAAGAAGAAAAAAGGTATAGTAGAGAAGGGTCGGACTGCAATGTTCCGTCGCTTCATCGCAAGTTCGAGGTGTTCAAGCTTGATGAATACGCTTGATATGCTTGTTGAGCCTGCGATTAGTAGAAAAAGAGGAAGTGCAGCCTTCTTCTGAGCACTTAAAGAGCTTGTCATGTGTCTTCGTCTTCTCTCTTTCTGACGCAAAATCACAACGAAGAACATGACTTTGCTCTAGATAGTATTTGTTATAGATAGTATTTGTTATGGATGATGTAGTCGCACCCTAAACGTGCGTTAGGACAAGCAAATGTGAACAGAGTTGGCTCGTCTTTGCTGTTGTTGTAATTTTGAGTCATCATCTGCGCTCGTGATGCGGTAGAGCTGATCAGTACTTTCAAGTTCTTGATAATATTGATCTTAGTCGATCGGTTGACAAAAGCTGCAGGCGATTTCTTCAATGACACATAATCGGATTTGAATGTCAATGCGTCTGTAATGACATCTTCAATGCCAGCAGTCAAGGTCTTGTCGCTGATGTCATCGACAACTTGGCTCAGAGATTTCTCTTCTTCAAGAAGAGCTGAGTCAATGAGGAAGTTCTCTTCATAGTCTTCAGAAGTGTCAGCGTTCTCTGAGATAATGATGAGAGCTTTGAGCGTCACATGATGTTGTTGCACCTGTTTCCCTAGATTCCCTCGGTTCATGTTGCTTGATGTTCACGAGACCAAGGCTTCTAAATGAGCATTAATAGTGACTCAAAGTAACAACGTATGTAAAGAATAGATATCTCTAAACTCGTTCTGAAGCTCTGCCCTGAGTGCTTCTTGTCTTCATGCCTTCAGATTCAGCTTGCGAAATTCGGCCTGAACACGATATCGAACCTTGAATTCGTTCTCATTCAGTTCTTTTTCTCTGCACAGCTCAGTGATAGTAGCATTCGACAATCTTGACTTTTTATATGAGGTGACAGTGATTGCGAATTCTAAATCGAAAGAATCTTCGACAGTAGACCAGGTTTCTTCTGCTTGAAGATCAGAGTATTTAGCAGTGATGTCTTTATTATAACTGATACGACTGTGCTCTAGCGTTGCAGCTACATTCGAGATTGCTTGTTCTTTGATCTTATTTGACAGTTGCCAAGATACAAAGCCGCCTTCTGCTCATTCTTGCTCACGCTGATTTCTACCAGTTTTTCGTCATCAAACGGCAAGTTCAACCCTTCCGTCTTCTCGTCTGTCTTTTTGCCGGGCATGATGGCGAGAGAGGGTCTTGAACGAGTCCCGAAGCTAGACACACACGCAGTCGATTGAGTCTCGGTCAAAAGCCGTTGCTCGATCAAAGCTCACTGGTATGAACTCGAGGTGTTTTCTGAATTGGTTCCAGCATTTAACGATGCTTGAACTTTTCATCAGGAAAAAGTGAGGTCTGTAACCGAGATTTCAGGGGCTAGACTGAGTGTTGAAGTGAGGTTTCCCATCTCTTGTTGAGACGCGGAATGTCAGATATGTACTGCGAGCGCGGTATCAAGTACGAAGAAAACAGAAGATGTGATGAGTTGCAGAAGATGTGGTGAGTTGCAGAAGATGTCGAGGTAACGAGAACGAAGAAGTGTTATGCAGAATGTGGGGGAATCCATAATGATCGGGTTCGGAGATGGAGATTCTGGAGCGGTGGCGGTGTGTGTGGATCGGACGGTGCGGTCGGGCCGTGTTGGGTGTCGGCATCACCAGTGAAGGCTTCGCAATTCATCGAGGGTTTGGACTCCCATGTGGTCGAGGGTTTGGGATGCAACAAGTGAAGGCTTCGCAATGTTGGTTTACGAATCGGCCAAAATGTGAACACACTTTGGAACAATCCTATTCAGGTATGTATAGCATAGCTCAACACTCCCCCATGTTATGCATACCTTATTCTTCCGATTGTCATGGTGGTTGAGATGTGTGATTAATTATGTCATAACATATTTCAACACGCAATTAGTTTGTTGTTGGAAGCTGGATGCTGGGTCTCGGCTGGTTTAGACTTGATTGTTCCTGTCCGACGGCCGTATCTACCATCTTAACTAATGTCTTTTTCGTCTGTTCATGCGATGAAGTTTTCGCCTCTCTGGAAGAACCACGGTCTAGAAACTGCCTCTTCTCGCTTACCCATCGTTCGAACCATGCTTCGATATCCCGGTCCCTCATCTCTACCGTCAGATTGCTGTTCCAAATCATATCAGCCCCCTCAATACCACCAACAAGCCGATTCCAGTCCTGAATCATCTTTGTGATTCTCTCCCACTTCGCCCGTTCCAATGCTTCGTACTCTCCAACCCAGCTCTTCGACACTACCGGCTTCGCCTTACGATTGAGATATCTTAAGGCACCAATATAACTTCTCCATGTCAACATCTCAGATACCAGCCCGTCCGTACCCTGTGTACTGACCACGGAACCCGAATGGAACTGAGAGCGGGACACCCTGTTGCTTCTGAAGCAAGATCTTTATTGCCGCAAGCGAAGTGGAACCAGACAGTCGGGAAAGGGTGTATGAGATAGGCTCAGGCAATTCTGGAGCTATGCGGGGGCGCTCAAGGAGACTTTTGATGCTGTGGGGTTAGGCAGTGGGGAGGTAGAGAGAGGCGTGGTGGAATGAGTGACCGGAAGTGACGAAGATTCTGAAACTGTAGGTCGGAGACATTGACAATATATACAGAAAAGGACCTATGAGAAAACCTATGAAGAAGACGCCGATAGACTGCATTTGTTCTATCTTCAAACATTTATCTCACTGTTGCCTGTTATCTCTCAACTTACACAAGACATTGCATCCCCGCGCGCTGTTGGCTGCAGTCGGGAAGCGCTTTATCGTCGAGGCCAACTGCAGACATACGTCTTCATGCATCTACTCGTACAGCACTATAACCCCTCTTTCGATCATGTAGTTGTGCCATTCCCACCATCAGCTTATGTGTGATGTCACGATCACAATGTGTGATCCCACTATGCGAAATCCGGGTATATTAGCAGTATTCCCGTCGTTTTGAAGAACATCTATCCTTCCTCCCTCTCATTTGATTCTTACAGCGCACTTGGAATTTACAATGCTAGAAGACAAAACACCCCCAGGCTTCCAGCTAGCAGATGCACAAAGCTACATGTCAGATCGCAGCTACAGTGCTGCCTGTCGTTTAAATTATCAATTCTATCGTTGGAAGGAGTCAATATAGTTCAAGGTTCACCCCTCAATTCCGATCCCAAAGCATGATGCCCGCGTGGCAGATGTGGGCACAGGCACAGCCATTTGGCTACTTGACCTCGCTCGCGAACTACCGTCTGCACGATTAGACGGTCTTGATATCAGCCTCGCACAAGCTCCGCCAAAGCAGCAGGAACGTGAAATTAAGAACCTGGAACGCCTTGGATGACGTCCCCAGTGAACTTGTGGGGCAATACGATCTTGTGCATGTCAGACTACTTGTCCTTGCAGTCGACAATAGCGACCCACGACCGATGCTCCGTAATCTTATCAAAATGCTCAAACCAGGCGGATATCTTCAATGGGATGAGCTGGACTTCCCTGGAACCCACGTTATAACCGTTGACGAATCGCTACAAACTCCAGCATTAGAAGACCTTCGAAGGACCATGTACTCCCAGGGCAGGCAAGATTGGGCGCTTCAGCTTCCTGAGATATCGAGCGTCAAGGGTCTACAGGATGCTAAACTCTATCACTATGGGGACAGGATAGAATTGCTGAGGGCGAATTGCGAGCAGCACTTGCTCGTCATGGACGAGTTCGCGTCAAGATTGGCGAAGATCAACAAGAAAGAGGAAGCTTCGAAGTTGTAAGACGCATACAACGAGACTACGCAAGGAGCTGCGCTGGTCATGCCAAGAATTGTTTGTGTGGCAAAAAAAACCGAGTTGAGCGGTGTTGTGAGCACACGATAAGATCAGTGCGGCCAAGTTAATCTCATACCAGATTTATTGTGCCGCAACAGGCACAAGGAAACTCAGACCTATCAATCAATCTGTATGCAGAGAGACATATTGAAACTGATCCTTCTCCACAACTGTGGGCCCGTCTGGCCGATTACTGGTTTCCCAAAATCTTCTTCCATCATCTACCAAAACTAAAGACATGGGATTTCGGAACTACCTGCTCAATCATCCCCTCTAAAGTCCACTCACAGTTAAATCGTGAAATCGAAGGACCCAGAATCCCAAAACCCATACCCAACCCCCCTTCTTCCATCTAACACATATGAGCCAAAACTCACAAACCAAAAACTTCAGACCCCCCCACTTTTCCGCTCCGCTATGTTACAAAACCACCGATCTAAGCCACAGTCTTCGCATCCCCACAACGCAAGAACCGCACAACACTCTTTGCTCCAAACCCAAAAAGAACGACGAGAGAAAAAAAGAAAAAAAACTCGCTCTGCTATGTACATATGAGCAAGGGAATGTCAGATGCGTAGGTTACAGTAGGTACTGAACCGCTAATCAAACTCCCCCATCTATACCCCCCCTCCTTTTTTTTTTTTTTTTTTTTAAATACTTCGACTCTAAAACCTCGACATCCGAACCCCCCTTCCCCCCCCCTCACTCCGTTCATCGAGGTCTCTCCACATAAACCAATACCCACCGATTCAAAAAAAAAACCATCTCAAGCCTCTCAAGCCCTCCTCTCACGCACCCACCACCTCCACCAACCACCTCCTCCAGCTCCCCAACCCTCCACCTCCACTAGTCCACCAGCTCCACCACCACCCACCACCTCCTCCACTAACCCTCCACCAACCCACCACCACCACCACTAACCCACCACCTCCACCAACCCACCACCTCCACCACCACCTCCACCAACCACCTCCTCCAGCTCCCCAACCCTCCACCTCCACCAACCCTCCAACCCACCAACCCACCTCCTCCACTAACCCTCCACCAACCCACCTCCAACCCACCACCTCCTCTCACGCACCCAACCCACCTTCTCCACTAACCCTCCACCAACCCACCACCACCTCCACCTCCTCTCACCCACCACCACCCACCACCTCCACCAACCCTCCACTAACCTTCCACCTCCACTAACCCACCTCCTCCACCAACCCTCCAGCTCCCCAACAACCCACCACCACCTCCACCAACCCACCACCTCCACCTCCACATCCCCCCCACCTCTTCAAACCCCAGAAGACACCCTCTTCCATCCTTTTCCTGTCCCCAACTATCTACCGTAGCGAGACAAAAAAATAAAAACATATCTGCGGCTTTGCGTGAATATTGTGATGCGTCACGGTAGAGGTTGGTTAGGGGGGTTAATGAATAGAGGTGAAGCGAGTTAGGTGGCGGGGGAGGAACGGACGACGGGGGTTTTCTGGTGGAACGACGAGGAAGCGTGTCAGTACGGCGTTCGATTCGTACTGGCGCTGCTTGTGTGGTCCACTAGTCATGATTTGATTCCTGATATGTGGATAGCACGATCGCTCCGCCTTCAAGCTGCTCGAACGACGAGAAACTTTTCAACCATCAGATGTATGATTCCAAGCTTTTGTTGGCTACATTGTGTATTTACATGGGCTATCTACGTTCGCCCCCATCAAACTCTTCTAAAGAGCGTCCAACAGTTTAGACTCCTGACGAGTTCCATCCAGCTGTCCAATTACCAATTAAATCTTGGAGCGTTCGCGTTTCCGAACACCCACTTTTTTCGATTAGATGTCCGATGGTATTACCCCAGCTATTTTGCTACAGCACTTGACATCATGCACAAGAACCTTACATCAACGATGCGCTTAGTGGAAGCGACCGCGACGAGCTGCCTACATATACCGTCTTTGGGTAGTTGGAAATCACCCAGTTCTGACTTGCAGTATCCCAGTTCGAGATATCACGTCTTAGAATGTCGGCGCGGAATGTCGTAGAGCTGCCCGGTTGAATGGATACACGCTCGAAACCACGCAGGACAACCTTGGGATCATAGGGGCCACCGAGGGAGATGTACATCTGCGGGACTTCCTCACCGGCAACCTTTCCTGTGTTGGCGACGGTCGCGGTGACTTCGTAAAGGACGTCATAAAGTCCTGCGTTTCCGCCGGGAGCGCCGCCTGCAGGGAGTAAAGGCTGCGGCGAGCCATCCTGGGAGCCGGCAGGAACAAAACCCGGGACTGCGTAGTCGGTTTCGTTGGCTGAGCTCTTGAGATCAGTGAAGTTGAGATATGGGTATATGTATATCGGGACCCGGTTGATGTTATTTGGGAAAAGGTAATCAGCAGTTTTGTTGGAGATGCTGCCGAGCGTTGGTGCTGGTCCGGTCGTGCCAGTCGTTGGTTGGTAGGGACCCGCGGAAGTCTTTTCGACATTCAGATTCGAGTACGAGAAAGTAGTATAGCTCAATCCATAGCCAAACTCGTAAGACGGGGCAATGCCCCTTTCGTCGAAACTACGGTAGTCGATAAAGACTCCTTCGCTAAAGTCTTGTTGAGGAGCGTTTGTGCCCGCGTTCGGAGTATAGAGCAAATCGGTGCCAAAATCCTCACGGCGAGCGCCCATGGTGAAAGGAAGCTTCGCACCTGGATTGACGCGTCCGTAGAGAATATCAGCGATAGCGTTACCAGACTGTTCGCCTGGAAGACCAGCCCACAAGATGGCAGTAACATTTGGGTTATTCTTGTACTCGTCGATGAGGACCGGGCCGATGGTGTGTAGAACAACAATAGTATTGTTACACAAAGCAGACACGTTACGAATCAAAGTATCACCACCTTGCCATAGGGTGAGGTTCTTACGGTCGCCCTCATTGCCATCCACGCTAATGTAGCCCTCACCACCATCAGCATTGGCAAAGACAATGGCGACACTCGCTGCGGTGGCAAGTGCCTGAATCTGGGTGCCGGCAAAGTTATTCGTGATTGACTGGAAAGAGCCAAGGTTGTCCACAACGATGTTCTGGATAGCAGTCTCCGGGGTTACAAGGTAGGGGAAGTTTGCGGTTCCACTCCCCCAGCCCATGGCGAGAGTGCCGTTGTCGCATCCACGGTCTGGGCAGCCGTTCGGGCCGTTTGGATTATCCCCTGCATCATTGCCGAAAACTGCCGTGAGCTTTTCCTTCCCAGTCAAGGGCAGGGCGTTGTTGGTATTCTTCAGTAAAACAGTACTTGCGGCCCCGATCTGGCGGATCAGGTGTCCATGGTTGGTGCGGACATCGACATGCTCGTTGATTGTCGTGTAGCCCATTTTGGCAAGGAAGTTCTCGGGACCATATGTTTCTTGAGTCCATGAATCGAAGTTTATGGGGATCTGAGCATGGTCGCGACCAACATAATACCAAGCTGCTATTATACGGGTGGCCATGTCGTCAAGACGCCATTGAGGGATAGTGCCATTGAGGACCGCGACTGTGAGATTTGCACCCCAGTATGAGGTTCCGGAATCGAAGGTGACATCGCCAGGCATGGTCATATCTAGCCCAGCTAGTGCACCGCCAACACCAGAATGTTGCGCAGCCCAATCACTCATAACGAATCCTTGGAAGTCAAGCTCACCCTTCAATACTTTGTTGAGCAACTGGCTGTTCTGGCAACCGTAGCTGTTGTTGACTTGTTGGTAAGAGCACATAATAGCTCCGACACCAGCTCGGACTGCGTCTGCGAATGGCCTGAAGTGGGTCAGACAACTCTAGAAATGTGCCCGGAATACGCTTCACATACCATAGGTACAGCTCATGCATCGTAGTATCATCGATGTTCGAGCTAAGGCTGTCGGTGATGTTGAAGCCGTAGTTGCTAGACTCGGGAGCCTGACGGAAATGCTCCTGCTCGTTGCCAATGTAGTGCTTGGCGCATGCCATGACGCCCTTGCTCTGGATGCCCTTAATGGTCTGGGCCATCATGATGCCAGTCAACACCGGATCGGGACTGTCATTGCCAGTCAGTGGGTGCGAGACAATGGGCCCAATGTCCTCGACCAAGCTCACCTGAAACCTTCCCAGTTGCGGCCTCCTTCCGGTGCACGGCCAAGAGGACCTGCAACTGGTCCCAGTTGTATGTCCACACCTTTTCCTTGATGCTCTGCGCCCATGGCCTGGCCGCGAGCATACGCGAGACCTTTGTGGAACGTAGCAGCAACGTTGACACCGGCAGGAAAGGCGGAAACGAAGTCGGCTTTTCGATGGTTAGCCATCCAGTGGGCCAAACCGGAAGTCAAAGCAGCATACCAAATCTGACACCAAGGGGAGAATCTTGCAAGCACATGCTGCGGAAACCCAGTCGAGGGATCGCACCATTTTGACCGACACAACGTTCTCCTTCCCAGCTATGTCCGTCAATAATCTGCTGGTGTTTCATTCCTTTCAATTGTGTACTAACCCAACACCAGTCGTCAAATTGACCTTCTCGAGTAGGGTCAGCTGCTTGACGAAAGCCCGGGCTTTCTCGTACGCATCTCCCCAATTTCCTGCTCCGGTTCCCCATGGTGATGGGTAGAAAGGCTCTGATGTTGGTTGGCCCGGAACTCCATCAGCGGTAGGATCGGGCGAGCTCGCATTAGGGTACGTCGAGTTAGGGAACTAGACAGCAACGGTGAGCTTTGGGTTCCACCAGGTAGATCTGTAGATTGTTGATGAAGAGTGACTTACTGGAGCTGTCAGATTGCCCACTTGTGCCCTGACGAGATTCGACGCCACAAGGCCCAATGGCGCAAGTGCGGTCAGCCACATTGTTGGATTGAACTGCGCTTAGATCCGCTAACTGTTGGTGTTGGTTAAATAGGTAATGTGGGGTAGCGAAGGATAACCTGACGATGACGATGACGATGAACAAGATACAATTGGAGAATAAATAAGCCGTAAACGATAGATTGCTTCTGATCTCATCGGACAACGGCAAGGGCAAGCAAGTCAACGGGTTGGTTGAGGTGGGTAGAGCAGGTTTATGTAGTACGCACGACCCTCGTCAAGTTGCTGCTTCTTTACGTACTACGGTACTCGGCTGGAAGGCACCTTAGGGAGGGACTGGGTAGGTCCTTTTCTTTAGGGAGCTTAGGTAGAGAGCATAAAGTACCTAGTTACGAGGAATGTTTATTATTCAGGATTGGGTAAAGTAAGGCTTCATCGGCGGCCTCGGGCAACACCCCGCTATTCGTTCAGGGCAGTGGTAATCGGCAATCTACCTACCAGCCTCTCTTTCTCTCTAATCCCTTCCCCAAGGCACCGAGGGATGAGAGGGAACGCACTCCAACCTTTGCGCGACTACTGATTCAGTACTCGAACCAGGGACTGACGGTTTGACGGTGGATCAAACCGACAGCGGACGGCGCTCCGTTAGACCTTGAGACACCAACTCCTCTCCCATCAAGTCCTAAGCTCAAGCTCAAAACTAATTATAATAATGTCATGTGACGGGGAGAAACGAATATCCAGAATAAGTAAACGAGATCCCGATTCCGCGGTGGCAACACTTTCCTTGAAGCTCTGATTGGTCCTGACACTCTCGTTACGCCTGTCCCGTCTTGGGTACGGAATACGAGTACACAGTAAATGTACCCCGCAGATTCTGGGGTTGAAGCTACAGCCTACAGTACCTTAAAGTACCCGAAATCGGATTCTTTCGAGGCATAGGAAGCGCGCACTCTCGGTACCGTTACGTCTTCAAGTCGCATTGCTAACATCAAATGCGGTAACGCCGAGATGGAGGTGGAGGTAAGACCTTCAAAAAGTCCAAAAAGCAAGAGATGCTAAGGCTTTACCCCGCACGTGAGCGAGCTTGAGCGATGTGCTGACTGCAGCTGGTGCTGTGTATGATGTATCCTGCAGCGCACCAAAAGCCACAGACATCACGACGAGGGAAACAAAACATGATGAATGGACGGGTGTACCTCTCAAGGCACCTGACTGGAAAAGCATAGTTCTACAGATAATAATAGGTATGCACGTATGTATCCATCAATTCAGCGGGCACTCCCCGACGTTCCGATTAGCGCCAAAGAGGCTCGGGCTAGAACAGCCCGGTGTTCGCCATCAACTGGAATATATGGTATGCCTACCTGAACATTCGCAAAGTCTTCGAAAACAGCTCCACTAGCAAAGTAGTAAGTACTGTTGGGTAAGTCAGGACACTCGCGGGCATGAAGCTTTTTGTAGGGTTGAAATGCATGTCAACATTAGCAGTTGCAAGGCATACCTGGCTCTCGGAACTCGATGGCAGATATCAGAGACGAAAAGAGATCGAGGCTCTTTCACCTCAACGATGTATCTCCCCGTACCTGCCGACTATGTCATGCAACAAGGATCATCAGAGGAAGAAAGCCCGGAGTCCGCAGCGACGGATCCGGGCACGGTTCTTCCCCGGTGCGTAATCTAGATTCGACGATGCGCGAACCCAACTCGCTCATCGTTCTTCATGATTCCTATCTCGTATATCAGCAATCATGTATTCTCTTCCCAGAGATGTGACTTCGGTTGGTTGGTCCAGTAAGCGAAATAACATTATCATCATCACAGTGGTCGGTGTCTCACTCGTTGCTTTAGTTATCGCGTCCTCTTTGGATGTCTACCCTCCCTCTTGTACTGGTGTAGACCTCTCGAGATCATTCGTTTCCGTCCGTAAATTGGCCAATGTTCTATGAGAGACCGGACGGTAATGTGTCGGACTGAAGACTCCAGCAACGTCACATCGAGGAGAACTCTGGGCCATGAAGTATGTTGATATATCTAAGAGAGCACATTGCCGTCCGACGGTAGATTGGTATCTTTATGAATGCTGAGGCGTATCAGCGACGTCCAAGAAAGTCGATCTAACAGCTGCATGTCCTCTATACGATTGGAAAGTATCATGAAGAAGATGACTAAAGACGCACACAGCAATAGCTTCCCAAGTCAACTCCCAAGCGTTGCCGCTTGTACGTGGAAGGCAAACAGGAACATGCGATGCGCAAGCAATGGCTAAAGTACGAAACAGAACTATAACGGACGACAGACTGATAGAGATGAGGTAGAGTTGTTTCCACTATGCTCCAAGTGTTTGTGAAAACCTCATGAGGCCTGCTACTCTCCGTTCTGTGCTAGGTACCTAGTGTTTGCTTCACTTTCTGTAGACCTTGTCTATGGTGTTTTTATCGTCTTGTCATTCTTGATGTAAAAAGCCGAAGCACGTGCCCATCCAGGTCTTTTCCACAATCGAGCGTTACTAAAGACGGAAACTGGCAAGCAGAATTGAAATTGAACGGACTTCAATCTTTCGGGCACGTCAGGAGGTAGTTCGATTAGCTTTATCGAATGCTTTGAGCTGTGAGCATTAGACCAGTCTACCTGACAATGTCAATAGACTGTTGACTAGGGCAAAGAACGAATAACGATATCCTAACCGCAATAATCTGTCAAATTAGCCAAAAGAGGATTCTCAAAGCGAACGACGTAAGCTAAGCCGAGAAAGGTATAAGTCAGGGGTCGGAAACGGCCCGCAGATCTCCCAATCGAATCAACTTTAAAATGATGAATCCACCTCGTCGTGCTTCTTTCCTTTCAAAATACGACTGTTCTGTCATGAAAGCGACTCAGAATCACAGAATGCCTTGTATTATTACTTTCAGCGAATCGCCGTTCTCGCTGCGCAGCCAGTCGAGAAGAAGGTTGTGATGGCACTTGTTCAGGGGTTGCAGGAGCAAACTGCAGATGCAGGGAAGGTACATTATGCTGGCGCATATCGCGTGGCCGTGTGCTTGCACGTCAAAGTTAAATCGCTTGAGAGGGGTCACGAACCATTCGTCTGGGCTCAAACCCTCTGAAAAAGGGTCCTGCGAGGAAAGTTCGATTCCAGCCGCATCCGTGACGTTTGATTTACTAGAATTTAAAGCTCAAGAATCATCTGAGAGAGCAGCTGTCATGATTCAATGTGAATCATGAGAAATTCTCTACCGCCCATGGGAGCTGAATTCTACGCCATTAGTCGCTGTTTCGATCTTTACTGTCTTTCTACAAAGAGATTCACGTTGCCTTCTTGGTCCCGTTCGATGCGTGATATGTAGATCTAGCCAGGTCAGGCATTGCAGTATGTAGTAAGTGGATGGTGACATGGCTGTCTGGACTGCTCGTGGCGCCTTTCTACATCAAGACTATCGAAAGCCTTCCATTACCCCCCAACGTTCTCCCTCGGTCTGTAGCTTACAGTGATGAGCTCGCACTACTTGAGCCCGTAGGAACCCATTTCGCTCCTGATGTTTGACAACATTGAGTCTTTCTAGTCGCTTCTTTTCTGTCTTCATCTACTCTCCTTCAATGTTTTCTGCTTAATTACCCACATTCACTACAATCTTTCCCATTTATTGCTTTAATAGTAATCATGAAGCCAATTTTTACTGCTCTCTTGCCCTTGCTATGGGGAGCTGGCAAGGCACTTGCTGGGAGACTCTCCTTAACCGACACGATCACTTGGGGTGGTGACAACAGTCGCACTGGATACCAACCGTCAGTACCCCCCTCTTCTTCCTTGTTCAGAAGTCTCATGTCATCACAGTACACATAATATGGACCCATCTGTGGTCGGCAGTGCCCAGTTCGGACAGTTGTGGAAGGCATCCCTCCCTGGCAACTATGGCGGCAACCTGGAGCAGATCTATTCGCAGCCTCTAGTCTACACCCTTAATGATGGCGTACAATATGTCTTTATGGCTACCACACAGAATAATGTCTACAAGCTCGATGCGAAGAATGGCACAATCGTGGCATCGAGGAACCTCCATATCCCTTTCTTAGCATCAGACCTGAACAATTGCGTCGATATCTCTCCTACTATAGGAGTCACGGTTAGTAAAAGCTTTCTCAAAATCTCCGTTACCCTGACTATCTACCATATCTCATACGGCGTGTAGGCCACAGGTGTTATCGATCCAGCTACTGACACCTGGTACATCACCGCCAAAACCTATGTCGATCAAAGCGGTCAAGTCAAAGGTGTTCCAAATGGCCGTTACTGGTTCCATGCCATTGACGTGAACACTTTGGCAGAGAAACCAGGTTTCCTCAGACCGTTGGAAGGCACAATTGGCAGAAACAATCCAAATCGTATGTTCCAAGGTGGAAGTCATCACCAACGCCCAGCACTTCTCAACACTGGCCAATACATCTATGCTGGCTTTGCATCGCATTGTGTAGAGTATAACTTTACAGGATGGATCATGGGCTGGGACAAAGGCACTGGCAATCTGGTCGAGCATTTTACTACCGAGGGTGGTCCGGAGCCCAACACTACTCCCGGCGGTGGAATATGGATGTCAGGCGGTGGTCTCGCAACCGACGGCAAAGGTAGCATGTTCTTCGCTACGGGTAATGGTTATTCCTCGCAGCTGGATGGAACTCCGGTGCCGGGCCGACAACCTCCAACCGCACTCGAAGAAGCGGCAGTCAACATGAAGATCAATGATGATGGTACCCTATCGGTCGTGGACTTCTTCATGCCCTGGGAAAAGAAGCAGCTAGATGGTGCTGACAAGGATCTTGGAACCTCGCCTCTAGAATTGCTCCAGACAGACGTGTTCACTTGCCCAAATGTCAAGCGCATGGGTATCGTCACGGGGAAGTCAGGCAAGACATACATACTGAATCTTGACAACCTTGGAGGATACCAGGAGGGGGCCAATCACCTAGATGCCGTTCCCCAAGTTACACAGAACGAGAATTCCGTTTACGCCGGCGCAGGAGTGTATCCATTGGAGGGTGGTTATGTTTATATCAACGTCATACAGTACCCGACACACGTCTTCAAGTTCAGTTGCGATACGAATGGCAATCCCGTCTTCACGCATGTCGCGGATACACCCGAAAAAGCCGCTTACATCTTGGGAGTTGGGCATGGCACCACAACGTCTCTTAACGGCCAGGCAGGTACTGGACTGCTTTGGGTCACCGACGTGGAAGGCTACAATCTACGGGTTTACAACGCAGTCCCGCAGAACGGCGCCCTCCAATTGATACAAACCGCGAACATTCCAGGTATCACGAAATTCACTCGAGCTGTCTTTGGGGACGGACGAGCATACATGGGCACAACGCAAGGCACGGTCTACTGCTTCGGGTCTCCAGTCAATCTGCCCCTGACCTGCACGTCTCCAAATGACTTTGGTACAGTCATTGTCAACAGTACCTCGGCGGTAAAGACCATCCAATGCCAAGCGAATACCAATACTCAAGTAACATCAATCGCTCTAAAAGGAAATCCCAACTTCCAACTCTCGGGACTCCCAGCGCTACCCTTTACCGTCAATCAGGGTCAAAATATCAGCTTCCAAGCCGCTTTCGCTCCTCGATCACCAGGCCCACTGTCGAGTGATGTAATTTTAGCCTCTACGAATGGAGCCGCTGGTTATGCCTTATCCACACCTGTTACGTTGAAAGGTGTTGGAGACTCTCTCGCCCCTCTGCTAGCCGTCACTCCCAATACCGTTTCATTCAGTGGAGTCATCACTGGTCAAGGCGGTGCTACCGAGTCAATCATCTTCTCTAATCAAGGAGATGGTACGCTTCATATCAAAGGAATCGATTACTCTGTGGTATCAGAGACTGGACCTTTGACGACTCCAAACATGACTGCGAACGGGACGGCTCAAGTTGGGCCCTTCACATTTACGAATTTGCCCACGAGCATTCCTGGGGGCTCTCAGACCACTGTCAACATCAACTTTAACCCCTCGACGAGTGGAAACTTTGCCGTATATGTCCATGTTCGAAGCGATGGTGGTACTAAGGTCTTTGACGTAGTTGCAACCTCCGGAACATATCCCGTTGCTGTCCTTGAGTTCCAATCCCCCGATGGCTCTAAGTGGATTCCCTATACTAACAACACTCCACCTTTCACGTTTGGTAATGTTTTTGAGCAGCAGACTCGGACCCTGAAGATGAGATTGACCAACAATGGGTCTAGTAGCGCGGCTTCGCTATCTGTCACGGTGTCTAAACCTCCGTTTGGTTTACCAGGCATTGTTGGATCTGTGAACCAAGTCGATCTGGCGGAGGGCACACGTCTGGCTGCTGGACAATCAGCGACTGCAGATCTCTACTGTTCCGTTCCTAAGTCTCAAGTAAATGTTGATTCCTACAACGGCACTGCAGTGTGGACCATGAATACCGGCGATCCGAACTTTGGGAAGCAATTCATCCAATTTATCTGCAGTGCCGTTACTGAGCAGGTTGGTCCCTTGAATACAAATGGCTCCGCTGTCTACCGCTATGATGGATGTTGGAAGGAGAACAATCCTGGCCGACAGTTGAAGGTTCAGCTCTACGGCAACGACCCGAACAATACGGTCGATAAATGCATCACCGGGTGCGCAGCTCAGAATTATGCCTTTTCTGGAGTGCAGTACGTAAATGAGTGCTGGTGCGGCAATGTAATTCCGAACCAACGAAGCAACGAGACGGACTGCAACTACGGATGTAGTGGGAATGCTAATGAGACTTGTGGTGGCAATGGATACTTTCATGACGGATCCTATATCAGCTTGTTCACAAATGGCTTTGGAGGTAACGGCTCGACGCCTGCTACTGGACCATCATCCGGGCCTGCCACTGTCCGATCCATCGGTAACTACAAGTATACTGGATGCTACACGGAAGCCACCAACGGTCGAGCATTGAGCGACAAGGGTGTAGCAACCGGAGATATGACCATTGAAAATTGCGCGGGCAATTGTACAGGCTTCAACTACTGGGGAGTGGAATATGGAGGTGAGTGCTACTGCGGTAACACTCTGAGTGCTGGAAGTGTCAAAGCACCAGACACCGACTGCAGCATGACATGTGCCGGAAATTCTTCAGAGATCTGTGGGAACGGTAACCGCCTGAGCTTCTACACCCTCAACGGCTTCAACGGCTCAGTTCCCGCGACTTCTTCATCCGTGGTCTCTCCGACGTCCACAGGTAATTCATCAATAACATCGTCCTCAGCCTCGTCGTCGGTGACATCTTCCTCCAATTCGTCCTCCACGTCGTCAATTGCTCCCTCCCAAACAACAGGGCCAGTGGCCGTGCCAAAAGCTGGCAATTTCGCCCTTCAGGGTTGTTACACCGAGATCACCAACGGACGTGCGCTTTCAGCTACTTCATTCGCTAACAATTCTATGACAGTGGAAGCCTGCGCCGCTTTCTGTTCCGCCTATACCTACATGGGTGTTGAATATTCAACCGAGTGCTATTGCGACAACTCCATCGCCGCTGGATCCGTCTCAGCAACCATGAGCGACTGTTCAATGACTTGCGGTGGAAACAGCAAGGAACTCTGCGGAGGTCCTAGCCGCTTCAACTTCTACAAAAATGGTGCAACAGTCCAAAATTTTACCACGTCATCATCCACACCAACCTCAACTTCATCCGCAAGCCCAACATCCACTACCGGCCCGGCGACAATCCAGACTGCCGGCGCCTTCTCCTACACAGGCTGTTACTCCGAAGCCACAAGCGGCCGCGCTCTCTCCGCCAACTCCACCGCCAACGGTGGCATGACCGTAGCACAGTGTGCCTCCTTCTGCAAAGGCTACACCTACATGGGCATCGAGTACTCCAGCGAATGTTACTGCGACAACTCGATAGCTGCTGGCTCAGCACCTGCTTCCAATGGCTGTTCCATGACCTGCAGCGGTGACTCTACCGAAATCTGCGGCGGACCCAACCGTCTCAGCTTCTACACCCTCACACCCACAGGACCTCAGACGGTGCAAAAAGCGGGTAATTTTGCGTATCAAGGGTGCTACTCCGAAGCTACCAACACGCGAGCACTCTCCGCGAAGAACACCGCTGCCAGCACCATGACGGTGGAAATCTGCGCAGCATTCTGCTCAGGCTACACCTACATGGGCGTCGAATACTCGCAAGAATGCTTCTGCGGCGACACCATCAATGCCGGTTCCGTCAACGCCGGCTCCGGCTGCTCCATGCTGTGCGGCGGCACATCAACCGAATACTGCGGTGGCCCCAACCGCCTAAATTTCTACCAAGCAAACGCCACTGCCATTTCCCCCTCCAGTAGCTCCTTCGCCACCGTCACCTCCACCACCATCGCACCCTCATCCTCCTCATCCCCCTCATCCCCCTCATCCACCACCTCCGCAACCTCAACCCCCACCCCAATCATCGTCAGCGGCAACACCAACTTCACCTACACCCACTGCTACCTTGACTCCCCCGGCGCCCGCACCCTCCCCTTCGAAGTCCTCGCCACCGACAACATGACCGTCGAGTACTGCCTATCCAACTGCTACATGTACGCCTACGCCGCGCTCGAATACGGCCGCGAGTGCTGGTGCGGCAACCAGTTAGCCAGCGGGACGGCCCAGGCAAGCAAGGAGAGCGAGTGCGGCATGACGTGTCCGGGGAATGGCACGGAGTATTGTGGGAGTGGGAATCGGCTGACTGTTTACGCGAGGAATGCGACGCTGAATGGAACGGCAGCACATCAGAGAAGGGATGGGCATGCGAAGTTGCATTTGGGGCGGATGAAGAGGGGGTGGTTTGGGAGCTTTTTGGGGTAGGTGATAGATGCGAGTGATGCTGAAGCGAAGGAGCAGGGAGGGGAGTTGTTCATGTTGTTGATATGGGATAATGGGTCTTGACGATCGATGGCACGGTGTTAGCGGCATACGGGAAGGAAGGGAGTGAGAGTGCATGACTGTCAAAATAACGGGTGCTCTTTTTTCTTTCTCTTATACAAATTTTTCAGACTTTGTTCTGATGTACAGAATAGACTTTTCTTTCTTGATGTACTTTGATAGAACTTACACCCATCTTACTTTTCTCCTTGAAATTTTCTCCCCCAAGCAACCCCTCAACCGCCGCCCTCAACCCACAGACCCTCCTCACCCAAAGCCCCCCCCTTACCAATACGTAACCACCCCCCACCAAAACCAACCCCCATCCACCGCACCATTCCGCACAAGCAAACCAAACCACAAGCACGAGCTACCAAAGAATCATCACCAAAACGTATGAGGAAAAACGAGATGGAGCGACAAACGATAAGACAAGGAAAAGAGAAGAAATGCCGCGACCAAGGACCGAGAGAAACAAAATCGGAAACACATTTTTTCCTTCTTTCCTTTTGGTTTTTTTTATACCGGGTTTTGGGGTTTTTTTTTTATTGTTGGGGGAAGGGAGATCAGGTGGGATCAGGTGGGATGGGGGGGGGGGTGGATTGAGGAAAAAAGGGGGGGGAGGGGGGGGAAGGAATGGCGTGAAGGAAACGAAAGCGGACGAGAAATTGTTTCAGAAAGTGAGTATGGTTTTGAAAAAATACTCTAGTTTTCAAAGAAATTTTTATGTTTTGCACACGAGGTAAGTAAGTAAGTAAGCCCCCCGTCCCTTTTTCCTCTCTGGTTCTGATTCCACCACCCCACCCCCACCCCCCCCCTCCCATTCTTATTCCACCCCTTCCCCCCAACTCGCCCCCTCAACCCTGCTCTTTTTCTCCTTCCCACCCCCACCCACCCACCCATAACCTTCCCCCTTCTTTCCCTCGCGCCCTCATCTAACCAAACTCCCACACAACAGCAAATCGCGGGCATGCATCAACTTCCTCTTAAACGGACCGAGTGGGTTTGAATGCGGAAAAGGTTGTTTTAGGATTAGGATGGGGAAATCGCGGATATTGACGGTTGAGGGGAGGGTTGGTGGGGGTGGGGGGGGGGGGGGGGGTTGAGATGATTGAGTGTGTGTGAGTTTGAAATGGAAGAGAAAAGCAAATACATTAGGATGAGCGGTTATGTACTGTATGTATGGGCTTGGTGCATAAGTAGAGAGAACAATGGCGTCTTCTCTTTCCCCCCCCTTCCTCTTTTTCTTTCCCTGCGGCTTTGTCTTATGAAAAAAAGCACTCCTCACAACCCCTCACATTGCATTTCATTAAACATCCTTGTCGGAGATCTGCCCGGTATCATCCCCCGCTCCCCCGCACCTTTCCTCCCATCTTCATCCTCTTTTTTACCCCTTGTTATTTCTCGACAGACCCCTTTCGACAAACCACCTCAACCAACGCACCTCTAATCTGAAGGAACGAGGGCTGACGAAACACAGATATAATTCTGATCGAGGAGTTGAGACCGGGAGATTTTCTGTATTTGAGTGCTTGGTCTTGGCGAGGAGAGGGAGGAAGGGGCCAAAAGGAAAGAAAGCACAAAGCGGAACATTTGTGCAAAGCCGATCGGGTGGCAGAGAACCGAGTGGGAATGATTTCGAGGGATTGGTAACCCCTTCAGGAAGTTGGAGAGAATGATTGAGAAGAGGGACTGAGGAAGAAGTCTTGGAGAGAGGTTAGTTTTTTTCGAGGAGCAAGAGTTTGAAAGGGGAGGGGGGGAGATTTGAGATGGATTGAAAGGCGAAGGGTTGGGAGGAGAAAAGAGAATCAAGAGGTCGGTTGAGATGGGTGGATTATAGAGGAATGTGGAGAGGAAGTGGGTGAAGAGAAGAAGTGATGAGGAAGTGCCTGGGAGGAGGTAGTTTCGAGGGGTGAGATTTTGATGGGGGAGGATTCGAAGGGGGCATCCTAGGAACAAGGATTGGAAGGAAAGAGCATCGAGAGATTTGGTCGAAACGAACAAGTTCAAGGGGATCATTGTTGGTGGAAAGCACTAACGAGAGAGGATTATAGAAAAATCACACCTATGACGCGAGGATATGAGAACGAACAACTCGAGACGCAGCACTAAACTGAAAAGAAGAAAGATCGCAAGAGGACATGTTTCGAGCAATGGTACGGCCGACTCGGACGGTAACTTCCTACACCTTGATAGCATCAGATATGTGGAATATACCGACCTTCTTGAGAAGTCAGAGCATGACTTGTGCTGAGTCTCGCTATATACAAAGAAGGGACAATGTTGCCAAGTTTTTCTAAAAACCCTCTTATGAGACACCTTGGGTATCAAATTTGCCGGGAACATAGTTGCTCGTTTAGGTTCTCTTCTTATTAGGGCAAGTATGCCCTGCTCCCGTGCTTGTACTTCTCTTTACTATGCAATTTTTGACTTGTTGGATGTTGGCTAGTAGTCGATGATGGTACTAACAAGCTGGGCCCTATCTGTTTGCCGCATGCCTCTTCGGCTAGCTTGGTGTGAGATTCCACGCCGATTGGGGGACAAGCTAGGTGACTTGGACAATTGATCTTGTCTGCACTCGGAGGGTTGGCCGGCAGATTTTCGATGATACATTGTGGTTCGCTGATTTATGGATAGAGATTCAATGATACAGAATGACTGATGTGGCTAAAGGTCATTAGTTGCTGCGAGCTTACGTAGGAAGCAATAGTATGTATGAGCAGTTCCTTGTCCAATATTTCATAGGCGACAGAGCAAACAGAGAAACGCCTCATTATGAGAGAGGGAGAGAGGAAAGGAGAGGCTTCAAATCGAGAAATGACGAAGCATCGGCAGAAAGACTCCTCATTTTGCCCTTTTGCACGGCGTTTAACTCTAGCGATCATGCAAACATGCACCCATCCCTTCTAGTTTGGGAGCACAGTGCAGAAGAGAAAGATAACCACAACACCATTGTACCAGCGCTGTTAGGAATCGAACCTAATATAATTAAATTACCCAACGACTAGTGCTTCATCATGCTGTGGGAACCCGCATGCAGCCCCCACAATCTAATCTAGAGATAATCCCCGATTATCTGATATAGTGATAAGATGGCTGCGATTCGCTCGCCGATTCGCTCGCCGAGGATATTCTTCAAGGTTGTCCAACGTAGCACTGGTGGACGCCAATGGAGGAAGCGCTGGATGCTTGAATGCAGCATCTATCCAGTACGTTATCTGATTTTGTGATTAGGAGACGAAATCTTTGTGCGGCCGTAAAGATTTGATTGCAGCGAAGCCGACATGGACTATAAAAGCTAACCGAGGAGTAAATGAGCGCTTGCCGTGTTGTTTTTTCCGTTGACCCTTTCTAATGAGAAGGGGGCTGTGGAGTGTGACGGCCTAGAAAGTCCCATCCAATACGGGTGGTGTAATTCCGGCGGAACGCAGGAGCTGGACGGTGGTCCATTCGGTCAGAAGACTGCTTGCTAAAGAGTCATGGCTGACTGTAGGAGTTGGAGCTTGTAAGGTGTTGGAATGAAGCGCGGAAGGAATTAGTCGGTTGATTCGTCCTTTAGGCCAAGAAACTTCTGTCTAGACACTCAAAATGTCGTATCGAGCATGGCAAAGGGCCTGGAGTGGAGGGACCATAGGCGTACAGCTGCTCCAAGCAGCTGCTACCGCTGGTCACAGCACTGTAAGCAAAGAGGCATACCAACAACTTGCTAAGACTGGCATACTGTAACATTCCGAACCTCATAGTGATTTTGCCGCGAGCATTTCCGTCGATGTCGAGGCAAACAACGATCGATCCAATCTCCATCAGGAATTCCATCAGATTCACCTGCCGGCAAATGCTTTAGATTACGTCCAACAATCCCCCGAACACCTACTAAACGCTTGTCCCCACAGCACTAACCAACCCTCTCAAAAAGTCAATATTCGTCAAGCCACCGACTGACTCTTCCAAGCGGAAAAACTAGGCCATGGCAGATATCGTTAACCGGATTCCGAGCCCGAATCCCGCTGCAGGCTGGCACGCGACTCCGCGCTCCGAAGAGCGCGCAAGTTTTCCGGCCTAAGGTAAGGTACCTGCCTAGTTGACGCGCTGTCTTTTAGGGTTTGGGATGCGAGAGAGGTTGGTCGATTTCAAGGACGGGAGAGACGCTATGGTAGGGAACTATGGATGGATGTGGGTTTTAGGCGGACTTTTGTTGCGAGATGAGGAAGGGCTGACTGTCAGCAAAGGACGGGAGTTGTGTTGGGAGCGACGATGACGATATGTGTAGGAGGAGAATTGTTGCACATCGCGCTCTCGGTTGACGAAGAAAGTGTGTAGATGTGAAATTTCCCATGGATAGTAAGGACAACGAATGTTCAGTTCAAGGCTTCACAAGGCTTCCAGTTCAACGCTGACACTGCCTCTGTATCCAAATTTTTTATTTCACTTAGCCAAACTTATCATACCCCCCCCAAAAACCAAACTCCCAGCCCTAAACCCCCTCAGCCGCCCTTCTCTCTCTCTCTCTCTACCCTCCACTTCACCCGAGCAACCAAGACGGCCACACACTATATCCCGGCGAACTATACAACACCAAGTCCCAGCACCAACACGATTGATGGCGTGCCTCCCAAAGCCCAGCGCTCCATCATCACCTTTACCTATCACAAGCCGTCCTCAGAAAACCTTTCCAATATCACGGCCCATATTCGTAGGATCTAGGCGATATGTAAAAGATCCCCTGCAAATATCTGCATTGGCTGTTGTGCTGTACAAGTCGGCCGACGAATAGCGACGAGGACGTTTCTAATCAGCGCGGGGATGTTGGTTGCGTTGTCGACGCCCATCTTCGATAGACACACATGTATGAAAAAGCTGATGCCAAGCAATCTATCGTCAACAACCCCCCACCCCACTTCTTGAGGGAACACCTGCACGTTTTGGGAAATGAGCAACGAACAGCGTTATTGAGAGATATTACATTCGCTAGAGAGCGGGTCGAAGAAATGTGTTCAATCGTACATCAGCCACCAACTATCCAGAATGCATGTTCCCGTCCTTGTGCAAGCCCACGCACGTAAACTGAGTAAAGAGCCCTGGTATATATCCCGCGCATGCTTGCAGCCAACAGGCCGCTCCGCCAAGCTTATGTCAACTTTCCCATAAAACTAAAAGGGGTGAAAATACGATCAGGCAAATGGGGTCGAAAACCATCTCAAGGGTAAAGGGCACTGCAGGCGTCATGTCAGCTGGAAAACCCCTAGAAGATGCAAGGAGATGAGATTTGCTCACCCGCTCTGGTTCAGCGGCGGAAGCTGAGTGTTCGCCCCTGTAAGATCGAAGTGGTTCTTCGTGTTCCCTGCCGCGTTGCCTGCCGTGGGCACACCCTGCGCCTTGCAGTTTGCCAAGGATTGGGCAGAGATGCTCTGTGACTGAAGCTGAATCGGGGCCTCGATGAATGTAACCGTAAGCCCGGCGGTGATATGCCACTCCATGTGGCAATGCATAATCCAAACGCCCGGGTTGTCGGCCTTGAATCGCATGACGGTGTAGCCGGCTGGTGCAACCATCATTGTGTCTCGCTTCATTGGGATCGCGGGGAAGCCGGATGTATCGCCGTTGTATGCGATGGCTGCATGGCCGCCCTTGTGCTTGTGGCCTGGGACGTAGACACCAGGACCGCGAGCAACGAGCTGCATTACGTGGCCATGCATATCTGGGCATTGTTAGCAGTGTGTTTGAAGGGGTGCTTTGAACAAGGCACTTACGGATCGGATGGGCGCCTCCATCAATGTTGTTGATGACAAGCTCGATGATGTTGTTGTGTTTCAAAACGAATGGATTGGCGTTCACACCGTAAACTCTGGGATCTGTCGCATCTTTACCAACCGTCAAGGCAGTAGCAAGAGTAGGCACTTTTTGTGTAATATAAGTGATATTGTTCCACGTCGCTCTGAACATTGACGTCAGCAATACAGTCGGTAAGCCGAAGGGACTTCGTACCTGTTCTGGTTTTCAATCACCGTGAAATTTAGCTCCAAAGTAATCGTCTGATCCGGCTTTCCGAGGAGCGCTTGGTGGTCAAGAGGTACAAGATTGAAGTCATCGATAATATTGAAATCATTGAGAGTTGGGGGTGCTGGTAGAGGCTTGCTACTATCGTACACAAGGTGACCCGTAACGTTGGGTAGAAGATAGCCTGGGACATTGTCGAATCTCGTCGTATCCAGACTGCCGAGCATGGCGTAGTTCTTGGATGCATCGCTTTTCGTCTTTAGAAGAACACCGTATCTTTGTGCAGTAGCAAGATAGATGGTTTCGACTTCCTTCTTATCCGTGTAGACTCCGTCGATTTCGATAATGGTGAGGTTGTGCTTTGAAGCCAGTAAGTACCTTGATTATACTGTTTGTGGAGTTTGCGTACCTGATCAAAATGGATGTATGCCTGAGCGAATGCTGCTATATTAATGGTCCTAATGAAATAAGTCTTTCCGGGTTGCACGTTTAGCTTGATATCTTGCGCATCGTTGAGGAGCGCGGAATAAGGTACGGGCTCCGAGCCATCTTGGTTCGCTGTGTGGTCTAGGTAGTAACTGACAAGACCGGGCATTTGGTCGTGATACCAATCTGAGATAGTGACCACAATTTCGGCATCGTATTGCCCTTTGTATGGTGAGTAAGGATCATTGACGATAATAGGTCCCCGTAACCCATCAGGGTATTGACCAGACTTTGCATGCTTGTCAGCGATAGGTAGCCAGGTTTGGGAAAACATTATTCGTACCGTATGGCTGTGGTACCAGTATGTACCAGGTTGATTAATCTGAATTCGGTGTCAGAGATGTGAATCTTGAATGTCTGGCAGTACTGACCATGAAATCATATGTGAATGACTCTCCGGGAGCTATTTCGCATGCGACCACACCAGGTGGACCGTCCATGTCATTCGAGCCTTTCTGGAACAGGCCATGGAAATGTAGACTGGTGTACTCATTTGCGAGATCGTTCTTTAGGTTGACAACGACTCGATCTCCAACGTCGGCCTGCACTGCTGGTTAGAAACACCGTTCAAGCCCGAAAGTAGTAAGTTAGCCTACATTGATGGCTGGACAAGGCCTAACAGTTGAATGTCAGTCAGCAAATGGAATCAGGAGACAATACGAAGACGTACCATTGTCCGTTAATACCAACGGCCTGCCGTTGAGCTGCTCCATCAGGGTTCACGGAAACATATCCAACAGACCAATCGTAGGTTACTGTCTTGGCAGCTGCCAAGGTGCAAAGAAAAAGCGAGGGCAGGAGGAACGACTTTGCGGATATCATACTGAACAAGTTGCTGATTATGACTAGGTGGTATATAGCCAGAAGACTGGGAGAAAATTGGGAGACTTGAGAAGAGGAGACGGGCGTATATAGGCATTTCTGCCAGTCCCAGTGAAGATTCCCAGTGAACACTAGTGGTCAGCCCCATTGCCATGAGCCAGCAGCGGCAGGATCTTCATTGATCGGGACCTGCGTCATCGCTGCCTGCAGTGAAGATGAAGGTGGCCCCCTGATGACTCGAGATACGGCCCATTCAATGACAAGCCCGTGTTCGGGGCGTGATCTTAGGTCTCATGCTGACGAAATTCCGAATCTCCGATACGGTTGGGGCATGGCTTCGCCTCGGAATTGATATCGACAGTGACTGATGTTGACAACCGTGCCATCCTCCAGCAAATAGTGCAACCGCATCATGACGACTGCCCTAAAAGATCAGCCCCTCCATTCCGATGCTGATAAAAGCTTGTCTTAGTATAGGTGATACGATCGTCTTAGCCCAGTCTAGGCCGAAAATTGGATTTTTTTTTCCTGCGAGGTCTGAACATAGCCTCCCACCGTATTGCGATTTAGATGTGGGAGGCGTAGCTGTTTCGAACCATCCTTCGTCCTCCCGTTCCATTATGACCTATAAAAACGACATGATTAAGCTTGGAACATTGATCTCGAAATAGACGTTCGACGAGCAATTCAGCTGCTCGACCATCAGGTAGCCTTCACGGGTCATAAGGTAAAAGCTTGTCGACTACCTATACTACCCGTATTTCGCTTAGGGAAGCTGTTCTGCGTGGTAAAATGAAAATAGCACAAAGATAGTTACAATGCAGCTTAGAAAATGCGCCTTTAACCTTGGCTTTGCTTGGGATGGATCATTGAGGTCGTGTGCTCCCACCAACGGATAGCCTAGCATGGCGAGCTATACCCATGGTAGGATGTCTTGCGCCAGGAACGAAATGTTAAGTGCTGAGGTGGGCGTTGACGTGTCAGGGTCCTCAGCCTTCCAAACCCAGAAGCCCTAATTTGAGATCCAACTGTGTTGCCACCACAATTATCCGGGTGCTCGTTGTTAATTTCGCAGATGTGCGGAGCGATTGGCTTGTGTCTGGCAGGTCGTGTACTCGTGTTACACAAGCAGTCAGGCCGGTCAGGGTTTCTGGAGGGTGGTGGACTGGTAGGTGGAGGGAGGATGACTGTTTTGGGGCTGATTGTTGTTGCTAGCTAGTCGTGCTAGTGTGTAATTACCTACTAGTGATATTGTACTCGTACGGAATAAGCTCGGACGGATGCCTAGAGGCGCAAAAATTGAATGGAAGAACACGAGACACGGGTGGGTCTGTCTAGTATGTAGTGTCCAGTGTCCAGTGTCCAGTGTCCAGTGTCCACTTGAACCTTTGTTCAGCTGTCGGCGCTTTACCAGTACCAGTTCGGGCGACTCGGGCTGTGAGGTAGCCTCTGTAAGGGAAGATAGTGTGTAGGTGGACTTTTTGATGGGGAGGGGGAGTGGGGTGCGGGTTCCCACTCAACAGGGTAAATCATCCCGAGGGCCTGGGAAGGTGCGGGCTGACAACGTGGCATAGCGCCGCACACCACGTTGTAGGGTTGATCTCGGTTAATCGACGAATCGGAATCCATTTCGTTGCGACCTCTATTACTGTCTGATGACATTGATCGGCCCCGAAGGATTTCATAGGCTCGCAATACGATGGTCAGCCCCGTTGAGTGATATAATTATGTCCTCTCTCCGTTTCTCGCCCCCGTAAAACCCTCATTCCTCGTGCAACCACGTTACGTTGGCACGGGAAGGATCAAACCATTCTTATGACCAGTTGCGTTGAGCTCATCGCCGGCTCCGACTAAGCCCTGGTATGGCGGTTACTTTCAAGGTACTGTTACAAACTGACAGTAACCCTAACAGAGCCACCAAAAGATCAGCTCAGCTCGGTTCGGTCATGATTGGTGGGATGTAGCGAGGCAAGCCCGTAAAAACTCGCACTCGCTACCCGAATCTCCAATCTCCAATCTCCAAGCTGTCCTGATTGAGCGTTTCTCCAATTGTAGGAAACAGCATCAGGATGGCGGAATAGTGAGCGAGGAAGAAGTGAGAGAGAACTGCTTCTGGGTCAGCCCTGGCATCTGATTACCCGACCAGCCGTCGCTATCGGACATTGGGGGTGTGTGCTTTTGTCACGACTTTGTCCAACCTATCAATAATAGTACCCAGTAGTAGAGTCGAATGCACGTTGAGCCGAAAGTCAGCTTAGTAAGGTAGTAGTATGAGGCTGAAGGAGACTATGTATTTAGGCGCAGCAGGCCGAGGGCGACTAGCAGTCAAGTCTCCGGATCTACTTCAGTACCTAAGGTATCTTACGCTTGGGGTTTCTTTTGTTGAAATCAGCCAATAACATACAAGATCAAGGAGACTGACTAATGAATGACTAGTTGCCATGCGTTATGCGCTGGGATGTCTATCAAGACGGCAACTCGAGGAGTGTAGTACAGACCAAGCTGCGTTCCAATACAAAATAAGCATTTAGATGGGTTTACAGCATCGAGGGCAGCTCGGCAAGTTTTCCAATCGACTAGCGACCACTCAATGTGATGGAAATTGTGATATCCACCAAAGGCACGACCACACCCTCAAACCCAGCCTACCACACCTGTTTGATGAATTCTTCAATATCCTGGAGCAAAAGATCAGGCTGCTCTAGAGCGGCAAAATGACCTCCCTGAAGATGGAGCAACATTTAGTGGGCCGTTGTGTGTATCATGTGCCCGCCACCGAAGGAGCCGGACTTACTTGAGTGTGCCTACGAAAGAAGACAAGATCCCCCAAGGTGGCGACCCAGCTCTGCGGGGTCGGGAATAACTCTTCGGGGAACCAGGAGTAGCCAAAAGGTTTGGGAATATACTTAGGACCTCCGCGTGCTTTCAATCCTTCGGGTGAGTCATCCTGGGTGGGTCTTAGGTCAGCGTTGCTTCTCTGTAGGACATGGAGGTCTCACCTGACGGTAGGAGTAGATGGATGTCGGAAATGATTCCGTCAACCAGTATAGCGTGACATCTGCTAAAATGGTATTCAATGGAGGTTCATCATCCGACCAGTCTAGAAATTTCTCGCCAATCCTGTAGCAAGTTGATAAGTGTCCCATCGATCGTCTCTCTATTGTGTACATACCACGCCAACAGTGCAAGAGGGTTACTAGCAAGAAGCAGTCCAATCGTACTCGGCTTAGTAGCATGCTCAATAGCGTAGGCTCTGCCGTTCTCAATAAACTCATTGCCACGGTGAAGGCCTTCTTTCTCGACGTCGCTTAGGTTTTCTTTCACAGATGATGGCTCTGGTATATAGCAGAAGTTGACTGTCGAGCATTAGTAGTTTAGTATCCTATGAAAGGCGCAGTTAGCCTTACCATGAACAGCTACGGTTGTAGTGTTAGCTTTCCCGTTCACGGTCCTCAAGACACGGAGGGTTACCTTTGCAACTCGGGTACTCAACAGCCATAAGTCGAGCGGTTTTGCTTCCGATGTCGCCTCCTTGTACCACATAGCCATCTTCGAATCCAAGTGATGTCATCAGATGATTAAAGATGCGTGCTACATCATGTAGACTAAAGTCCTTGTCAAGTGGAGGGGGGTCTGAAAAGGCAAATCCTGGGAGCGATGGTACGATCACATGGTAGGGTAGATCTTTGGGGTCGTATGCCTTTTTCAGGCGTGCCAGAATAGGCAAAAACTCGAGGAAGCTGCCTGCAAGCTGTAAATCAAACCCAACAAAAGTCATAAGAGATGCAAGCCACAAGCGAAATCAAAGTACCTGGCCATCCATGGAGCAGCATCAAGGGAACAGCAGAAGGATTTTCGGAGAACAATGCCACGAAATGAACGTCATATTTCTTAGAATCATCATCGGTGATTGAGCCAATGAAATGTGGGAAAGAATTCATATCGCTTTCATGTTTGCGCCTAACAACGTCAGAGCTTGCTAGACAAACGGCCGAGGCTGAGCTCACCAGTCAAACTCATGCTGCCACTTGTTCTTGACTTCTTCTAACCACTTTCGACTGATGCCGTATTGGCGGCCTTCTCGGGAATTCTCGTAAGTCAACGGACCAATGCGGGAGTGTTTGAGAAGTGTTTGGAATAAGTCCAAGTCATCTTGAGGAATGGCAATTTCAAATGGCCTGACGGTGCCTGTCGCTCCCGCTGGCAATGTTGAATATGAGTCTGACATCTTCCTATTCAGTCCACGTTTGAAAGATGGGCAAGAGATCAAGACGCATTTCGTCTCATCTGCGTAGTTGTCTGAGTCACGCCGAGGGTTGATGCAGCTAGTCCAATTCGAGTTCGGCGTAACAAGCGAAACTCCGAGCCAACTTGCCCTAAAGCCCGATTGTTCAACTGATACTGATAGCTGTGGACGAGCATTCGACCCAATTACGGTTAAAGTAGGACTTCTACTATTCCGGGCGTGGAATTCGAATTGTATGTGCGCATAAACAAACCCTCAGGAGATCGGACATGCCAGTAATGGGACATGAATAGCCTTGGATGATGCTTTCTAAACGATGTCTTGAAGTCCTTTGGATTATAGCAGGCTACCTACTTGAACAAGAGCCATTTCCGTAACCTTGAGAAGGAGGCCTAGTGCTTTGCGCTCTATCAACCACCGCGGCAAGAGAGTCATGATTGATTTCCCATGGGAAAATGGGGATGCAAGTGCTTGATTAGTAACTCTTGGCCACTTACAGGCAATGATCTCTGTTTAAATAGGTCTATGATCGGTGTTTTCTTCTTACTATGCTATGGTAGAACTGTATGCACTCCCTCATGTAGTCTTTCGATGACCAAGTTGCTTGTTCATATCGACACAAATATGGTCGGCAGGAATTCTTCGAACGAGAGTAATAATGAACTTGTTAGAAATACACGACATTCCAAGAATAACCCCAAATGTTAGTTCTTGGGAGGTTGGACCACCACAACACTTGGTACGTGCTCTCCCATCGTTATGCATATCGATCCAGGTTTATAAGATAACTTGCACGATATCTGTAAGTAACTGAGTAGAGAAGTACCATTGAATGGCCGAGGACGTGATTGAGGCATTCTTGCTAGAGTCAAGAGGGAAGTTTTTCATGTTTCAGACATTGAACGAAGAATCCCACGGCCAGGTATGTAAGATCGGAACTCCTGAGCATCATAAATAACAAACATGATAGATAATTCCGTCTGAAGGCAGCATGGGGACAGATCTCTGAAGTACTGTGCCAAAATTTAGTCTTTTCGAATAATCCAATATGTACTTCATTGAGCTGGCTTTTGGCAATCGAAAATACTCTAACCGATTTCGAGCTGTCCCGAATCAACCTTTGGCTTACAGTTCGAGCCTCGCATCAGCCCTGAAAAGAATCAGCATCTGAGCAAGATGCGCCCCAACCGCTGAATTGTTAACTGATCGAGCCTTTAACAAGGCGACTCGCGGTATTCGAGTGTTGCAGAGACAGCAAATGGGATAATTCGCTAGTCGATGATATGTTTTCAATGGTCAATGAGTTGTAGAGCTGATAATCCTATATGTGTTTGGTGAGTAGTATGCGAATTTCGGGTGTGGACCTGCTACCTGGGCGTCACCACTTGACTACTTGTACAGTAGAGATCAACCATTATCGTTAGTACTGCGGGACTTTGGTCATGATTGTGAGCCTCCATGTCCTAGTAGCTCTTTGACCTTCTCGTGGAACAGTTTCTCCGCTCCTATCCACACTGGAGCCTCTTCTCTCTTGTCTAGCAAAAGCAGACTCGGTAACAGATCTGCACCGAAGGCTTCGCTCGCTTCTCTTGGTAAAAGACTCGGGAGATGGTCGATTGAGATGACACTAAGTGGCGGATCGCTAGTAACCTTGACAGGCAGTGTAGGTGAAGAGAACGAACTCCATGTATCGTATATCGGCACGGGATTATGTGACGAATTCGGATCACAGGACACGTCGCAGACAACGCTGAGATGCCGATCCGGACTGGCCAGGGTATCATGTGTAACGAAAGGTGGAACTGCCGAAGTCAAGTAGACGCAGTTGACAAAGATATCGGCTTCTACAATCTCCTTGAACGTACCACCTTTCGCTGTCTCCGCCATGTCCCACTGAATGATGTCCGAATCGGGGAGGCCAGCTTTTTTACACATGTCTACAGCACCACGCCCACACCTTCCTAGCGCACCTATTACCAGTACTCGAGGTGAGCGCTTAGCAAGTGGGTATGCTTTTTTAAGTGCAGATTTGACATCTGAATTCAGAGCATCTTCATTCGGATATGCAGACACTGAAGGGAGGGGCGTGGCAGGATGAAGAAGCTGATGGGACCAATTGAGAAGGGCAATGGCAGCACCGCAGTAGCCCTGTTACTCGTCAGCAATGTAGATTTAGGAACGGTCGCCATGAGTACCGCTGAATATCCAAAGGCCGCAACTCTCGTGCCCCTTTCATTGATGAGGAATTCTAGATCGTACAGCGTCCCACCGCCGAGGGGAAAGCGACGGAGGGTCCGTTCCCAACCTGTTTGATGCTTATAGCAGCTAGATGACTGACCTTAGTCACTAGCTTTGAAGCAAAGACTAGCTTTGGGTAACTCACTGTGCAAACTGGATATGGGTATGTGGTAGAGGAGTGTCGTCTTCGGGGAGTTCTTTCAGGCCCATGATTAAGTGGCTGTGTGGCACAGTGGGCCAAGATCCTTCTGGCACAAGTGTTGCACCTATAGCCTGAAACTCCTCATCTTTGAAGATACGGGCCGGGCTGCGCTCGACGTCGACCGTATAACCATTTCCAATAAGGGCTTTCGCCGTCGAGGGCGTGACTGATACTCTATCAGCAGTTCATCCTGAACATACAAAAAATGTGTAGAATGTACGTGCTGAGCGGTACTCTAGAGGCTTGCATTCTGAGCGCAGATGGATAGTAGGCTTCACCATGACAATTGGGGAGAAGAACTGAGACCAATATATACCTAAAGAAGTATGCGCAAGCTTGAAGTATGGGAGATATATAGCCGAAGATTATTCGTAGTGAAAAAGAGTCACCATAATTGAATTTTGCAGTGGTTGAAACCAATTCTGCCGAGCGGTGAATGCTGCAGTGATTGCTTAACTAGTATGTAAAAGCATCACCCACAAATGGAGGAATAATGCACCAATGAGCGACCCGAAAGAAAGACTCTTTACTACAGATCCTCTGCCTGGCACAATCACACCCAAGAAAGCTCGATATGAAATATTTGAGGATATTTACCATGTTTAACTCGGGGCTAGTCGTAAAGAAATACTTGGGCACAATGTGGACTACTCGAGCCCAGCCTTTACAACATGCCTAAGGATGTCGTAATAGGCGTTTTGAGCTATCAATAACCTCAAGATGCCCCCAAGTACGCGAATCTCGCCCTTGACTATCAAAGGGTTCCTCTCAAAGACGGTTGAAAGAAAGGGACTTGATGAAACTGATAAGTTTCCGAACGTTCGGTCTATATATTACCTATTTGTTATATGATGTATATCTAACAGTACGACAAATGACAGCTCATTCAGGAGATATTTGTCCTCGTTGAGAAGCGTGCCTACGCTTTGGAAATTAAAAAAATACAAATCATTAAACATTGTACGACGTTCGTTTTCAATCATGCGCCTGTTACCAGCGAAAATAGGCGACACCGAGTCTGTAAATTCTGTTGGCTCTGAACGTTTGACCTCGATCGAGAGTCTTAAGTCCAGCAGCGAATTCCAGCCAAACCTCAAAGGCAAAGACATCATAGGCGGAGGTGGAGAGCCGTGATCGGGTGGTAAGAGACTGGGTAAGGGTAGAAGAACAACCGTAGATATGCTGATGATGGTATTTCAGCGGAGCAGATGTGTGAGGTTGGCGGCTGGGTGAAAAGAGCGAAGGGGTGAGAGGGAAGGCACAACGCTGGCGGTTTCACTCAACAAAGAGATGCACTTCGGATGTCCCCATAGGGGTATTGAGTGTTACTTGGAAATATGCTGGTGCAGGATGATGCCTAGCATTTACGAATGTAATCCAGCATTCTTTGGCATTGGTCGTTAAACGCCTTTTTTCTGCTCTACACCGAAAAAGTCCTCGATAAGTTCTTGCGGATTCATCCTGAAGGGAGACTGATTTGTCGGGGAATCTGAGCAATTGGGAGAACAATGGCCAAACGGCCAACTCCTTACCTCTTCCCAGTTGACAGAAACTCTCCTCCCAAGACTATCGCCACAAATCAGGTACTTCAAGAAGCCCAATCCTGATAAAAGAACCTAATGTCCACAATGCAAACGGCCGCCGTGTCTGCCAAGCCATTTTTCAGTCCAACCTTTTGGCCAAAGCCCCAATATCTTAGGACCCAAACCAAGCCGCCCACCTGAATCCAATTTCCCACTTGGAGTCTACGTTGAAACCCACTCTAAACTCCGAACAACAGTCACCAACAACGCCTGCGTTTGCCTCCTCGATCAGCGACTCCATCAGCGCCACAATCGAGAAGTTCCGAGCGCTCTGTTGATTCATACGCAGCTAACCATCATGTCCCGCCAAAAAGCGGTGAAGCAATCAATCCAAGGGACGCTGGCGGCATTTCGGTGCAAGTGGCTCGCAGGGTCATCGTTGGGCTTTGAAACGTCCAGGCATAGAACAATAGATCCAATCGAGATCTTTGTGATTGAATCTCCAAGGAAGCAGATAAGAAGAAGAAGAAGAAGAAGAAGTCGGGATTCGTATCAACCATGTAGTTTTTTATTATTTCTCCACTAAATTCCACCTCTTTTCTATTAAGCCTCGTCCCCCGTCCCCTTCTTCCCACAATCCCATCTCACAATCCCATCTCACAAAAAATACCCTCTCAACAACTCATCCCCTTCCCATGCTCCCAAGAAAATTCCCCCCTTGTGCATATCAAATCCAGTCAGTTTATCTCGCGGAGGGGGGGGGAGGGTGGAAGTGACCTTGCAAGCAGGGAAATAGGGGGGCAGAGATGAAACTTTCTTCTTTCGACTTTTTCACAGTCTATTGCGTTCTATATACTAATCTAGGCACCGATTCTCACCCTCACTCTCACAAATCTCAACTCAACACTCCTTCTTCCGCCCACAGCACTCTCCACTCTCCCACATCTCCCAAAACCTCCCCATTCGCCCTCTGGTTTTTAAACCATCATCACCACTCCCACTGCCAACCCGCCACTCCCACCCCCTTTCCTCCCGTTGAACGGCTCATCTAGAGCCATCCGTCTGTCTATTTACCGCCAACGGGGTTGGGGCGGGAGGGAGGAGCTTGGGTGTTTTGGTGAGGGTCGGTGTTAAATGAGTGCAGTTGGGAGGGGTGGTGGTTTCGAAGCTTGGAGAAGGGCGGGAGTGGGATGCTAGTCCACCGACCTCTGCATATCAGATCCGTCTCTCCCTCCCCTATCTGCCCCTCTTCCCTCTCTCAACTATCCCATCTAGCGTCACCTGTCTCTGCCTCTTTCTCTTCCCCACCCCCTGCTTCTCTCCGCCCTTAGTCTCCCCACCCACCTCCGCCGCTTCTCGCTCATCCTGATCGACACCACCGTCTTCCTTCTCGGTATCAACGTCCTTTCTCACTCTGCCCCTTCCCCTCCCCCGCAACGCCTCCCCCTTCATTTCCCCACCAACCTCCCGCGTCGGCCCATCAGATTGCCCGCCAGCGCCGGACGGGGGCTCATTTCCTTCCGTGGGGCCCTCGGCAGAATCGGGGAAGAGAGATTTCCAGGTGCCGTCCTTGACACGGGGGTCGTCGCCGTAGAGATTTATTTTGTAGGCGGATTTGAGGGCTTCGATGCAGATAGTGCGGCGCTGGTCGAAGTCGAACATGGGCTTTGGGTAGGTTTTTATTGTCCCATCCGTGGTATCACGTGGGTCGTATACTTCATCCTGTGGCTCGTTCCCATCGCCCTTGATGATACATTTCGCCTTCTTCTGGTCGGCTATGGGGGCTTTCCACGGCTCATAAATATACTTGTCCGGGAAATCCTTCAACTCGGGCACAAAATGTCTCACAAACGCGCCTCCTTTATCGGACTTTTTCGGAAACGCGATCGGCGAGTAACAGCGATAGAATTGAGAGTAAAACGCGGTACAACTCAACCACTGCCAATTCCCCGCGTTACATGCCGTTTCGTGGTCGATCAACCACTCCTCAAATACCTCCGCTCCTCGCTCCCAATCAACATAGCACCCCCCCCTCGTCAAAAAACACGCTACGGCATGTCGTCCGAGGTGGTGGATCCATCCCTCTTGTCGCAGTTGTCGCATAAGCGCGTCGATCCAGGGAAATCCTGTACGCCCGTATTTCCAGCGCTGGAACCACGTTTCTACTTTTGCAGAATCGATAGTGTATGCACCAGTGACGAGGCCGGTGGAGGGGGAGACGACAGAAGGGAGATGCCAGGGGACGAAGCGGACGTGGGAATTCCCGGCGGTTTGGGCAAAGGAGTAGCCGAGGGATGCTTGTGCAGCGAAATACATGTCTCTGAAGAGCAGCTGGCCGATGAGGTTCGTTGGGATGGTGCTGGCTTTACCCTTAGGGTACGCGTCCATGACGTCTTGAGCGCGCCAGTAAAGCTCTCGCACGGAAAGTGAACCGAAATGGTGGTGGGGGGAGAGTAGGGTGGTCGATTGTGGTCTAAAATCCGTGGGGGCGGTGGCAGGCTTGGAGAAGGTGGCGGTGTAGTCTTTGTTTGCGATAATGCGACTGAGCGTAGCGAGGGCGCGGGTTTCGCCGCCGCGGTTGGTGGTGGTTGTTGGCTTGAGGCCGAGCTCGGACATGGTGGGGACGGCGAAGTCGTGCCCAGGGCCGGCGAGGTGGGCGTAGGATTTGTCGGGTTCGGAACGCTGGGCATTGTTGAAGTCGGGGTTTGGAGAGGGTTGATCTTGGGGAAAGTCGAGGGTGGTGTCACCGGGGTTGGGGAGGGATTTGGGAACGGGAATGGGGCGTGGGACGTCACCGATCTTTTTGGCTGCCTGGAGATTGTAAGCTTACCGTGGACGAAGTAAGGCAGCCTTCATACATTCTGGACCTGAGTAATACTCATTGTTGGCTTGCCTCCATTCGTCTTGACAAGCTCATCTGGGTCATACAGGGTCCTTCCCATTTTGACAATAACCTCCACTCCAGCCTCTGCCGCCATTTCTAGAACCTTCGTATCTCTATCTCGCGCGTATGCGTCTGTATCCTTTTCAAAAACTAGATGCGATATCTTCCAGGCCTTGAAAAGCTTTGTAAGGACAGTTTGCGGAGCTTCTCGGACGACAAATAACTTTGACTTCGGGTTCAATTTCGTTATCGAAGAGGAGAGGTCAGATTGGCAGTCAAGTCTGGATGAAATCCACAAAAAATTAGTATTGATTCGTGCACCCAGCCACAAGAGACAGGAAAACTTGCACCCTCGCAGAACTCACTTACAAAAACTGCCATCTGTTCGATCCTACCCTAGCGCGATAGACATAATGAGGATCCCAGCACCAGACCGGATACAGACATTCAGGCTTGAGATCCAAGGCAGCTTTCAGGGCTGGCGAGTCATGCAGGCGGAGGTCAGTTCGAAACCAGTACAGCACTCTGGGTTTTGAAGTCATGACAGTTGTATCCGCGTGCGCCGCACAAGAAGCGCTGGTAATGAAGCAGCGCAACGGTCTTGAAAGGAGAAGCTGAGGTCCAAATGGGAATGAACGTTAGATACGGTTTGCAAGTAAAGGCAGTATGGCAATAATGATGTCACGAGATCTAGAGATCTAGGGATCTACTAGCGGTCACGCTAAATCTCTCGCCAATCTGACAGGGGAAACAGACTGCAAAAGTAGTGGCAACTGGCAAGTAAACGGTAGGTATCTGACGGGTTTGACAAGACTTCAAATGCAAAACACAAGTCTCTTTCCTGAAAATAGGAGAGTATTTACCGGGTCCCACACAAATGCCATGTAACCAACCAACATGTTAAATATGTGCAATCCTGACTTCCTCTTCCTTCATGCGTTCAATGCTGCCGACATACTCCTGTCGTCGTCTTCGTACATCGTAATGGCACCTTCCCCGCTCATTCATTCTTTCCGCCTCCCAGGACAGTGGCTTCGACACCTGCTCCCTTCCCCTTCTTCAAACTTGAGCTCCGGCTTCTGGCTCCAACGACCTCATCTTGAACCTCTCTCAACATATCTCTTCCTTCCCCTAGCTTCCCTATCCTCGCTACGAGCGCCGTGTTTTCTTTTTGCAGTGCGCCCACTTGCTCTCGGAGGATATCTCTCTCCTTGCTCACAACCTCCAACGCTTGTTTGACCTCATCCTTCTCTCGCGCTAGTCGAGCCTTCTCATCTTTGTCTAGCGCCTTCTTTTTCCTGTCCTCTTCTTTCGCTACGTCCTTCTGCCTCTTGGCCTCTAACTTTGCCACTTCCTTTTTGTACTTCTCTTCTTGCTTTTGGATTTCACGAGCGTGTTTCTCTTCAGCTTTGCGAATCCGCTCTTCCTCCTTGGAAGTTAACTCCTCCTTATCTTTCGTTTCTTTCTCTCGCATTTTGGAAAGTTTTGAGTCTAGTGCCTTCTTACGGTCAGAGAGCTTTGCCAATTCTTTCTCGTGCTGTGACATGCCCGGATAATCCTTGAGGTTCGATGAGGTGGTTAAGGAGCTAGCGGATTTTGTGGACTGTGAATCATTGAAACCCTCTTCGGCGCTGGCGAAAGAATCAACGCTTGCCTCGGAAATTATTGAAGAGCTTTCGGCGTCTTTGGTTCCATAAGGAAGAGCAGACACAGGTAGGTTCGTCGCACTAGTAGATGCGGAACCAGATCGTGAGTGACCGAGCAAATGGTCTATCATTGTCTGAGGCGCATAAGCTTCAACTCCGGCGTATGCGGCGTTGGTTACACTCGAGAGCAAGCCCCCTTGCGGGGTCTGCCCTGGTACTTGAAGTCCTGGCTGCACGGGCATGTCATCTTGTGGCATCGAAGTAGAGTTGGACATCTCCGATGCGCCATCTAAACCTGCTAAATGGCCGTCGCTCTGTAGCGCTCCAAAGGCGGTTGCCCTTTCATAATCCGTTCTCGCGTGATTGGTATGGCCTCCAACAAGTTCTGCCTCGTCCTCCGAATCTGGGTGTTTCTTCTTACAAGCCCAATCCAAGAATTTGCTGGCGTCTCCAACAATACCAGATGGCGTTCCTCGCTCAACCATGAATCGTGGCACACTTCCTCCTGGATCACTTCGTGTCACTAAGATCCATTCTACAGGGTTCTCCTCAGACGTTTCGTCAAAGTCATCTGGGTTGTCCATTGCCTCTCCCTTTGCTTTTGCCCCTCTAGATCCTGCGAAGGATATTGTTCTACCGCGCGCCCGACCTTCTGCCAGGACACTATCGTCTGCTGATACAGCCATATCACGGTCTGCCCCTCCGCCGTTTAGCTTCTGTTCAGCGTTGCGAAGTAGCGCGGTTTTTTCCAAAGATGGAGAGATTGCTCTCCCGTTCCTGTGCTTCAGTAGATCTGTGGAAGATAATGATCTTTTAGGTTTCATGGGTATTTCTCTTATGAACTCGACAGACTCGTAGTATCCTCGTATGAAGCCAGGTCGTTCGGGGCAATCCGGATGTATGCAGGGTTTTGACACTACCATGAAATGCCTTGGCCGGTTGTTAAAAGGGGGAGTCCTCAATCTTCGTCCGTTTTCGGGAGATGTTATTGAAGATGCAGACTCTGGATCACCAAGAGCAGAAGCGGAAGTGATGAGGAGAGTGACGAAGTCGCGGGGCGTAGTGGGACCAGGAAATTGTGCGGACAGATGATACACTAGGTACATGTCAGTTTCCACCACCGAGGCGATATATCGAAGTATGCACCGATATTGCGCAAAGGCGGGAGGACAGACCTTCGATATTACCAACTCCATCGATTACCATCCTCTCAACAATCCTCTCACCTCCTATGCCCCTGATATTTCCCTCCCCCGGAGCTCCCTGTATCTCCAAACTCTCCGGAAACTCGCTTTGCAAGCCAAGCTTCCACTTCTTGAACCCCAAGCCCTGATGTACACTTCTTCGTGCGAACCATGCACCCTTACCATCCTTGGCACCCAACTTGTATACAGCCATACCAAGCGGGTTATCCTTCGCGGACAACTTGTAAGGCTTGCCCCATTCTTTCTGCAGGACTGTATTCGAAGGGTCTATGGGATCTGAGCGGGCCGAGGATATCGAAATTTCTGAGGCGCATGACGCGTTAGAGGTGACGGTATTGGATCGTGCGCGGGTGATCGTGTCTTCGATAGCTGGGAGAGGAACGGAGTCGATGATCAATTGAGCTTTGGCAAAGCAATCCTGGAGGTAATCCTTGGCTTGTAGTTCGTCCTTGTGTACGGCAGAGAAAGGTGTGGGGCCGAGCTTTTGCAGGGCTGCGTGGAGGGCCGCCATGCTCGAAGATAGGAAGAAATTGGGTTTTGTATCTTAGATCACTTCCGAGGGTTCCTCCCTGAAGAGTATGTATGTAAATTTTTAAGAGCTCTTCAGTAGAAACTGAGGTCTTTGGGGTCGATGATCTCGTGATTGGTACTCGTAGGAGAGCATGTATAGCGTCACCAGCATAATCACAGCGAAGATAAGAGCCACAATTGCAAAGTGAGTGAATATATCGACACGGTGTTCGCTTATGGACAGAGTCCTGGAATAGGATTTCAGCGGAATACATTTGGACAGCCCGTAATTGTGGCACAAGAAAAGGTACCTACGTCATCTGTGCAAGCTTTGCCTGTTTTGGCTGTACCCTCACGCTTTACGTAGGTAGATTTTGTGAGTACGGTACCACAAGGTACGCTTCGTAAACCACATGCAACATTGAGCGAGCCATCATTGGGTATGCCAAACTGTGTGATATAGTAGTGGAATTCAGGGATTCCATGTTTGTATTACTAATGTGTAAAGAGCTCAGCTCCGGACCTGCACCTTGTTCCTCTCAATCAATAAAAAGCACCTCTGGAACCAGTCCTGAGTGTAGGAGGCGACCCTACAAGTCCGCACGCCGCCAGCTTCACTCGGTAGAAGGCCCTGTAGACCGCAAAGATGATCACTGATCCTCTCTTGAGCTCCGCCACTGACGAAGTCCCAATGCGCAATCCACCGAATCCCCTCCCGACCTCCATCTGGTAACATGTAGACCAAACATTATATCGGCATTCCAGATGCCGACTATCCCTTTATATGCCGTCGTCTCCCACCACCATATAGATGCCAGCTGGTACGCAGTACCAGAGTGGAAAGACAAGTAGGTATGCCGCCTCTCAGGTTGGGCAAGCCCGACGACCTTTGAGTGCAACTCCCTTGTAAGGCGACAAAATTAAACAATCAGGCAGAGGCGCCGAATTGTGACAGACATCCACCTGCTCTATAGCCGTGAGGCTCCACCATCTTGTATAATGCAGGAATCGCAAACCTCCCGAAGCATTGATCATAGAATGTACGTGGATCGGACCGGCCGAACCGAGATGCAAAAGTAAAATAAAAACAGCAACGCTCGCTAGAAAAACGCAGGAATAAAATGTTAATGCAAATAATGCGAAGGGTATCCGGCTCTAGTCCGCATCGAGTATTCAGATATAACGCCTGCCCATGAAGGTATCTGAACGGTCGCTTAAGACATCGTGTGTTCGTTTGTGTATACTGCGAAGAATTTCGCTTTAAGCCTCATGAACGCCGTCAATGCTGTGGAGAAGATGTTTTGTGTAGCTGATCTTCCGTCACATCGCGTACGACATTGGCAAGGCGAAGTCTTGATATCGGTCCCAAGCAAAACCCCCATATCCAATGCTCGTGCTGCATTGCTGTTGCATGAACAGGCTGGGTAATGGCAATTGAGGAATGGGTGCCATAGTCATTGGTGCGCTGTAGTACTGGGGTGGGCTATCGCATGCACTCGTATACGGCTGGCTAAACGACGGTGTCGGTGAAGGAAGCTGCTGGAGTTCGTTGAGGCCCATGCTCGCCCAAGTGTTTGAAGAACCTCCTGATGACATCGTGCTAGGACTCGAGGGAACGCCATTCCAGTTGGACACAGAGTTGGAAGGAAGTTGGGCCGGCTGCCACCAGTGCTCAGCGCCAGTGGAGCTCGGAAGAAGTGGTGTGGGACGGACGACGTCGACGAGCCTTGGTGGAGGCGGTAGGAGTGGTAGGAATAAGCCCATGATAGCAGACTTCACCTCCTCGCTCCGCCCACATAGCAGCTCACCAGCGCCGTCTTCTTCCATGCCTTCCAGAGCCATAGCATTCGTACGATAAACAAATCTGTTTGCCGCTTGCACGAAGTCTTCTTGCAATTTCTTGAGTTGGGCTTCCTTTTCAGACCAGTTCCATGTACTGGCAGCCGTGTCCACCGAATGAACTTCTTTATGGTACTCTACCAGCGACTCGATCGTCTCAGGTGTTAGCTTGAACGCGACTTCATTCTGCGAAACCATGTCGACATGCACAACATAAGCCTCGATGTATACAAGCTGATAGTTGAAGAGAGCCTCGATCAAGGGATTCTCGTCCTTTCGGAGCTGAGCATCGGGGGCCTTGGTGAGCATAACCGAGCAAAGAGTCCATATGGCCGCAGGCGAGGCGAGGGTGTCGGTTAAACACCGCAAATGTTGAGGTACGCTATTCAGAGGTCTCTTTACCCGATTCACTCTCTTCAATGTTGCTGTTAACCATGGATCGACCTTGGTATTGAGAACGACATTTGGTGCTGCCCGCGGGGCGAAGGCAGCAGCAGAAGCTGGTAGAAGTTGTATGGGCATAGTGGGTCGTTGTGGCGGCGGTACAGATTGGGTATTTGGTTAGAGGCGTGGGGACATGGAGCGGATGAGAAATTTAAATATAATAAAAACAGTTAAAAAGATGATAAGGTAGTAAAAGTAAATTATTCGGCGGTCCCAAGACAAGGGAAATACTTTGCACGCCTTGAGGGAGAAGGAGGAGAGTTATGGTGGAAAAAGGCGGTGATGCACCGAAGAACGAGTGAGACAGCATTATTTAGGCGGGAACAGGATTCCCTTATATCACGAATTGGCGTCTAGGCGGGGCGTGCGCAGTCGATGCCAAAGAGCGGGTTTTTAGCTTTAGAATCGTCCATTTGCAAGTCCTAGCTGGGGTGTTTATGCAGTGTGCACATATACAGTACCTTAGTTGCATACAGTCAAAGCTGCGGTCGCGCGCCAGGCCCTGCTTTAGGCACTGGGTAGCCGAAGCGTGGGCACGATAGTCAACGCGCCCAGCCCAGATTGGTGACGGGGCGAGTGGCGTCTTGCATGCAGCTAGAAGTAATGGCTTCCTCAGGACTCGAGCTGATCTGTGGTAGCCTCCGTCTCTTGCCTCCAGCAGTGGGCACGCTATGGTTCGTGAGATGTAAAATTGCATTTTCTTGTGGAAGTTAGATTACTACACATGTTGATCATGAACAATCATGATGATCGATTAGAATAGAAATACTCCGCGCTTTGGCAGATCTGGACTCTCGGGGAGGAATTGGCCGCAACTTTGATGTGGCGGTGCAGTCGATACTACCGAATACCACATTACTTTATTCCAGGTATAAGACTCTACCACAGTAGGACCATCTCTTATACGCCGATATAGAAAGATCCATGGCCAAGAAACAAGCGCCACTGTCCACAGCGTGGATCTTGATGATTTGCATTGCATAATAATCATGGCACCTATGTGAATTAATCAACAGAGGTCCCACCGCGTCACTGCTTCTGGCCTTAATGTGAAACACCTCTCAGCGTGGGTAAAGACTCCTGTTAAGATTATTACGAAGACGGCGGGTTCTGATGGCGGCAGCAGCCATGATAATAATGTGCGGAGGCAGGGAGCTTGGTGCTTGGATATTGTAACCGGTCCATATATTTCTCATTTCCAGCTGGAGCCAACGGCATTCTTACTCCTTCGAGGACAGTCGTCGGGAATCTCGAGGCCTTCCGTGAGTGGGGTGTGATGGGGACGAAGAGCGCATGACCACTCGATGCCATCCGGACAAGATGCTTATCCTCTAGCCAACAAGGTCTCGTGTGGGTTGTACAAGCTTCTAGAATCAGATTCGCTGACGATTCTGCGATTGAACGGAGCTTGAGATACGATCCCTGCTATGAGGCCTGGTTGGTTCAACGTCCATATCTGATCTTCCCCGCTTCTTGCTGTCTGAGTCAGCAGCACAAAGAGTCTCTACCTTACTCTGTAACATCACCGCGATATCATCGCGTCCATGCTGCAGGTACGTTATTGAAGCTGCAAAGACATCGATGATACTGCAGTCTGCACATGGCTCGGCATTGACTATTCCCTGTTGAGAGAGGCTGTGCAGAGCATAAAGTGTTGTCCCGAGGATAGCCGGTTTTTCCAATTACACCTGCCTTACCTATATTTGGCAACTCGAGCATAAATCACTCAACAGCCATGCATAATTCGTATGCACCACCGCAACCAGAGAGGCGCCGAACAACTGTCACGAGGCACAATAAAGTTCCCAACCCGATGATGGTATCCAGTAAGATATCTCTTGCCTCTGTGGCCCAGCCTGGTCAGGTCAATCCCAAGCGGGTGAACCCAGAGCCAAGGTTACGTCTCCAGGGACCAATCCATGCCATTGCCAAATGATGTTGGTTACAACACCAATGCACGCGCCACGCTCCTGTGCATGGTTTACTCGTCCTGTTCTGGATGCTCGCGCCGTACGGAATACCCGCACAGGAGACTCCGGGACTCTTTCAGCTCTCATCGCTCGCGGTCATAGTCCTGTCGCCTCCCGCGCTTCTCATGCGGCAAAGTATCGATCGAGGCTGAAGGGAACAGATGAAAGTTTGCCCTCGACGCGTCGTGTGTCGCCGTGTTTGTCGGTTCAGGCTTGTCATCTGAAACGCCTTATGCAGACGTTTCGACTTATGTATGGCTTATGTAGATGGGAGTCACACGTGCATTACGGCGGATTATGTTCTCCCCAAGTTCCAACCGTTAACGAATGAGTCACTGCCACGACGCGTGCGTGTCTTTGAGAAAATGTAAAACACCACCATCTCGAAGCATGTCTTTCGACATCGCGTTGAAACGTGGATGAAACCAGTAGCTTGTGATCTGAATGACGCCGTTGCATTCAGCATTGTAGCTGAGCAAAGGTGTTGAGCGACTTTCTGTTTTCAACTAGTAGACACCCGGAAGGATTCTCCAAGGCACCTTCTTCTTATACTCATCCCAATCCTTTCCGTACTTCCTCATACATTTCTCCTCGTCCCTCATCTCTCGATGGATCAAGAGGACAGCAAAGTAAACTATGTAAAAGTAGGTGATTGCCATTCCCCAACCTCTAGCTTCGCCTTGTACAATTTGGGTACCCATCGCGGTACCCCCACGTACAGATCCATCAGCAGGCTTTGGGACATTCCCCGTTGAAAATGTTGGGCCTTGTCGAACCACGTATCCGGCGATACCAGTTGGTAAACAGTAGGACCAGCCCATTATCCAATCACCCAAGTAGTTAATATGCCTTGCTGAGCCCCACCAGCCGGAGACAAGGAGCTTGCTGCCTGACGCAGTTTCCATGGTCTTCAGATGAGCAACTCGCGGATCCTTGGGGTTTGTTCTAAACCTATTCTTCTGGTTGTTCGAGGCACGGAAAATCCAGTAACCAAGGCCCTGTACCGCAAGAATACCAGCGACTCCAGTAAATCCGAGATCCACGGGATACACGGCAAGATAGCGTGTTTGCAGGGAGTAGATGAACGGTAGCCATACGAGATCACCAAAGGCAAGCATGAAACCAAATCCATCGGTGGTGATATCCATTGTAGTCAAGATTGCTGGCTCCATCCACAATGCATCCAATGTATAAAGGGCCTGAAAGCCGGTAATCAAGGCAATGCTGTAGGTAATGCGTCCATAAAGCTTGTACTGGTGGGCAATAAAAGCCAGATTTAGCAGCATCCAGCCAAGCATACCTGGCCGTACTTCCATAAACTCCTTAATATCGATCGTGCCGAAAACAGGTAGGGTTACGCGAGGGTTAAGTTCTCGACCAATAAACCAATCATAGATGAGATTGCCCGAATGTCCCCCAGCTGCCAATTCGCGTTGCTCTTTATTACCTGCCTTGACCGAAAAGCTCCGAACATAGACAAAGCATGCGAGAGAGAACGCAATGCCAAGGTTGACGGTTATCAATTGGGTATAATTGTCCCAGATAAAGGTCCACAGGGGAAAGTCTGGTCCTCGCACAATTGTACCGGCCAGCGCGACAGTAAGAACAGCTACTGCTGAGCTGAAGGCTGGTAAATGTTGTCAACAGTATGGACTTAGTGACTGGCTCCAGAATATCACTCCGGACGTACCATTGAACTTATACTTCAGTATTCCTCCCGACTTGAGCTCTACACCCTCGCTCTCAACGCCCGGGAGCACTGCTAGCAGCACCAAGCTCAAAAAATAGTACCCCAGTACCCATGCCGTAACTTTGAAGCTAGCGAGCCCAAATATCCCATCCTGAGGCCATCCCGTCTCTTCCTTTAGCTTCACAAGAGTAAGACTCTTGGGATGCAGAGCTGACGGTACAGGGCAGCCTGTTTTGTCGTTGCAAAGGAAAGCTGCCAGGTAGCATACCAGTGGTAGGCCGAACGAAGTTGCGAATGCTCCAAGACTACGTCCCAATTAGATAGAAGGAAATATGAGCACTGCGAAGAGCGGCTTACGGTCCACCGAATTCGAAGCCATGTGCGGGTTCTGCAGGACTCACATTACGCTCAGTCTTGGCCATCGTTTAGATCTCTGGTAGTTAGTTGGCAAGCTTCAATGGTAACGCAAAGGCTATTCTATCGCCACGTAAAACTCGTCTCCCTCATGTGAGTGGGTTTGCAATCGTAAACGGTTGACGAACAATAATAGATAGAGGTAAGGTAAGGTAAATGACATTTTACATTATGCAGGGCTTAGCTCCAGGGTTCTCTTATATTACTAATACAGTTTATATAAAACTTACAACCAATTAGAAAGAAGTGTAGTAGACAGCGAACGTTACGCAGAACCGAGCTGCCTCGATTCACCCACCAAGCAACTACTCCACCCTTGAAATCTACTACAGATCCGGCGGCCATGCGGCACTCCCTCCTGTTTGTCCCCCTCTCCGTCCTCTTTTCCCTCATTCCCTCCTCAGCTCTAGCGACCAACTCCGAAAACCCCCTCGAGCCGTGCACCATCATCTCCCCTCTCACGGGCGCTTTCTACGACCTCAACACCATCACCGTTCAGCCCTCCAAAGATGACGGGGACAAAAGCTGGCATGCCAGAGGCTACGACTACGGAAAAAACTTTACGCTCAACTTCTGCGCTCCCGTCATTGAGAAGCTAGAACATGTGATCGATGTGCCCGAGAGCTTGTGGCAAAATGTCAGCGCATACTACAAGGACGGCGAATCCGAAATATCCATAGGGCAAGCGTCCTCGAAACCCGTCTTCCGAGGCCGCAAGTTAGTCCTAAATTACACGGAAGGCAGCTACTGTGAAGAGAAACCCAGTCGAAACCTCGCCCGAAAGCTCAGAGACGACGACAACGACGACGACAACGATTATGATGATGATGAAGACCGTCACAAGAAAAAACCCAGCGACAGGAAAAAACGCTCCAAACCCTCCGAAACCCGCCGACAAAAATCCTCCCTCATCTCCTTCGTCTGCGACCACGACTCCCTAGCGCCCAAAGTGCACATTACCTTTGTGGGCGCCAGCCCGGATGAATGCACCTATTTCTTCGAAGCAAAATCCATGGCTGCGTGCGGTGGCGCAAGTGTCGCACCCCAGACATTGGGCCCGGCGGGCGTGTTTGGAGTGATCTTCCTGATCGCGGCAGCGGTGTATCTGTTTGGCGGTATTGCGTACCAGAGAACGGTGATGCATCAGAGGGGTTGGAGGCAGCTGCCTAATTATGCCATCTGGGCCGGCATAGGCAGTTTCCTCAATGTAAGTCTCCCCTCTTACCCCCTCCCTTCCCCACCTCCCTCTTACACACCGAAATGACTTTTATTTCCGCCTAGGATATCTTCATCATCGCCACCTCCTCCTGCGCGCGCATCCTCCCTCGCCGCAAAGGCTACAACCAGCTCCCGAGCCACAGCCGGGGCGGGCGTGGTTCCCGGGCCGAAGACGAAAACAGGCTGATAGATCAATTGGACGAGGAATGGGATGATTAAGGAGGTCATAAAAAGAAAGTTTAGTTCGAGGGTTCAGGGGTGCATGTGTATGGCTAGGAGGGACATTGGCATGAGGTTTTTAGGGGGTTTTGCATTGATATGCGGGTGCTTTGGGGTGGTGTAGCGTTGTTTGAGTATGTATTGAAATACTTGATAGAAATTGTTTTTATATTATCAGGATTGGCTGCAATATCTGCTGTGGATAGTGATGACCTAGCATTTCCGTTTCGAGTGAATTCAATATCGACGATGCCTTCACAGTAGGTTCATGATCACGGGAAAGTCGTGAGAACTTTGTCTAATAGGTTATAAGAGTACCGTTGAGCAAGCATATCCAATAAGCTCTAATTACTTTTTACAAACAACCTGACAGCTCTTCCACGCACTTTTTCTCTCCACTGCTCCAAAACTCCAAAGCCAAACCGCATCTACATCATCTCCAACTCACACATGGAGAAAACAGGGGAAACGGTCTACCGTAAAGGAATACCTGCTTGATAGTGTTGCTTGAAACGATCTCTAGTTAGCACACTACTTACCAGACTCCTAAATTGCCCACCTCCCTTATCGCCTAAACAAACCAAATCGACATGGAGCACCTGAGAAATCAAGATCCGAGAAGGCTCTCCCCCACCTCTCAGCCACTCCTGACGTATGCGTACAGCGTGCGAGCGTCTCAAGGCTAAGTTTCGTGGGCTATTATGGTCGCCACCCAATTCAGCGGCGTAGTGTGGGTGGACGTTTCCAGTGGTTGAAACGGACTCGAGATCCACAACCTGCTTCCAAGGGTCCAAAAGGCGTTGTTGGACCTGTTGATCCGAGAGTCCGAAAGTATTGAGGACTTCCAGGTGTACATGGCACCCTTGAAGACAGTTTTCTTAGCGGAGATCTACTTTCCATAGCAAAAGAAGAAACAGCCGAAGAGCATGGTGGGCGATGATGAGCTCGTGATAAGATGAACCAGCCCATTCTGGCCACGTGAAATCGACCAATATAGCCGTTAGGTTACACGGTAAGGTGTGGACCTTTGTGGCTGTCATCATGCCCGAAGTTCGCCAACGACTGCTCTAACCTGCTTGTTTTTGATCTGATACGGATAAACAAGTAGGTTCCATAGAGAAAATTCGAGGCTTCTATGTCGAGTCGCCGGTTCGTAGACAAAATAGCGATTTGGAAACCATAGACCGCAACCTCTCTTCTTGGTGCTTCATCGCCAGACCTAAGAATTCTTGATGTAATCCCTGCAGCAGTGAATCTCGAAGCTGCAGAACCCAGCCGTTCGTTGAGGCTCTGCATCGTCAGACTGACTACTTTGCTCCGCCTTAAGTACATAGCCGTAGATTTGATTATGGATCTCCCCAGGTGTAGATCGAGAAACCGGAAACCGCAGGCCATGTCTGCAAATCTCCAGCTCAAGTGCCGTGTGCCAAATCCAGAAAGACATTCGTCGATGCTGGTAAATTGCTTCGCACGACAGTTATAAAAGAGCCGAACCCACATAGAAGGACCATTAGCGGTCATGCATAGTCTCCTTCGTAGGCGGAATCGCAAGCAGGAGTCTTAGCAAAAGGGGTATAACGCTTACTTTGCTATCTAATTTCTTCTTTTAAGATAATGGAAGTAGCTTCGGTGATAGATGTTGAGCAACTGTTTGATATCTTTATTGATCAAGGTTCTTGTTCGTGTGTGCAGTAAATAGCGGAGTGGCTTGAACTGATTTGAAAAAGCAAGAGCAAATTCATGTTTCATTGTCTTGGTGACCTAGCAAGTGAAATATGAGTTACGAGCTCTAACAACATCAATGAAGTACCTCGTTCTCTGACGTACGGAACTTTGAGAAAAGTAAGACGGGTGGAGGGTCAATGCACCGGTAATCACCCTCTGTTGTGTAGCAAATGAAGCGTAAAGCGAGCTATGGCTATATGCGTATTTCGTGAGAGAAAAGCCATGCATTACCACCAGTAATATTTGCCCATCCATTAAGCGACTTAACTATAAGCGTATTTCGAAGACAAAAAGCAATATGTTACCACAAGTAATCTACCTCCATTAATCAAGACAACGCCAGTCCCTCCCTGGGTGACAAAAAACTGCTGCATAACTTGGAAAGCGCCAGTGGAGTTGTAGTGGAAGTTGATACCATGTCCGGTATTGGGTTGGATGTACGCTTGAAAGGTTTTCGCTGCTGGAAATGATGCCTTTGCGGCGGCAGGAATCGATCCAAGAGCCGGATTACCAGTATTCATGCAGTCGCCACCACAGTATATTTCATCCTCGTCTGCCGCTGTCAACCAAAACCAATTTCAAACTCAGTGAGAGCGTGAACACTTACTGCCGGTAAGAATCTGTACAGGGCCCTTGAAATCGGTGTTCTTTGGCGAACTACCAATCGTCAAAAGTTCGCCTATAGTGTAAGGCATTTTGACCGATTCGGCGAAATTAAGTATCCTTGGATCGAAAAAGCCGGGATACAAGAAGGCATATTGGTTGGAAGCTGCGTCTGACCAGGTTAAATATCCGGTTGGGAGGTTTTGCATTTGTGGAAGGCTGGTTGGGTAAATGCCGGTAATGAGGTCTCCAAGTTCTGTGGATTGGACAACTGATTCGACTTCTGTGATCGTGATCTGGTGCTTTGATAGATAGTTCTTAATCGAATCGAGCTCTGAGTAGATGAACATCGACAAACCCTGCTGTACAACGGTAGAGCTTATATTACCGAATCTTAAAGGTTGATTCAGACGTGCAAGCTTGCTATTGAAATCTGCGATGGTCTGAAAAAAGAACGCACCGTCTTGAGAGTAGCCAGTGAGGATGATGCCATCGCTGGCTCTAGGGTACTGTGCCACGAGATCGTAGGTAAGGACAGACCCAAAAGAATGACCGACATGAACAACCTTCTCAAAGGCTTGAGGGATGTTTGGTACGGTGCCATTTCGCAACATCACTGTGACTTCGTATAGAGCCGACGTTTCCGCAGGTGCCTGGATGACCTGCAATGGGTCTGCGATGGAAGAGTTGCCGATGCCCAAGCGATCAATGGACAGAGTACAGAAGCCATATTTATCCACGGCCACATCGATATAACTGTAATTGAAGTTGTTGTATGGCAAATCCCAGTAGCTGAAGAACGATATAACGTCAGCAGTACTTCTCAGCAGCGTTTCTAACAAAGCTCGCTGCGACTGATACGTCCCACCTCCGTCGCACTTATGTCTTATCAAAACCAATGCCATGGGTGAGGACTTGGACAGTAGGCTTTTTTCCGAACATCATATCAGGCTTGCAGAATTTGGCGCTAATCTCGTACTTGCCCTTGATCGTGGCATAACCAGTTAGCGATTCTTCCGAGAAGTTGCCCCTGATGCTGGTGAGGTTCTGAGCAAAGACTGTTGCGTCAAGGTTCCCCACAAGAGTCGGGACATTGAAGACTCCTTGACGCGCAGAGATTTGAACAGGAATTGTGACGCTTTGACACAGCTTGGCTGCTGCAGAGCTGGCAAGCAGTGAGATGGCTAAGATCGAAAGTTGGAACATAGCTGCGTTGAAAGTGACCAACAAGAATCAACAACTAGAAGGCAGAAACGGTACGTAGAGCGAAGTGGAATCGTGTAGTGCGAAGAGGAAGTGAGATGAAGAAGTGGTTCTTATGGAATACTGACAGCAAACAGAGGCAAAACGCGAGGACCACATGGCAGACGTGCCTTCTCCTTCCCACCGAGTCCTCTCAGAGTATTATTCTACGCAGTACCTACGACCTTCTCACCACCATACTCTTTCTCACGTGTGGCCAATTGAATTTCAGAACTCAGTGAATTTGAGACGATTACCTTACCCTTAGGATTAGCATACCAAGATGATGCTTACCTTACTTTACCTTAATCTACCTTACATGAGTGGAGTGACGAATAAGTTTAGGATCGTTGAATGGATGCCCTTCCTGATCAAACTTTGTTGACGCACCATCTGCAACGTCAGCTTCCGAGCCTTCCCTACGAGTGTATGATAATCATTAGCATCACAAAGTGAGGCTGACGCCGGTAATCGTCGACTTGGGGGTAAAGCACCCTTTCTCAGCGCCGCCAATACCTGTATCATGTTTACTCGCTGAAGTCCTACCGACAGTGGAGAAGTTGCAGAAGACTCAAACTCTCGCCAGCCCCGATTCACTGCAGCTTCGGATTCCTCGGGCCAGTATCCCCGTGAAGACTATCATGAAGCGTCGGATATGGTCATCCACAGACGCATAATGGAAGCGGCAACACCAGCTCAGCACGGAGGACTCGGTACAGAGAACTGGTTAATGAGGCTGCGTCTTCGTATCGTTGATTGCGAAACCTGTGCCGGTTTTTAGGATTTGCCGAGAGCCCCACCAAAATTGAGTGTTTCCCAATCAACGACACCTCGTAGAATACTCGTACCTAGCCACACCAACGCCACCGCGAATCTCTCTTCGAACCTTATCTCACTGCCCTATTCCGTACACCCGCTCCAATGCAACACCACGCCCAAACCCAAGCCAAGGCCCGTCCGCCCCAATCAGAACAATGTGTCTTTTCCGCATCAACCCATCCCGCGCGCCTATAGATCCCCCGGGCGCCGCTCCTGTGCTTATGACGCTTGAGGAAGACCATATGTTGTCGATAATGGCCGGGAACGAGTCCAGACCGAATCCACTCTCCGATCTGGTAGACGCGAGGGAGAAGTCACAGCCAGTAAGGCCAGTGAGCCATGAGAGTCTGCAAGAACGAAGGGAGAGCCTGGCGAACGGGACCAGGAGAGTGGAGATTGGGAAGTGAGGAGGCAAGGTAGGACAGAATGAGAGGACTTGTTCATAGAAAATAGTTGATCACTAATCCACACGAAGAATTGCAAATTGTATGTTCGGGAACCTGCAGCTACTGCAACCAGACGCACGAGATTAATAAGTCCCTTGTCTTGGGGGAATTCGGTATGCATAGCTTCTCGTCCTGCAAGACGCTTAGTGGGATATAACGACAACAACGACCAATGATTTTGAAGGAAACGATTTCCAGCTTCTCATTCGCCTATCATTTCATCGTCTAGGGTTCGTTGCATGGTGCATCTTCAATGTCAATGATTGTTAGATAGACAGGTCTCTCGGGCTGGATAAAGTCCTTTCAAGACATATATTCTATACATACCATTTGTAGGTTGACAAAAGTTCTTCCAACCATTATATTCTAGGAGGGCAACAATCTAGGTGAACAACGTCTTTCGTTGAACATATGAAGATAAATTGTTTCCAGATGGATTAGGCTCCCGATGTACCCATTCTGAGGGACCAAAGAACACTTTGCTCTAAAAGAGAATTCTCCATTAAGAACTACAGAGGAACAACTCCCCGAAACGCCACTTTCATCTTTGGTGAAGAACCATCCCGACAATGAAACCCTGATCAAGGAGGACTCTCCGAAGACTGGTTCACACTCAAACAGAACCATTTCCTATGGAAGAACGCATGCTCTCCCCCTTAACGACGTACCTAGCAAAGAGCCTGTTTTGAAGATGTCTAGTCACCCTCGTTGGTAGATCAGACATCATGTGTAGGGGCGTAAGCCCTTTGCGGAAACGCGTTGGGCGGAACAGGAGAAAGGTAGACATGGGTAGCTGAGCTTTCCAGGCATTAGCCTCCCAGCCTTTGAGAGCGGAGAGGTCGGCGCGGAGGGACTCTTCCTCAGCACTGAGAACTGCCACTGGACAAGGCTTGCCCGACATGGCGAGCATCTGGAGAAAGGAAGCGGCAGACATCGTTAAAGATCTGAGAACTGTGTTTTTGCGAAACACAAGGCGGGCATCGCTAGAAAAGGAGGAGCAGATGAATGAAACACTCTTAGAAAGAGCCTTTCAAGAATGCCATAGCCCGTATGCTATCGCGGCTGAGGCTGTTATGCAGAGCGTATGCCCGTCTAGAACAGCCATATTGGCTACACCTCGCTGGAGGCGGCTAGTGTTGGCGTTGTGTGGCCGACTATAGTATTACCGTAGTCTCTGAACAGTTGCATGGCCTGAAGGCGCATCATAATGAAGTGACATATACCTCCCTTGCCCCATCTGAGCAGGATATGGAATAATCATTGCTTCTGAGAAATGATTTTGAAAGACGAAGTTGAAGCAACTATCGCGATGATCATCAGCCCTATTTGGATGACGTAGAAATCCAGACGAATTCCGATCGCTCCTCCACACCACTCGCCCCATGAATTTTGTTAGTCGCTAAAAGCTTGAGAAATGACACTGCTGTAACCCCATGGCTAGCAACATGATGGATTGTTCCATCGTGATCATGACCTTTTCCTCCCCCCAAATCTGTGTATGGCAGGAAACTAAGGCGATCACGCTCTCAGCGTCACGAGGTTCTGCATAGTCTGGTATAACACAGTAATAGCAGAGACGTTGCAGCCTATATATCACCGAAATCGCAGATTGCTAATGTCTCCAAGTCGCCCGTCATGCCTCCTTCAAGATGCCCCTGCAAAATCCACCCCTACAACAACCCTTCAGCTCCATTTCGTTTCTTTGCCCTACCCCCAGAGATCCGTAACGAGATAATGTCTATTGCAGTCACCGAGGTTACCCCTATTGTGATCCATGGAAAGCGTTTCAACCGCCATCCTAAGCCTCCGCAGAGGACTCCCTCCGGCCGTGTTATAAATCGAAGCCAAGAACCATCGGCCGAAAAGCGGACTCTCGGGCACTCTCGAATCGCGTTGTTGATGGCTTCGCGACAAGCATACTACGATGGTTATACGCTGTATTACGGGAAGAACACGTTCTCGTTCACGTTGGACACCCTTAAAACTTTCTGCGAGGATATCCCCAAAAGATGCCTCTGCCAGATTAGGTCCGTGAAACTCATAATACCATTCATGGATCAGCATGACACTATCTGGAGAATGTTAGCGGGACTGGTGGCTTTGCAGAACCTGGAACTTCAAATGAAATATCCACAGTCTACGGTTCGTCGCCCGAACTGGGAGAATTGCATCTGGGGTACTCGAGGATTACGACAACTCAAGCGCTTTCGGATTACGAGATATGACCCCGAACCCATGATGTCAAGACGGGTTTCCAAGACTTCCCATGAAATGGCTGTCGATGCAAAAGATCGAAGGACAGAGGAGGAAATCAATCGGTATATACGTTTTGGGCTAAGCCAGCATTCTACTTCGCCGGGTCGCCGTTTTCCATCATATGAGAGTATTCGAGTTATCTAAACAACGCGCAGTTCTTGTAGCAATAGGAAATTGGCAGCCTAAACGTTTGTGTTGCTCGTCTTATCGACCTATAGCTATAGTCATATAGATGTTGATATAGTATTTCAGTTTCTCTCCCATATGGAACTCTTCCTCCAGGAAATCCTTAAACTCATTTCTAAGATTTCTGATATCATCCCAACCGATTTTGCCACATACTTGTTTCTCTTCTAGAATATTTTCTCATTCTCTAATGTCTAGTATTCTAAGTATTCTTCTCCCGTAGCTTTCGCGAAAGTTCTCATGCCGTCCACGAAGTCATTGGACAGGATATCGATATGCTCAGCGACCCGCTCCTGTGACGTCCTTCTCCTTCCCATGTACAATTTGCGTGTGTAACTCAGCGAGTGGGCTATAGTAGAGGAAATGGGGCGAGTGACAAGGCTGGCGGAAAAAGGGATCTCTTCCATGATTGGAATATATGGAATATCCAGCCCTGGAATAATAGATCTAGTTTCTGATATTTTTTTCTGCAAGATGACAGTATTATGTTTTTATGTAATTAGGTAATGAGTTGTTGTACTCGTATCGACGCCAAGAAAATACGAGGCCAGGTCATACATAGTCACGTGACAAGGGAAACAAAGCGTGTCCTCTACTTTTGCTGTCCATATGACGCTATGCTCACATCCGATACCCTCCACTCATTGAGCCGCACTCATTTGAGGCATGTTCCTGGCGCTGAATGACTAATTAGTGGATATATTGAGGCCAGCGAGTTCTTGCGCCTAAGACTCGCTCCTAGTACATGGATGCCTACCTCATTCGGCGAGCCTTTCCCTTATAACAACGTACATATTACATCCTCACATCCAGAAACTGTCTTACCGTTGCATCACGAACCCCATCAGGTGGAATTAGGATTTCTCAACCTCGCAAACGAAGAACGATTGAGCAGTGGGCTTTTCTTAGAGAAAGACGAAGAGCAAGCATTGAACAGCACCAGTACTTCTCAGGAGAAGGCAAAACCTGGGTCGTTTGCAGATCCTGAGAAAAGGGCGTCCAATTCCCCTGCCATATCCGAGTCTACACTGGACGACCCGCAAATGGGACGCAGAACCCCAACTTCAAGGATAAACGTACCGAATAGGCTTACATCAACGGCATCCGGGGGTCAAAACGGTCACGCCAATGGTAAAATGGAATCTCATCTCGAAATGCGGCGGAAACACCCATCCCTGGAGTATCCCACAGCTACTTCACAAACGGCCCATCTTATGAGCAGAGAAAGCTTCACCCTTGATGACCAACCACCACCTATTCCACTGACTCCGAACCCAAATACAAGCTTCTTCGATTTACCTAGACAAGATCGGCGGAATTTTCTCCTTCTTGTGATGTTATACTTTCTTCAGGGCATACCTATGGGGTTGGCATTTGGGTCGGTCCCTTTCCTACTGAAACCATACCTCTCGTACGGGCAGATAGGGGTCTTCTCTCTAGCGTCATACCCATACTCGTTGAAGTTGTTATGGAGTCCAATCGTGGACGCGGTATGGAGTCCCGCACTCGGAAGGAGAAAAAGCTGGATCATGCCTATACAAATATGCTCCGGGTTAGGAATGATATATCTGGGAAGTAGAATTAAGGAGATGATGATTGCGGCCGGGGCGAATGATGGCGCCGGGGTATGGAACTTCACATGGTGGTGGTTTTTCCTAGTATTTCTCTGCGCCACACAAGATATTGCAGTAGACGGTACCAAAATCCTCCCTAAACATGGCTTACCATAAACTAACAGAAAAGTAAGGTTGGGCTCTTACACTGATCTCCCCACAAAACTTATCCTATGCCTCAACTGCTCAAACCGTTGGACTCACCGCCGGCCATTTTCTTTCATACACCGTCTTCCTCGCCTTTAACTCACCCGACTTTGCCAATCGATGGTTCCGTTCCTCCCCCAGCGAAAAGGGCGTACTGACACTTCGCGGCTATCTCACGTTCTGGGGTTGGGCTTACTTGGTGGTGACCCTTGGCCTCGCCCTTCTGAAACGAGAAGACAAGACGCGAGAGCGCGATGGCATCACAGAAGTCTATAAAAGTATGCTTGGCATCTTGAAACTGCGGAACATCCAGAGCATTATCATAATTCACCTTATCGCCAAAATCGGCTTCCAAGCCAATGACGCTGTTACAAACCTCAAGCTCATTGACAAAGGTTTCAACCAAGAAGATATGGCCCTTACTGTTCTCATCGACTTCCCCTTTGAGATCGGTCTAGGGTACTATGCTGGACGCTGGTCCACCGCTTACCCGCCAATCCACATCTGGTGTTGGGCCTTTATTGGAAGACTAATAGCAGCTGTCACGGCACAAGCAGTCGTCATGATATTTCCGAAAGACGGTGTACAAACATGGTATCTCTTGACCGTAATCGCCGAACACATCTTCTCTACCTTTACCAACACAGTCATGTTTGTCGCCATTTCCGCGTTCCATGCCAAAATAGCAGATCCAGCAATTGGAGGCACTTACATGACTCTCCTTGCTACGTACGTCCTTCCTCCATTTAACCATGCTCCTGTCCTCCCTTCTTCCTCGCTAACACTATCACAGAGTCTCCAACCTTGGCGGAACCTTTCCCCGTTTCTTTATCCTGAAGCTTGTCGATGTCTTCACCATCGCCACGTGCAACCCTCCCCTCACACCCCCTTCAGACCTCAAATCCCCCCTTATAACCACTCCTTTCTCGTGCGTCGCCGAGGCCGAGAAGCACAGGTGCACAAACGGTGGCGGAAGCTGTAATATCTCCAGGGATGGATATTATATTACAAATATAGTTTGTGTGATAATAGGCGTGGTGACGTTCTGGGGGTACATCAGGCCTGCAGCGATGAAGCTGCAAGCACTGCCTTTGAGAGCATGGAGGCTGGAATCTGGGGAGGCGAGGTGAGGGCATAAGGGAGAGCTTGGAATTTGAGCATCTAGAAATAGAATAGAATTGTACAGATACTCGAGTTCGATTGTGTACTGACTACAATACGCCTTCTTCGTATCGGTTGAAGGGTTAGACTAACAGTGTCCAGGGTGCGCGCGAGAAACCGGTGCCTTCAAGGGAACTGTGCGCTGGCTGAAACCGCTGCCCAACAAGACAATTCGCCAGTTCGATAGTGTAATGCCGCGAATTTCATACCTCTTGTACCAATCAATCTTGTCTAGCACGAATCGGTTACTTATATCCATTGTTATTCCACATGCTATCTCTAATGTGCATTGACCATTTCCTGCTTACAATGAACCTATCTGGATTACTCGTTCAGTCACTTTCTACAAAGTCTACGTTGTAAGAGGGCCAATCAATGGATGCTCCGCCACACCATTTTGCACTGAGCCCTTTGGGCTGAAAGTGTCATGGCATCTCAGCCGCAATTGTTCCAGCAATTCCTCTCATATTCCTCATCCTTCGACCGACATTCCAACACAATGTCAAAAGCCGGGCCCAACCAAGATGCTCCCCTTGAAGCCGTGCCACAAAGGCAGATCCGCGCCCTGTATAACAAAGACACAATCACAGTCTACCACGCATAATCCGCCGCCATCGCCATCCCCGCCGTCACAGAGAACAGAACCTCTGCGCATCGCCCGACTTCAAGGTTGGCCGGATGACCTGGATAAAACCCAGCTGGTGCTGGATGACGTGAACCAAATCCCCACCCTGCCTTCTCAAAGATCTCTCAACACGCACAGCCGCAATTCGAAATACCAACTTCCCCTCCCCCCCCTTTAAAACCAAGGTATCGATCCAACTACAGCCACAAAGACCCCAACCAATCCCACATCCTCGCCCTCGAAAATGTCCCACGCCCACTTCACCCACCTCCTCTCCCTCGCCCTCGTTCCCCTCACCCCAGCCGAAAAAATCGCAATACCCCGTCCGTGTGCAGTGGGATCCCGAGCGCTCCCCGACCCTGGAAGTCCTCCCGTATCGGCAGTATCCAAATCGGCATTTCGGGCGCCATTAGCGAAAACTTGGGCGCGGGAGTGGGTGCGGAGGATCGAGGATGTTGACGGCTAGGGCGAGGGAGTTGAAAGGGGTGCTTGATCAGGAGGGGGTGGAGGAGCTGGTGCGGAGGCGGTTGGTTCCGAGGGAGGTGGTGTATGAGGTGAAGGAGGAGGTGAGGGCGACGCTGGGGAATGTGAGTTTTTTGTGGAGGGGATGGGGTCTGGGAAGTAGGTCTTGGGGGGGTGGATGCGGAAGAGCTGTTTGTGCCGTGAAGAAAAAGAATTGGAAGTAACAGAAAATATTTAGTACGAACAGTACAACGAGTATGTGATTGTTGAGACGGACTAGACCCTGGGTCAAGAATGGAAAGCGGAGGGTGATGAATAGGTTGAGATTAGTGATGCGAAGAGGAGTAGATCAGTGTGGATACAGGGGGGAGATAAGATGGAGATGGGAAAGGGGGTTTCGGACTTGCTGCGGAGGTAGATTGGTCCCGGGGGGGGTGGTGGAGGGGTGGGTTTGGAGATATTAGTCTCGACTCTTCCACCCTTCCGTCCCGTCAATTGCCGACTTCTCAAATCTTACAAGACCTTCAATCCTTTCAATTCGTGCTCTAAATTAGTGAAGGGGTTTCCTATCAGCAGCGAGTATTGGCGTGTCAGGTCAAAGGGGCAACAGAATGTTAAAACCATTGAAAGAGCTTGTTGCTTGATGGAAAAGGGGTTGTTTTCGTTTCCCGTTTTTAATTTATTTCTTAGACCAAACATCCAAACGAGAACCAAATCCAATCCAAAAAAGATAGTAATACTAATCTAAGCATTCGGCGAGACCATAAAACTTGAACTGAGGCGGGGCTTTTAACCAACGACTCTACTAGCTTTGACCAACCTCCCCTTTTCATAACAGAGGATGCTTTCCCTGCTTGTAAAGGCTCTGTCTACCTTGAGTCATTGGCTCCATACATTCGCGTCTCCCTCCAGTAAATGCAAATCCTGAATCCGAAGCCAGGTGTCAGGTTGTAGAGCCTCGTTCTGGTGTGTGGTGAAGTTGTAGTCCCAAGGGGTATTGTTAGTTTGGGGTTGCTGATCTTGGTAATCGGAAGGGCCTGGAAGTCTTTGATGACAGGATTCATTGTTGCTTTGGCTTGAATTGTTCCAGGCCCTTGGGTTATTATCAGCATGCTTTGTCTCCATTATGGGAACATGGTCGTGCTGAGTTGATGAGGTGTAAAAAGACCTCCTGAAAGGACACGGTGAAGATGCTGCAACAGGGCTCATTTCCGAAACTGTATGCTGCCAATCCAGGGTATTCTGGATAGATGGGAGAACTAAATCAGTGCCCCCTGCGTGTGGATTTAGGGTGCGGTCCTGCAGCGACGGTAAAACCACATGATTGAAGCCTGTGGCTGAAATGGGATCCCAGTCTTGGTCGTCCACACCGCGTTGTTGTTCCTTCCAGCCTGCATAGCCTAGCCGCTTCCCCCCAGGGCCGGAATGAGTGAGTTCTTCGGCCTCGGAACCATCAGAATCATTTGAAGCTTTTCCGGAATCTGAATCCAGATCTAAATAGTCTGTATCCTCCAGTACATATCCTCCAGCATCCAAGTAGGCCTGGCGAAATTCTGCTGCGTTGTAACCGCAATCCGTCAAAGCTTGCTCCCAGATCATGCCCCTATTGCCGTTTGAAATTTCTCGCTTTCCCCACCGGTAGCCTTTTTCAGGCGTGCCATATGCCAGCGCTGTTACACTAGTCCCATCGCCACCCACGGCATGGACATCCGCACCGGCACGTATTAGAAGTTTGAGAATGCCTAAGCACTCGGAAAACTTTGATCTCTCAACACAATAGTGGAGGCACGAACATCCATCTTTTGCAAAAGCTTTAGGATTTGCACCGCGAGCAAGGAGTAAATCAATTTTTTCGGTAGTGACTTTAGGCGATGCTAATAGCCTTAGCAGCGAAGTTTGACCATAGCCATCTTCCTCCTCAAGGTCGATAAAGTTGCGGCCATGATCCAAGACTAAACGGAGCGAGTCCTGCCTGGGTGTCAGCAATGGCTACTTATCTCGGAATGAGTACCTACTACGGTTCCTATGTCTAATAGACTACCAAAGTGCGACATTGAGATACCGGAAATCTCACTCATAGGGCCCACCATCGGATCTGCGTCGGCTTCAAGCAGCACACGCCTACATTCCATGCTCCTTTCTAGCTCTTCCGAAGGGCCGCCGTAGTGCATCATGGGCCGGATGTGCAACAGTGTGCTAGCAGTCCTCCTCAGTTTATGATTACCAATTTTCTTTGAAGGACTCACGTTTTACACGTTTTTAGAACATCACTATAACCTTGAGTTTCTACCGCATCCACATCAGCACCATGTTGAACAAGATATTGGCAGATATCCGGTGATGGGTGTGTGCAAGCATACTACTGTTGTTAATATTGCTTCTTCAAAGTTAGAAAAAACCGCAGAACTTCTCACGTTTAGTAAAGAACGACCCATTGAGTCTCGATCCCAGAAAGAAGCTGCTCCTTCCGCGAACAGCTTCAGTAGTCCTTTCTTGTCACCATCCTTAATTCGTAAGAAGACCTCTGAATTGTCTGGTAAGGTAGCAGAGAAAGATATCGTCGGTTTACCAAGAAGAGAACCTTCGTATGTCGATCTTTGCTGAAAGGAGACACAAATCCTGGTTTTAGAATCACTGTTAGGAAGGTATATTATAGCCCCCTCGAAAACCTCTAGAATCTCGCTACGCCTAGCGTCACCCTGGGCTTCAGGGTTATAATCCTTCAAGATCTTGCTATTCGTGTGGATCGTGATGGTTCCATCACCGACATAATGACTTTCGTGCAGATTTTTACGGGTGTATCTGTACCCCAAGGTCTCTGTTCGACTTGACGCAGCTAGAGAAGGTTTAATTCGAAAGACCTCAATCAAAAGAGCGCAGGAAACATCAATGAGTCGTTTGTCGAATCAAGTGACGCTCTTTCAACATGCATTACATGCAGTATATCACTCTTGTTCGACATGACTACGTGCAGGAACAGAAATCCATGATTCCAAAAAACATGTCTCTATCGGAACGGACGCTTAGAACATTCTGTGATAAGAAAGTGTGAAGGACTGCATGAAACACGGTCATCTGGACAAGATTGCCTCTTGTTTCAATAGTCTGACTGATACGTACCATTTGAGTTGACTGCGATGCACTGAGATGTGGCTAGGAGACCTTTCATTCGCTTGACCCCACGCTTGCACTGCGAGTCTTCGTCACCAGGCTCATCATGGTCTCTGCAGTGTGTCTCTTGCCGCTTCCTCTTCTTTTCGCTACCTTTCTGATTGCGGATCTCCATCATGGAAGAAACCACGTTCAGCAAGTGCTCAATGTTATCCATGATATCTTGGGCTTCCCTTGAAAAGACGGTCCTTTCTTTTCCCGCCGCAAGACTGCAAAGACGCTCTAGGCTAGTCCGGAGCTCTTCTTCAGTTTCTTCCGTAGGAAGCTTGTCTTGCGCTCTATCATTTTCACCATCAGCTGAGGCTTTAGACGGCTCATGAATTTTAGACCCCTGGAGATTGCGGCTGCTTTCTGTGGGGCACAAATCTTGCAGCAATCCAATTGCGGCTTTCAAGGTCTCGGCCTGAGCCTCCGACATATTTCGAACCATTTCTACTCCATTACTCCATTCTTTGACGCACTGACGTGTGGTTGCTTGGGAGAATGCTGTGTCTGCCTGGATATCTTCTGGTCCGTATTTTGTCTGACTCAGGGTGGTTTCGGATGGTGGCGCGGTTCTTGCAATTGCTGAGTTATTCAGCATCTGCTGGCAAGCTAGGCTATTGATTGTCCCGAGTTGGTTCTTGTTGGACTCCACCGAGGCGTTCAGTAATGCAGCTCTCAGCGTCCCATCAAGCTGATGTAGCTTGTTTCTATGCGCAAGACTCATACCACTGAGGAGATGGAAATCAGTCAGCATTAGAATCTACTACCATGGTCAAAACTCACTACTGAATTGATAGCAACTGCAGGCTTAAAGCCGAAACATGCCACTTTATCTTACCCCACATTTCCTGAAAGTCATCCTGTTTTAGCATGGTTTTGACTCTTTTCAATACCTTACTCATTATCTTGTTACTTGGCAGTATACGCAAGCATCCAATTTTGTTTTCACACTCCTTCAGATCCGCTGCGCATTTTTGTACCACATTCCGAAGGTTTGCATTGACGGATATGAATTCAGCATCCAAGCCTCTGATCTGTTCTAATGTTTTCCAAAGATCCTCCAGTGCTGAGGTTGTTTCTGCAATAGCTTTCGGTCCATTCTTGATTTTGGATATTGTGTCATGTATGATTTTGGTGGACGACAAAGCAAATGCAATAACAGCAACAACACTTGCAGCACCACTGACTCCTTCCATTTATCGACACTGTCAACTGCTCTGAGGACCAAAGACGTCTAAGACAATGAAGTCAGGACGAAGAAGAGCACATCGAGCTTCGGTTTTGCATAGAAAGGCGACGATGGTGAAGCAAGGCTGAAGGAACGCACAAGCAAACACTTACCTACCCATGCCCACCTACCCCACTATGCATATGCAAATATAGCAATAAGAAAGCGATTCTAGAAACCCTCGGTCGAAGCCTTGCAATGAATCGACACCTGGACCTTACAGAAGTAAGATTCCTGAGGCTAGGCAGTCGATGACCAAGTTCCATCTTTGATTTGTCCTATCTTCGGACGCGCCTTCCTACTGGGAATCTACCCCTCTAGACATGATCACGAAACATTTCCCCCACTTCCACTTCCAACCTTGCAGGTGAGCAGCGGCTGCTTTAAGGTGAGCCGGTGAGAGGCCCTGAGCCGGAGAATGCAGGTGACCCACGCTAGAGCTCGGCCGACCATGCCAATTGTCCGACAATGATCGACTATGTAGTTGGATATTTGTTACCTTAAACAGTTACTTTCCAGAAGTGAGTCCTTAAGCCTTTTATTTTACTAATGGCCTATTTAGAATCCTTCAACTCCGTGATGAGATCTTCGACAGCATCAGCAAAATCCGTCGCATTCTTCGCACAATCTCATATAATACATATTGAGTCTAGAAGACGCACACAAAGTAGACGCTTGAACATGGAGAAGCGACTGTTTGAAAAGTATGATGGGAGCCAGGTCACTGAGAGTATGCTTCAGGAAGCCTCACAGCTCTTCAGTGACCACTATGGCATCTGGGATGAACACGCTGCACAAGTCGTAGGAGAGTTCGCAAAGGCTGGTAAATTGGCTCTCAAACTTTTTGTTTGCTTGCTGAGAAACACCAGGTAGTCGGGTACGACTCGGTAAGGGTAGACTTCGAGCGGAATACCTACTCGATGGCAGCAAATGCTCATACGTGAGGGTCATCGTGGACGGCAGCCTTGCCGGTAACGCATTCGCCTGCCGCTGAGTGTATGATAATAAAACTGTATGTTGGGTGACTCAGCTCGTGGTACATCAAGACTATCGAGAGCGAGGACTTGCAACGGGCCTCTTAAATCAACTCAGGCATTATAACGATGATATTTACGGCCTTATGAGCTCACATCCAGCTGCCTGCTTAGCTGCCGCTAAAGCATTTGGAAGTAAGCGTATATGTATATTCGTTGTGAATCTAATGCTGAATATGATAGGCTCCATCAACACAGTTCGACTTGACTTTATCAAGGAACATGCGGAAGAGATCATGAAAGCGTCCCCAATACGCTATGTTAAAGAAGCTAAACTTCGCGGTAGTCTCTTTCACCCTGAGGATGTCAGCGGGCTTGTGTCAAGTGTCGATACTAGCTTTTGGGTCGACCATACCGAACCACTTGAAGCTCTGGAATGGACGCGAGACACAGTAGACTGGCCTCTCGGTGAATTGCATAATGGTCATGAGTTCCTTCTTGTTCTTGAAGTCAGACGTCGTACCGGATCTAAACCTCGGTCCACATCTAGGCCCAAAGCCGCGTCGTAGTATCTGGTTGATGGTGTCTTCCTTTTCTGTTGAATCGATAAAGGGGAGAATGGGTCCTTGGTGGATTGGTTAAGAGTCAATGACATCAAGATTTACGGTCGGCTGATTCACAATGGTCGCTTGTAATTGCTCATCGAGTTTCCTCATGGTAGATACACATTCTGAATCATTGTACTGTATCTCTGGATCGAAGTTATGTAATCGGCTCGTTTATTAAATAAATGTCGAAGGTGCGTCGCTCAAAACATCTCGTTGACTATGAATCTCGCAATAGTCCTTGTTAATCAAAATGGTTAAAAACTTCCGTATATGGCCTTACCGCTATTTCTGAAGTCGGCGAGTCAATGGAAAAAATTCTCTCAAGTTTGGCCGTAATTTCTGCTTTGCTGCGCTCTGAGACAGGTTATGCAGTCGTTAGAAGGCAAACATTTTCAGGTCTCAGCTTTGTCTGCATTCATCAGAGGTCGAAGCTGGTTCTCTTGAGGGAGATCTCCTGAACCTCCTTTGATCTATTTGATTCAATGCCGATTCACCTCCTACACTCATTCCCAACAGAAGTTTCCCGAGAGAACTTGCCTAGGAGGGTCAGAAGGGCCAGGAGGAGCAGGACGAGGGGACCAATGCGTATTGAAATATATTTTTGTGAAGGATGAGAATGAAGTTCAAGGATTCGCTGGCTGCCGCCCTGTTCCCTGGGGAGAGATCTTCTGAGTCCATCCTTCTATGTAGGAGCTTTATATACGGCTTGGCCCTCATGAATCTGATACCAGCTCATCCTAGCTACCTTTTAGAACCAGAAGAGTTCTTCTAGAACAAAATCCCTAGAAGAGCCCGGATTAGCAGGTAGCGCTCGCTACAACCGTGCTAATTTGAAGCGAAGTGTCAGAATAGAAGCAGAGTGTCAGAATAGAAGCAAAGAGTCAGAATTGAAGAATTACAAGAGATGAAGCAGCAGTACTGAACCAAACGAAGAGAGTGTCAATCAATTAACGAGTGTTCTATTAGAGTGTGCATCGAACCTAGAATCAAGTGAGGTCACAAAAATTAAACGTGCAATTATGCTCATCACTCAAGGAAGTAGCATATGCTGAGCGTATGCTGATTGAAGATCAGTCTGTCTTCGTCATCTCGACATTCGAACGAAAGCGCAAGGCAAGAGCATGCTCAGACATTGCTTAGCATATGCTAACCTTATGTCAGATCGAATCGAATCCTCACCTTCAATCGCTTCAGATTCTCGTCGTCGTCTTCGTCGATTCATATGTACTTCATATGCATCGCATATGCATCGCATATGCTTTGGTAAAATCTTTCTTAGGTTCTCTCTCAAGCAAGCGCCTCAAGAAGATCGTCGCAGGTGTCAAGGGCAAAGGTAAGCATAGCATAAGCTTCGCATATGCAAAAAGTTGAGCTGAGGCCAGAAAAAAAAATCTACCAGCCCCGGCTCGGCTATTCCAACCCCCCACCAACTGTAACCCCTTGATAGGACACCCTACCTCTATAATACCTGATTAGGTCCTTTCTTCCTTGTTTGTAGGTCTCATCTCGCAATTCTTTTAACATTCGTCCTGCTAAAATCCATCCTCTATGAGTTTCTTCGCTTCGCTCAGAATCTTTCTTGCCAGAAATCTCCTAATAGCATCGTTGGTTCGATTTTAGGATAACCATTCTGCTGTCAACATCCACAGGTCCCTCTATAAGGAGACCTCACATCCAGGATACACGTAGCTCCACGAGTACAATGCAGAATAGTGCCCAGTCTAGATTTCCATCATTCTAAAAGTCGTGTCAATCTCTTCTTCTTTGAAAGGTTGAAGAACCGAGACCTGGCGATACGGCGTTGGCATGGGAAGTAATCAAGAGTTACTCGGAGTCCTGGAGACGCCTTTGGACTCTATCACCTGCCTTGATCGATGTTCAGTCTTGATATGAATTTTTATTGTGCTTTAGAGACTGGGCTTCTTTTGGATACTTTATCCCCTTCAGCTTTTGTCAATGTCCTGACGACGGATTGTAATCCACTCCCGATATTGCTCATCCTCGGACGTTGTCCTGTTCGCCAAGCTCGATATAGTTGCCTTCGGGGAGAGAGGGATGGATGTCACGGCCGTCATTCGAGGCGAGTGGCTTCCCAGAACTTGTTGCAGTGGAGGTCCTAATAGTGCGGCCTTTCGATCTATATCTACTAGTGAGTTTGGGGACGAAGTGGCGGAAGAATTGGGGTATGATCAGTAGACAGCCGCAAAGGAGTCCACTGGCTATTTCGGCAACCCTGGAATATACGCGATCAGAAGCCTGACCAGTAGAGAAGAGGAGACAATACACACGTCCAAAGATACTCTTCGTTCAGTCGATACGTCAAGTCTTGGCTGTGTATGACTTCAATACTTGTGACAAGACGCATAATACTTGAAAAGCATGCGCTGCTGCTCATTAGGACTAGGAAGCGTTGCTGTACATATAGTACCACGTAGGGGGATACTTACAATAGCCCAACTGCAAATACTGCGGTAATCCCAACCTTTTGCTTTGTAGCCATCTGCAAACGCCAAACAGATTCTATAGGCAACAGCAGCATGGCGAAGTCGGAAAATACATTCATCGAGGCGGAAATCGTTTGACAAACACCGAGGTTGATACAATGTCCTGGTACCGACGAATCCCAGATCCTGCCCCTTGGTATACATTGGAAGATTGATAGCATCATGATTGCAACATATAGAAGGTAAATTGAACCAGATGAGAGCATGGGTGACGTAGTAGCGAAGCCCGTGATGGTTGGGTACGAAAATTCGAAGATACAGTAAGGATATAGAGAGCTTTGTCGTGAATATCAGAGGGCAGTAGAAAATTTCGGCGGCATTAACCAACTAAAAGCGCTTTGTGAGCTCATTCTCTGTGTCATCTCTTTCAAGCAACACGGAACCAACCTTTCTGAATTGGTGTATATTTGACTTTGGTACATCCCATTGATGAACTCCAAAGCCATACCTAATGCCCTCAGCTCCGATTACGCCATAGCCTATCAAACCAAGCTGAAAGTAATCAGAAAACCCCGTACCACTGCATAAAGTGTCCATACCCAAGAAATTAACGAAGTGTCTAACACAACATTAGCTCTTTTATACGCAAAAAGCAATGGTTGGATTCTAAGATCTTACAGTCTTCCAATCCAACGTTTTTACTAATAAACAGCTTTGTATACAATCTTGTCCAGACCAAGAGAGTGCTAGCACTTAGACACAACGCCAGAGTGAGTATGATGGCATCTTCATCAGAATAAGGATTGCTGAAATTCGAAACAACGCCCAGCGGAGGCATTAGCCCTGGCGGCGTCATGGCTTCAGTCTCATTCAGTGGATTCATAACTGCCAGCCGGGAAACAAGTGATCTAAATGTATAGAAGCTTCGGAGAAGCCTGTATGACTGACCTAGGTTGCTAGATCTATTTAGAAGAATCTATATCTTAGCGCAACCTGGCTTTACATAGTATGCAAGTCATAGTGGTGAAGGTAGGGATCCCCTCAATCGAATTGGTTTACATTTACCAAAGAAAGAAAATATATCGGATAGAGAACCTGATATTAAATGAAATTCTTGTGTTAGGTAGTAGGTTGAGACGTTCTCTGCATGATGCGCCGTGCCACATTGCGACATATCCACTGAAGGTTTAAAGAGATGGGTCCCAATCACTGCAGGGCTGCCACTGATCAAAAGGAGCCAATCATCACATCAAGGAGTTTGAATAAACAAACTTGATGTGTAATCCGCTCGTTTCTTCCTGAGGCACAGCCAGGGGCCTAACAAACTCTTGCCAAGCGATGATGTCAAAACCAGCATGGAATCAGCTAAACATGCACAGAGAACTCCACTTATTAAGTACTGTAGAGCCCCCTAACAGCAATCCTAGAACGAAGTAATCAGATGAGGAAAGTGAGCAGAAAAGGGGCATGCAGTCCATGGCCTCCATGGACAACATAGAGTAGATAGTTAATATCACACTTTTGATGCAACATCTATTCCGTACGTTTTACCGGCTTCAGGTGCTTGAGCAAAGAAATATCCACATATGAGCTTGCCCAGCAAACGATATTTTTCTTCGCTCACTTCTGCAGCCAAATTTCTATGTTATCCTTAAGTCCAATAGGTCAACGAGGATCTGCTCGGTGGTCTTCGAAGCTTCTCATAGTTTGAAGACTATTGGCGTGTCCATATGGAAGAATAGACTCTTCATGCAGACTACTTTGCTCGGATGATATCTCTCGCTTTTGCTTTCTTCGACTACGCTCATACGCACATTTGTTGACTATTCCATGCTCATCGCTTTGTCCTAAACATTTGTGCCCTTATATTGCAGAAAGTACCACCTCTTGCGATGTCCGATCTTCAAGAAGTGATAACGCAGTGCTGGAGGTAGGTTCGAAGGCCCAAGTGGTAGATACAACGTGGCCTTAGTGATGGCAATTTCTTTTTAAAACGACATCGTGGACAGTTCCAACAATCATTGCGATATGATTATGCCTATGCAGCGACCATGCAGATGCAGAATTATATTTACCTTGGATGGAGACACAGTATGTGCCGATTTGAAGCTAACCTAGGTATGCCCAAAGATCGCCTAAAGCCCGGTTTTCTGCCCCGCCAACCATTTTCCTCCACCACCTCAACATGCCACCTCCACCAAAAACCTTCATCCGCCCATGGCTCCCTCCCCACCACCCACCCCTCCCATCACACCCCCCACCCAGACCCTCTCCGACATCTTCTCCGATTCCCCTCCTTCGTCGCCCCCACATACCTCAAACCCCTCCCTGCAAACCCAAATACCCTCCGACATCCCCCGCCTGCGCACAACCCACACCACTGCCGGCTACCGCGATGGCGTTTCCTCTTCGAAGACACTTGCGTTGCAGCCAGGATTTGATGAGGGGTATTCGCTGGGTGCGGTACTGGGGTTGAGGGCTGGGTGGGTGTTGGGGGTTTTGGAAGGGCTATGTGGGGCTCTTCGTCCTTCAACCGAGGGGACTTCGGCAGAGGGAAACAAAGGGGAGAGGGAGAGGCTACAGAGGATGCTAGGGGAGGCGAGGGAGGCATTGAAGCTGGAGAAGGTATTTGGGCGAGAATGGTGGGGGGAAGATGGGGTGTGGAGATACGCGGTTGAGGATAAGGAAGGGGAGGGAGAGGTTACCTTCGAGGAGGTGGCGAACCAGCATCCCTTGATTGGGGAATGGGTGGTCAGGGTAAAGGAGGAGATGAGGAGGCTTGGGGTGGATGAAGGGAGGTTTGATGGTAAGGAATGGGAGGAGGGGAGGGTGGGGAAGGGGTGAGGTTGCTGGTAAGGCACTGTCGCATCTCACGGACGGTGATTTGATGATATTTACCTTTGGGTTTGACGTGCAGCTTGAGCAACCACCGCAAGGGAGGTGGACACGCACAATATTGGCAGCCATTGCTCATGGGGCGCTTCTGCAGGTTGCCACGTCAGTCTGCTGATGAACTCTTGTGAAAAGTTGCTGGGAAAGAATTGCCCTCGTGGATTCGAACAATTGGTCAAACTTTCATAGTTCGAGAAGATATCAGTGATGTCTAGTAAGAGCCGAGATATATTGCAAATCAGACTGCCGCGGTGCCCAACTTTTTTGGTACTTCATAACAGGGAGTTGAGAAAAACCTTAAGCCTGCATCTCCCCGGCCATTGAAACACCAAAGCCATGAATTGGTCCACTGCAATCGCTGGAAAGAGATGAATATGCTTCTGAACGCGAGACATTCAATAATAATACTACAACGACGATTTATGCCATGTTATAACCCTCTGCTATCCACAATGCAATCTTCGTATCAGATGACGGAATCGGTTCGAGAGTTTCTTTTCTTCGACATTGTCCTCGTCATAGTCCTCAAATATAGATTTCTCTATTTCCGGTGGAGGCTTTGGTGGTTTGCGCCCTGGAGAGTAGACTGGAGATGCGTGCCAAGACTGGGCTCTGCTTGATGCCATTTGAGGGTTTATTTTGGGGTTGACGTTAGGCATGTTGATAATGGGTAGCGATATCTGCCTGCTACGTGCGACAACTGGTGGGGATCCGAATAGTCCGTAGCTTCGCCGAGCTTCCAGATACGGCTTCAATGGGGGGCTTTCTACGTTGTTGGTAGACGGAGTTGGACATGGCATGGTATATATAAGTGAGTCAGGATTCGAAGGGTATAACTCAGGGTAGTCATAGCTTAAAGAGGCTTTAGGCGCGGTGTAACAGGAGAGTGTTCTGCCTTTTGAACTGGTTTCTTCAAGAATGGTGCCTGCTTCGCTGCATAATGATTGCGCTCGACTTGACAGATCGACCATTGTAGAATCATCATCATGTGAGGAGCAATGGCAGCGACAGCCGTGAATATAATTGCAATCTTCATTATCGAAGGGTTTGTCTTCAAAGGAAAACCTGCGCCTGGCTTGTTCGCAGCCCAGATCCAGAGTTTCGCCCTGGTACTGTTGCGGTTGTATATTTCCAAGCTGCTGCTCAAGATAAGACAAAGAACAGTTGCGGGATGATAAAAGGTCCGCTTGGTGACAAAGCAGACTTTTCGAAGTATGCTCTGGCGACAACACAGGTGAGGGCGGTGGAGCGTTTGATGGCCTTCTGGTTTTCGTCCCAAGAAAGTGCAAGTCTTGAGGGATATAGTGACTCATGTTCAGAGTACTTTTAGGCACAGAATACAGTTCGTCGGGAGGAGATACGACAGAACATATAGGGTAGTCGTCGCTGAAATCGGTACTATGGCCGCCCATGACCAAGGACCAGGAACGGAGAGAAACTCGAAGCCCTTTGCTGAGTGGGAAAATCTAGTCTTATAAGTCCACTACATCTCTTCAGAGCTCAATCCCCACATTGTGGGGGCCCGCAAACATTCCAGAGTTCCCCACAAAACCGCATTTAAACCTTGTGTACATAAGTATTGGCTGATGCAAGGGGTAAGCAACAAGCCACCGAGATCCATTCTTAAAATCACCATTGGCAACACCGTAACAGTAGACGAGGAAACAGACCGAACAAGAGAGAAGGAACAGCTCAAAAGTGAAAGAAGGCTTGAGAAACTAGCAGTCGAGGGTGGCTCTGCGCTCAGCATATTAATGGCACAAGGGGCGCTATATTAAACAGATCGCTCATCCCTTGTAGTCTCTCAGATATCACCGGTTTAGCGTGAGTGGGACTGCATCTTGCCTTGACAGGCAGTCTGGTTGCTATCAGGTGTCTCGAGATGACACGGACTTGCATTCAAGGAGGACAGTGAAGTTCCTAGAAGAAGCACGAGCGATTTGCTCCGTAGACGGTATTGGTTGTCGCAAAAGACGGTACACGCTTTTGGCAGAGTCGTGCAATCGCTCTTCGAAGGAGCGGAACGACGACTCCATGGAGCAAAAATGAGTTACGAGAGTAGGTATCACATCCACATGTTCGTAAAGCTGGGAGGTTGGTCAGTTAGCCATGGTGATTGGCGTTTGCCGCGTAAACGGAGGCCAATGGGAGAGCTTATGTGGTAGGGTCACGAAGAACCATGGATAAGGAGGACGCCAATTGGATAATCCCATCTGTGACTTTTGGCACTCGGAGCTTGAGACCGTTCATCTTTAATGGGGAGTTCGGGTTCATTCTCTTGTCTGCTCTCTTCACTGCGACAGCTTTCCCAACATGCGACAACTGAGAGAAGATGGTCGGGCAGCTTTGACTTGCAGGTGCAGCGCAGGGGTGGCTCTAAGTGCCAGCGCATTGAAATCCCAGCCACGATTTTACCGGCGCACAATGAGGGTTTCTCAACATCTCCACCACCTCGATGCCACTGTCGTTCGTGTTACCCTTATCTCCACAAGCAAGTGCAATAAGTTATGCACCTCTGCTCGTTGATCATGGCACCAGGTGCCTGTCTTTGACACTCACCCTTCGCTCCACCGCCATATGATGAAGAGCTACTTAGGCTGGAGCAATAGCCGTTGCAGGTGCAATTGTGCCCACCACGTCTTGTGATTTGACGACCCGGAGTAGAGAAGGGAACTTAATCGCGAGGCACTGCCTGTACAACACCGCGATCTGCCGTGAACCTTGAACGGACCGCGGTGAATGTGGGTTTTGTTTAGTGGAGTTGGAAGAAGTACTGTGAGCTTAGAATTGTGGATTCCACCAGGTCTCATTATAACCGATAATTCAATTTAGACTCTCGAAACACGCTGAAGGCAACTTATTATCCCAATTATTGGGTTTCCGCTGAGTTTCCGCTTCGTCGGTTGTCGAAGCGAAAGTTCGCTCTCCCAGCCATCGAATATCAAAAACCTCAGCATCCAGCCACCTCACCCAACCCGCCGCCCCAAAAGTCCCAAATCCCACCTTCTCATACATTGTGCACGCAGACTTTGCATTCCTAGCTACCTAGTGTGAACGCATCGTTGCCTCCAAGGAGAGTAGCCCTACGCACCGGCGAGGCCAATTGTTGATCGAAATAACCACAACAGGCTTCAAGTTGCATTTCTTAAGCGCAGAGGGTTCCGTGCAACTGCCTGCCCTGTCTCGACCCAACCCACCTACGATTGATGAGCCTTACGACATTCACGAAAGTCATACTCAAGCTTTACCACAACGCCAGCAGCGCCAGCTTCCATTGTATCACAACCCACCTCAGCCACGCCCTTCCAGCTCTTCTGGTAGCACACGCACCCTAAGACGAACTCCAAGATTCGAACAGCAACGACTTTCGAGCGCTCACACGCAAGGTGTCGCCGAACCCAGACCTCAACCCGCACCCCTTCGCTTAGCTGGGAGACAGCGTTCTATCGCCAGAGCTGTACAGCCTCTCAGTGAGGAAGACGAAGGCTCTTCCACCCCTGGTGTTAGTAGGAGACCTTCAACCGAGTCCTCTTGGTGGCCGCAAAGAACTACACACATCTCAAAACGTACCGCCTCTGCGATCCTTTACACCCTAGAAGAAGCTTTACGGAAACCCAGAGATTTCACGCCCGACCTTATCGAGGAGAACGCTTCAATGTCCAACTTAGCCGGTGGAGGACCAACTGCGGCACCTTCTGGTACTGGACGTGCGCAGAATGGTGGCCCCCAAAATGCCCTTGGGCCTGTTCCAGTGCCTGGAGAATCTCGAAGTGGCGTCCGAACACCTACAGACATAATGAGGCAGCGTAGAGACCGGGAAGCTAAGAGAAAGGCAGAGAATGAATCAAGGCAAAGACAACAGGATGAAGAGGCACAACGACAAGCCCAAGAAGAGGAAATATTGAATACAAGGAGAACGAGCGCTGCTGGCGTTGTGCCGCGTGTCGGTAGCGGCGAAGACGGACCAAGCCGGAGATCAAGAGTTGTGTCAGATACGAGATTGGCTGGGACTGATCCACCTCCACTACAAAACACGAATGACAGAAGGCCAGGAGATCGTTTGAGCAACAGTGATGCTAGAAACAATGTACCTCCAGTTACCCAACCAGCATACCAACCGTCAGTCTATGTTCCTACAGCGAATCGAACAAAGAAAACACCGCGTGTCGGCGATCCAGATACGGGCAGCTACCAGCCAACTCCAAGACCCCGTGCAACGTCTGTATCACAACCATCGCAACCGAGGCCCATACAATCGTCAGCCAGAGCGACTTCAGCTACGCAGAGGCCGACCCAAGCGCAGCAGCCTTCTTCTGTAGGTGCGGTGAATTCACAAAGCCAAACCCGGGTAAATCCTTCTGGCGATGCATCAGCTTTCCAAGGTGGACCGACGCCACGTAACCGCGCTCAACCTTTACCAGAACAAAGTCGATCAACACAACCACGAAATCCTAATGCATCATCGTTCCCTCATGCTTTCGAGAGGTGGGAGACGCTTTCGTCTCATTGGGAGGGTCTGACGTCGTACTGGATCAAACGATTGGAGGAAAATAGCCATGAGCTGGAACGTGATCCCATCGGTCAGCAACTATCTCGTCAAGTAACGGACTTGTCTGCTGCCGGAGCCAATCTCTTTCATGCTGTTGTCGAGCTACAGCGGCTAAGAGCATCTTCCGAGCGTAAATTTCAGCGGTGGTTCTTCGAGACTAGAGCTGAGCAAGAACGAGCCCAAGAGATGCACGCTGGGATGGAAAAGGCCCTTCGGCAGGAAAGAGAGGCTCGTGCCAAAGCGATTGCCGAGCTAAGCAAAGTAGAAACTGAGAAAAATACGTCTTATCAGACAAAGAGTACTGCAGAACAGATGGTAAAGGAGATGAGGCGTGAACTGGAGATTTCCAAGCAAGAAGCGCGAAGAGCGTGGGAAGAGCTGGGCCGAAGGGAACAAGAGGAGCGTGATCGCACAACGTCTCTGCGAGCTGGAAAGCCTACTCTAGTTGGTGGCGTTCAAGTGGTACCAATGATGCAAGGAGGCCCCAGTAGACAGGAAAGCACAGATCGGCCTTCTACTAGAGAAGGGCCATATCCAGGGGGTCCGAATACTGCGTCTGCTCAAGGAGAAACAGCCGAAGAGGATGAACCTGGTTACACAACCTACGACCCCACACGATCGGAGACGGACACCGACCCCTTCACCGAAAGCGGGCGAGCTGCACCCCAGAGCGAACCCGAACTTCCACCCCTTCCAACCACTATCTCTCAGCCACCTCAACAAACACCACCAACCGCCCCCACCACGTCCCAACCTCCCAAAGACATTGTCTATCCCTCTCTCCAACAACCAACCTCACAACCTCCTTCCTCATCCAACACAAGCACCTACCTTCGCTACGGTCCCGCCATCCCCATCACCCAACAACCCGCCACCCAGCAATCCTCTTTCTACCAACATGAGTCCGCCTCTCTAAACCCCGAGGACCCGGATCCCCGCATCCACACCGAGCCAGACGACCGCTCCTACGTCACAAATGACACCCTCAGCGAAGATGACCCGGAACTCGACGAGAATGGCGAAATTCGCCGTCCCTTCCAACGCCGTCAGGGTTTCGGCTCCGAGGATAGCGATGAGTACGACGTCCAGGAAGCGCTAGAGCGCGAGCGCATGTACGGCCAGCGCTACGGCACCTCCAGCGGCATAGCAGGTGTGGAATATGGCCGCGGTCCCACTACCGCTGTCAGTGGCAGCAACAACAATGGTGCAAGGCCAAGACCCGATGCTGCGGGTTATGGGAGCGGGTCTGCTCAGCAGGGGGCTCAAGCGGCGCCGGGGGGTTATGATGGCAGTGGGTATGGGCCTGGGTGGGAGGCGATGCCGAGACATCATCATCCGACGAGGTTGAGCGATGTGCTCGAGGAGGATGAGAGGAGCAGGACGAGTCCGAGTCGGGCGAGTGAGAGGAGTAGGGGGTTGCGGTGAGGATGGATGTTCTTGCTGAACGGTGAGGCAACGAGATTCTAGGCAGCGATTCTACTTTTCCTTTTTTCAATGTACATGCTTGTTGGCGAGATGAGCGAGCGTTGCGGCCATATGATGGATTTCGCTTTTTATTTTTACGCTTAAGCTGTCTGAGTTCTAGCACATATTTGCTGCGACAGGCAACAAAGATTTAGAGGGGCCTTGATAGCAGAAACGTTCAAGCTTTAGAAAAATCAAAATCATCGATGAAGGGTGATTTGACTTCAAGCGTACTAACCTGCTGGCCTAACCAGTGGTGAGTGAGCGGGCTGGGTCTCCAGTCCTCTAGATACCGCAGTGTATCTTGACCAAGGGGCAGGAAAAAGAGGGAAAAGAACGACGTCATCCATAGCGGCCACAACTTCTAAAGGTTAATATTCCACCATGCCCGTCCACTTCCAAAGCAGATGTTAAAAACCAACAGCATTCCCGTGCTCGCAGGTCACGTCGTAATCTAAACCCCCCAGCTGCCAAAACGCCGGGCCCGACCCAAGAATCGGACCGCTACTGCGACTCGCTACGGGCCCATCTTTGGGCGGGCCCGTCACCGAGCACGAGCGGAAGAGTCAGGCGCTTCGCCGTCTTGACCGCGGAAGTCCTGCGTGTGCACCGTTAGGAAAGATTGCCGCTTTGATCATTGTCAGCCACTGGGATGCTTTGGGGGGGGGGGTGCCGAGGAGGCTGATTGCTACCGCCGTTTAGCATGCTGCGTCGATAGGTATCTAATCAAAGATATCCGAGTTCTCAACTCTATTCACACAGGCTGTTCCATTTAATGAAGGATTACTCTAGCGCTTTATCCATGTATCCGCCTCCGTTAATTGTTGATCAGGCTGAGATTGCCACGTCCCGACGTGCATTGTAAGATGCCCAATGGAGGGGATAAACGTCAAGTTGACGACTGATGTGTGGTTTCATAGAAACATCATTGTTGCACCATTAGGCAGAGTCGTGCCACATGTGCTTATAGTGAATGGGGTTCTGCGAGGTAGAGTAGAGATGCAGAGTAATAGGCTGGAAAGGATGTGTTGGCTGATGTCCGCCCTCATTAGTCAATTTTACCCCTATCAGGCGGTGATATCATCGAGCTTTCAAGGCCCAGTCCTTTCTGTAGTCGGTGTAAAGACAGTTCAAGTCAGTGCTACTACCAGATCACCCTACTACCACCTCTTATTCGCCCCTTTCTTATAACGGCAAACGAAGAATACGACTTCGTTGAGGTAGGGGGCGGGACCGCAGGGCTTGTAGCAGCAAGCAGACTCTCAGAAGATCCCATTGCATAAGTACTCGTGCTAGAAGCTTGTGCGAACCATGTTGAAGATCCTCGAGTCAAGATCCCAGCTTGTACCAGGCGTTGAATGATACTGAAGTAGATTGGAGCTTTGTGACGGAAACTTAGGTAAATCTGCTTTCTCGCGAAGACTTGTGCCTGAATACTAACGATTTGATCCAGACTACGCTCGGAGGACGAAATGGGATTTGGATCGTGCAAGAGCTATTCCCGCAGGGCCAAGTGAGCGTGCATCTCTTACTATTCATTGCGTAGAACGAACGCGGAGGAATTAGACTGTCTGTTTCTGTAAAGAGAACGGCTAGGCTATGGCAATTGGTGCAAAGATTAGTATATAATTCGGAGAGGTGTTGGTACTACGTGGAGACACTTGATCAAGGTAATATTCGGACGCAGTATGTCCAGAGTCTTGATGCGGAAGAAATTGGAGGAGACTAAGAGACGGTAAGGTATCGAAGATACTAGATTGATAATGCTCCAGCTAGGAAGAAAATACTTACATTGAATTCTCGTTCTGACGAGGTCGACGCTAAAACGACGATCTATTGAATTCTGAAACATGGTCGGATTTTTCTTCGGTGATAAGACAATTCTTGTTGGAATAGAATATATGTATAGGCATTACTTTGGCCCCAAAGTGAGTGGTCTCAATCGTAGTCTTCCTAAGCCCTAGTCACCTGGCTGTTGGTCGGATGGGAGGTGTCAGCCCGGCATCTGACTGATTGTACACCTTTATGGATTCGATAAGCCACTAGAAGAGTATCCAATTAGCGTTTGACTTTCAAGATGGGAACTATAACCATATGTAGAGTATACACCCATGATCCACGTCTTAGAGGCCGGCTTTCGGCTTAAAATGGGGTTAATTGACTCAGGAGGGATACTTACATATGCGTCTTGGAAAGCGGATGGATTTTGAGCGACGTAGTGTGTGCAGATAGGGGCTGTACGGAAGCAGGTCGAGTTGTAATAGTCGTTCTGAGCCCAGGGGGCGCAAAAAGTAGTCCAGATCTGTATATGGAGACGCTGCTGGCAATTCCCCTTATACTGAATCCAAGCAGGGCCCCATGTACTCGGGTCAGGACTGGTGCCGTTTTTGACATCCGCGGGCACGTCGTCGCGTACCCATTCCCAGACACTCACGACGTCCGCTTTCCATTCTATAGCATAGGTACCCCCATTTGCGTTGTTGAAGGCGCTTTCGAACGAGGTGTAGGGGACGTCGGTGATGATTTGGGGACTGGAGTCCTTCGATATAAAGCATTGCTCGCTAGGCGTTGTCGCTAAAAATGTCATCGACTGCGGAGCGATTTCGAAGCCCATCAATGTGTCGTCTACTAGTCGGATTACAGACCAAAGACCGCAGGCCGCTGAAGGCATATGTTTGATTTCGAAAATATAAAGACCCTCATAAAGTGGTAATTTTGAACGCAGGTTAATGCTTTCGCGGCCTGTCGACATGTCCGTGGGAAGGATGTTTTCAAAGTCAACTCCAATATACATTGCGTCGTCTTTTCTTGAAATGAGCCCATGAAGCTCCGCGTCAATTGCGTCGAGGTTTTTAGTAAGTCCTTGAGAGAAGTCGGAAGAATTATCGAGGATGAAATCGAACCCGAAAGGCTTGCCTGTAATGAGATCGGTTTTCAAAGTCCAGGATTTTGGTGACTCTGCTTTGATGACACCCATGAGCGCGAACAGAAGAACGACGTTAAGAAGGTTCATGTTGCCAGCAAAAGTGTAGTTTGTTGTCCTTTCGTGTAGGATATGCTTCGCTAGAACAAACACTTTCAGTATAGAATAATTTCGGAATTAGAATTTTTTGACATTCCAGCTTCTTTAGTAGTAAGCCCTCGAATGGGGAAATGGAAACGTTGTACCAGGAAGACAAAGAACAATGGAAACAATGAACAAAGCAATATTCTCCTGACGGCGTTACTCACCATGAAGACTGTATCCTGTAGATGGTATTAGTGAAGGACAGCAAATATGAAACAACCTTGTTTATAGAGATCGAGAGCCATTCACAGCGCCTTGTTTCTATCGGCAGCGCACTGATCTATTTCTAGCCGGGCCAGACCGGCAAAACAAACATGAACTTTTAATAATTGCAGACAAGGTCAATGCTATCCCAGCAAGCTCCCTGCGACTGCTTGTGCTCAGCATAGGGGGGAGAGTTTGTTTGCTTGAAGAATTAATAATTAAAAGGCGATTGCGGGTTTCGAGCTAGGGGTCGAAACATATTAGATGTAATGATTTGATGACTGAGAAGATAGATAGATAGGAGGGATGGCGTGGGAGTTTGACTTTAGGGCGTGGAGCCTGGTAGGATGGTTGAAATACTGAACAAGTCGTTCTGGTGAAGAGGGATATACTATTGCTAGATAGTTAAGCTATATTACTGCTTTGACATTAAGGTACATGACGGCTTGACGAACCGTATAGAGCAGCTGGACTGTATCGAAGTGCGCTTCTTGACGGTTGAATACGTTGATGTCTCGAAAATCCTACCGAAGAAATAGGCTTGCATGAATTATTCTTAACATGATGAATTAGCTTGATGTGGCTGTTGTCGAACATTTGGCTATTGCGACGGTGCATTATCTATTCAAAGACTTATTTCCGTGTGTTTGATGTTCATGTCTTGGCTATAGTTTGGTAGTCTGGAAGCATCAGATGAGAAGAACACTCACTAGCCGCATGTATGTTCCGGCTCTTCGTCGAATCTAGCAACCGACATTGCACGAAGAGACTCTTTGTCCTTTTTGTGACATGGAAAAAAGATTTTAAGCATACAGGCCTTTTACTCAAGCTTTTATATCTTGTCAAGAAAGTATATGAAATCATTAGTAGATTTTGGTTTTTCACTGACCGTGTCTATAAGCTCGTGAGACAATACTGATGACATACTTTCAAATATTGGCACAGGTTTGTGAGGGTAGAAAGAATATTTTGAATTTTAAGGATTATGCTTGTGCTTGCCAAAGAGATTCCATAGTAGTAAAAGAGCGTTTTAAGGAAATTTCGAAAAGTACGAAACGGCTGGAAAACTGTAGCCTGTAGTTCTAGGATATTATTTGAAACAAGCTTGACTTGCCAAATGCCAAACAAGATCCACTCACCGGTAGCGCGTATACTCTGGTGACGGAGCACGGGATCTTTGCGTTCGTCTAGATTCATACAACTGTAGCCACCAGAGAATCCGAGCTTGACCCGTGTTCAGAGCTGCTGGAGCCCCCCGTGCCTCCGTACTTGTCATCACCTTTGGAGCTTGGATTACTGTGCTTGCCATCCCCATATTTTGTTCTCCACGAGTCCTTGCGATCGTGATCGGAATAGTTGCCCATCTTAAGATTCTTCGTGTGAAAAATGACGAGGACTGCGGTGGAGGTGAAGATGGTTTGCAATCGAAGAAGGAATCTAGGTAATGTGAGCCGGTCCTGAGATCCGAGATCGTCAGAAGATTTGACGATTTAGAGATAGAGATTACAAGATGCTTCTATAGCGACCATCATATATTCAGAACATATGTGACAACCGGGTTTTGTGACTTGAAGAAGTGCTTTCTTGATAACAGCCCAGACGTCCTCTGTAGGCGTAGGACATGGTCTTTCTTATTCCACTGTGACAACTCTTTCTCAGCACATTTTTATAGTTGTTCTTTCTCGATAGATGACATCCCGAAAAAGGACTTCCCAAGGAACAACGAGGCCATTCCTGGTTAAACTCGGCAAGTCATATCTTCATACAACCTCAAACTTCAACCTCAAACTTCAACCTCAAACTCCAACCTCAAACTCTTAGGTCTAATTCTCTATGTTGAACATGAGAGATATTCCTTGATTGGATGCGACAAGGGCCTTATCTTGATACTATCTCAGACACCTTCTTATATTTGTACGACTACTTTAATCGCATGCAAAGTCTCTATGTTTTGACTTCGATTTTAGCTTAGACATTGTGAATTTCATTCCCTGATTCTATTAGTGGAGATCACTGGTTGTGAGCAAACACCTGGTATTGAAGAAAACTTAAGCACCTGCAATAATTCTCACCTTTCATACTTCCCAAAAGTCCTTGTTCAGAGTCAGAGACTATTTCTTAATAGTAGTCCCACGAATCGACCACAACAGCCGGTTTACGAGATACTTCTTTCTGTTTCTGTGCCTCTTTGATATCGTTGTCTTTTATCCTTTTCTTTTCCGCCTCCTTACTGCTCCGCTTTGCGGCTGCTGCTTCTCTTTTGCTCTGTTCCCACTCTAAATCAGTTTGCCTTCGCTCTGCTGCTTCCATCTTGCTCTCTTCCAAGGCTTCGTATGCAAATTCGCTCACATCCTCCATCCAGGCTTTTATGTTTGTGTGCTTGGCGCTTGAGCTACTAGGCTTATCCTCCCCGTATTTCGCAACGGAGTCGTCGCAGTCGTGGTCGGGTTTTTTGCCCATCTTGTGGTATTCGGAAAATAATCCTAAGGGAAAGAAGGTACGGTAGAGCGGTTAATATGTGAGATTGTTGTAGATCGAAGAAGATGTTCAGATATATAAGCCGGTTTCAGTTCGAAAATTTGAAAATGCAGCCTGTCAAATGCTTTCATAGCAATGATCATTTTATATTTGACTCTACAGGGCACATCTGCTAGTTGGTCTTTGTGATTTCGACAAGGCCATTCTCGTTGTCTCTCAATGCAAGATCAACGTGGATTATAGCGGCAGTCGAGCGCTCCCTTGGACAATGTCATTCATCTCCTCTTGCAATAAATAACATTGTCTTGACGTTGGGCGGTTCAAGGTTTCCAGACTGAAGACCTGTCACCTTGAGAATCGATGGGATTGCAGTTGGCTAGTGTGGAAGATTTTGTTATGTACCCGATAGTAATATGCCAGAGCGGTTTTCGGGTGCGAAGGACCGAATGATCAATGCCTGATCCCAAGGAAAAGCCTTGGAAGGTCTCAAAAGTGACATTTTGCTGGGAGCCACAATGTTTTTCTCAGCGATGGGTTACCTTTCTGTCGAAAAGACTACAAAAATTGTAGCTGCTCAATTACTGATATTTGGCTGTAAAGTCTCATTAATCAAGATTAAAAGGGCAGCAGAAAGGAAGAAGACCTATCCAGTGCACGGGCCACATCATGTAGGGCTAGCCTTATCCAGGTGATCTACAAAGAAATTCTAATGCAAATCCGCGCTCGAACAAATAACAACTACGACAACTGCAAGTGTAACAACAGTCATGCCTAGGTAAAGGTGTCTTATCTACTAGAACGGTACCAGCTGTTTCAAAATACACTGTGTTCACCTTGAAATTTAAAGCCTGGGAACAAAGGCAAGGGCTTCAAAACAATGTGATCGTTGAAGCACTTCCATCACATATTCTGTCGTGTCTAACAGATTGCTAGAGTCAAGGTAGAGCAATATATTGATTAGACACAGGTCATTTCCAAATACCAGGGGACATTCCGATCGATTAAGAAAGACATTTGAGAAGCACTCCACGTAGAAATTATCCAGGCAGAAAGAAGAGCCTCTTCGTCAACCATCTATCGGTCAACCAGCCCACAGCTTCGCACTATCCCAAGATAAGTGCACACTCCTGAAACTTGAACCCAAAGCATCCCAGATCTACGAATATCAACTTCCACCATGTGATCCACTCACCTATGCCTTTCCATTTCCTCCTCCTTCTTTCTTCTCGGATCCCTTTGTCTTCTCTCCTGGCTCTGCCGTTGCTCTCCTTGTTTCTTTCCTCGACACTTCGGCCGGCTCAAGCAAAAGCCTCATGGGGGTCATTCCCACAGTGGACGTATGGATCTTCGATGGATCGTATACATCGTGCCATTCGAGGACATAGTATATTGCTCCGGTCTGAGAGTCGTAATACGGACATTCGGAGCACTTGATATGGTAGCAAAATGTGCACTCAGATGCTTCATCGATGTTTGAGGTGCCACACTGGTGGCAATGCCACGGTCCGCTTGGCATTTCGTGAGAGATTTTAGGGTTGCTCGTGGCTTAGCTGTTGCTGGTGGTATGATAAGAGATTCATCGAATAATTTTGAGGGTTAGACTTTATGCTAGGAGTTTCTAGGCCATTCAGACTGGTAAGAAATGTGGATGATTGAAGTAGAAATGGATAAGAAGAAGCCGATTGTTCCCAGTTTCTAGGCAGCGCGAGCAAAATTCGAATCTCGAACAGTACTTAGGTCGAGGCTGACAAGATGGACAGGATATGTTGGCGGACGGACTTTGTTTCTGTGACAGTCATCGTTGCTGCAACGAAGTAACCCTGAATCGATTTTCGACTGTTCGAGTCTTGACAATAAGCCCATTCACATTAAAGGAAATGTTGTCCCTTGAAATTCGAAATCATCTCGAGCGTCTGCGGACGGGCGTATATCCGAATTTACAAGGCAAGATCGAGGATGTGTTTTAGACTAGTACGATAACGCTTTTGGAAAACAAGCTCGGTGGGAACATACATCAACGTCCTCGAATAAGGTAAGTTTATCGATCTACCATGCCTCTAATATTCCATAGAGAGAACCAGTAAGCGTGTTTACTATGGGAAGAACTATTCTACATTGACATATTTACCATCAGCCCACCTTCTATAACATCTTATTTCCTATATTTCATGCTTCATTGCCCGCACCTAAGCAAAGGCGGACACAGAGAGACCAACCATATTTATTTGCATCCATCAGTTTCCTGATCTTCCTCTTCCTCTTCTTCTTCTTCTTCTTCTTCTTCTTCTTCGCATTCGTTAGACTTGCCTCACTATACCCTATCCCTTTTCCCAGACTCACACTCTGTTCCAACATTTCCAAGTTCCACGACCGAAATTTTCTTCTTCTTGGCGCTTCGCGTGTTTGCAGAAATCGGACAGTTCTCCTTTTGCTTCTTCGGGTTCTCCATATCTGTTTCGACTATATGGATGGGATCAGCAATGGGATTGATTTCCTCTTGCTCCTTAGGGGTCTCTACATCAATTTCGACGGTAGGGATGGGATCGATTATAATATCAGACTCGAGGCTGAAGACCTGGCATTCAGAGCACATGGGGTGATTGCAGCGATAACAAATGGGACTCCCATGGCGTGAAATATGGGCGCATCTGCAGCAGATGTGGGGACGGGATCTTGGGGCTGAAGTGGGAGATGAGGACGATGAATATTCAGGGTTTTGGTGTGCCTGTGATGCATAGTAAGCCGCGAAAAGCTGTGGCTGTGGAGCCCATTGTCCCACCCTGTTTCTGGCCATGTCTTGGGATTTTCAAAAGATGCATTGGATTGGAAGTGGATGATAGGAATGAAGTTCAATGGTTCGGCGCATAGCTGCGAAGACAATGCTTATTGGACGGAGGGTGAGACATTGTCAGAAGGTAAGTTCGTGTTAGCAACATGTCTGACAGCGAGAAACTTTTCCTGTTGTCTTTTTATTGACGTAGATTACCCAACACAACATCGCAGTCAAACTTCGTTTTTCCCTAGAGTGTTTCTGATTACACTCTGTCTCTGCTTTTCTGCCGTAATTTACAATCTTGTACCTTTGCGGGGGTTCGAAAGGCTAGCCACCTGACCTAGACAAAACAAAGATTTTCGACAATGGCATTATTCTTCCAACCTTATCAATTCTTGTTTTGTTTTGTTTTGCTCCTTTCAGAGCTGCCCATTGTTCTGTTCCCACGCGAAATCATTCAGTTCCTCTTTTCTCCAGCTTTCAGCTTCTCCTTCATTTGCGTCGAATACTCCAATACCCAGAAACCTACTACCGAATTAGCACCACTCAACCCCGAAAACCCCAATCCAGAAACAAACATCCCACATTCACCACCAAACACGATGGGCTGTGGAATGTCCCGTCCCTCCCCGTCCCGCTACATTGACGACGACAACTACGAGCAAAACGTCTACTGCCCCTCCAAATGCCGCCCGTTCGGCCACCACCACGACCACCACTCTGAGCAGCCTGAACACCATCTGAGACGGCAGGATGTGATGTTATCCGAGGATGATGATAGGGCGACATTGGCGAAACTCTCAAGGGAACTTGACCAGAGGGAGCGGGAGCATTATTAAAGCTTGAGGTGCGTGGATTCCATGATTTTCTTTTTCTTGGACCTGATCTTTCGCTTTTGTCTGTGCATCTGAAATACTCCAAAACGTTCAGTTACTAGATTTGGATATTCATACTCCTTATCTTGCTATATACATTCACACTCAGATTTTGTACACATGCTCTCCCCTTACAGGCGGTAGAGCTTCTTATCTAAAAGAAAGGTTGTATTTAGAAATATTTCAGTCTTATAGTCCTAGAGTCGTACAAATTCTCACATGGGTAAACCGCACTTCTTGAATTCCATTTCCTTCACTCCAGCAGCAACAACCCTCGCCCTTCTCATCCACTCAAACCAAAGTAAAGCATTATAGTAGTCTTCTTCACTATCGAAGATCATACACTCAAACCTCCATCACCGCCACTCGCATGAGTATCTCCCTCGATTCCGGTCTTCAGCTCGAATACTCAATATCTAATCCCTCCGACTCAAGAAGAAAAAAGAAAAAAAAACCACTGCTGCCAACCGAAACCCTTTTTGGCTCCCAACCGCCCACTCCTAACTCCCCTCCGCTTGCGACCCCTTCGAGTAATTCTATTTCCCGAATTAATCACTTCGTTTTTCCACCGTCATTATTACGTTCACATACTCTGCAGCGAAAGGTGCGCGAGGTTCGATGATTCTGGACGGTGGAATGAAGTCGGTGTTATTCTGGGAAACAAATGATGGGGTTCGTTCGGTTATGTGTGATGAAGCTATGCGTAGGTGGTATTCTATTCGATGTAAGAAATAGAGGGGGGGTGGATTGGCATAATTAGGAGCTTGAGGTGTGGGTGTTTGGTAGAGAATTTTGTTCTTAAGGTATTGGTAGCTGTGAGCTTCAACTTCGATTTTGGTCGAGGTGGAGTTGACCGTGCGTCCTTGTAGATTTTTTTCAAAGACCGAACGTGCCATCTCCAGCTTCGGTGATGCTTCTTTTCTACTCTATCACTCTATCTCTTGTTCCACAATTTTGAATCCGACAACCCTCCCACCCCCTCCAACCTCACCCCTTCACTATCCCCCTCTCCCATTACCACCAAAACTCCTCCCCATGCCACCAAACCTCTCTTCCCCTTCCAACCCATCTCCCGACCTCCCTTCTCAAACTCTTTCCCATACCCCTAGGCCCACAAACCAGTACCGCGACTTTCTCGCCCGCGCCGGCGGAGAAGACGTCATCGACTATGGATTTTAGGTCTGCTCGGCCTGTTTTTAATTCGATGCCTGCAAGTGCTACCTGAGAAGGATCTGAGGAAGTGGAGGAGGAGAGAAGTTGCTCGCGCTCTTGCAGCTCGATGGAGTCTTTCGAGCCGTCGGTCGGGGACGTGCGGTGGTGAGCGCGAGGAGAGTTTGAGATATGGAGTTCGAAGCTTGAAGGCACGGCGCCGTGATCAGTGCGCAGAGTCTGGATCCCCCACTCCGCATCCTCCTCTGCGCGCACGACCCATACGAACCTCAGTCTTCCCTCCTCGCGCGGGTCTCTTGAGATCCGCTGGAGCAGATCACGGTAGATTGGCAACGTGAAAGTGGCGCCAATACCGCCTGCGACGAGGAGTATGCGGTCGTAGTCTTTCAAGAAGTTGGGGAAGTAGGTTGCGCTGCCGTAGGGACCCTCTATGAGGAGGTTCATTGGTTGGCTCTTGGAGGAGAGTGCGAGGTCAGAGAGGAGTTTGGTGGGGCCGGATAAGGGGCGTATGAGGAGGCGGAGTTGGTTGTCGTGAGGGGGGAGGGAGGCGACGGTGAAAGGATTGAGACTTAGCTTCTTGGAGGGAAAGGGGAGTGAGAGGTAGATGTGTTGGCCGGGTTTGTGGTTGGAGAGTGTGGAGGCCATGATTTTGGGGGGAGTTGTGGATGACGAGGGAGGGAGGGGAATGGTGACGGATAGTAATGGGTTAGATTTTGACGAGAGGAGACTTAGGGTTGCGGGAAGGGAGCGCTGGGAGATGTTTCGTTGGGCGATCAGGAGGCTGTAGATGAGCGCAGCTTCGAGGATGTAGATGCGGAGGTGGGAAACGTGGAAGTAGAGGGTTGGTAAGATGGAAATGGATAGGACAACGTGCAAAACAAAGAAGACACGGTAGCTGTAGTCCCTGACTTTAGCCAGTGCAGTGGTGCCGATGACCAGGAAGGTAGTGATTGCGCAAAGCCCAAGGATGACGTCGCGGTCCTGTATGCGTTTGAGCAGGAGCGAGTTGAGGATGTAGAAGTTCAGGTACATGGAGGCATGGATGAAGAAGAATGCGATGAGGATACGGCCGAGTAGTCGGTGGTAGGGGTTCAGATCTTCGTGGGACATTCGGGTTAGGAATTGCACTGGGCTCCAGGATTTGGCTGCCAAGAGGTAGTGCATGGGCAACTGCGAGGCTCCGACGATACCGAAGCGTTTCGTCAAGTGGAGGTAATCTGGGAGACTTATGAGTTGAAATTGCCACTACTACGGGAAAAGCTTCGTCTTATTAGAAGGGAAGCAATATCAAATCATACAACGGACAGTGCTGAAGTACATGTAGGTCTGTCGAATATTTCCTAAGAATTAAATAAAAGCAGTGAGTGAAAGCACAAATTAACCTCAAGGAGGTGCTTCGGGATACAAATAAAACACTTTTGAGGCTGCACGACTGAAAACTCGAACGAAGCCACAATTCAAACAACTATTATCAACATAACATACCGTCTCCTGTATCCTTCATGGCCAGCACAAGCAACCAAACCGTCCACAGACCCGCAATCAACCATTCCCGCCTCGTCCCCCACTCTTCGACGATCTGTTCATCAAGTGCCCATTGGAGCCGACTCCACCAGGCATTCGAGGGGCTCTTAAAATGGTTTGGAAACTTTGAAACCTGAGGACTTTGATGCTCTTTTTTTGCTATGCGAGTAAACGCTTTCGCTCTTCTAAATGCAAGACGCAAGCCAGATGTTATGGGAAGTGCAAGTAATGGAATCAACGCTGATATCTGGGCGATTTGGCCATAGCTGTCAAGAAGTTGCCGGCGACGTGCGGATTGCGCGTCGTCGAGGCTAACGAAATGCCAAAGCAGTCCCATCCCAGAATGAATTAAAAGCCTCTGGCCTGACAATGATCACACAACGACAATTATCAAACGACGATGATGAAGCAAAGATCTCAACGCTGTCAGAGTGTCCACAGCCTCATCGTTGCCTCAGGACCTCAGAGGTGTTTCCGTAGCTAAGCCCCTTCAGGCTAGCCTCTACTTATAAGCCTTTTTAGGTTAGCGACCCTCTGTCTAATCTAAAGAGGCTTAGCTACCGCCGCTTACCAGAAAGGGTCTAGCGAGGCTAACCCGAAGGGACTTAGTTGCAAAAACTCGTCTGACCTGAGGCAATGCGAAACATATCTACATCTTTCCATCTTGTCTCTTGACTGTTATTCAGTTTTGAAGCTCCAATGACAAAGGACATTGCCCATAGAAAAGAATTCCCAATGGCTGTTATACGATCAGAGTCCAAGAATCTCATCAACAATTTGATGTCTTTGGTCAGCATCGTCATCCTCGGCTCAGTATATCTTTCTCGGCTATACTTCTCTATCAGTAGCCATCGAATTTCCGACCCCGAACACTCCGCCGCGACTTCAGTCCGCCTCACCGTTCCATCCGCCACCCCAACGCAACGACAACATGAAATCTTTCTCTCTTAGGGCATGGAAAGCCCGAGGCTAGGGGCAATCAAATAGTGCTTACCGGTCTGCGCCATCATGACCAGGTCTTCGCGCCGATCTGAACCGACTCGACCGAGATATCGGCACCAAGTCCCCGTGCTACGCTATGCCACACAAGGCAGGTAAGCACGGAGATAGCCTCATTCTGCAGCCTTAGTCCTCGAACAGCGCTGTCAAAGAATGGACGACCGAAGGGTTCCTTGGACAAAGCAGGTAACTGCAAGTACAATCTCTGATTTCTCGAGTCATGCTTTATCGTTGCATACGCCAGCACCGTTAGATGCAAAGCCGAGGTATGATGCAGCATGGTTGGCCTGTTAGCACAATGTAAAAAATTCTATATAGTGGGCAGGTAGCTCTGCTTTCCTTGACGTGTTGCATTTGCACATACTGGAAAATGAAGGGCCTTTTTTTCTTCACTGTAGCGCTTTACGCGTGCTTGACTGCTGCCTCTAGTGGTACGGAGGTTTTCAAGAGACTGGAGAAGGCTTTAGAGTCTCGATCAGAAGTCAAGTCAAATGTGCAGCAAGATTTCCATACTTTTGCGAAACGCCGCCTTGAGAAACGCCCCTCATACTATCTCAACAACGCCACTCAACGTGAGATCCTACGAGGCATAAAGTCTGATTTCCCGCTAATCAATATCCAGAGTTTGTTGTGAACGGCTCAGCCATTCCCGATGTCGATTTTGATGTTGGCGAGTCATATGCTGGACTCCTACCTGTTTCTCAAGCAGCTAACGAGACCAAAAAGCTCTTCTTTTGGTACGGTCCATTAGGTTCCTTCGGTAACGCAGCAAAGGAGAAACGAAATGCTAATAGGTCGTTCCAGGTTCTTCCCTTCGACCAACCCCAATGCTACGGATGAGATCACGATTTGGTGAGACATCCACTTGCAGCTTATATTCATTCTTAAGCTAATCGGCTTCTCAGGTTCAATGGCGGCCCAGGCTGCAGTTCCCTCAGTGGATTGCTATTCGAAAACGGACCCTTTACATGGATGCCGGGCACTTTCAGACCCGTCCAAAACCCCTACACATGGGTGAACCTAACCAACATGTTATGGGTTGAACAACCCGTGGGCGTTGGCTTTACTCAAGGAACACCAGACATTACCGATGAAGTCGGTCTCGGCAAAGAATTTGCTGGCTTCTACAAGAATTTCGTCACCGCGTTTGGCCTCCAAAAGCGCAAAGTCTACCTAACTGGCGAAAGTTACGCTGGCTATTATATCCCGTATATCGCTGATACCTTTATAAATCTCAAGGACAAGATCTACTATAACCTTGCAGGTGTCGCCATTAATGATCCCATTCTAGGCGACGGCACGCTACAGCAGGAGGTCCCTGTCGTCCCTTATCTCGACTATGTAAGCATGTTTTCGGGGTCTATCTTTCCTGATTCTAGAGTAACTCATGGAATACGTGTTTCCGGAGTGTCTATTCTCCAGACATGTTTCATACCCCTTGAGTCTATCCTAAGAGAGCAAAGCTAATTCCGAATCCTTGCAGTGGTCCAACGTCTTTGACCTCAACGCCACCTTTACCAAGGACATCCACGCCCGCGCCGACGCCTGCAACTACACATCCTACTTCAACAAATACCTGACATTCCCACCACCCGGCCCCTTTCCGCCAACCGCCAACGCCTCAGCCCCCGGCTGCGACGTCTTCACCGATGTCTTCAATGCCGCGCTCGAAGTAAACCCTTGCTTCAACATCTACCACATCCTTGACACGTGCCCGCATATCTGGTCCCAACTTGGTATCGTAAACACCGGTGACTACGAGCCCCCCGGCGCAACCGTCTACTTCAACCGCACCGACGTGCAAAAAGCCATCAACGCTCCCTTGGGCACCAATTGGTATTTGTGTACGCCTACGAACGTCTTCGGCGGCGCCAGCAACAACCAGAACGTATCGGATCAATCGCTCGGGCCAGCGCAGGACGGCGTCCTGCAGCACGTCATCGAAAGTACCAATAACACTATCATCGGCGTCGGCAACTTGGATTACCTCCTCGCGACCAATGGCACCCTTCTCGCCCTGCAGAACATGACCTGGAACGGCCTCCAAGGCTTCCAAGCCTCCCCCACGAACAACGAATTCTACGCCCCCTACCATCCCGAGTTCAACGGCGGTGCGCTGGCCGGAGCCGGAGTGCTGGGCTCATGGGGAAAGGAGCGGGGACTGACGTTCTACCAGATCGATCTTGCGGGGCATGGGTTGCCGGAGTATACGCCTGGGGCTGCGTATCGGATGATAGAGTATATGCTCGGCAGGGTGCCGTCGCTGAGTACGCCGGGGGATTTTACGACGCAGACGGGGAATTTCACGGGGTCGAGCCCGCTGAGGAGGAGGGGGTTTGAGTATATGTCGTAGATTTGTATGTAAAGAAGCCATGCTAGGGGTTGTGAGCGCCAGAGGGAACTTGTACTGTTGGATACAATATCAGACTATATATCTATCGAAATCACAAGTCCCGTTTCAAACCCCATCAAACCCCCTTCACCAACCGAAAAGCCCCCCCACCAAAATCTTACTTCTTACACAAACGACCCAAACCAGCCCTTTCTCCTGTGGTAACCCCTTAAGAAGGGATAGGTAGTTCTTTTTACACAAATACGAAAACGAGGCCGTCAGGTTTAGGGTTTCAGATAGGTAGGGAGAAAGACCCGATTGAAAAATGGGAAGAAGGTAGGGAAGATACTCAGCACTCCAAAAATTCTGAACACCCGCCGCCATACTTTCAACGTCGAAACGAATGTATATGTATTGCTCACAGCCTAATCCATCAAGCCTCAGCCATCAAAGCCCGTCTCCTGCTATAATACTGCACCACCTGCCCGGCATAATATGTAATTGTACAACAGAAAAGAAAGGAAAAAGCCTCAGCGCCCTAGCTAGCCCAATCAGCAGCGAGAAAATTACAAAGGTCCTCCAGATGTAGGCGATGTATATAGCAATCAGGCCCCCAAGTAAATACACTGCCAAAGAGCCTCCCAGGCTCCGCAATGCCTATGCACAAAGCGCCCGTTGCCGCTTTTTGGATGACTCACAACCCCATTCGATGCCCCTTACCGATACCCATTCACCATGTTCCCATTCACTGCAGACCCGTTAGGCCCTTCCCTCTTTTCGACGCCTTCCCCATCAACACTGACAAGCCTCTGCCCATTCACGCCCTTGCCAAACGGATCTTCGTGCAACCTCATCGCTCGCGTCCATAACCTCAGCCCCTCCAGGTGCCGATGCCTGGGCACGATATCCATGAAATCCGCGAGCTTGACCCAGAAGATGCGCAAGCGCTCATCGAAGAATTTGGGTTTGGTTTCGATGTCGAGGGGAATGGCGGTTGCCCATGTGACGGCGAGGGCGGAGCGGATGGGTTGGGACATTTGGTTGCGGCATTGGCGCCAGAGGCTGCCGCGTTGGGAGAGGGTGAGCGGGAGGCGGGTCCAGGCGGTGTCTGTTTGGGATAGGGGTGGTTAGCAAGGGTTATGAGTGGCTTCAGGAAAAGAAATGCATAAAGGTAAGATTTCCCTAGTGGATGAAAGTAAGATATTGAGGATAACGTACATTGCGACAAGTCCAGATCTGTGATAGCTAGTATCGGCGCCGCCTGTACGTTCGTAATCCAACGCTCATCGGCTACCTGTTTGTCGCAGCTAGGATCAAGCTCACGAGTAGTAACAGTGTGTAACGGCAACCATTTGGTAATCTCCTTGGAATTTCTAGCTTCCTCTGAACTCAGTTCCGCGGCCCTTCTGAGGCTGTTTGGCAAAGACTCTCTGCGCTGCTGTTCTTGCTCTTCTTGAACTCGGATCCTGCGCAACCTCTCGCGTTCCTCGTGCTCGGCTCTTCTCCGTTCCTGCTCCTCTTTTCGTTGGCGATCTTGCTCGGCTCGCTTCATCTGCAGTTCTTCATCCCTCTTTTTCTTGGCTATACGGGCCTCCTCTTCTTCTCTCTCGAGTCGAAGTTGCCGCTCGACTTCCTCTACATGACGTTGCTTTTCCTGCCGGGCTTCTTGCTCTTCGCGAGCGATGCGAGCAATATGCTCAGACTCTTCCTGTAAAGCTTTTTCTGTCCTCTCCTTTTCGGCCCTTTCAGCTTCAGCCCTTTCACGCAGTTCAGCCTTAACGCGGGCTTGTTCATCTTCCTTCTGGCGAAGTTCCTCACGCTCGCGTTCTTGATCTATTCGCTGTTGCCGAAGAATATCTTCATTAGCTTGTCTTTGCCGCTGCAATTCTTGCTGGTAGATGTCCTGCTGCAAGGCCTGGTCTATGCCAGACGGGGGCGAGTCGGTATTTAGTTGCGTTGGGGATCTTGTTGGTGATATCATGACTGGCGAGGCGATAGAGCTACCCATGAACGCTACTGGAGCGGCACCGGGCGGATTACTAGGCGAGGTCGCTATCATGTTGGCTACCATAGCAGGCCCAGGCCGTGGTGGTTGTTCGGGATCTTTGACTAACGCATTGGCTTCTGAACCCACCCTTCGCCTTTTCTTCTTCTTCACGACATCTGAAGCTTTACCTAGATCAGCGTGACTGACTTGAGGACTGGTGCTCGTTCGAGGCCGTTTCTTGCCGGGTAGTGCGTTCGCATGGCCATTGAGATTCGGATATTCTATCTCTGTATTCGCCGCCGGAAAGGACCCGTCGTTAGCCATACGCCTGGGATGGTCTTTATCCGGTACACCTGCATCGCTTGATTTGCGTTTTGGATGGTTCTTACTGGACACGGATATATTACTTGATTTTCGTGTGGGTATTTTCTCGCCTAAAGGCGCGGAAGGTATATCCACCTGCAGACTGGCCCTTCTTTTCGTATCTTGATCACTTTTGAGGTCATTCCTGGAGAGCAGCTTTCGTCTTGGCTTCAATGAATCTGCGTGCTTCGAGAAGGCAATTCCAGCATCGCTCACAGATCGTACGCCTTTGATCTTAGCTTTAGGAGGTCCTAATGGTTCCGAATCACGATCTGAGAGCACCGCGGAAGGTTCTCCGTTCTCCACATCTAGGCGTAAGTGCTTGTGTAATGCTATCTTAGTGATATATTCATCCTTAGCACCAAACTTCCCCTCATGGGTTTTTCCATTCGGACTTGATCCTTTCCCCTGAGCAAGTGGCGATGATGAATGTTCAGGCGAGTCAGCTGTTGCACTAGCCTTCTTTGTGCGCTTCTTACGAGGCGAGTTCTCACTGGCCTTTTTCGCTCCATGGCCGGTGCAGCGGTCATAAGCTTCTTTCAAGATATCGTACTCTTCCTGCCAGTTAGAGCTCTGTCTTTCTTTTGCCAGCTCGTAATAGGTGAGACCCTTGTATAGGCGACGAGTAGGATCAAATCCCGGCTGGTTCAGTAACAGCTTGATCACTTCAAGGTTGCCACGGCCAATTGCGGCGAGCATAGGAGTGCTAAAAGCGGGTTTGTGGTCACCTGACTGCAAGGGGTCCGGATCCGACTCTGGCCGCGCTATAGCTATCAGTATTCCAAGAACAAAATCATGGCCCCCTCTAGCTGCTGCGAGTACAGCCTCTGTGTCTGCTTTCGGCCGCATCTTGAGAATATGGTCGACAACGGTCATGTCTCCTCTGCCGGCTGCCTCTCGAAGTTTTTCTGGCGTAGGATTGACCCACAAAAGACCATCTCGGGTTGGTTGACTCCTTGCTGTTCTTCTCCGTGCTCCAGGTCCTTGTGGGGGACTTCTGTTGCCCGCATCTGTAGGACTGGCCGCTGAAGCACCGACTGAAGAGACATCGGTATCCCGTTGTCCAGCGTGTTGCTGCCAACCGTGGTCTTCTGAGTACCTGCGCACAGTGTCTTTCTCCTTGGCTTCTATGAGGGCAGCTCGTATAGCCTCGTAATTATCATTCTCATCATTCACCAGATCCAAAGGCTCCTCCCCCTTTGCGTTGCTTTGACGTGGGTCGAGACCTGCATCTAATAAAAGCTTCACAACCTCCAGATGTCCATTCTCCACTGCATCAATTAGAGGTGTCTCCATATCTATATTTTTGCAGTTAATGTCGCAGCCCGTCTCCAGGAGCATCTTAACTATCTTAACGTGACCTTCGAGAGCAGCAATCTGTAACGGAGTATTTCCGGCGTTGTCGGGAATATTTATATCCTGCGGCCGTTCCTTTAATCTAGGCTCAGCTTCGCCGTCATTTATGGCACAAGCACGTGCCAGGATTGTCCGTCCATTCTTGTCTCTGTTCTTTTTATGAGATAGTTTGGCAGGCGACATTGCGTTGTAATCGACTGAAGCGAATTTTTGTAAGTGAGGATGGCTATGCACAGAACTACTATCATCCGATTCCCCATGTACATCTTCTGAAACCCTCCTCCGACCGTCAGACAGCCTGGGTGGGTGAAGGCCTCTTCGTTTCTGTACCCCTCGTAAATCAGTTGATTGACTCGATTGTGCTCTGTGCTGCCGTCGTAGAGGGGGGGATTCGGATCGATTACTGGACGCTTCGAAAAGTGTTGCGCTTCGAGTTCCACGAGAATTTTTCTCGTCGACACTCACTGAGCTCGGATCACTCTTGCCTCGCCGTTTGCGACTATGATCTTCACGTATTTCTGTAGGCCTGCGCTTTCGTAATCGCTTTTCTTTGAGTTGGGCAGCCTCATCGTACGGAGGCGACGACCGAGAACGGTCAGAACCGGAGTCAGTCTTCTTAGATGAGTGTGCTTCTCGGGCTGGTGAGGAAACCGTAGAGCTGAGGTTGCTGGAGTTACCACCTTCTTGAGCTTCGCCTGCCGTAGGTTCTTGGATCGCTCTCTTCCTCTTCAATGACGGCCTACAATCCTCAGCCCCTCTGTTTCCCTCAACATCGTTATCCGAGTGCCTCTCTTGTTCACTTAGATTGAAATCTCCTACTTGATCGGCGTCGCGTATATCTTCATGTTTGATCGCTTTCCTTGTCTCTTCAGTTACAACCTCCTCTTTCCCAGGTAGTACAACAGTCTCCGCCTCCGAGTCACTCTTATCGTTGTTCGCATTTCCATTAGCCTCATGCGCAGCCACATTCAGGCAGCGTGGCCCCAGTAATGGTGATGAAGACCTCAGACTGATTGGCAGTTTGTCTACATGGCGAGGCTCTTCAACTGAATCCACTTCCACAATTCCATCGTCGACTTCATTCGGCTTTGAAACCGAAAAGGGGTCATCATTCATCACGATCTTGTCCGTTTGACTTCCTTCATAAAGATCATGCTGGGTCGTTGTGGCTTCGAGGTCTCGTTTCCTTGGGCTCAGGCTGCGCGGACAAGGAAAGTCCTTGTCCCTCTTCTCGAATTATTGGCGCGTTGTTGAAAGTTTGTTCTTTCTACCGCTTGACATAGATTCGAACTGAAGATTAGCTGTAACTTACTTTAAGAGTCGTGAATCAATAGGTGGCAGTGTAATGCAGAGTCAAGTTGATCCGGTCGCAATAATAGTACTGCCTCTCGAAGTCTTCTCCAAGCCTTCTCCTGATTGGCTGACAGCGGGCGGATAACGCCGTTGCGACTGGGGGGCACTTTAGGGCTGAAATCATTTCCCCTCGGTCCCTTCACATCTTACAACTCCATCCCCCCCTTTTCTTCCATCCATGATATCTCCAAGGCCAACCGCTGTCCGTGTCTGACGGTAATGCCATATGACGACAGCCATCGCTGCACTTCTTGAGATGTTTGGCCCGTCGCAAGCATTGCAGGTATCCTTTCTTTTAGCCAGCTCCACGGTAGAGCCACAGCCTCGTTTGACCCACTGCTTCATTCTTGGCTAAATTTTTTTGACTCCAGGTCTTGTTTCTCAATAGCCTCCCCTCATTCACATCTCGATTCATTACCTATGGGCCCCGCGCAACACCAGCCAAGGCACCAAACTCCGGGGAAAGTAAATCGCCTGACGGAAAAGGAGCTGGCTTATTGAATAAAGTCCTCAATAGCCTAGAGTCATTGCAAGTACCCCATGGGTATTTCCTTCATTTTTACATTGTCTCTGTTGTTTTTTCACTGTTTTGGGGAATCCAAATTATGATGCGAGGATCCATATTGAAAGAGCTTGTCGAGCATGAATCCACTGGCTTAAGGAGAGCTATGCCTATGGAACGCATTATTGTAACCTGGGTCTTGATGAGCGCACAAGGAGTCCGAAGGCTACTGGAATCTATCATCCTCGCAAAACCATCAGCGTCGAAAATGTGGTTTGTTCACTGGCTTCTTGGAATATTATTTTACACAGCAATTGGTGTTGCCGTATGGATTGAGGGTGCAGGTAGGTCATATTATGATGAGCTTTGAAAGATCGGAAGTCTGGAAGCAGTGTTTTATGTCATGTCGTAAATTCAATGTTCATGTGATAAACTTGGCCATCTGATGATAGCAAACAGGCAATGCACCCACTAACGGTCCCGCTTGATACAGAAACTCTTCGGTCTACCATTTCTGTATGGTCTGATCTCACGCTTTCCGCGCCTTCACTTCGTACAATACTATTTATCCCGTTGTTCGTTCTCGCATCCGGCATCCAACATGACTGTCACGTCTACCTCGCCTCATTACCCAAATACACGCTTCCCACACACCCGATATTTCAAAACTTGATATGCCCTCACTACACCGTGGAGTGCCTCATATATCTCTCCATGGCTTTTCTGGCCGCCCCGGAAGGCGCTTGGATAAATCGGACAATACTTGCTGGTCTTGTTTTTGTGTCAGTTAATCTTGGTGTCACAGCGTCGACAAGTAAAGAGTGGTACGAAAACCGATTTGGAAAGGATAAGGTGTCGGGTAGATGGAAGATGATACCTTTGATATTCTAGATCAATTCAGACCGAGATCTCGTTATCCAGGAAGACGTGTTGAAAAGCTTTTTCTCACTTCATTTCCTCAAAAATCCAAATCCCTTTCCCAATTTCTTCACCTTTACCACATCCCTAAAGGTCAAACTAACTCTCGTCTCCCTCCTCTTCCTTCCCTCCCCAAACTCCTGTTGGTCTCCCAACAACCCCCAATTGCACAAACCCCCTTCCCCTCCCCTTAAAGTCTCATCCACCTCCACCCCCTCAATCCCATGCAAGCACTCCTCATAGATCTCCCCCGTTGTAATCAATAAACTCCTTCTCTCTTGCAATATCCGCCACTTCGGCCCTTCTTCCTGTTTCGAACATACGTCAAGGACTATTGACGCGGACAACGAAACCGTGGCCACGACCGGGTGGTAAGCCGCGCCGTCTTCTTCACTTCATGCGTCAAACGTCACCAATCTTCGTTTTTATCGAATACATTCTTACCATGCGGTAGGATTCCCTGTCCAGGGCGGTACTCATTTATAAGGACGTGGTTTGGGGCTTTATGTGGAGACTGTGCGAAAGAATTCTCATTGTTGGAGAGAGTGAGCGGTAAGGACAGTAAGCGTGGTATTATGGGATCCGAGAGCCAGAAGGGGAGAGGCGAGGCGAGGAGCGTGTTTGTAGAGCTCAGGGGCGAAGGGTGAACTTGCAGGCGGCGGTGGGAGAGGCTCCGCCAGGTTGGGAGAGGGACGCTGTATATCTCTCAAAGACTTAGTATGTGGTGGCTAAAGAGGAAACTTAAGGAGAGGATACTTTATGTAGAAGTTTGGCTTCTTCAGATTGGGTGATGAAGTTGGGGATGTAATACGCGGAAGAGGGTAAAGTGGGGATCAGGGCTGCTTCAAGGGAAGATGGGAGAGAGGGAAGCGAAGAGGCGTCTGAGTCCATTGTCGTACTGGGTTCGAGTATAGCATGGCGGCGTGTTTTGTACGAAAAGCAGGAAGTCTATTCCGTACAAGTCCATCACAACACTAGCGGGGCCCCACAATCCCTGAACCCCCACCTGTCAAACGCTCCTTGATTTTACAACAACTACCTAATTCTCTTCACAGCGTAGCACCATGCCACCAACCAAGAAACCCAGCGAGAAGCCTAACAAAGGCTCCTCCTCGAAAGGCAAAGGCAGCAAAGAGTCCAAAGACGTTTCAAGTTCCAGTAAGCTCAAGCCAGCTAGCGCAATTAATTCCCGCCATATCCTCGTAAGTTACCCCCTCCCTCTCCTCCCGCCTACACATTCTCCTATATTAATGTCGAACGTGGAAAGTGCGAGAAATATTCAAAGAAAGAAGAGGCCGTGGAAAAACTGCGGAATGGTGCCAAATTCGACGAAGTGGCACGTGAGTTTTCAGAGGATAAAGCTCGACAAGGCGGTTCGCTAGGTTGGAAGGTGCGAGGGTCTCTAGATGCAGCATTCGAAAAGGCGGCGTATGAGCTGGAGCCTAGCACGACAGGGAATCCAAAGTGGGTTGAAGTAAAGTCGGGACACGGTTATCATATAATCATTGTGGAGGGGAGGCGTTAAGGAGGAAGGGCACGATTTGATAGGACGGAGAGAGGATAATTCACAAGGTCTAGGAAAAGCGACTGGTTTGGACTCTCGAGAGTTTCTTGGTTCTATATTGCTTGGCCCCTCAATGCAAGCCGGCTTTCTGCGCGCCGAACACATTGCTCTATCACGGTCCAGAAGCGTTGCACGTCTAATGTTCGCGGTATGCGTACACCCCCATGGCTACTGGTGAGCTTTGTGACAACGGTCCTGCCAAGTTGCCCTTGCTCTTCCTCCAGGTCACTATGAAAGCCTTCGCAAATAACTTCCACTTGCCATCTTTCGCCCCCGCGGTCATCGAACCTCAGATCATCCTTAGCTTGGTCGAAGAGGAGTACTGCTACAGCAACCGGGTCATGCAGAGGTGGACCAGCTGTTAGGCCAAAAATGTCCGAGTAGGTGTGTGCAAAGAAAGTAAGGAGGTCATGCAGCATTTGACGTAAAGTCGAAGGGGCAGCCTGAGCACTCAAAGAGGATCCATATCCATATAACAATTGTTCTTGGACTTCCTGTGTTGCAAGCACTTGGTGTGTAAGCTGAAGCGGTATAAGAGTCGTCTTAGCGGCAAGTTCAGGGTTCGAGAAGATGGACTGAGCTGCTTCAGGATCGCACTGATAAAATTAGCACTCTGAAACCCAAAGCTTTGATTGGACGACAATGTTCGTACGTATATGTTGAATTCAGAATATTTTGTTATATTACCAAACCGCTCTCCCTTTGCATGACCCATGGGAGCCTCAGAAAAGCCAGTACCAATCGCGCCTCCCATAATACTTAAGCCCTTGATATGACTTATAAGCTCAGGGTACGTCGTCATGAGAAGTGCTACGTTAGTCAAGGCCCCAGTAGCCACAAGATATGCATCGCCTTCGGGCTGCGACACGAGAGCAGTACGCATAGCTTCAATCGCACTTGGATCAGTAATCGGTGCAGATGCTGGCTTCGGCAGAAGATCGGTGCCATCAATGCCACTATCACCTGTCGATGTTTGAGGGTGCTTGTATTTGGTATTGGGGGTGTTGACTAACCATGGATATCTGGAGCATGCACAGCTTTTCTACAAACCGGCTTCGCAGCACCAGGATGGACAGGAATATCTTCCCTCCCGATGGCTGTCAGGACGCTGCCTGCATTGGCTGTTGTTTGCTCGAGAGAAGCATTGCCGTGAACGGTGCTGATGCCAAGCAGTTTTAGAGCAGGATGATGCGCGGCGACGAGTATAGCGAAAGCGTCCTAACCGAACAATGAAAGATTAAATCAACGCAAGGAAGTTCAGGATGTCGCGTACATCGTGCCCTGAATACGTCAGTTCTCGCGAGAGCTAGAAGGGATGTAGCATTGGTGCTTGTTACCATGCTGTTCTCAAGCTTTACCTGGGTCGCAATCTAGCCATACGGGCGTCTGGTTCTCGTCGCTATACATGTGGGCCATTTAGTCATTCAACAAATTGGAAACGCCGCATAGAAGAATCATGAAGATCTGATGAAACACGGATAAGGCAATGGCAGCGAAAGTCAAAGCGTCGAGGTCCAGACTTTTTATACCATGTAAGCCACTCATGCTATTCTAAGATATCACGTTCGACTTTTCTACCAATTGGAGTGCCATCGCCGGGGATATATGATACTATTGAGCGAAGTTATCCGGTTTCATAAACTCCTGATCGTTGATTTCTAATAAAAGCTCGCGCTTCGAGTAAAATCACATCACGAAACGCGCAGATTCGTATGTCATGTTCGTTCTAGTTGTTCATGTGTAAAGCAGATACGTACCAAAGTCGCGACGATGATATTGTATTAATTGTCTGCTATCACTTCTTTGCAGATTATTCTTTTTATAAGAATGAGAATGAAGCAAAACCTTATCCGTGCCCCACCCTAAGCTCATCCTTCGCTTATACGAAGATAGAAGTCTGAATTCTTCGAAGCGTCCGCTCGGCCTCAATGATACTCTAAAAACCGAAAGACTGCGGACATCAGGATTCAGGAGCATGCACTTCGCCCCATTGCCTTGTTGCCTTGCAAATTACCGCATAATTTCAGAAGACATGGCTTAGCTATAAGATACATCGGCGTATAAGATATGGTTCCAATTGGACTAAATCCAACTGCCCCCATATACGAGAGTAAGACTCGAGTCTTACGTCTGGAATTATGCGATATAGTCGGTCCATCAATCTGATGTTGAGAACGGCAGTCACAGACATTTTCGAGTCGCAAATTGCTTCACCGGATGGGGGAGGTCAAGACTTTTATACCATGCAAGCCACACGCGCTACCCTCATCTCCACATGACAGACATGTGTACCACGGTTTAGTAACATACCAATGTTACATGGCTGAATTTTCGACCTTGATGACGAGAAGATATCAAGAAACTGCAGTAAGTCAAACACAGGTGTTGATATTGTGTATGCGAAGATTAAAGCAGTATAAAAGCAGTACTCAGAACATGCTACAAGAGCTTTTCAGTGTCATCGTGCTCAAAAAAAAAGATTATTTTTGATCGATAATTACAGATTATGTGTTCGAAGATTGCGACCGAGGGGGCGACCGAGGGGACTTCTTTTTCAATGCATGCGCATACTAAGCAAGTTATCAACGTTCAAATATCTCTCTCTTCTTTCTTCTTTCTATTTGAGCGCATACTCTGTACTGTGATCTAATCTACATTGCATTGCAATTTACGAAGATACGGTCTTTCACTCTAGTATCTTACTAGGCCGCGGTAGAAAAGTCGAGCATGGTAGATGAGGGTAGTGGCTTTGCATGGTATAAAAGTCTTGGCCTCAGGATCGAGGGCTGAAATTATTTGGTGGAACTAAGTCCACATCCGTACTACTAAGGTACTGATAGTGCCCGTATCGGATAGGCGGGACAACGCTTGCACGGCCCCGGACCAATTTTACTATGTATCAAGAAATCAAGTACATATATGGCGCTGGTACTAAGCATATATTGACATTTCTCCTCCATCAGGATATCTGAGCATTCTCTACTCTGTTCGTAATAGTTAAAAGTCCTTTCCTTGATTCAAGCATGCCGGGAGAGTTAGTGCAAATCGTTCTTGTTTAGGAAATTCATACTAAATTTCCTGCTAGAGCATATGTTTCGGATTACAAGAACCTACTAGGTGATGACAATTTCTCACAAAGACTCCTTCGTCCATGGAGCTTGGCATCACATGATGACGGGGATCTGCCAACTTCTGCACGCGTATCTGCTTTGGACGAAACCTGGAGGATATCCGAAGAAACCTACCCTCGGCGGCGCCGCAAAAGTCTCGGAGCATGGGCCCGCTATCCAAGTTCTGCCCGAGAGAATCTGAGTTCTGAGGGACAGTTCGCCGTTAACAAGGGAGGGTGGTGGAACCAGCAGATGCTTGTCGATAGGAGTCTACGATCAATGGCAGCCCTGACGGCAGTGTTCGCTACGACCATGATAATAGTCTGTTGCACTCATATGTCCGATTTTGTGTATCGCTCGAACCCACATTCGACATCGGTGGGATCTAAGAAGCCTGAAAGCTGTAGAAGCACAGAGAACGCGAACGTGGTATGTTCCCTATGCTACGACGTTTCTTAAACTCAATTGCCCTGCCTGCCTTCCTCGAAGCGAAATTATACTACTTTCACGCCATAGTTACGTCTATATGCCTCTGGTAAGACGTTTGTAGTAAAGACTGACTTAGAGGCTGAATTATAGGTCATCAATCTTGTCATCAACATAGCCGCAACGATGGTATTAGGGATGTCAAATACTTATCAGCAACTGGTTACATCTTTAAAAGTAGATGAGATTCGATGGGTCCTATCAAAACACGGAGACTCCCGGATTGGAACAAACTCTCCGCTGGCGATTAATCACAAGAGAACGGGCAAAGTAAAAGCATGGTTGGCCTGGTTACTTCTTGTCTCAACCTCTCTGGTGAATGCCTCTCTTCTCCCTACGCGGCCCTCTGTAAGCGTGTATCTGCTAAATCGATGTCTAGCCGATACATTTTCTGGCTAATTCTGTCATTGGGCCTTCTGTCTATTTGACGCCCCCAAGGGATATTCAATATGATACTTTTGAGAGTAACCATACTACTAACGCTGTCTCTTCGAGCGGACATATGACTAGAGGATGCTGGACTGCTTTCAGGTCTGGCGTATATAATCTGATGGAGCTCCCGGATCAGTGGGCCAATGTCGACTTCGATGAAGGTTTGCATTCAAGTATGGTCAGTATCACCTATTCCGAGCCACAGTGCGTTCAATATAAGAATACCACGGAATTTTCGGAACTTTACGGCAAAGAGATACTTGATTTCAACAGTGAGAACACTTACGGTGTGGGAGATTGTCTGTTGGGTAGGGACGTAATTTGCAAATTGGATCAGTCGGCAACAGAAACATGTCGGCTTAGTATCCGCATGTTTGCTGGCATCACCCTAGCCGGCTGTCTAGCCATCAAGGCGATATATATGATCACTATAAACATCAGAGCTCGTCGGAGAATGAAGACCGACTGTCTCACATTTGGAGATGTCGTTGTTGCCTCGGCCTTGGACCCAGACCTTCGAATTCATAACGAATGTTTAGTTAATGCTGGTGAAGGTAACCGACATCGCGTCGGCCACACCTGCCACAGACACTGTAACGATCCCGAGCCTTCGATGACCGGAGATGGTATTGGCCACTGTCAAAAGTGCGCCAAGTTCAACACGGTCGACAAAGCCGCCGATCTACTTCATCCCTCCATCGCAATAAAATACAAGAAGTCTCTATTGTCTAACCTTGGCTCGTCTGCATTATCACAGATGATCATACTCATGATATGTTCTCTCAGCATGTTGGTCGTTTCTATTATTTTGGCAATTTCTCTGGGATCAGAGGTGCAATATTACAATGACGTTTGTCACAATCGTACGCTTGTCCTATCAATCGGTAGTCTTATCCATTCCGAGACTCCCCAGTGCGCGGAAGGCCTTCAATCCTTTCTTAAGCATAATTTCGGGTCATTTGGAGGCTTCAACACAAGCGCCCCCCTTGCCGCTTTACAACAAGATGATTTGAGAAGTGAGATTGCAGCTTTCGCCATTTCCAACGGCACCCAACTTCTCTTCTCTATCCTCTACCTTCTCTTGATCTACAACATTACACTTATCAGCATTGAACACGACTGGGGAAAATTTGAAAAGCAGCAGCAGCGGCCTCGTTGCACAATAGTACGAGGGGACGCGTTTGAACAGTCCTATCTCCTACAACTACCGAAGAAGGTACTCTTTCCCATAATGGCGTTCAGTGCCACCATGCATTGGTTGCTAGGCCAGGCAATATCAACCAAAGAAGTCATCGTTGCAGATTACACAGATCCGAACCATCCCGTGGAGCAATCCCAATATACTGTAAGTGTTCCCTCACACGCGCGAATAGTCTGTAGACGGTAGTGCTGACGCAAATCATGTGGAGGTTATCTTCGCTACCTATTCGATTTGGCTGTCAACAGTCCTTATGATGGCAATGACTGCCACTTGCTGGTGGGCCTTCACCTATAGACGTGAAGGATTCATCCCGCAAATGTATGGCTCGATCCGAGCCTGCTGTGCGGCAACAACCGAGCTTGAGATCTTTCCGCGGGAAGGTGTTAAGTGGGGAGACCGTAAGCTACTGTGCATTTCTCTTTCGGGGGAGTATATGCTGACCAGTATTCAGTGGGAGCAGGAGAGAAATTCCGACATGCTGGGCTCTCTAGCTCCAAAGTTGGACGAATTGTACCTGCTGAGCTTTATGCTGGCCGTGATACTCTGGGGAAAAAGGCTGTTTGACGAGGGTCTTATGTTGGATTTAGCCTGGAACTCCTACTGAGAACGGTGGGGAGATCATATCCTCTCACTTGCGGCGGCAACATTCCCAGTATGGCTCGAGATCGTGTTTTGCTGTCTAGTAATACTAGATCCTCAGCACAGGATTAATCGGGGATCCATGACCAACACCGTTCTCGAGCTACCACTACCCATCAATCCTACGCAATGCCTGCCTTCAATGCCGATTACACTGTCTTGTGGTATCACAATGCCACGATAGCACACTTCGTGCATGGATTTCGCTTTTCAAGTTGGCTTAGAAGCCATTATTTGGAAACAATCGTCGGCAAGGTATCGCTCCACCATGTTCCGAATCACGACACCAGCAGACCCAATATTCACACCGTAGACTCGGGGATTCCGAGAATCCCAACCAGACTTCGAGTCAGATGTTGCCATAGCAGATACGCGTCTTCTCTCGATCGCCCGGATACGGTAACTCATTGATTTCGACGTCGCACGCTATCAGGCCGGCAGGGCTTATGGTTCATCATCATCGATACGATCGCCAAGCCAAGACTCCAAACCTCGCTCATTCATAGCCCTCGTCAACGGTGAACAGACGAGAATCGCAATATTAGACTTGGAATTGCAAATCAACCAACGTCCGAGCTCGAGGTTTTATAAGTCCAAGACACCCATTCGGTATGAAACGCAGTGCTTATACCTCTCCAGAAACGACGGTGCTGAATCCCTCCATCATCGCCCTCGTTGTCCTCAACATACTACCCTGCCACCCACTCCCGACTACCAGGATACCCAACCCCCCTGCATACAGAAAACAATCCTAAAGCTTTCCAGCTACATCACATACCCACAACCTTTCCTCTCACTCCACTCAAAACCTCGCATATTCCATCACGTCCGTAGCCAAAAAAAAAACCCCCAGCCATCCCCCCCAGCATCCTCACACTCTTCCCAAAGTCGACACATTCACCCTCCCACCCCCTCTCCAGCACCTCAAACCCCTCCCCTCAACCTCACGATCCCCGCATTATCCGAGAAACAACTTCCCCTTCTCAGAAAAAAGCCGTACCTCGTGCCTTGCTCTGCCCCCCCGGCTTTATCCAACCCGTTCTGAAAGGGCGTTCATTGTCATGAACAGTTCTCGCCAAAACAAATTTGAATCAGCGACGGCCAGTATGTAGTACCATAATATGCCCCCAATAATAATAATAATAATAGTGTGGTTCGCGTCCGATAGATCCGTACTCTTCTACATACAGTATCTAGCATCCCCACCCAATCCAACCCCCCCCGGCCCCATCCATCCATCCCACATACACACACCTACTATAGCTACAATACCCCATCTACATACATACCACTCTTAGCCTCCCCCATTTTCGAATCTTTTCTTTCTGTTACGGCCGGTTTTTTTTGTTTTTTTTTTTAACAAAATCCGATCTAAAAGACTGCTTTGAATTAAATGGAAGCTGTTTAGAGTATCTAAAAAAAAAATACTCGAATCGCGACCCGAAAATGGCTCTTAGGAAACGGAAGACTAGGTTACGAAAGGGGAAAGGAGGAAAAGGGGAATTGGAAAATGAAAGGTACTTGGGGGATTTTGAAACTATCGCGCTCGTACATATGCGTATTTTATCGGGTGTGACTGCTCGACGGGAAGATATAAAAAGCATCGATTTGGGCCAAATTACATGTACTTTAGCATACACACAGCGCCTGGATAGTGAGTGCCATAGCCATAGGCTGCATGCACTTAATGAAGAAAGAAAAAAAGAAAAAAAGAAAAAAAAAAGCTGTAGAGAGATATTTGGTGGAAAATGCGAGAGAGAGGGGATTTTTGAGGATTGGGAGATTTGTTGTTCGTGTGGGGGGATTTTGTGAGGTGGGGGGGGGAATTGTATTGCTGTGTGTTGCATGTATTATACTGGGGGTTGGCGTGTGGGAGGGGGGATGATTACTATATACCTCGTTTTCCCTTATTCTCCGAGTAAGTCTCCCTCCCGGTTTAGCTCAACCCTTCATGTGCTCTATTTTATTTTGTTGTGTGCTCTATTTAGGCTGTTCAAGCCCAGCACTGTCTGTTGCTGGTTGATAATGCTGAGAAAAGTACGGGGCGGCGGTCAACTTCGAAAAATTGTTAAAGGGGGGGGGCAACAAGTCAGGTTTTTAGGTAATTCCGAAGGGGGGGCATAGGTTGATTAAAGGGAAAGGGAAAGGGAAGAGAGAGAGGTGATTGGGGATTACAGCAGGGAGCAAGGAGATGAGATGTGATAAAGGTGGAGATGGAGGGATAAGGAGCGATTGGAAAGTTATCTGCGTTTTAAAGAAGCTAGAGAGAGAATGATGGATGAGCAGGAAGCCTAAAGAAGCCAGTTGCTTCAGGCAACGAGGGTGCTTGTAGAATACCTCGATTCAACAGGTAATGCAAGGGTAGCGGTAGAGTCCCTCCATTCGCTAGTTGGGCTTGGTTTGCGCTTCAGGATAGCCACCACCAGCCATCTCTTCCTCTCCGTGACATCCTCGCGCCCACGATCCCGCTCTCGCGCCCACGCTCTTTCGTGGCCCTCGACGTCTCTCTCGTAGATCTTCGATATTTCCAGCCCCATACCTACAGCGGTGTCGAAGAAGGCGGCGACTTTTGCGCGGCCGGTGTGGAAGCCCGCGATCACCCAGACCTGGGCGTCCTCGTCGCGGGAGAGGAAGTGCAGCATCGATTCTACAAGGCTCTCGTGTTCTCCGACCATCCAGAGACAGTCGGCTGCTATTATTCGGGTAAAGTGCTGGGCGTGTGACTGAGCGAGGCGGTCGGTCAGATCTCCCCATTTGTGGCCGCAGTGACTGACGGTTTCGGGGGATTCCACGTCGACTTTGAGTGGATCCTTGGTCGCTTCCAGAACTGCTCCAAGCCGCAAGGTATGGTGTTGGTTGAGGTTCTTGTTACGGATATATTCTGGAACGTTCTTCTCGACGTTCACGTTGATATTGGCAATGACTCCTGGTGAGGGATAGTCCGATATTACCATTTGGTCGGCTCCGGCGAGGGCACTGACAATGCCGGCAAGGCCGCTACCTGGCTTGTAAACGTCACGTAAGCCCCGTTCTTTTATGCCCACTCTTGGCGGAGTTGAGACACACCAGCGCCGAGCTCCAACACCTTCTTCCCAGTGACATCCCAGGACCTCGTTTCTTCTGCATTTAGACCTGTGGCACAGCCACTAACGTATTCCGCCATCTGAACACCCGCATTCCATACGGAATGAGCGAATAATCGCCTCTCATCTTCGACGCTCGGATCTGTGAGTCTTAGCTCTAAGTCGCCGAAGCGTTTTGATTTGTAGATGACATAAGAGCCGGCATCACCGTGGTTGGTTTGCACATCGTTCGGGAATAGAGTGGTCAATGACGACGAGTATATGTCTTCAACTGCGAAACGGGGGTCTGGGGGGATTTTGGGTAGGCGGATGAGGGAGGTGAGCATTGTTGGTAATGTTTCGGAGTAAGTGATGATGCCCTACAGCTAGTGCAGGGTACTAAAGGTCCCCTAAGGCTCGGTATGGGAGGTCCCCCGGATGGTGTCGTTCAACCCTAAAATCTACTTCGAACCCTTAAGAGTGAAGGTTCGTACAGTCAGGACTTTACAGATTGTCAAGCTCTTAGTAATAATTCTTGACTGAATGGATGAACAAAAATATTGACACCTTAAAAGAGACAGATTTTTAGATACCGATGCCAGTTCCTTCTATATTCATGATTTTTAATTGGCCTCAAGGGGGGTTTCTTTGTGACAACTACTACTCGACCTTGCAACGCCCATACCAAGATGCCAGAGGGAGCGTCGGATGACCATTCTAACTTGCATTCACGACCTTGACTTGGAGATCTTGCCGTCAAAGAGAAGTTGCATAACTCTAGACTGATTAGAGGGTCGTCACCCGATGTAATACAGGTGCTGCTTCGTGGCAGACAACTAACGAATGCTGACCAGAACCTAATAATATGGGGTTGTGACTGCAGATGACGATAAAGCTGTGACGACGTATCGTGCCTTGTTGACGCTTTCAATCAAATTCTGTCAAGGAGAAGAAGACTAAGCGCACGGATGCAACACATCCTTTGCTTCATGTTCACGATTGCAATATATGCCCCCGCCAGACCGAGCACGCAACAGCAGATGTAGACATCTTGATGAGGAGTCCCGGCCATCACTCACTTTGTATCGTTCTCGGCCATTCGAGGCCCAACCAAAGAACTGGGCGACAGTCGTTGAAGGAGTAAAGCCGCAAACAAAGTTCAAAGGATCCACAGACCAACATCGAAGCTCATGACCAAGGGCCATTCACCTGGAGGTCCCATAGCGATTCCGAAGAAAGTGCCGTACAGATCCAGGACACTTCACGTCCACATGGCTGTTGTAGATTTGGCAAGTAAGTACGGTTTGGAGTTAAGCTCAAGTCGAGGACTGCAGGACCAGGATAACTTGTGTAGACAATGGTGAACGTGCACTTCAGCATGGACCTCACACAGTAAAGAAATGATAGAGAGAGCATGAACCTTGCAAAGTTTCTGGCCATGACGACGAACAACCGGTATCGTGATAGTCGTTAGGAATAGCAGTTCGATTGTATCTTATATTGCCGTTGTCGTTGAAACGGCTTCCTTTTCTGCCATGACTTCAGACATGTTTTACTAGGAACATGTCATAGTCACTTTTTGTGTCATAATTCTTAGAGTGTCTTCGAGTGAAGGAATGTAGGTATTAGTCACTTAAGTACTCTGGGCCTTGAAAAGACAGCTTAACATCAACAAAGGCGACAGGGGATTCATAAGCTTCGATGACGTTTATACAGAGTGATACATACCTTGCGTAGTGCAAAAAGTAGAGTAGTCTGCTTTGCCTGCTCGATCTAGCAGTTCTTGCGAAGGTGGCCTCAGTAGGCCAATCATCTGAGACTAAGTGGGCTTCACGTGAGTACCCGTCGTTTTCGGGCCTGGCGTCCATCTAAAAGCGAGGTGTCTTCTAAGAGCTCCCACAGCTATGCAGTAAGGTAGATATTAGTAGCATCCCCACCAGAGGGGGTTTTCAATGCGGAAGGACCCTTACCACCATGCCAAGATTCCAGATATCAGCGCTGCAAGTCCAGCCAGCCTTTAGTAGAACCTCTGGTGCGCAAAATTGCTCGGGCTGGGATGTCACGACGATGAGGAGTGGAGACATTTGCCGAAGACCTGCAGCACAAAGTCGCTTATCTTGAGAGATCGAGCACCCCCTTTCTCAAGCCACCAAAGTCGGCTCTCTCGTTTGATATATAGGATTTCCATCAACCTCTTTGTAAAGAGGTATACCATCTTTCTGTTGGCGAAATAAGTCTTCGATGACTGAGCTAACCTCAAAGCCCACCAGAAGATTGTCGGCTTTGAGGTCTGGTGTTTTGTAATTTAGCAGTCCCCTTGCTGAAAGAAAACTGGTATGGACTTGCCGGTGTGTATGACATGACATTCGGAATGGAGAAAATCAAGACCTTTCAGGATTACATTCAAGAAGGCTTTGAGAATTAGTTGGCGACAAGCCCACGGTACCGAGATGCCGACCTAGAAGCCAGAGCGGTCCCCTTTAACGGCTCAAGACCCATACCAATGTGTTCTCCAAAAGGTCCTGGAACCGTGAATGAGTCCTCAATCAACCTGACATACCGACGACGACCTTCGTGAACAGATTGCATCCTAGAGATATGACGGGACATCTCAAGCTCATCTCAGGCTGCCTTCCGATTCACTTTCAAAGCAGTTCGTAACTTTCAGCGCCACATTATCGGTTTTGATTGCCATGGCCAGCCAACTAAACACTGTTTATTGGCAGTCACCTACAAAGAGTATATGCACAAAACCGGTTTACATCCTTGGCCAGCCAGACTTGTTGAGTCAGTTCCCCAGCCAAAGCTTCGAAACGATTTGATGTTTTTTTGGATTTTCTTCCCCAATCCGGGCTGGATAGAACCGGCTTCGGGCCCAAAATTTCGGACTTGCTTATCTTCCTCGAAAAGGTTGTTAGCTAGTGGTAAGTGAGGTGCCGCTTCCACGATTGGGGCCAGTCGAGATGAAAGGCGAACCGATACAAGTGAAAGCAGGGCGTGAGAGCGCAGCTTGAGGATAGGGTGCATCACATGTATGAATTGTATCAAACAAGCCGCCACGTACACTTCTCAGAGCCTTCAACTCTCATCATCTCAACCCCCCCCCCCAAAAATCCCCATCTCACTACACAAGATTCCCAACCCCGCAACCAGTCCCATCGATTCACCAGCAACCACAAACCTATAGATTCCAAGTTCCAATTGGCAACGCAACCAACTACTACAACGAAGACGGTTTGGAAACAAGGACCACGATATGAAATGCGTTCGATACTGACACGAACGGCACCACTCGTTCTTGTTGTACATAGGTCTGGCGGTTAAGGTTCACTGTCTGACTGATTTTTCACTTTTCTTTCGATGATGGACCTAGTACGTGAATGGTCAAGTATCTCGACGCCAGAGAGGCTAGCTATACTTTGTTACAAGCTTGCTATCTAGAAGTTTCCGGGATATTTTTTTCTTCTCGACTTGGAGATGTGGATATTTATCTCGATGTTGGGAGTCTGAGGCTGAAAGGTGCGAGGATGGAAAGAGGTGGGATTCTAGGGATCTAGATGGGTTTGAAAGAGAGGGAGGGCGATGATGAGATGGGTTTGTGGAGGGGGAACGCTGGCGGGATAAGAAGGATGGAGGAGGGGAGATGTTCTTTTTGCTCAATACATACAATACCGGTCCTTATCATCCCCAATCTCCCTATTCTATACGCCCATAAGATCCCTCGAGGAATCCCTTCTCCAAAGTTTGTGCAAGCTCGAAGTATCGATCCCTTGCTATGATTCCCAAGACATTGTAAACCTTCGCCACTGATGCTTTACTCGTACATACCGACTTTCACCCATCTCCTCTCTCCCTTGCCGCTTTTACTTTGAGCTTTTTCGTTAGATCATGAACCTTTACGCTCTTTCTCCTCTTCTTCAGTCGCGTCGGTCTTTGTTCTAGCGATTACTCATCGTACCTTGACACCAGCTTTCCAATCACTCATGTGTTCTCCAATGATTTTGGCCGCTTGCTCTGCACTGTGTTGACGGCCGATTGCTTCGACGAAGTCGCCTTCAGGATCTATTTCCAAGTACTCGTGTCAGGACTCCCTGTCCACCAAATGACCACCCTCTGACCCATTCATAGTAAAAACAAAACTCACCCATCAGATAGAAATAAATACTATGATCCACTAGATAATCCATCCCCGGCTTCACGCCTTCCGGTGTACTGAAATACACTCGATACGCCTTGCAAACCGCTTTGACCTGTTCCCAGGTTCCAGTCAAGCCCACCATGCTCGGGTGGAACTCTGCAAGATAGCTTTTTAAGACGCTGGGGGTGTCGCGGGCGGGATCGCAAGTTATGAAGAGGGGGAGGAGTTCTTGCTTGGTTTCTTGGGATGTGAGATCGATCATGCGGGCCATTTTGTCGAGTTCTTCGGGGCAGATGTCCGGGCAATGCGTGAAGCCGAAGTAGACCTACCACCTATATTAGCACATACGTTACCACCATTGTGTCCACTGCCGGTCCCTCCGTCAACCCCTTCTAGTCCCTTCCAACGCAGTTCTTACCTCCCCCTAGCAAGCAGAACCGAATGCCCACATACCAGCGTAAACCGTCCTTTTATATCCTGATCTGTAAATATTCTCCCCTCGTGATCTTTCAATTCAAACTTCCCCCCCACCTTCGGCCTTCCAACGCCCTTCGACGCTTCCGCTACCCTCTTCCGCTCCATGCGCGCTTTTTCATACCGGAAGTAGAAGATCATGCCGGCGCCGGCGGTAAGGAAGATGACGGCGGCGCGGAGGGAAAAGGGCTGTTATAGGAGATGAGGGTTAGTGGATTCGTTCGGAGGAGGGGGGGAAAGCCGGGGGCAAGGGACGGGAAAGGGTGCGCGTACGCCGGTGGAGACGCGGGAGCGTTGTTCCTCGACGGTTTTGTAGAGTCGGGAGACGGTGTTGGTAAAAGCTCGCCGCGATGAGCAAGGGGACTGTCGGCTTGAGGAGGGTTTGGGCGCGCGAAGGCAGGTTTTCGAGGAGGGAGATGAAGCTTGGTGTAGGCAGCGGGTTAGAGGGCGCAGATGCGGCGGTATAGGTCGGGAGGAGAACATCGTTAAGGGAATAAAGGTCCGGGAGCAGGTACCAGACATTGTTAAAGGTGAGGTTTTTGGAGATCTCGAACTCTGCATTTGTTAAACCGTTAATCCTGCCATACCAGGATTAACGGCGCTAAGCCTAACTAGGCACCCCACCAAAATATTTGTTTACTGCCATTCACCTCAGCTTCCTACAACACCCCACCTACCTACCCAGCTCACTCACCTCCTTCCTCTACATACTCACCTACCTAATCACCTACCTACTCACCTACTCACCTACCTACACAGCTCAATATGCGACCTAATGAGGAACAAATTCCTTCCGTACCAGACACTCCATCGAAGGCTGTTCAAAAGCTTCAAAAGGCTAAAAAACAAGCCGTCGATTCAAGAAAATACTAGATTCGATTGAACCTCCTTCTTCTACACATCGACCTATTCCAGGTGGAGGATCGGCTTTCTCAGCCTAAATTACCCCCAGGGCTTGTGACCCCATTGGATTTTTTCAGCCTGTTCATTACCTCTTCCAGGCTTGAACGAATTTCCGAGTTCACGAATACGAAGGCACAGAAGACAGAGAGAACAGCTAAACAACGGCTCTGGATCCCCACTCCGGATGCCGAAATTGGCGTCTTCGTGGGGATTTTACGATTCATGGGTTTGATTTCCATAAATCGCACGGAGAGCTATTGGGATACACACTCAGATATGCATGGAAATCCCGAAATACCTCAGGCTATGGCTCTGACTCGATTTGATCAAATTAAACGATTTCTGAAGCTATCCGATCCAAATACGGACCCTGAACCCAAAAGCCCTGGCTATGAAAAGCTCTGGACAGCGAAATTGGAACCGTTTTCGACCCTGTTTAGCAGGCCTGCAAGCAATATCTACATTCAGGTCGAAAGGTGTCAGTTGACGAGCAATTAATCCTTTTTAAGAGTCGATTCAAACATACCATGAACATACTCAGTAAGGAAGCCGATCGAGGGTTTAAAATCTACTGCCTATGCAGTGAAAATTATCTTGCAGGCCTGCTGAAACAGGGTCGAAAACGGTTCCAATTTCGCTGTTCAGAGCTTTTCATAGCCAGGGCTTTTGGGTTCAGAGTCCGTATTTGGACCGAATAGCTTCAGAAATCGTTTAATTTGATCAAATCGAGTCAGAGCCATAGTCTGAGATATTTCGGGATTTCCATGCATATCTGAGTGTGTATCCCAATAGCTCTCCGTGCGATTTATGGAAATCAAATTCATGAATAGTAAAATCCTCACGAAGACGCCAATTTCGGCATCCGGAGTGAGGATTCAGAGCCGTTGTTTAGCTGTTCTCTCTGTCTTCTGTGCCTTCGTATTCGTGAACTCGGAAATTCGTTCAAGCATGAACGAGGTAATGAACAGGCTGAGGCTGGCAAAACTCTCACCTTCACGTGGTGCCGGCTGAGAACCTGATAACAATTGGTTATTCTTATCAGAGCTAAGAAGAGTCACGAACCCGACGATACGCAGCCAAAGACGCTTATTAACGATCTTTATCGAGCGATGTGCGACTGTTACAATGATCATCGAAGTCACCGAGCCATTTCAGGGACAAGATACTGCGTCCTCACCACACGGCTTATATACCTCAGTGCCGAAGTTCTATCGATAGGAACTCTCAGCGATCTTCGACGATTAAGCTCTCGAGACTTATTTGACTGCGTTTCGTTCAAATCATTGTTCTGTTGAGAAAGAGACTTTGCCAATAAACACACAATATGAGCTATAGAATGATCTTCGATAGAAGTTTGGCTCTTGAATTCAGCGTCCACTACGATGAAGGTATACAAGTTGATTGAAAAGTTGATATGCTCAGGAAGAGGGGGAATCAAGACTCAACGACGTGTCGTTTGAGTGTCAGAGACTGTGCAGGACTGAATTCAATTGTCAGTCTCCCTCATACGCCTCTATACCTAGAGACATCGATGCATTTCTACGGTTTAGAGTTTTCATCGAACCCGATGGTTTTTCGTTTCCGTGGGGCTATTCTACAAAGGCCAGCTATCCTGAAGTACTGAAGGAGAGAATACGAATAGGGGGAATCTCGTGTATTGAGAATCTGTCTTGAGAATGATACAGTTCGATGGCGATTTTATAGTCTGTGGGTAACCAGGCCTACCTACTCAGCGAGTGTCTACAAGTATTGTAGTGTCAGCTTCGGTCAGCCGCACTCGAGTCAATAAAAGAACTATTCTATCAATGAACAGGCTGAAAAAAAATCCAATGGGGTCACAAGCTCTGAGGGAGTAATTTAGGCTGAGAAAGCCGATCCTTCTCCACCTGGATAGATCGATATGTAGAAGAAGAAGGTTTCGATCGAATCTAGTATTTTCTTGGAATCGACGGCTTGTTTTTTAGCCTTTTGACGCTTTTGAACAGCAGTGTCTGGGACGGAAGGTTAGGCGAGTAGGTAGGTCGCTTGTTGAGCTGTGTAGGTAGGTGAGTATGTAGGTGAGTAGGTAGGTGAGTAGGTAGGTGAGTAGGTAGGTGAGTAGGTAGGTGGGTGGGTAGGTGAGTATGTAGGTGAGTAGGTAGAGGAAGGAGGTAGGTGAGTAGGTAGAGGAAGAAGGTGAGTGAGCTGGGTCGGTGGGGTGGAGGTGAATGTGAACAATGCGACGGTTTTAAGGGATACAGTACGCTAGGTAGTTCATCAGCCTTACGGTAGAAGTCATTCCATTTCATGTATAATAAGCCTTGGCATTATCGATTGAAGGTTTTGATTTCGTCATTTCAAACACCGCTTTTCTGAATCAATAGATGTGAATGACGATTCATTGCTTGTTGCTACGTTCCAGTGACTAGGTATTGGTTCGACGATGTTCCCTCTAAATGCTCGTAGTCTTCGCCAACTCTGAGAAAAAGCCGAGCAAAATACAAATTCTGCTAAGCATGATATATCCAACCGACTCGACGTTATTACTTCCTTTGCTCCTATATAGACAAAAATGCTTTTTAGGAAACGCTGACGAACTGCCCGATTGCCGGCACCCCGTCGACGGTGACATATACAACATATGGCCCCGGCTGGGCCACGTTCCTGTTCGGCGGCATCGTCACCGTAATCTTCTGAGTCGTGCTTCCAGCGGCGAATCCGGTGTTATCGAGGAACAGCATGCGGTGGTTCATGTGCAGACTGTGCGTCACGTAACCGCCGTGGTAAAGCGCGACCTTGCATCCTTTCGCACCGGCGGGTGCGGTGAACTTGATTTGGAAAGTAGCACCGTTGGCAGTGAGAGAGCCAGAGCTGATTACCACGTTGGTGGGGCGCTTGTTTGCGTTGGCACCGGAGAGGTAGGGCGGGACGTAGTTCTCGACGCGGAATTCGGTCACGTAGTCTTCCGAAGGGACTTTGTTGGGTACGGGTGTGAGTATGGGCATTTGAACGGGGTTTGAGCCAGCGACCATGAGGGTACCGTCAAGGAGGAGTAAAGAGACGGAATGGTAGAGACGTGCGATGCCGGAGAAGGGGCCTGTGGTCCAGCGTTGGCCGTGGGGTTGCGCCGGGTCGTAGATGAGAACGGTCTCAGTCGCGGCAGAGGCGGTAGCGACACCGAAGCCTTGAGCTCCCTTATCGCAGCCGTTGAGCCAAATGACGGTCCCGTCTGGAAGCAGAGTCCCTTCAACCATACCACGGCCTTCGGGCATGGAATCCATTTCCCAGGTTGGGTTGGCGTCATAGGGCTTCATACGGCCACAACTAGGGTCGGTAGGGGATGTAATGTCCTGGTAGGCACCGCCACCGCAGATGATGATGTCAGCGGCCCATTGGTTGGCGCTTGAAAGGGGAAGTAGAACGCTGCCACCCGTGTTGGGGTAAGTACGGAAGTCACCGGGGAGATCTGGCAACTTCTTGAGGGTGGCGTTGGTAGCAACATTGAAGATCTCTGCGGACTTGGATACGAAGATGAAAAGATTTCCATCGTTCAAAAGGTGGATGAAAGGATACATGTAGTATGGCTGGTTCTTGTAAAGAATATCAAGGGTGGTGCTACCCTTGCCGTTAGGAGTACCTTGAGCAGTCAACAATTCCCAAGTAGGGTTGTTGTTTGCTGGGACTGTAGGGTCCAATCCATTGAGACTTCCAGAGGCTACGAATAGGGTTCCATCTGGCATCGTCTGAACCGAGGCATACCAACGTGCAGTGGAGATTTGGTTGCTCGTGGATTCCTGCCATGCTTGTCCGTCGTTGGCGTTGCTGCCGATAGGTCGGGATAGCGTACGGATTGACTTGAAACCGTCGCCTACGGTAGGGTCAATGAATGTAAGGGGAGCATTGCCGCCAACGGAGATGAAGCGTCCGTCAGGGAGGAAAGCACCACCGGAACAGAATGCATTGGTCTGGATCTAGGTTAGTCGAGAAAATAGTACACATGTATGGGGCGCGAACCTTGTATTGAAGCCCAACAACTGTGTTTGAGGCAGGGTCGTATTCTGCAGAGTAAGCATATTGGCCGTTGGGGAGCTTGATTTGGGTGTAGTTTTCGACTTTGTCGAGGAAGACAACTTTTCCGTTTGGCAAGAGACCTGCGTGCATAGCCGGAACGCCGGCTTGACCGACAACCTTGATGGACCCTCCGTTGGGGTTTGCGGGAGCTGGGGCAGGGCCTGGGGCAGGGGTGGCAGGAGCGCCGGTGCATGGTCCGCTCTGGCATCCGTTGCCGCAGTGAGCAGTCGTACTACCACAGAAACCGTATGCTGAGCAACAAGATCCCTGAGGCCAATTGCCGCAGACAGTGTTGCCGTTGTTCGCACCGCAAGTTCCATCGGTTGTCGCTGGCCCAGTGGCCGGTGCGGTCGATGGCACGCCGAGAACTGGCTCTTGGGAGGTCGCAGCAGCAGAAGTCGCCCTGGTCTTGGAGCTGGCGGTCGTCGTGACCCCTCCGTTGCTGGTTACGCAGCCACTTTGGCAACCGTTTGTGCAGTGCGCAGCATCCTTCCCACAATACCCAGCTGAAGAACAGCATCCGCCAAAGGGTCCGTTGGGATCACATGTAGCACCCGCAAACGCGGATCCGCAACGAGCATCAGATCGAGGTGCTGTTGGGTCTGTTACAGGTGCTGCGCCGGTGCAGCCAGACTGACAGCCTGTACCGCAGTGAGCGGGAGTGTTTCCACACCATCCGTAGGAAGAACAGCATGTGCCCTTGTAAACCGTGCTGTTGGGGTCGCAGAGTGTATTGCCGTGGTTTGGCCCACACGTACCATCCGTAGAATATGCCCGTTTGACGATTTCTTTGGGATGGTCACGCTTGAGAGATTGGGGGTAGTAGGGCTCCGACGACTTTTTGCACCTATCAAATTTCACGGTCAGTATACAATCCGATAGTTCATGTCTCGATCGTCTGAGAAGCCTTACTCGCCCTCCACGCAATGCATCCCCCTGAAACATCCCGTATAGTTTGGACTCTCGGTATCGCATGAAAGATCAACGGGGGTGAATATGATGTTGGAGTAAGCCTGGCCAAGGCAAAGGCCCAGAGGAAGAATAAATGAAGCTCTCATGATGTGTATGTCTATAGAGATGTTAGATGGAACGATGCAAGTGATGCAGAACCGAAAGAATGGTCCGAGTTGCACGACGCTTTTAAGACAAAGAAATGATTACGGCGGTGCACTAGGTTACAGCCTTCGTACTTCATTCACACCCGTCGTTTGATGTCAACAAAGAGACCGGTGAAGGCAGATTCCCACGTATCCAGATGCGTTTGCTGCGCAGCGCATCCGGCCATTTCACTACCGAATAACGTTGATGTGACGGAATTTCCAAAAACGTACCATGCGCCTTACTTCAGAGATGTTTTAACAAGCCTTTTCACAGAACATCGACACTTTGCCTTTCCCTATATCTCCAGGTATCAAAGAATTATTAAGTAGGGATATAATTAAAAGCTTTTAAAGGATGATATATTTGTTACTGCCGGAACGAGTGACGACAGAACGATATATGGTATGACAGGAAAGGGTTCAATGGAAGAAGGTGGTGGTGTGTCGAAGGACAACGACGGTAGTAGTGAGTGAAGGGTGAAAGAAAGGGCGGCAGTGGGTGTAGTACTTGTACATGAGGAATGAGACGGATGCAACCCCCGCGGTAAGCCCCCCTGAACAGGCACATGTTCTGACTGCGGTACTACGGCGGTACTACTAGAGATGTACTACCTCCTAGTCGATGCTCCAATACGAGCGGGGTCAGACATTGAGGCCCTGAGGTCGCTCTGCGTGCAAACAGAAAGCAGCGCTTGAACCCGATGTAATCCCAATGAGTGGATGATGCACTTATAACGGGGCGGCATAGACCGTCCAATGACGTTGGGTCAGGGGCCACTGTAGCGGCTCTACGACCAGGACTAGGACTATGCCGGCTCTTGCGTCTTGTTGCCGGCATCCAATCACAGGACATACTGTGGTATCGATGAATGATACAGTACTGTATTAGTAAGCGTTCGTTCCTGATGATCTTTTTTATTTTAGGGTCTAACGCCCGGCCGAAATGTGGGGTCCGAGGGAGTCCCACAGTTTTTTACCCTCCTGCAATTTCCCCTGCAGCTTTAAGGTATTTTTGGGCGAAACCTGAGACCATCATTGGGAAGTGCTGCTCTCCACCGCAAAACGTCATTGATGATGAGGAACCGCGGATTTCTCCATCATCCGAAACCTTGAGAGAAGGTGACGGCCCAGGAGATTACATTGTACCGTGGTGCCATCTTCTTCCATCATGTAATGTAATGTAACACGGTGGGGGTTAGAAGCGTGCCGTAACACTAAAACACTCATCTCGGCTCACAGAGTCACAAGTGAGGGAATTGGGCGCAGTACATACGGAATACGGAAGTACAAAACCAAACTCCCGTCCCTTAGGGTAAGCTTGCGGAACATCGGAAACTGGTCACGTGCTCGGCTTCTTTACCTTCATTTGCCATCCGTCTTATCCACAGTGGTACCAGTGGCTTCGTGAGACAAGGCAGATGAATAGGGTTTGGATTTGGTGTAGAAATCGAGTACGACATATGCTGTGAAACCCATGTTCCCGTCGGCTATTATACTAAGTCTTATACTATATTCTACATGTCTATGCCATCCATCAACGTCTCTATCCAAGTATTCATATAGTCGTGAAGCATACACTGCTCAAATGCTTGTAGTATTCTAAAATCGTAGGTCCGAGAAACATTTCACGTCTCTGCACCAGCCAGTCTTTGCAGACGATGAACGCCAAGATGCTCATTCCCATCGCTGCCAGTGTAGATCCCAAAAGCGTATTGTGGACTGGATTGCTCCCCGAGCAGTCGTGTCACCAAATCGACCTTAGTCCGAGGCTCCCGGAATACATTATCCTTCAGCAGCGGACTTTGGTGGAAGAAGGTCATGAGCTGGCCAAGAGTACTAATTCCATGTGGAAGGTACCGCTTCTTAGTGGGCCAGATGATGAGGAAGGATAGAGCGTAGACAAGAACGAAGCCAACCAGAGCTTCATAGCCTGGCATGCTAGCGGCTATTCGGACGTCCTGCGTTGCCACAAAGAATTGAGCGGTGAATACACCACCACCGAGGACAGGAATGGTGATGGAGAGGAGGGAGATGAACGATATCCAGGAGACTTTGTAGTGGCCAGCAAAGGCTGCCTTGAGGCTCACTTCAATCGGGAAACAGGCGGTATAATCGAGTAGGAGGGAGTTTTCGGCTGTGGTGCCATGCGGATCCGAGAGGGTTGCAAATGGCTGAAGACCACGGAAATAAAAGTCGATAGACTGCCAGGCGAGGAATAGGATCATGCCGAGGAGCGATGGCAAGAAACTGTAGAGGAAGTTGGCGGGCGAGAAGCCCAATGGTGAGGTAGGCGCGGGAAGTAATGGTAAGAATCCATCCTCAACAGCGTGGTTTAAAAAGCTAACCACAATGAAGGCCAACGTCAAAACCAAAGCACTGACAGTCCAGGCGACCACAAACGTGTCTCTGAGGAACCACGGCGTCCATTGGACAGCTGGAGAATGGGCGTCTGTTTGGAAAGAATCTAGCCTTGACGGTATCGATCGCTGACGGTTATGTTCTGGCTCAGCCAAACGATGCGTTGCCTTGGCTTTGCCGCCGCTTGAGTGGTCGTCACGTACATTTCCCTCCTCAAAGCTGTCCAATGCTTCGTTTGGTCGACCTGATGAGGAGTCGATATTGTAATTCTTCGAGGCATGCCCTGTCTGCGCGGTCCTCTTAATTTCTGATCCCGCAAAGTCTGAGACTATATTTGACGAGTGGAGCAGAACCAACAGGTCGGCGATTGATTTCGGATCCCAGCGCAACCCAGCGTCTTGTCTCGAAAATCGAAGTAGCACTAGCACCAGCGCAATCACTAAAAGCACGTATAGTATTAGGAGCGTCCACCCAACAGGCCGGACTGCGGTCCACCTCCAAACGTCCTGCCCATCGAGTGAATAATATCGAGTTTGAAAAAACGAGCTCTGCAATGGCACTGTAAAAAGCGAAAGCCAAAAGATTATATAGCACAAGCCCAATACAGGCTCCCCATACTTGAACAATGACAGATTGGGTATCAAAAAGTTGGTTGGAAACCACGCCAAACCGTGCAATATCCGCGAATTCTCAGTACTCTGTCCTGAAGCCAATGTGCTAAACGAAAGTGTCCTCTGTACGGCAGACTGTATTATGAAAAGCGAGATCTCTATAAGTATAGCAAGTAATTGTGGTAAATATTCGAAGAGGAAGTAGCGTTTGGTTCCCACGCCGTCATATTGGAGCAGGCCATGGTGCCGGATTGACTGGATGTTGCAAAAAATAAGAGCCGCTGAAACGAGGAGGCAGCATAAGACAACGGTCATAATGAAGAGGAGTCGGAGCGGTTGAGGTACGAAATTAGGCCTGGGGTAATGGCATGATTCTTCATCCGACACTACAGGAATCGATCGGACGTTGTGAGTTGCTGTCAGATTATCAGAAATCGGCTGTTGACCTATAAACAGATCTACTTACGTGGTAAATCTGGACGCTTGATCTCGTGATCCGAGTGTTGTCTCTTGTGACCTGTTGATCGATAACTTATATCTTCATCAGGTGCGATCTTCCCAACGGGGTACGAATCTTCGCTCGCGCCCCCTTGCCGTCTTCGCCCAAATAGCTCTTCATCGCGTGATAATTGGTCAATCGCGAACCGAATATACGGTGTATCATCCACGCCTGGTGTCGGAGGACAAATTTCATTATCTGTACGCTTTCGTGGTTGTGGACCATCTGCAGTCACTGGCTTCGATTTTGGGACCTCGCCCTCTTTTGGAGGGGAAGGTTTGGATTTCTGGACAGGCTGCTCGCGTGCTCTAGGCCTCAGTGGGGGTATCGTAGCTTCTGATTGCAGGGCATCTCGACTTGCGTTGGGGGTCCTCATCTGCGAGGGGGGCGTTTGGTATCGTAGAACGGTTGTACCGGTACTCGATTCGTCCGATGGGAAGGAATTGTAATCATCCGAAGCTGTAGCGGATTGCTTGGAGGTGGTATGGATCAATTGGGGTCTGCTAGCTATGACGTGGGAAACCGTTAGTTGCAGCTTTGAAAACTCATCTTATGCGTTTGCCTTACTGTTAACGAAACCCAGTTTTGCATCACTGAGGTTCATGTCGGTCATAAAGTCGTGGAATGTACAGTAGGTCGTGAACGTGTATCCCGATCAAAAATGTAGCGCAAGCCATTCTGTACATATTGAAGGCAGAAATTTGATGGCTGTTGTTGATGGTTGATGGATGGCTGGGACGCTGTGTGGGGGTTGGGGATCCAAATTGGTGAGCCGCCCAAAAAGGGGGATTTAGCCGAGGATCGGTTCATCATGAAGAATACACGATGTTGCGATGCACGTCTCTTCCAACTCTATCTCTCCCAGTAAACGTGTTAAACAAAACAGAAAATAAAACGGAGTCTTCCCTTCTACGAGCCTTGAGAACTGGTGGAAGAGTGTTGTAGTAGTTCCGTAACTGCAACATCTTCGCTCTCCTGTAAGCCTAAATATGACAATGCTTTATCCATAAAAGCCAAAAGCTAAATGATGCCTGAAGACGTTCCATTCTCTTTGCGTAGTTCTTAGCAGCTTGTACGTTCAAGATGTACAGTGATGAGACCGTTCCGATCCCGTGGTAAAACAGGCGCCTCGAATAAACACAGAGGTGACTGAACGGAAAGCGCCAGTCCATTGCAAGTATTTCTAATTCCGAGTTCGCATTGTCTTCGTCAAGGATGAAATAGGTACTCTGGCGTTCTAGCTTTAATATCAGTATATCGTAGTCCAAAATGGCGACTTCAGGCTGATGACCACCACACACTAGGACTAAGCGTCGGGCCTATGTATTCATGTTTTTGCCTGTAGACGTCGCTCCCTATTATATTAGCAGAAAATTCTACCTCGGCGAAGAGCTTCGCAGTAGGATGTGTCGACTAATCCAGAAGACGAAGAGACAGGGAAATTCTCGTTTGCACTATTTTAATATTCAGTAAGTCTATTGTTTAGTTAGCTTGAGCCATGATGTCAAGTTAGTCTTCAGATATCTATAGAAGTCGTCACGAACTTATCGACAAAATGAATGTTTGAAAATTAAGAATCACAACTAAAATCCTGCAAAGTAAACCTATTCACAGGCGTTCTTATCAAGCATTTCCTCTGTAATTCGACAGGTAAGGTATGATGATGGTTCGGAATGACTCTGAATACACTTTGATAAAACGAAGACAGACAATGGAAAATAAAGAACTTAAGAGTCGAAGTCGAAAAGACGAAACACACACAGCAAACTCGCATAATGCAAATCAACAATCTCAGCTGTAAAGTCGATCTGCCGCACATGCTATTCAAAAATCTTGCTCTATGTGTTTCAGATTTGTAAAAGCAAGAAAATCGATGAGACTAGGTGTTCGTTTGACAATATCAACAAGAAACATGTGGTTACTCACAATATGCACTACCACTCATACTTGTAGATCGCCTGAAGCCATGCTCTTTCCAGCAACTGGTGTCTGTTCACTAACTTTCATCTCTCACCTGATGATTCTTGCGACGAGAAAGCTGAATATATTATGGGTTCTCTTCCTCTTTGACCGCATCAATTTGAACCTTGAGAGATCTAGCCTTGACATCGGCCTCTTGAAGTATCATGGCAAATTCTTCGTCGGCCAGAATACCCAACATGTCGTCGTCTTCTTTGGCCTCTTGAGCTTCTTCGGCGCATGCCTCTTGCTTGGCTTGCCCAGTTGCTTGAGCCTCTACGTGCACTGGCGGTGTGGCTCGCTCGGTCTCTTGAACCGCTGCCTGTGTTGCCTTCCACCTGGCCTTTACACTTTTTACTTCATCTGCGGCAGCCTTTGCCTTGACGATCAGGACCGGATCGGTGCTGTTAGCAGGCGCAAGCCTGGCATTTTTCGCTCTCTCCTCCCGCTTCGACATCGTATATGTCTTCTTTGACTGAATTGATGCGGCTAGTGCGGTTGCCCTCGCCGCTTTTCTGCAAGATACCATTGATTCAACCTGTGAGACTCGATCTCTTTATCGGCCACGGCTCTTTGTGATTCTCTGAATGCCTGATATGTGACTGAAGATCTGTTCCGTCCTACATTGTCTTGATATTTCCTATCTCTGATTCTCCTCAGTTCATTGAGCTCTCTTATGACTTTCTCGATTCATTTACTCAACCTAACTTGCGGGAAGTTGATTATGATGAATGAATATATAATTTATTAACTAGGGATCAATAAATACGATCTGAATGACAGATCAAAGAGTGAGAATCAATGGAAAAGAGGGTTCTTGTCTAGTATACGTACATTAACTTCAAGAGTTGAGAACCTTGTCTTCTCCCGCGTCGTGCCTGAGCAAAGCTCGCATTTAGATAGACTCGCTTGTCCTACCTAATATATGAAAAAGTAGACAAATACCTTAACCTCGTATTTGTAGATAGTTGTGTCTGCTGTCTGATAGGCGAAAAGAGGTTGGCAAATGCCTTAGCCTCGTATGTGTGTAGAAAAGACAGACAATTGCCTTGAGCCTCGTATGTATTGATAGACAAGCATGAAGTATCGTTCATGAAAAGCGAAACGGACAGCAGAGAACCACACTGCCAGCAACTGTTCTATATGTGGGAAAATATAGACGAGCCGTCGATCTTTCCTATTTCGAACATTGCTCTTCAGACATCGTTCGCTCATTCTACACAAGCGACAACAAAGAAATTTCTGACTGCATATCAGTCTACTACGTCACTATTGTAGATGAATTTGCTAATCAAAGAGATCATTGCAAGCTCTTGATAGTTTGTTCAATGTGACGAGAGAGAGATTCATCTACAATGCGTCAAATACCCATCGCCTTGGGTGCATCTCGAACCTGCAACCAGTATGATGAACTCGAGGCAGAGATTACAACGAAATTGACTCATCCTTCGTCCGCTTCGAGGCGTTGGTATCAAAGGATCAGTACGAACTCTTTTCCTTGTGCCGTCAATACAAGCTGACAGCTCTCCCAAGGCCGACGTCATAGTTATTCGAAATCCCTACAAGATGAACAAGACATTGATCTGAGATCCATAGGGACTAAAATGGAATGACTACTAGTGATAGGAGATAAATACTCTGGTCCTTACTCTATGTCCATGTCCTCGACCGCCTGTTACGAACATGCCTGAACCGGCCAGGGTCCAGATCTAACCCTAATCAATTTGATTAGGGCAAGCCATGGCGCTATGCCTTAGTTTGGACCTAGCGCACCCCTTCGGGCCATCCCCAGCACTTCTTCCCGTTGTTCAGCACTTTCTTCATTCACCCCTTTCATCATCCTTTTAGGCAAACACATCTGGCATATTACATCACATCTGTATCGGGCCTAGCGCAGCCTCAAGCCATTATTTATAGAAGAGCTCGCACTCTTTCTCTTCTGTATTCTTAATGTCTTGTTATAGCTACCTCTAAAGAGCAATACATACATACCAGCCCCGAGCCCCTTTGGTTGGATGATCTAGGCACGGTCCCAACACCGCCACCTATACACCGATCACCTCATCGTACGCCCACACATCTCCTTCTGTCGAGTCAAGCACAGAAACCCAAGCCCTTAGCGAAAGAGACCTAGCGAGAAAAGAAGGGCATACGTTATAGCTGAAGGGCGTAGGGAAAAGACCAAGCGAATTCGGGTAAGCCGAGTGAATTTAATGACGCTAAACAGCTTGGCAACCGGGAGTTCATCGACTGACTTGATGACCTTTCCTTTATTGACGCTCATGCTGTCGTCTACGACTGGCCAGGTATCTGCGACTGACCCTGAATCTACGGGCGACTCTTCCTCTTGGTATCACCATAGAGCTGCGCAATCTACCAATATCCCGATCCTCGTCGGCCTCATTCTCGAATCTATTGCTGACACTGCTACATACTAGTAAGGCCATCGGTAAGCAAGTCCTCTGTGAGGCCCTGGACTTCTCGACGGCTTCGTCACCATTGCCTTTGTTCTCGGCTGCTTTGGTGGAGACGTCAGATCCTGTAGGAGCCTCGTTGTAGTCAAATTCGATCTCGATGAAGCGGTTCCTTGGCTTGAACGCCGAGACCCATTCCTTGACGGAAACATTCTCGTACTGACCGGCTTCAAGGCGAAATCTGAACTTGATCTCGTGGCTTTTCTTGATCACGTCCCGCTCGTTTCTTCATTGGCTGCCTAATTGGTACATCCGCCAATAGGTCAAACTGGATGTCTCCGTCAAATACTAGATTGTTGATGTTTGGCGGAGCCTCTGCTATCTTTGGCTTGATTTGGCTTGTCTTCACTACGGAGTACACTCTTACTCTCTAGTGATTCTTCATATCCTCCTTTGCGAAGCGTGGGTTATTGTGCGCATCGTCCAACCTTGTCCATTCTGAGGAAGCCTCGGTTTGGTAGAATAGACAAGCCTGCTTGACCTGCGCATTCGATCTGGAAACCCCATAATGACTGACATGATGGCTGGCTCGTAAAGTCTCGACCTCAAACTTGCACAAGGTTACTGAATCAGACCAGAGTCGCTGCAAGAAGGAACTTATAATGAAGATAGTGGCAGATTGATGGACAGGCGAGCGAGTGCCTTGAACCAGATACGTTTGAATAGGTGGACAAGTGCCTTGAACCTCGTGTGGAAGTAGACTAGTGTCTTGAATCTCGTGTGCAGTGGAACGTGCGACAACTGGCATAGAATGCTGACTTATACTTTCGATTCTTGACGTTCGGGCGTCGTGGTGCTGCAGGACGAGGAAGAAAAGTCTGGGGTGAGACCATACCTACCTTACTTACTGCACGATCAAGCGAGATCAACGAGATGAATGCTAGAAACCTGAGCTAAGACAACACATTCCTATTTCCTAGTTAGCATTAGGCTATATCTGTGGGCCGGTTCCACTTCCCAATGTTGAGGTACTCAAAGCCTTCTAAAATCTTACAGAGAGCTTCACCAGAACGAGCTAGAAATTTTGGCTAGAGTGAACAGAAAGGGGCATCAACCTCCATTACCTTGAAAAAAGCAAACCCCTTTGGTCAAACCCATATACTTGTTAAACATTAACTGCTACGCTGATCTTACCTCCATCCTCGAATCTCACTCAAACCGCCATCTCGTTCGGTTACCCAAGTTCAAGTAAAAGGTAGTTTTAAAAACGACCAAAGAAGCACGTAAAACATGTGAAACAAATAAGAGCACTCAGGAACAGCAATATAAACGCTATATGACCGGAATTCGTAGACCACTTCACATGGCATTTACTTAGGAAAGAACTCAATGTTTGAGCTAGTCGACCGATTGGGAATTACCTGTTCGCCAATTGGACACGCGGGCTGCCTATTCTTCTATCGTTGCTCGGTGGTCTTCTCTAACCTCAACAATTGCCACCCATGTAGACTTTGTCAAGCCAAGACATGGTTCTCCGGCGGATTGGCACGTTGACTAGGTTTCCTTCAGCTCTTAGAGGATGGTTTATTTTCCTTGTGCAAAATAAGTCTTTAAGGCTATTAGCATATGCAGCCTTAGCTCGGGCGATATCTGTCGGAGCCATTATTCCCCTTCAAAGTATTGTCTAGGTATAGATTTGGAAGAGCCTCGATTACTTTTGAACTCTCTTCTGGCTAGAGCTAAACAGCAGGAAAGTTAGTGTTACAGAAGCGGCGCCAGATCTCCCATTCTCCTCGTATGTGCTATCAATTTACCCGTTTAGTTACTATTTCCTCACTCCCCTTTCGCATTTGTCCGCTACAACTTACTCTTCTGCTGCTCTGCTACTGGTGTCAGCAAGCTGCCGTTTTCTATGGCGCTGCGTAAGTTGTCGATCACTAAAACTTCCATTGCTCGCTGTTTAAACGTTGGCGTTAGCAAGAACTCTCTACACATATCGGATATCCTCCATATCCACAGAAGACAGATCAAGCCGATAGAAATCTTATCCATAATTCCACATACCTGAATCTCAAACGTCAAGCAAGCAGCGTGCGGCAGGAGAACAACGTTATTATGTTCAATCAAACCTGGATGAATCTCTGGCTCTTTCTCAAACACATCCAATCCTGCGCCGAATATCTTTCCCGAGTCCAACGCCTTGACAAGCGCGTTCTCATCAATGATCGATCCCCTTGCCGTATTCACTACTACAACCCCGTCCTTCATCATTGCAAATTCCTTCTGCCCTATCATATATCTTGTGAGGTGTGATAAAGGCAAATGTATACTGATTACATCACTTGTTCTCAATAGCTCCTCGAACGACACATACTTGGCATTTGTCGGGTTCAGCTCGCCAAAGACCGGTCTCCGGTTGTGATATTGTATCTGGAAACCAAACGGAACCGCTCGCAGGGCCAGCGCTCTTCCTATGCCGCCCATTCCAAGGATGCCCAGAACTTTACCTTCTGGACCATGGCCTAGACCCATGTTTCCACGCCATTTGCCAGCACGGATAGCGGTAGAAGGAACGTGAGATCGACGTAGAGCGCCCAGAAGAAGATACATGGCCGTATTGGCAGTGCCTGCGTCAACGACTCCACAGGTATTGGAGACGGCGATGCCTGAAATCGGGATAGTCAGAAAGTACGAGCTTGGTCGAGAAACTGGAAAAGGAAGTTGCAACCTCGAGCTGTGCAAGCGTTGACATCGATTTGATCATATCCCGCACCATTATGGCATATGTATCTGACGCTCTTAGGCAAAACGTCGATGAGTGCTTTGTCAATTCTTCCAGTTATCTGTCGGTTACACAGACCATCATTAAGCTTTCCAATGCAATATAAATCCCAGTCTCTGATCATACACACCGCGACTGAGTCATAGGTCCTGGATATGGCGTAAACGTCATTGTGAAGGCCAGATGTACAATCGCTGAGGAATTCCTTTCTGGTTGTACTGCTGACTTGCTAGGTTAGCAATCGGTATGTCAGCTGGTTGACTTGCAGAAGACTTTGAACACTGCGCCAGGTCTCCATGGAGCCCGTACCGTGATTTCAGCAATAGCGTTCAGCGCTTCCCATTCTGCCTGAGCGTAGAAGATCTGCCCTATCAGAAGTACTCTCGGCTTTGGAGCTGCCATTCAGGCTTTGGAGGGACAGTGGGTTAGGAACATGAGAGGCTGAAGGACGAAGATGAAAGGACCTGCTCAGCGAAGAGTATATACTTTGTCCACAATGCATGTGCTTCACATCCGCTTATCTTATCCGCAGCAATGAACTCAATAATCTTGCCTTAACATCCGTAAACTTGGGGGCCACCATACTTTTAGGGCTCCTTGAATCTGCAGTAGTGACACTTCCGGCCCTAGCGGCCGTTACCTTGGGTGTGGGGGTTGCATCCAATTGAACGGAGTAGATATGCCAACTATCCCTCAGTAAGTACCTAGCCAGGGGCCCAGGGCTATGAGGGCCCAACAGGCGTGATCCCGTCGTTAATGCAATCGGGTTATTGATCGCCGGATCGATAACATGGCGATAACAATGTCTAATCTACGATAAGATGTCAATACGAAAGTACCGTGCACACACAACAATGAACATGATGACGAGCTGTCAGATCAAAGGGGATTCCCGCTCGCGTGCCGGCGGTAGCACCCGCTCGCCCTGCCGTAGCTGTCCTGCTTCTTAAGTTTTGGCCTTCGTTGTGGCGCCGGTGGTATCTTGAGAGCCACTCTGATGAAGAGCTTCTGGCGACGTTGGATCCCACCTGGACCAATTGAAAAGTAGCACCAGATTAAGCGAAACCGACCCCTATTGCCTGTCTGGCCATCGTCATGTTTACCTCCAACACCCGGGGCACTCTAACAAACTTTGCAGACTTCAGGGAGGAATATGAAGTACTACCTTATGATGCCAATGGAAAGTCTTGTTATTGCTGTTCGAGGGATAAATCACGTGACTCTGATATTAGTCATCCCCGTTAACCCTGAAACATCCCAAATGCCGGTTTGACCGAGCCGCGGGGCGTCTACCAGGCTATGTAGAGTGGATAACTGGATATGGATGCTCTATCAATGTCCCAATAATAAATACCTACTGTGCCTTATGCTTACTTGGTATTGCTGGTCTTTGGGAAAATCTCCTCCACCTTCCACCGTCATCCAACTATGCCTGCCGCCTTCATCAATCGTGCAATCTTCGAGTTCCTTCTAGATGAAAAAGCCATTTGTTAAAAACCCACATAGGCTTTAACTGTCATAGCCTCTCTGTCACCACTCATCAGCCTCAGCTACTACACAGACTCTTCCCTGCTGGCTTAGAAGGCTCGGTCATAACGGAACGGCAAGACCATTCGGGTCACACAAGCGAGAAACTTGATTGTTCATAAAGTAGGGAAAGAGAAAGCCCGACGATATCGACACTATGTCTTCACCAGTTCCTCTCCTTCGCCCGCCTATCCCAGGTTCAAAGGGAGGCGCCCGTACACCGAGGCTAGGGCTGGCCATACCTCCATCACCCAACCAGAAGCCCATGGCAGGCAAGGGCAGCGTACCTGAGCTTGCTCCACTAACAACGTCTCAGCGGCCCTCATCACGGCCTGCACCACCTCAGTTACGGTTGGCGACGCCAATGGGTAGTAATACTACGCCACAAGAAGGGCAATCTCTCTCTAACGGTCGACCACCGCCACAACCTCATGTCGGTAGTTCAGCTAGCGGTGCTAGTGACGGGAGCGGGCACTCGAGATCAGACAGCTTTACAATGGTGGACGGGGGGAATAGTGGGTCAGCATCGTCATTCTCATCTTCGGCTTTATCGTATCCGACAGGAGCCCTCCGACACGCCGGTACACCCGATCCAGCCTCCGCGATAAGCTCGGTCTACTCTGACGAGCGAGGTGGAGCGCCCATGGAGCGGGAGGGAAGCAATCATGCTTTACCAGATCTAGAGAAGCTTAGTCTCGAAATGGGCAGGAATCTTGACGTAGAAGATCTAGACGATGATGGCTGGAGAGCAGCAAGTGAGACGAAGAAGATCATCGAATTGGGCAGCCTGGGAGAGGGTGCAGGTGGTGCCGTGACGAGATGTAAACTCGTTGGTGGGAAGACAGAATTTGCTCTCAAGGTATGTTGTCCGTTTCTTGCATTTGACCATGCGGATGTTAATTCCTATCTAGATCATCACCACCGATCCAAATCCAGACGTTAAGAAACAAATAAAGCGAGAACTAGCTTTTAACATAAATTGTGCCTCAGAACACATCTGCAGATACTACGGGGCCTTTGATGATTCTAGCGGCACAATATCTATAGCCATGGAGTTTTGCGAAGGAGGAAGTCTGGATGGGGTCTACCGAGAAGTCAAAAAGCTGGGCGGTAGAACTGGGGAGAAAGTGCTGGGAAAAGTAGCAGAAGGAGTGCTAAACGGCTTGACCTATCTACATGGCCAGAAGATTATCCACAGAGGTAAGGTGTCTCGCGCCAAAATATACGCAGACTTCATTGACAATGAGCGTTAGATATAAAACCCTCAAACATCCTCCTGTGCCGTAACGGCCAAGTCAAACTCTGCGATTTTGGCGTCAGTGGCGAATTCGGAACCAAAGGTGACGCTAACACCTTCATTGGCACATCCTACTACATGGCCCCGGAGCGCATCACAGGTCAATCTTACACCATCACCTCCGACGTCTGGTCCCTAGGCGTTACTCTTCTTGAAGTCGCTCAGCACCGCTTTCCGTTTCCAGCAGACGGAACGGAGATGCAGCCACGAGCCGGGTTGATAGATCTTTTGACCTATATTGTAAGGCAGCCGATCCCAAAGCTGAAGGATGAGAAAGAGCATGGGATTGAGTGGAGTGAGAGCTTCAAGTATTTTATTGAGTGCTCGTAGGTTAAGCCCTTGCGATCTCCTATCTTCGACATTATCATGGCGTGTAAGACTATGCTGACCCAATGTTGCCCATCCAGCCTAGAAAAAGAACCCTCGCGAAGGGCAACACCATGGCGGATGCTGGAACATCCGTGGATCGTCGAGATGAAGACCAAGAAAGTCAACATGGCACATTTCTTGGCCCAGGTTTGGGACTGGAAGGATTGATCGAGACTCGCAAAGGGTTTCCGCAACATACAGAACACTTTGTCTCTTAACCCTCTTATTTCGGTTTGGCTATACGATTCCTCTAAAGGCTTCTATGGCGCCATGCTTTGAGCGACTGCATGGTTTTTACGATTGGACATTGCCGTGTCAAGGAAGCGATAGGCGTTTGGATTCTGCGCCTTTGGTAGGGGCGATGGCGTTGGTGTTCCAGGAGAGGAGCGGGAAGGTTTCCGAGAAAAAGAATGGATGAGTGAGGAAGAAGTTTCGACGGAAATGAATAGTTAGATCGAGCGTAACGCCATTGGTATTAGGATTTTAACGTAGCATACCTTAGGTAGTGATTGACTTCTCGACTTTTTCGGATAGCCTGATTGGAAATCAAAATATACTTCTCAAGAGCTACCTTGACCCAGTCGTTTCCCGGAAAAACCGCACCCGTTTTCGTACCGAGACAAAATGATAGTTTCTGTCACAAGAAACAATGTTCACGCTTCCCTCTCCTTTCATCTCCTTTCATCTCGATATGTACTAAGAACCACGAAAAGAGAAAAATTTCAATTCCATCATCCAACCTTACACAAAAATATATATATATAGATTTAGATTTATCACGCTTATTTTTATTATTCCCCTTTATCATCCCATCCCATGCCATCCCATCCCATACCATACCATCCCCCCCCCCCCCCCCCCCCACTTCTTTACATCTTCCCTCCCTCCCTCCCTCCCCCCCCCACACACCCATTCCCCCCCCCAATCCCACACACCCACACACACACACACAAACCCCACCCCCCTCAATCTTACCACACAGACAGACATCCCTCATTTCCGCTATATCATATATCCATATATAAAAACCTCCCAAGCAAATCGAGAGAAAAAAAGTAAGTGTATCTTACTTCTGTATGTATGTATGTATCTTTGGCAAGGGGGGTTAATTGACACTGGGCGGAAGCGGTTTCCTTTTTTTTTTTTTTTTTTTTTTTTCTTCGGCTGTTTTTGGGTTTTGGGGATTTTTTTCTGGTATCTTTCTCTGCGTTGATTGTTTGTTTCTTGTTTCTTTGGTTTTTTGGGGAGGGGAGGGGGGGGGAAACTAGCAATTGGTGATTGTTCTTGAGAAGGGGGGTTTTCTTGCTCGTATTTCCGAAAGTCGAAAAGGGCGGTGTGTGTGTGTGATTATGCACGCAGAGAAAATCCGTGTTTTAAAAGTTAGTTTTTGTTTTTGGGCTTGTTTTGCGATGGGAGAAGGAGAAGAAGAAGAAGGATATGTGTTTCGATGATGTTTTATCAAGTCATCGTTTATATCAAACTGAAAAACGATTTAAACCAATATGCCACGAGCCCGCCAACGTCCCATACATAGTACGGAGTTTTCTACTCTAAAACCGCATTCATCCAATCTCCCTGCCTTACCTCCCCCACTCGCCCCCCACCTCAAACGAAAATAAAACCAAATCCCCACCGCCCCAGCTATGACTATAGAGGAAACCCCGCTCTTGTCTTTTTCAAGGAGTGAGTCTGGATCTGGATCTTGCTGGTGGGCGAGAACGCTCTATCTGGGGGATGAGATGGAAGGGGAGAGGGTGGAGGCGGAAGGGGGGACTAGGAAGGCTGGTCGTAACGGCGTTGTGTGGTCGATGTTTGTACGGCTTTTTATCGGAGTGGCGATTTATTCTTTGTCGAAGAGGTGATATAGAGTGCAATATCATACTTCTCTATTCTCCTCCTTCTGGCAGTCGAGAGGGAGGGGATACGTAGCTTCGAGGGCAGATGGGAGATGAGGGTTTGGGATGTGTATTCTTTCTGGTGTGAGATGGTGTTGGGTATAGATGGTACAGTGTCTTGGTTTTTTTTTTTTTTGGGTGGGTTGGGTTTGTTGCTGTTTCGTGCTCTATGTGTTTTGGCAACAGTTCTTTTAGGTGTTTATTGACGTGGGGTGTTGGGGGTTCAAGGGAGATTCAGATGTTGCTTTCATGGTGTTTTGAAGGGCTTGTAGACTCGATGGTGGATTTGGTTGGGTGATGTGATGATGCTGTTCAGCGAATGGGGAAGGAGGAAGCGTAGACGAAGGGCGATGATGTTTTCTCTTAAGTTAAATAAGATCAATACTGTGGATATGTAGATGGGTATACTATCTCGGAAACCCAATATTCTTCAACTACTCCCGGCTTTGCTTTTACGAGAGAGCCTCCTCGGTCCTTCACTAACGGCTGTTCTTCTTGAAGAGACTCGAGACCGAGGCAAGGGGTTCAGGGCAAAGGACGGGTCGGAAAGCGTGAGGTAGGTTGAACTTGTATTATTTCCTTCTTGCATAGTAGTTGTGAAGACAATATCTTAAGATGTTTATAGTGGGTTGGTTTTTGTTTAATCTCGCTCTTGAGCTCCAACGTGTTTTTGTGAAAAGCCTTCAATCCGTGGGCACGAATCCGATGTTCCAACGCGGCCTGAAAGTGCGCGATCCACGCTCTTGCGAACCCCCCCCCCCCCCCAAACGCCGGCACGCCTCACCCACTCGACCCCAACCGCCTACATCGTCGACGCCGGCCTCACCACCCTCCTCGCCACCCACTCCCAACTGCACGTCCCCCGTGGCGTCTCCTCTTCAAACCGACTGACCGCGCTCCTGAAGCTCGTCTCCCTCGAGGGCACATCTCGCTCTACCCGCAGCGAGGGCGTAGAAGACGAAGGCGGGAAATACGACGCCGACCAATCCATCATCGCGGGCGCTCTGGGCATCTCTTCCTGAATCGGTTCGCGCTCTGATAACGAAGAGGAAAGTAAGCGATCTTCTTCCCTCGGTTCGAGCAGACTGCGCAGCTGGTCTTGCACCGGTGATAATGGTGGAGTGAGGTCGTAGTGGAAGTGGCGAGTCGGTGGGGACTCTGAGCGGCTGTAGTTGCGTCGCGTATATGCAGGTGGAGACTCCTGGTACGCCTCACGGTCCAATCCCGGAAGCGCTTCGTCCGACGTGAGCCACATTTGCTCGTCGGGCAGCCAGACCATGGGGGACGGGGAGGTGTGGGAGCGCGCGCGTTGTTGAATGCTGGTTTCGGGAACTGAGAGGGTGAGTTGCGGGGGTGGGGGAATGTTGCGGCGTTGGGGGATGGAGTGGTGAGGGTCGAAAAGGGGCTCGTCTGGCCGCGGTCTCCTAATTCGGCGGAGGATACAGCAGGATTGGACGTCGCGAGTGTCGGGGAAGGGGCCTCTTCTGCCGCCTAGTCTTCGAGAAGGGAGGGGTGGAAGAGGCTTCATTGTACAGCTTCGGGGATGGTAGTAGTCGTAGTTTTGTAGGGTGTTCTCGGCGTACGTGCGGAGAGTGTTCTCTGTATAAGCGCTTCTTGAGGTTTGGTGTGGAAGAGAAGGCGGGTCTGAGACGGCGAAGTGACTGTCGTTGGTAGGAGATATAGCGAAGAGTGAAAGATCAACCAGTTCATCGTTTGGCTCCATGGCAATATGAATTAAAAATTATTCGTTCGTCCTAGAAGTACATATGCCAGCGATATCGAATCGTCCCTCAGCTTCAAAAGTACGAACTTTATGTTATAATCGTCAGTGAACTGATAGTCAGATTAAAACCGATTATGGGATATGGATAACAGGGCGAAGGATGGATTCTTTGAGGGAGGAAGCAGGTGATGCTTTAATCCTAGATCATGCAATATTCAAAGATTGGCGCCAGATTCCGCCAAGGAGGCAGTGTTTTGAATTATTGCAGGTGGCCTTACAACTGTGCAGTAGCTATACGTAAACCTTGGATATCTGATGATATGGAAAACAATGCCGATAGATGACCCCCAGGGCTCAAATTGAACAGTCGGTTCGGTTTATTGCGATGTTGGAATTGGCTACTAGAGGAAGAAGGTAGATGTTGGAAGGAAAGTTTGACGGGACGGGCTAAAGGCCTCCACAAGTGTATGTAAGTAATGCGGTTAGTTCGGGGAAGCCGTGGAAGATGAAGTTCAACCTGCCAGAAGAGTATAAGCCCCCTCAAGGTGCTGCATGACAAGATATACTCAGCAGCGTGCATACACAACGAAGAAAAGATGGAGGCGGATTGGGGCAAAGGCATAGCATTGCAGCAATGTTACTGCAAATGAGAACGGCATCGAGGATGGGTTACTGCCACCGAAAAGGAAGGGTGGCTTCGACGGTCATCCATCCAGAGTCGCATTGGAACCTGTCAGAGATATCTAAGCCGAGGGCCTTGTAGTGTTGTTGAATTAGAATAGAGTATTCGCAAGTAAAAGTTGGTTTTTGCGAGGCTGTGCAGAGCCCATGTACATCAAGTGGTAGGCTGTGTGGCCTTCAATCTCTAACCCCCATTTAACGTTGCGGAAGTTTTGCGGAAGTCTTGCATCATTAGTACACGCTAGTTTAAGAATGTACTTTGATCGGTGAGGCATCCCTGGTCGTGCCAGACAAGTTGTACCATAAGGCAGCATTCTTCGTAATCTTAAGTAGTCGGATTATCCAACATCAGAGTCCTCTGCGCCTTCACTACGACAAGGTTGATCTATGCCATGATCATGATGCTTGCATGACAAGTCCTGCTTCAGAGCGAGACTGTCCATATCGACAGCGCCAACAGCGCCAACGTAATATCTAATCTCGGCGTCCAGCGACAGTGATCATTATCTCTCGTAGGCTGGACCAACTCCGTCATAGCTGCAGTGGGAAAGGCATGCTGTAGCGAGCTCCGGAGGCATACGCCGCAGGCCTGACGTTGCGTTTTGTCATAACCTGATAACAATGGTAGATATTGAGGCCGACATTGAAGGGGTCCCTGATCCAATCATGGGCTGGAATTCCGAATTCTGATGGCGGAACTCTTTAATCCTTCAACCCAGCGGTGGCAACGGGATCAACCCGCCAGGATCGATGCCTTCACGAATTGCAGGAGAGCGGTGCTAGTCGTTCAACGTTTATACAAAATGCTTTCGGAGCGGGAACAAATCTCAATGACCTGAAAGGCGCAGCATGTCAACTGTTGGGAGTTTTACTATACTACTCATGCTATCAAACTTACCAGATCCTTTATCACACTGTGGCATCCAAGTGGCAAGAATCCTCTGTTACAGAATGTGTTTCATGGACGTCGTTGAACCCGCTCATTTTACGTGCAGAATCCTTTCGTACTCTTTTCCCAAATGTTCGTGACAACAAATTTGCGTTCAAAGTGCCAGTCTGCACTGGGTCGTAGAATCCATGGGGTCGTAAGCTCCATTGATACAGCGATTCAGAACTTGGTATCCCTTGGCTTTCGGAGCAACTGCGGTGTCATTAGAGACGCACGATACTGTCACTTTGGGTTTTGGTCTTTCGATCTCTTCCGGAACCGACTGCAGAGGAAAGTGCCCGTCATCAACTTCCAACTGGAAATCTCCCGATATCTAGCTGAGTAAGTGGACCTGGTTACCATATCAATGTGACATGGTGTGTGTCAAAATCCTCGATCAGAAAAGGCTCAGAGCTTTTGCGAACTCGGAGCCGAGAACCAATTCGACTGTCAAGCTGGACAACCTTGCCGAAGTCTTAGTCGAGATACCCTTTGGTCCTTCAGCAGAGCTTAAGACCAAACACTGAGCGATAGTAACAACCGATCCTCCCTTCCGCTGAACCCTTCTTCTGTCGCTGTCATGAGACATCCGTGAAAACCGTCAAAAGCCCAAGCCGGCTATGCAGTCCTGACCGATTCCCGACGCTTTTTTTGGATGCATAACTTCTTATATGGCGCAAATGGCAAATTAACTGCTGGCGACCAATTCCTCCAGGATGGATGAATGCTACACGTCGATGCTGCAAAGTGGAAAAGTGTGATCTGCAAGCTTACTATTTCGAGAAAGGTTATCCAAAAAAATCAATAGAACTAATCGGTTTAGGGAGCAAGGCCGAGTTTGCGAAAATAGATGGAATCGGAGAAAGGGATGAGGACACAGCATTTCCTGGAACAAGTACAGAGCATGGCCTCCGCTCTAGAGGTTGCTCTTTGATCAGCTGGGCGTTCTCATGCTTTGTCCTGCGAGTCGACGTTTATGGCTTTCAATATGGGGGGTATAGAGAATCTGCTCTATGGTTGGAAGATTGGAAGATTTATATGCCAATGCTGTGCAAACGCGGAAGGGTTGTGTTATGGAAAGCGAACAGCCTTCGCGGGGAGGGTCGGCAATTCCGAAAGGTAGTAGGAGTACTTTCATAAAACGACAAATCTTGTAAAGCAGAGAGAAAAAACATCTAAGAACTGAGCAGTCCAGGGAAGAAATCTTCGAGCAGTTGAACATCTGGAAGATCAGATACATCAGTAGTAGTGGGACACAGGGAGCAGAAACATGTTTGAGAGTGTGACTGCTCGGAGGGGCTGACGCCATTGTACCAAAGCGAAGCCAACAGAGGTACTTTGTCCATAACCGCACGATCAAACAGTGCACCAGAGGTCAGAACTAGTATTGTTGGAAGGAATGGAAGAGAAGAACTGGGAAATGCACTCGAAACCCTGTTGGTGAGGGAGCTGAAGATGTATTGCTGGGGCGCCACACATAGTAGTTCTAAGCGGAACGCCTCATGGCCTGAAATCCTGCAAGATCTGTTTCGAACATATCCGCTCACTTGCAGTTCTTCTCCGCCAGTAACCCCCCGTATACATAAGTGACGGGGACTGGGCGAATACCAGTTGAATGGCCTCATATATTTAATAAATACAATAATAGGCTGAATAGCCAAGGCAAATAGCATCGGCGCCGACGACTCGCAGGTGTGCTGCACCTGTCGTGTTCCTGTGTATGATGGGCTGAGCTAAAAGGCTAGAGGCGCGCTAGTGTTTCCGCTTGGACCAAAGTGAATGATTGATACATTTACCCCTGACGCTAACACATCTGACTTCATCCGCCCAATTATTGCACTCAACGCAGGATGTTCAGATGGAGGAACCCCCCGACATGCGGTGCGACAACAGGAAACACCGCAATGTTTTCCTTAGAGCTTCATATTCAGACCAGGAAGTATATGGTATGTGATGCCAAACAGACTCCAGTTTCCCCTCTTCCGCTGTCACCAACAGTCATTGCGTGACATGGATTACAGTACCGGTTTATCCATTGGTAATATTGTCAAGTATTGAGCCGGAGCCGCCTCTCCACTCGCAAATGAGGTTACTATTCCAGTAGACGGTCTCGTCCAATCAAACACGAGACGCGGGGCAGTAGCAAGTCGCAAGTGGTAATCTTCCCTGCAAGTTCTGGTCTGGGTGGTGGAGCCAGTATCGATCGTTACGTGAAGTTGGCAACCTAACACCGGCATCCCACCCAATCAGACACCGCTTTGCCGCTTGTGTACTGTGTACCCCCCATTACCCTCCCCTTTCCCCTTTCCCCTTTCCCCTTTTCCCTCTTCCCGATCAGCGGATTAATCTCACGGGAGGTATAAGGATCAGGTACCCGCGGCATAGCTTGTTTTGGTTTCTTTCTTTGCCCAACACCAAATTTCACTCGTACTTCTTTTAAAAGTAATCTGCTCACCTGTCTCTGCTCGACTTCGGTCATCACACTCTTTAAGACAGAAACTCGCGACAACATACTACACTCTCTTAATTCTTCACCTTCAACCTACCCACTTCTTCTTAAAACCCAACCTTCAAGAACCTTTACCAAACTCAAAATGCGTTACTCATTCGCTGTCACGGCTCTTTTGGTGGGTGCGGTCACCGCTACCCCGGCTCTTCAAGCCTCCCAGCCCATGGTCTCCCAGATTGGCGATGGACAGATCCAAGCTCCTGGCCCATCCTCCGCACCGGCCTCTGCACCCGCAGTGCCAGCGTCCAGCAACTCCCCAGTGAGCTCTGCGCCAGCTGCTCCCCCGGTCTCTATCGTGATGAGCACGAAGGAGGTGACCATTACCAGCTGCGGTCCCGAAGTGACCAGCTGCCCGGCTCGCTCCACCGTGGTCTCGACCACTTCTTTCCCGGTCACCCAGCCGAGCGCTCCCGCCAGCTCTGCGCCCGCCGTCCCCGCCAGCAGCCCGGCATCCAGCGCACCTGCAGTGCCTGCTTCCTCGCCTGCTTCCTCGCCTGCTTCAAGTGCACCGGCCACCTCTGCACCAGCAACTAGCGCTCCAGCGAAAAGTGCCCCGGCCACCAGCGCGCCCGCTGTCCCGGCTTCTTCCGCACCAGCTGTCCCAGCATCAAGCAACTCTCCCGCCTCTTCTCCAGCTGCTCCCGCTGTCCCGGCTTCTTCTGCCCCAGCGACCAGCAAGGCTTCGTCCGCGCCTGCCGTTCCAGCTTCAAGCAATTCCCCCGCCTCGTCCCCAGCTGCCCCCGCTGTTCCGGCTTCGTCTTGCCCAGCCACGTGCTCCCCAGTGACCATCTACTCGACCGTCACCGTGGCTGCCAGCCCGTCGCCTGCCCCTGCTGGCCCAGCTTCGTCCGCACCCGCCGTCCCGGCTTCCAGCAACTCCCCAGCCAGCGCCCCAGCTGCACCAGCTGTCCCAGCTTCATCCGCACCTGCAGTGCCAGCTTCCAGCAACTCCCCAGTTCAGGCTAGCCCAGTTGCCCCATACCCAGTTGGCCCTTCCGGTGTTAGCGCTCCCGCCAGCTTCCCTAGTGGAACCGGCGCATCAGCGTAAGCAATACTTCCGTCCTCCAAGCCCTCCCATCTTATTAACATTAATCAGCGGTCTCCCCAAAGCCACCGGCCCAGCTGCATTCACCGGCGCCGCCAGCACCGTCGGCAGCTCCTTCGCTGTTGTCGCACTTGGTGCCATCGCCGCTGTTGTCCTCATCTAAGATTCTCATATCGCTACGAATGACCTTGCCCATGTATGATGGAGAGGTTTACCAATGGATATAGATCTTTGATGATTGCGGGTTTCATGCTTGTCAAATTTTTCAAATTTTCCGGGTGGGGTTGACGGATGGTGTGTAATGGTTGATTGGAGACAAAAGGTCCACATTGGATGTGGAATTTATTGGCTTCGCTTCTGGTGGGGTGTGGTGGTTGTACATACGAGAGGAAAATTGAGGATGTGATTTCGATCTCTCACTTTGGTGAATCACGAATTCATCATGATCGCTTTGATCGCTTTGATTGATTCTATCCACCCCCTTACTCGCGCCCACGCATCCCCATTTCCCACTCCCACCACAACTCCCCATCCCATCCCATCCCATGCCACCCCCCGCCATCCCCACCTACATAATCGCACCTATCCCATCCTGAAATCCAACTCCCCCTTCCCAACTAACACCAGCAAAGCTCAAACCCACACAACGCATGCCCCCACTCACAAATTCCCCTAAACCCCCAAACACAAGGACACCTGTCCTGGACCAGCCGTGGCTTCATCCAACAACCATAGAATTGGCATACACATGCGTTCTTCGAAGACTCGAGCGAGTTTTATCTGTACCCGAAGGAACTACAGTACAGTATGTACATATGTATAGCGCACTCACTCGGGAGATCGCCCCAACCCCTCACCCATCACCCAGAAATCCCCAAAATCAACTGTTGCCTGCAATTGCCGACTGGCTATTCTCCATACCTATGCCCTCACTCTCTAAAAGAACCCCGGATTA
>JAABUT010000070.1_pt1 | contig 187329 bp, 211 predicted proteins | sample 5559281 | NCBI WGS metagenome assembly JAABUT01 (sample SAMN10711880, study PRJNA513359) | rock metagenome | isolation source: Antarctica rocks | place: Antarctica: Victoria Land, Ricker Hills nord | collected 2016-01-04
CAGCTTCTTGTCGTGTATCTCATAGTTCAATTCAGCGTCTGTAAGCTTTCTACTGTGAAATGCAATGAGATGCAGACGTTTCTTGTCGTCTGATTGACTGATACATGCTTCAATAGCTTCGTCTGACACATTCATCTCGAGCATAATAAGTTTTTCTGATTCAAACATGATCAGTACTGACTGAAAGATGAACAATTTCTTCAGCTTCTTGAAAGCTTCTTCTGCTTTCTCAGTTCACACGAACGATATGTCTTTTCTCGTAAGATTCGTAAGTGACGAGACGATTCTGAAGTATTTCTCTATAAAGCGTCTATAGAAGTTTGCGAATTCTAAAAAGAATTGAACTTCGATCTTTGACTTTGACGTCGATCAAGTCGTAACAGCTTCTATCTTCTTTGAATTCATTCTTAGATTCTGAGACGTGACTATGAATCTCAAAAACTGTACACTCTGTACATGAAATTCACTTTTTTCTGACTTGATGCGCAGATCGACTTTCTTCAAAGTCTGTAGAATCTTTTTAACATGTTGCACATGTTCTTTCTTCGTCTTTGAATATACTAATATATCGTTCAGATATACTATGACGAATTGATTCAGATAACGTCGTAATACGTTATTCACAAAGATCTGAAACGTGACTGAAACATTGATTAAGTCGAAAGACATGATCAAATACTCATAATGTTCTAATCGAGTGCGAAAGACTGTCTTTCACTCGTCTTCTTCTTTGATTCGTATTCGATTAAATGCTTCAAGTATATCGAATTTCGTAAATCACTGTGCACTCTGCAATCTATTCTGCAGTTCTGCTATGAGCGATAACGAATAGCTGTTTTTAATCGTGATGTTATTTAGTGCTCTATAGTCAACACATAGTCTTAGACTTTCATTCGATTTCGAAACAAACAGAATTGAGTATTCTGCTGACGACTGTGATTCTCTAATGAATTCTCTTCGCATGTTCACTTTCAGATATTGTCGCAAAGCATCGAGCTTTTCTGTCGACAATGAATAAATGAACTGTTTCGTGAGTTTCTTGTCATCAACGAGCTTAATCTCGTGATTTCACGATTGATGTTTGAATAGTGTCTTCTGATCACTTTCTTTCTCAAACAGAATCTTATATTTCTGATATTCTTTAGAAATAATAGCGATAGCGAGATTCTTTGAATGATCGCTCTGAATCTCTCTGCTTCATAACATCTGTGCGTCGTTGATTCTTCTGAACTCTTCGCGCATTTCTTCGCTCGTCATGACGAATATCTTCACATCTTGTGATGACTTCAATATCGAATGTAATCGCGTTGTTCTCATACTTAGAAATGCGATTGTTTCGTTAATTCAATCAATCATTGAATTGATCGTACGAAGTCATGATATGTCTAGAACTATATCACTGCCTGACTGCTTCGTAACATCTAAACGTAACTTCTTTCAATGTCGTTCAAGCCTCAAATGAATGAGTCGAGTTTCTTGATCTATTAGTTCGTTATTGTACTTCATGAATGTTTCATTGAAGTTTCGCAGATTGTAAGATTCTTTCTTCTTCTGCGTAGATATTTGCACTTTTTCAGCAAATTCTGAAAATATGTAATTCTTCGTGCAGTCGCTGTCTATGAATAGTCGTGCTGCGTGATCATTAATCTTGACTCATACTCGTAACTGCGACGAGTCACTGATGAAGACAAATATGCTTTCGATTTTCGATCTTCGACTAGACTTCTTCGATGATCTGTCGATCAAAGAGTCTTCTAGTTTTTTGAACTAGAAGCTCTTTCTTTCAGTACTTGTTCTATGTACTGAAATCAATTCGAATTGATCTTCTTAAGTGAATATTTCTTCGAATCACACAGATCAAACCTCTCTCTGATGACTTCTGTCATCTGTCTAAGTTTTCTGAGTATGTGATCTTCATCAGAAAGTACATATTCTTCTTGTTTGATGAACTTGACTTTCGTGAGTGACTTCTTCATGACTATGTCACGATATCGAATGTCTTTGCGCGATGCGATCGACTTATCTTGCATAGTGTCATAGATAGCTTGATGTATATCATTCTTGATCTGTTGCATTCGCTGTGAAAAATCTTTCTCTTTCTGCTTAAAGAGAGTGTACAATTCGTTGTACATGCTTATAAAGCTTGCTTGACTTGTAAGCTTTCTGAGATCTTCTTTTACTTCAAGACGATCTTCTTCTTGATCGAGAGCATCTTCTGCTGTGATAGTGAATGCTCATAGAGTTTCGCTTAGTCGATTTTCTTTCTCGACTGCTTGATGAATAGCTTCTTCAATGTCGTTCGACCTATTCGAGTCATATGCTTCGCTGTCGAGAATCTTCGATTTCGCGATCATAGTGAACGAACTCTCGTCACTATCTTCATCATGTGCTTCTGATTGACGATGAGTTGCTGCGTAGAAACGATTCTTTCGCGAGAATTTCAAGTATCATTCAGAACCTTTCTTATCGCTCAGATGAGTGTGACAGTTGTTCTCGTAACATGCTGTTCATGACAACGCTTAATGCTTGTCTCTCTGATCTTCTTTCGTCGCTGCGAAAGATCTGTCTTGCTTGTCATAAGACTTTGACTTGTTCTTGTACTTATTCTGAGTACAATTCTTAGAGTAATGACTCAGCTTCTCACATGTGTAACATGTCTTGCTCTGTTGAACTGTTTTATTGCGAGCGTTCGTTGATATTTTTCGAATTGCATCTAGCTTCATAGATTGAGAGTCATAGTATGACTGTCGTCGTCTCTTCTTGAACTTTCGACTCAATACTACTGACATAGTCGATTCTTTACCTTTTTTCAGACGTCTCTCGTACTGCTTGTTATCGATGATCATCGCTCTGAATATCATCTTCTGCAAGTCAACGAATCTATCGATTCTAGCGATTTCATCCTTGACTTTCTCTCGCAGTTTCTGATAGAACTGACTGATGAGAGCTGCATCGTCTCATTTCGTATTCGTCGCAATATGCTGAAAGCTGATCGAATAAGTCGCTGCGAAGATTTTCTGTCGCAGATTGTACAGCTGACGTTCTGCTGTACGCTTCTTGTCAATGTCTTCAAATACTCTTCTTAGACGTTTCTCGAACGTCTGAGAATCACGAAATATCATGTTGATTTCTTCTTCTCGTTTCTCTGATTTCTTCTGCAGGTAATTCGTTAGATAGTGATGAAATCATGTGAATGCATTATCTCTTAGATAGATGAATGCAAAAAGTACTTTGTTCTCGATGAACTTAAACTGAAATGAGTGTCGTTTGACGTATAGCTCTATCTGTACTAGGTATGCTTCGAGTTTATTTCGATCGTCGTGATACAAGTTCGATGTTGAGATCTTGATCTTATCTGCGCTGAAGATGCTCGCTTCTTGACTGAGCGTAGCTTGTTCTGACTGACTAGACATGACTGAAAGAAATGAACATCTCTGATATCTTGTAAAAGAGTGATGCTCAAAGTGTAATGATTGTTCCTTTAACAACACAAGGTATATACAGAGATCAAACAGTAATCACTATTACTAGACTTGAGATCTGAAGATAGCTGAGACAATAATATGTATTGACTACTTACATGAGTTGAGCACGAAGCTTCTATCTAAGGAAACGATCATCGTTATATAGACATAGAAGATTCGTGCAATCATCTGAGTCGCTGAGTGATCTCGTTGACTCAGACTCTGAATCATGAGAATCGCTTCATGATTTCAATGATTTCATATAACGAATCATTAGCACGTGATCATGATCTTTACTAGCTCAGAGTTCATCATGCTACGAACTACGTTCTATTCTGTCGTAGTTTCTATTTCAACTTGAGTCGTGTTCTAACAATCAGATGCATTGAGTTCAAAAGCTAGCTGACTTCAACTTCAAGATAATGTATCAATTTGACAAACAGAACATTAAGATCAATGCATTAACTTGTTGAGTTGACTTCATGCTCAGAGATTTTAATGATGAACGCGTTTGCTATCAATGAATCACTATTCTGACGTTGAATCGAATGAAGATTGCTGATCTAGAAAAGAACGTCAGCGAGTCAATTTATAAACAAGTTCTTGACGTGAATGAAATCGACGAGAATTGTACTCTACTTCGTGAAGCAAAGATCAGAGACGAAGCACAATGCAAAGACATCAAGCTGAAGAATTGTTGAATTCAGAATGAAATCTTATACAAAGACAGTCAGCTATGAGTTTCATTCAATGAACTTCTGCAAATGAATCTGATTCATGAGATGCATAATCAACTCTCAATAGATCACTTTGATATTCTTAGAACGATGAAAATCATCAAACGAAACTACTATTGATTGTTCATGCAAAAGACAGTAGATCGATATATTCAAAACTGCTATGTTTATCAATGATCAAAGACATCTAGAGATAAATCAAATGACTTGCTTCAATCTCTATTGATATTTGAACAGCGATGATAGAACATAGTCATGAACTTCATTATCAATCTATCTGATTTGTATGACTACAACGCTATTCTGACTGTCATTTGCAGATTGTTGAAAGAAAGACATTATATTTCTTGCATCATTGATGATGAAGATAATACAGTTGAAAAGACAGCTGAAATGTTGCTTCAATGAGTATATTGAACTCACGATCTATCAAGCTTCATTGTATTCAATCGAGATTCTCAGTTCATCTTCATTCTCTGAAAGTTTCTTTGCAAATGACTGAGCATTTCTCTTCAATTGTTTATCGTCTATCACTTTCAGATCGACGATCAAAGTGAACGAGTCAATCAGAATGTCGAGCGATATCTTTGTTCTTTCTGTTCATATATGCAGAATGACTGATCTAAGTGACTACTCATGATTGAGTTTGTCAACAATAATGTCTTGTTCTCAATCATCTTCTTGATCTTCTTCTTCATGAACAAGAACTTTCATTCTTGTATAAGCTTCGACTTTGACATCATCGAGTATGAAAGCACTCGCGAACGTCTGCAGATTGCTTGAGTTGAAGATATATTCAATCACATGAATAATACATTGATCATCGCTCGTGAAGCTCTAATCAAAACATGAGAACAAATGATGAATTAAGCTAATAAGCATAGAAAGAATATCAATTACAAGATCAAATCAAAGATGTTTCTGAATGAATGAAACATTATTACAGCGAGATCTTTCAAAAAATTGAATGACAAGATGCTTGACTCATTTCAGATCACTGAGTTTGTTGACTCATTCTATAAGTTGAAACTATTAGAGACTATGCATATACATAACGTATTTCATTCAGAGCTTCTTCGTTCTGTCGTTAATGACTCTCTGTCTAATCAAAAGAATGAATCTTCGAAGTCAATAGTGATAAACGATGAAGATGAATGAAAAATCGATGATATACTGAACTCTCGATGCTATAGAAGATGACTTCAATATCGAGTCAAATGAAAGAGTTATGACAATGATCTCAACTAATATAACGCTGACGATGACGAATTTATGAACGCTCAAGAGATGATTGACAACTTTCATATCAAATATTCAAGAAAAGCGCACTAAGAAACAACATTCATGTGAACATGAATAGTCAAGAGAAAAGAGTAATGTTACGATTCTAGTTTTCATCTATTCTTCAACTAGTTTTCATCTGATTTCATTCTAATCAAGTTTAGTGAGAATCTGATCTAGAGATGATGTCATTGAGTCTCTGCATCATATGTGTAAGACGTCAACTCAATTGAGTCTAGCACAGAGCTGAGAAACACACATATAAGAATTGAGTTCTTTTCTGTAGATACTTTTCTTTCTTAGCATTTATCTATTAGTTAAATGACACTCATATGACTCACTCTATGCTGATTTCTAACAAAAGCTAAGCTTTCTTTGAAATATCATGATTATCTAGACATGTTTGATTAAGCAATAACTGATCAACTATTCTTTCATCATCTCTATGATCATAAAATTGAGTTGATCGACGAGAGAACATCTTCTCAAAGTCATCTCTATCATATGTTTGATTACAAGCTTCAAAAGATGAAGAATTATCTGATTAAACATCTGAATAAAAACTTTATATTTTCTAGCTCAATCTTATATGCTTCGCTTATATTATTCATTAAAAAGAAAGATGATAGTCTGCGTTTCTGCGTTGATTATAGAAAGCTCAATGCTTTGATTAAACAAGATCACTACTTTCTACTCTTAATAAATGAAACTCTCACTTGTATTCAAGATAGCAAGTATCTGACTCAATTAAATATAATAGTCATCTTCAACAAATTACACATGCATTCAAAGAGCGAAAATTTGACTATCTTTATTACCTTTTTTGATTTCTACAAATATCACGTGATGTCTTTTGAATTAATCAACAATTCGACTTTCTATCAACATTATATGAACGACGTACTGTTTGATTATTTACATCAGTTTTGTCAAATTTATTTAAATGATATTATCATCTACAGCAAAACACTGAAGAAACATAAAAAACATGTACAACTAGTTTTATATAAACTACAAGAGATCAATCTACAAATGAATATAAACAAATGCAAGTTTCATGTTCAAGAGATCAGCTTTTTAAAACTATTGCTATTCATCAAAAGACTGAAGATGAATCTTTGAAAAATACAAGCAGTTGTTGAATGATTTACTTCTACAAATCTCACTCAGATGCAGTTCTTTATCAACTTCTGCAATTTCTATTGTCACTTTATAAAGAACTTCTCGAAGATTGTTCAATCAATGATTCAACTCACTCAAAAAAAGATGATATTTGAATGAAATCACGCTTGTCAAATGATTTTTGATCATATGAAGAAACGAATGACTGAAGCATTTATTCTTCGTCATTTTGATCAGAATAAAGAGACTATTCTTGAAACAAACTCATTTGACTACGTCAATGATGATATACTTTCTCAATATGATGATGAAGAAACATTGCATTCAATGATTTACTATAGCAAGAATCTGAGCTTCGCTGAGTGCAATTACGAGATCTATGACAAGAAATTACTAGCAATCATTCGTGTCTTCAAGCATTAACGATCTGAGCTGAAATTGACTGAACTATCAATTAAGATGTTCATTGATCATCAAGCTCTGACGTCATTAATGAAGAATAAAGAGCTGAGTAAACATCAGATGCGCTGAGTTCAAAAGCTCGTTGACTTCAACTTTAAAATCATGTATTGCTCAGACAAATAAAACATCAAAGTCAATGCATTGACTCATCAAGTCAATTCAGTTTCTAGAAGTCTCAAGAATGAATGATGTTGCTATCAACAAACTATGATTCTGACGTTGAATTGAATGAAAATCGCTGATCTGAAGAAGAAAGAGAATAATGAATCAATTTATCAATTGATTCTAGAAGTTAATAAAATCAACGAGAATTATGTTCTACTTCGTGAAGTTGTATCAAAAGATGAAGCTCAATACAAAGATATTAAATTAAGAAATTGTTGAGTTCAGAATGAAATACTATATTGAAATGATCTTTTATGAGTTCTCTTCAATGAGCATCTTCAAATAAAGTTAATTCAAGAAATTCATGATCAATCTTTTATTAATCATCTTGAAATTCTTAGAATGATGAAAGCAATAAGAAGATACTACTATTGATTCTCAATGCAAAAGACAATAAATAAATATATTCAAAACTGCTACATTTGTTAGCAATCAAAAGCTCTTTGAAATAAATTCAATGAATTACTACATTCTTTACTCATATTTAAATAGCAATGAAAGAACATAGTTATGAATTTCATCATCGATTTATCTTCTTCTGAAGGCAAAAACATCATACTAACAGTGATATGTAAACTGTCAAAGAAATGACATTATATCTCTTGTTTTACTGATGATGAAGAAATCACAGCAGAAAAAACAGCTGAGCTAATGCTTCAGTGAATATATCAAATATATGATTTACTCGATTTCATTGTTTTGAATCGAGACTCTCAATTTATCTTCATTCTATGAAAGTCTCTTTGCAAAAGACTGAGCATTAATCTTCAACTAATCACTGTCTATCATCTTCAAATTGATGATCAAAGTGAACAAGTCAATCAGAATGTTGAAAGATATTTTCAATTCTTCTGTTTATACATGCAGAATGACTGAGCTAAGTTACTACTCATGATTGAGTTTGTTGACAATAATGCTCTGTTCTCAGTCATCTTCTTGATCTTTTTCTTTTTAAACAAAGACTTTTATTCTCGTATGAACTTTAAACTCAATACATGTCAGAAACTGAGCTAAACTAAAGATACTATCAATATAGAAGACTGATATTATTATTATCATTCAAGATGATCATGATCAACTTGAATAACTTGATAGAATCTAGATACAAGACAATACATCAGATAATGTATAAGATGAAAGATAAAGAGCAAAAGAAAAGAATGAGAATTCAACTTTTATATACATGAATTGAGCAGAATCAAGACTAAACAGTAGTTTTATTGACTTAAGATTGCAGAATGATTGAAATGATTAAAACAGAATTGCTGAAACTAAATTAAGATGATAATGATTAAATTAATGACTTGATTCATTGAACTGCAAAACAGATTCAATAAATCGAGATTATTTAAGATATTGACAATTTATGTTTTAAATTAAGTTGATGATCTGACATCATGACAATACAATCAAATATGAAAGTTCTTATGAATGCTTGCAAGTGACTAAAGTTAAAGATATATCTGAACATATGAACAAGATCTTGATGTTTGCTTGCAAATCTCTAGTCAAAACAAGAGAATAAATGATTCAACAAGCTAATAAGCATAGAAAAGAAGTTGATTATAAGATTGAATCAAAGATGTTTCTGAATGAATGAAACATCATTACAGTGAGATCTTTCAAGAAGCTAGATGATAAAATGCTTGATTTCTTCATCAATCTAGATTTCATCGACTCATCATATAAGTTGAAATTATCAGAGACTATGCATGTTCATGACATATTTCACTCTGATCTGCTTCGTCTCGCTGTCGATGACTTCTTGCCTGATCAAAAGAATGAGCTTCTTGAGTCAATAATGATAAACGACGAAGATGAATAAAAAATCAACGATATATTGAATTTTCGTTGATATCGAAGACAACTTCAGTATAGAGTCAAATGAAATAACTATGATAATGATCTCAAATGAAATAACTATGATAATGATCTCAATTGATACAACGTTGATGACGACGAATTTATGAATGTTCAGAAGATAGTTGATGATTTTCATATTCAATATTTGAACAAATCACGCTAGAAGCACTTTCAACTATTCAGTCAATCAGAATTTAATGAGTCTGAGTCTGTTAAATCATAATTGAGCAATCAATTGAATCAAGCAGAAAATACATTTATGTGAACATGAATCATTAAAGAAAAGAAATAATATCATAATTCTAGTCTTGTCAGACTCAGTCTTCTAGTCTTATCAGATTTATTCTCACTTCATCATCTTGACTAGTTTCTATTGAGTCTAGCGTTGATTGAGAAACACACATATGTAATCAGTCTCTTTTCTGTAACTATCTTTCTTTCTTAGCATTTATCTTCTAGTTAAATGACATTCATATTGACTCACTTTATGCTGATCTCTAACAGAAATTATATTCAATAAGTCAGCTGTTTTGAATATTATCTGATATCATCTGATAAATGATTGAAGAGAATATATAAATCATATTCATGCAAATGATTGCAATCAAGATAATTCATTCTCTGTTGTCATCTTGATCAGCATTCAGCAATTTGTCACTGTCAAGATGCTTTAAACTGAAGACTCTTCGAGTCTTTTGAAGCAGTTCAAGTAGAAAGCTTTTTTCATTCATATTGTATGTGTTTTTAGAAAGAATCTCATATTCTTTGATTTTTTGCTTTATCTATTCTTATATTAGTATGAAACTAAACGAAATGAAGACACTTACTAGGTTAAAATAAAGCTGATATTGATATGCATTATCAGCTTTCTTTCGCTTTAGATCAGCTTCTTGTAGAAACTTTGACTGTAGTATATCTGAATGACATCGAACGAACTCATAAGACCAGTTTTTGCCTGACTGTTTTTCAGATATATTATACGCAAAAACACGAATCATGGCATTGAAAGAAGGTATATCACGTTCGATAAGCTTGTTGATATAGCGAATAAGCTCTTTTTCTTGTTGATTCGAAAGAATTGACGTCGTTTGCTTGCTTTCCTTGACGAAGGCGATTATACCCCTATGTCGTCGCGACAGCGTGCTTCGATTGATATTGAATTTCTTTGCAGTTGCAGTGTAGTTAGATGACTTTTGCAAAGCTAGATCTGCAAGCGCTGCCTCAATTGAAGCCATATTGAATTTGTAATTGATTTTTGAAGAAAGATGAAAGTAGTAAAGTGGGGTGTGCACGGGACCGGAACGTGCATCGGGCCGGGAATACTCCTACTGCAAAGCGCCGAATCCATTTTTAGATATGTCGAACCGCTGAAAAAGCCCACCCACATCTTACGACTCATTCATCTATACAGGAAGGCTATCGATATGAGAGGTTCCTGCCTGTCTAGATCTTGGGGCATACTGTCGAAGGAAGTGATGCTGGGTTAGTGAAAATCTTTTTGATTTGACTTGTTCCTCATCCGCCTAGGGTTCAGATCCTTCGGCGTATTACTATCAAGTCCAGTATCAAATACCCTACTTACCTACCTTATTGTATTGGTGTTTGCGCCCTGCATAAGGATCGAGCCTGGCATCTCTACTGTACCTTATGGCCACTAGCTGGGTGTTATTGCGACATTGGATCTCCCAGACAAGTCGAGTATCTCCACGAACCCGTTCGTGACCAGGTTCACGCTCCTCTGTGCGAAAGTAATCAGCGCTTACGGAATACATGTTCCGCCAAGCTATCAACAAGTTATGCCAACCCTGCAACTAGCCATGGCTGTGTGTGATTTGCTTGGGATCCTGTAGTAGTCTACATGCAAAGCGATTCCTCCATCCTCATCTTTGCCCTCGTGGTGGATAGCTGCGTTTCAGCTAGCGATAAAAGGTGACTGGGTAAGGTATACTTCAGCCTCACCCTACTGTCCACCCAAGTCAAAGGTCCAGCCAAACGCACTGCTTTCCTGATGCTATTATGCTATTGTGGAGTGCTTGCAACTTCTTAAATCCCTAAAAGTCCCCTCTTGCTTCCTCAACTATCTTCCATAATTTTGTTCTACATATTGCTTCAAGCAATTTTACGACCCCTGTGATTGAGATCTATCGATATCCACCCATGCGTACTCATTTGCCGACTGCCGACGTCAGGATTTGGAAAACTCTGCACTTGCTCATTATATCACCAATCCTGATCTCCCAAGCGTTAGCAAACTCCAACTCATCCTCGACTAGTACAGCATCTTTGGCCTCTTCGTCGTCAAAAGCGCGTCTCAATGTCACCGCCTTTGGTGGTGTCGATTGTGACGGAGGGGTAATCACTCCCACCCATGTGGTCATCCCACAGGGCCGATGCAGCGAGTTCCCTTCTGTGGCCTCTGTACCAAACGACCCCATCGCGAACCCAATTCTGCACGGATATGTCAGCTGCTGCTATCTCTGGGACGCCAAGTTTAGGAGCATAAGCCTTCAGAACTCGGATCCGCACGCATTTGATGGTTGTTCTCTAACCCAGTTTACTGGGTTTGATTGTGATAACGGCGTATTCAGTACCAGTGCGGGATTGTTGGATAAGGCGAATGTCTGCATGAGAACCGTCATTGATAGCGGTAACGATGGCCTTGCATCAAACAACCAAGGCGTATTTGCTCTGCGTGTCGACTGCGTGGTCGCAAACTCATCGTCCGTGAACGCTTCGGAATCATTAGGGGTTGTTTCTTTTCCGTCTTATTTAGGTACAGTTTCGTCCAGTGCGGCTTCCAGTGCTCTCAGTGCTTCCAGTACTTCTTCTGGACTGTTAATTGGCGATCCTCATCCTGTATCGACCAGCCGATCAAGCATATTGGGGAGTAATAATTTGTCTACAACGTCACCTTCTTTACCAGCCGGTTGTCCTGCGTCTGTGCGGCCCTCAACCCACTCCTTATTAGGTGCAACTCTCAACCTAATAACATATGTGACACGGCTGGAGCCTATTTCTGCAACCATTACAACTACTGTGACTCTCAGGGATAAAAACGACATGTACGTGCCTGAAAAACTGTTCACCGTAACGGGACCAACCACTCCGTATGCCACTATCACCCAAGAGATTGCGCCGGGAAAAGACTTTGGCCCGATTGACAACAATCCTGGCAAGACTTACGGCGCTACGAATTCGGACTATTGTCAAGGTAGTTGTGGAACATGCAGCATTTACTTTCCAACTGCAAATGTCCTATACTGGCCGATATCCTCAATGAATACAGCATGTCTCGAGAACACAACCACAATCGCATCACAAACAACTCGCTCACATGGTCTGATCAAGTGTCTTCACCCCAACTCGACCGAGGGCAGTGAGGGCCGCCCTGTGTCGAATGGATACACTTTGTATATTAAGCTTATTACCATCGAAGTGTCCCCTGCTAACAACTTCTAGCATCTCTCCTTCTGTCTATCTCCTTTTCCCTACAGTCAGTGCAGTTGATGATTGCGGGATAAGAGGTTCGACACATACTTCGGTCACAATTGCAGTCGCAACTGAACATCTATCATCTGTGGTTGCAGGCTTTCCTGAGAAATTAAACATCGTAGACTTGTTGTGTCAACCAGCGTCATTGTTACCTGGAGGATCCTATTGGAAGCACGGCGCATACTATCCGCCGATATCGTTCCTTGGTGAAGGCTACAAGCCAATGATTTCCCCACCTCCGGAAATTGTGAGCTTAGATCCCACATGGGGGGCTGCGTGGTTGATATCTTTGAGGGAAAAGACCCCCCAAGAGCGCTGACCCCAGTCGCGGCCTTGACCCCTGGGACTACCACCGAGAGCGCCAAAGCCGAACCAACGCCGCCAAGTCCTAGCTCAATGCCATTACCTGTAGCTTCTAGTACACAATATACCACATCAGCGGCAAAGGCAGAATCTACCCATAGTGTTGAGCCTTCCGGCACACCATATTTGGCCTCTTCTCAAGATCCGGCTTCTCTCCAGAAATCTAAACAGCCTTCAGAGCTAAGTCAGAGCCATGATCCAGCTCAAACACCAATTTCGTCTACTATTGCAGGTAATCCAGGCCTCGAAACAACAACCGGCCCACTTCCACATCAATCGACAAATTCCTTAGCCAAAACAGATCCCCCAGTGTCTACAAATGTAGACTCTCAGCAACCAGCAGCCTCCATTGCCAACACTGATCTAACCGATGTTCCTAGTACATACTCAACTCAACCAGCAGTTACAACAGCAATTGGAAGTCTGTCAACAAAATTAAACGACCCATCTCATGTTGTAGGAAGTCAAGCCGAGCCCTTGACTTCTGAAGTAAGTACCATTGTCGTTGGCGGCGTTAGTCTTGCCATAGGTGGTCTAGCGGGTCCCAAATCGGCAGTGGAGTCCTTGCAATCTTCACATGACCCGACAATGTCGAAAAGTCTTAGTACCCCGGAGAGCGTAGGGCCTGGCTTAGGGTCCGAAACAAGTACCATTGCTGTTGGCGGATTGATTCTGGCTGTGGGCCCAACAGCCCCAACCGACTCCATCTCAACTGGCGGTAGTGTCTCACAATCATCGAACTCTTACCAAGTTGCTTCGAAAGATCCTTCCGTCGCCGTGGAAAGCCCAACGCAAGCTGCTCAGGGTGTTGTCTACCCAGTAGGAACGTCGAACATTAAGACGCCCGCGGCTGCTAGTCCTTCTCCAATGTCGTCCCTAGCGGGCGGAGTATTATCTGGTAGTACGACGTTAGTCGCAGCATCGCCTGCTATTGCCGGCTCAGGTAACCCTGTTTCTCAGGGTATAGACGGGATCGTAACTGGAGCACAGACTCTTGGACCCGAAGTCATTGCCCTTGTTGCGGGTGCTGGTCACAGCTCGACAACAGGTCCGTTGCTCGACGGACATACCACTTCGAGTGGGAGTGGTGTGAGTTTGGTTGATGGGGAAACGCTGTCGATGGGAGCACCAGCTCTTACTATCTCAGGGACCCCAATATCTCTAGGAAGCGGAGGATTGGTGATTGGGAGCCAGACGTACACTGACGGCATTGGCCCGCTCATCCAGGCTTCCGCTGGCTCCTCTGGCTCGATTGTTCATCATGTAATCACCGCGAATCCCACTGGGTTCTCCATAGCTGGCACTACGCTGTTGCCAGGGTCTCCTGGAATACATCTTTCGGGCACTCCAGTATCGCTCAATCCTTCAGGGCGATTGGTTGTGGGGACAAGCACTTTCGGAGCTATGCCTGGCCCCGTCACAACTGACTCAAAGCAATCCTCTACTGATAAACAGAACGGTACTACTCCCAATGTCCAAAGTTCTAATGTCCTAGCCAGCCTTACGTCGTCCGGCATGTCAACTCTAACAACAAACGCTGCTGAGCCCCCCGTCAATAGTAGTAGCGGATCGGGTGGACTCGGTAACGTCATTTTGTCAGGGTTCGGACCCTCGAGTAGCACCACAGCAGCATCAGCATCAGTGACTAGTACACAAGCATTGAAGGCGGGCCAACACAGAACAAATCCTTCCGGTCTCTCGTCTATGATCCTGTTGCTAGGAACTGTAGCACTGTGTATATAAACAGCCATAAATATATATCTGTATATAATGCGCATCACGACCTTATGTAATGGGACCCGTTACCCGTACACCCCCTTGGGGAATCTGACCATTTCGATCATGCATCACTCAATCACACACCAAATTTATGGGGCAAACTGAGGGCATACATATCAGCCCCGAGCAACTTCTTTATGAATCTTTCAACCAACCCAAATTCGGTTAGTGAAACAGTGTAATTGAAGCTCTTTTGAAACCAGAGCAGAATTTACAGTTTTTCGTGCTTTGCAAACTCAGCGATGAAAGATTGCTCGAAGCTCATAGAGTGTGTAGGCTCTCAGACTGTCACACCAAAAAGTTTGATGTGTAACTCAGTGATGCGGCAATGGAATTGTTCAGGTTCCTGAGGGCGGGGTGTACATATGTAGGCGGAGGGGTTGGGTGGGTGGACATTTAAGCCCGAGGGCGGTGGTACAGGTAACGGGGGTACTTATAAAATACAGTATACGAAACTCGTCGACGTTTTGACCACTCCGGTGTGTTTGGCTACAAGCCTACAAGGGAGGTACTGTATCCAAAAATGTACGGGTGGTATTGGTATGGTAGCTAGGGTTGGAAGGGGGTTGAAGGAGTTCACTACCTAGTACACAGTACGGTGGTAGTAGAGTATACCTATTGTAGTACAGGATTCGTTCAACCATCATCCTTTTAGGTCGTCGTCGCCGCGCATCTGCAAAGCAAACCAGTCACACGTCATCTTGGTTATTCAATCCTTGAACGGGATCTCAAGCATCTCCTTGTAGCGTGGTATGCTACAGGGAATATCCTGGTGGGAATCAGGACACAGGTGCCACTATGATGATGACTGGTGTCACGTGTGTTTGAGCTTCTGATGCCCCCCGCAACCGTTGGTGAATCCGCAATTCTACCCCTCACCCCTGTAATCTGAATCTCCATCACCCGTTCACCCCGGAAAGGTACTCGTACTCCGTATTTCATTCATCTACCCCCCAAGCCTCTCCCCTTTCGTTTTTGTTTTTGTTTTTCCTCATCTCGACCTCAACACATCTTCGGCACCCGGTCCGCTACATTCATTTGGTTTTCCTTGAAGGATTCACGTTCATTAGCTTGTTGTTGCTTCCTGCCCAGCTTTAAAACTTCGTCAACAAACCCCCCAATTCTGTCAACCTCCCAACTCTCAAAGTTACAATCACAACAGAAGAAACAAGTTTCAGCCAACAACAGCACAAAAATTCAATCCTTCTGAGATCAGTGATCTCGTACATTCCTTCAACCGAAACACTCTTAAAGATTACGAAACTTTACACCCCAAAAATCACTGCTCGTTGACCGAGTTATCCCTCAAAAACTCCGGTGAAAATCGCAACTTTCTCAAGGCAAACATGCATTTCTTCAACGTTAAAGGGGTGGTGTTAGCCGCCGCGGTTGCTCAGCTTGCAAGCTCTCACACTCTCTTCACTAATCTCTATGTGGATGGGGCCAACATGGGAAATGGAACCTGTGTGCGTATGAGCAACAGCCAAACGGATGCTACCGCCCCAATCAAGGTTATTACTAGTAATGATATGGCCTGCGGTATGTTCTCCCCTAATGTTCTTGGTATTGGTTCGACGTCATGTGTATTGGTCCTGCTGCTACTATCCAGTTTTGTACTTGCACTCTACACTTGATAACCCCCACCTTGGTTTCATGCTTGCGTACTAGTGGGCTCTCAGAGCGTGATTGCTGACTGATACTACAGGTGTACATGGCCAGAATGGTGTAGCGATGGCTTGTCCCGTCCCTGCAGGATCGAAGGTGACGTTTGAGTATCATTTCTGGCCCGACGGTACTGTAGCTGGTGGCATTGATCAAAGCCACAAGGGCCCATGCGCTGTGTACATGAAGAAAGTCAACGACCCTACCACGGATCAAGCTGTTGGAGACGGATGGTTCAAGATTTTCGAAGAAGACTATGATTCCTCAACCAACCAGTGGTGCACGGAGAAATACATCAACAAGTACGGTCACTTTACCGTCACCATCCCAAGTGACCTGGCCGGAGGATACTATCTGGTACGACCAGAATTACTGTCATTGCACGAGGCTCACCAATACAACTATCCTCAATTCTACGTCGGATGCGCGCAAGTTTTCTTAGAATCGAGCGGCTCCTCGGTCCCTAAAGACACCGTCTCGATCCCGGGCTACGTCGATATGAGCAAGCCTGCGATGACATATGACATCTACACCACGCCGTTGAAACTCCCTTTCCCTTCGTTCAGTCCTCCAACGTATACCGGCAGCTCCAAGCGTAGGGTTGAAGAACGTGACACGCAGGTTCAAACAATTGGTGCCAAGCCCGCAGAATGCGAATTCCAAAACAACAATTTCTGCGGTCACAAGCTTGCAGCTTACCATGATCAGGCTGGCTGCTTCGCTGTACGTTCACAGATTATGATCTTACGGCTATGCGATTTCCGGCTGACTTGTATTATAGGCCTCTGCGGATTGTGGTCAACAAACTACAGCATGCTATGCCAACGCTGGGCCTACAGGCCATAGAAACTGTAAGAAATTGGAAGACTATTGCACCTTCGTCCGGGAGGAGCACTGCAAGGCCGGTATCTTTGATGGTCCACCAGGATATGGTGAAAACACACCTATGGGGTTCGCTCCGCTCTCAGACGCTATAATTCCTCCCGCCCCCATGGATGAACCCCAGTCCGCCAAAGCTCCTGCCGCTTCAGCTGCACCAGCTGCGTATGCTTCTCAGGCAAAGGCGGCCACTAGCGGTGGATCTATCGACACTTGTGGAAGTAATGGAGGCCAATCTTGCGCTGCTGGGATGTGCTGTTCACCGGCTGGATACTGTGGTACGACGAACGACTATTGCGGGTCTGGCTGCCAGGCTAGTTTTGGGAAGTGCTCTGGAAGCTCCAAGCACAAGCGAACACATCTGCAACGTGAGCATTCGCGTCACGGGTCATTCTAAGCCGTTCAGCGAGGCTGCTGGAGGATTCGGGTCTTCCTTGGCGGGGTTGCTTGGCTGGTCTTTCGGTTTCTGTGGCACTTTGGTAGGGTCCTTGATGGTCCATGAGTGACGGCAACGATAGAATTTTGTAAGAAAAACATAGCAATACATGCATAGCGATCCAGAAAGCTTAATGAACCACGTGATACCGTACCCGAACCCTTGAAGCTGAGCGACTTGACCGTGTTTAGGACCCCGCACATGGATCGCGTACCACCATCTCGTTCCACAACAACTCACCCTCAGTACTGCAACAAGACCGTAACCACCACACACCAACCTCCGCATCGCTCCCAGATAGTAATACGACTCCGTATCAAACACGATCAGTAAGAGCTACTCGCAATCTTCGTGATTCAGAAGTACAACAATGGCTCCGAAGCTGTTCCCATCGTTTGGGGGCGTACAGCCCAAGGCCAAAGCCCGACCAACCCTTGGCGGTAAAGGCGTAATAGGCGGCGGAGGAAAATCAGGCTTCGGTGGGAAGGGGCTTGGCAAAGGAGGTATGAGGAGACATAGGTATGTCAATGATGATACTGATCAAAGGGGATGTGTGATCTCGGGCGGTAGGGGAGACAAGTGAGGGGAGACGAAAAGCAGCACAGCACAGGCATACAACCGGGTCATTCTCCGAAAAGCTATATGGTGGAACTTGAGATGGGCTGAATGTGTACTGGTACATAATGCTGATTGGTCTGTAGGAAGGTAGTCAGGGATTCAATTCGTGGGATTAGTGAGTCCGACCTCGCATCTACAGAAAGGACGGGGATAGTACAGGAGCTAATAGCTATCTTCACCACAGCCAAAGGGGATATTAGGTACGATAACGTTAATTCTACAACGTCACCAAGTCCTGCACGAGTCGTCGGTTGAGGGCGGTGGGATGGAGGGAATACTTTGACCTCAGACCTTGCCCGTTGGAATTCTCCGAAAGAATGGCCACAAAGCAGCGCACAACACTGCTCATAGGATCATTCAACATGCTAACATCTTCTACGAACAGACGTTTGGCTCGCCGCGGCGGCGTGAAGCGGATCTCCGGCCAGATCTACGAGGACGTGCGAGGATCTATTCGTGATCGCCTGAAGCTCGTACGCTTGTTATTGCATATCACTGTTGTAGCCTGTACTGACAGTCCCATGGTTAGATCCTCAAAGATTGCGTGATTTTTTTGGAGCATTCCGAACGGAAGAGTGAGAATCAGACCCTTCATCAAGTAATTATGCTGACGAGCTTTCCTTCGGTACAGCGGTGACCGTGTCCGACGTGAGTACTGCCTTCGTACGCTTTTCACGGCGCATTGTGCTGATAATTACAGGTTATCTTTGCTCTCAAGCGCGTAGGTCCCGACTCAATCCACACCTTGGTGTTTTTTCCTGCAACCTATGTCACAAATCTCGCTAACACTTTGGCTGCCTCCAATACAGATGGGCCAACCAATATATGGTACGCTCATCATGCTGCCCTCATTCATGAACCCAATGCTCATAGTCTTAGGCTTCGACAAGTCTACCTACAATCCGAAGCGTCGTTGAGACGCTGGCCCCCTTCCAAATCTCCCATCTATTCGCCTAATGTTTGCTAAGAAGACGTCTTGAGACGAACCCGTACATGAATCGAGCGTTCTAGCGGAGGTTACGACTGCATGATACCCAGATTTACGAGAAAATGGCGTATCGGTTTCGGTTTGGGGTTTCGATTTGTCACGAAGGCAAATGGCAGGATGATTTTCAACATACCCACAAGCTGTATTGTACCTAGCTAGAACATGCTTATGTTTTGGCGCCGGGTGATTTGGGTGGATTGTGGTGGACGGGAAATCTCGTGAATAGTGGGCAGGTGAAAGGTTTCCAATTTCTGTTCCAGAGAAAAAAAATTTAAATTTTAAATCTCTTTGGATTATACATAACATCCAGCTCCCCTCCCTCCGTCCCAACCTCTTCAAAAGGCAGATTTCCCCACCCACCACTTCCGCAACTTTCCATCCCTACAGCATCTCCCATCCCCACAACCTCACCCCTTTCATCCCCTCCCCCGCCCCCCCTCTCATCTCCAAATCTCCCTTTCTTTCGGCCGCATTCCGCACCCCTTCCTCAACCCACAAACACCCCCTTCCCTCGCACCTCCTCGCCGAAAAAAGTCCTCGCAACAAAATCTCATCGTCTCCCTCTCAACCTCCCCGCCGCTTCATTCGCCGCAACGGAAATCTCTAAACGAACGAGAGCGGCTTTGGGGCGGTTGTGCTGGTTGGGTTTTGGGAAGGTGGGGTGGATGTTGGTGTGGTGTGGTGTGGTGTGGTGTGGAGTGGGGTGGGGGCCGGAAGTTGAAGGGGTGGGATGTTCAAAGAAGGGGGAGGGGGTATAGGGAGAGAGGAAGGGTTTGGTGATGTGGGCGTTCTTGAGCTGAATGGCAAGGGCGTCAGCTTGATGCTTTGGTGTTTGTGGGTGTCTTTGGCGTATGTGTGAGATCCCGGGGGGGTGGAAAGAAGGGGGGGAGGGTGGAAAGAGTGGGATTGAGAAGGTTAATGAGTGAGTTTTGTTGCGTTTATGCCAAAGGTTTTCGTTGGGTGACGGGGTGCTGGAGTTGAGATTGTGAATATATAGCGTGAGACAGATGTAAATATTTGAATATTTCACATCGATATCCTGTCTTCCCACCGGTTTTTTGGGCGTTTTGTTCTATTTTCTGAGATGAGCACCCATGATATTGACGGTGAGGGGTGATCTAGGGGTCTGAGGGGAGGAGGTTGTGTGCGGTGAATGCTTTCAACGGTCGCGTGATTGACTGATAAAACCGAGGCGTACGTTGCACTGCAAACGTGTTTTAGAGGATGTGGATGTGGTTTTTTGTCAGAGCTGTGGTTTTCGATCGAGGTAGATGGGTGCGGAATAATTGGATGTTAATATTGATATCGTGTCGGTCTGGAGTTGAGTTGAAATAGGGATAGGGTTGAGGGGGTGTTCGGTTTAGGAGGTTGTGTATATTAATCACAAAGCCCAGATTTTGAGACTGTTGTCGAAAAGGTTTCCTGGTGGGGAGTGTGGTTCGGATTTGGTGAAGGACGAAGGGCTTTTTGAGGATGAGGAGGCGCTGGAAGAGTTGTCGCTGTCGCTTTCGCTTTCGCTGTCGAGGATCTTCTCTTGGTTCTGGGCAGGGAGACCGGAGGTGGAAAATTGTCTCTGACCTGAGCTCGTCGCCAATACGCTGCCTGTGGGATGAAGCACGGTAGAGCTTACCGCATCTGTTGCGCCCCTCGTCAGCTCATATACTCTTCCTTAAAAAGCGCCACCTTCGCAAGACTCACCATCATGAGCATGAAACTCGAACACAGGTTCCAAAACCCCTTCCTTCGTACCGACTCCCTCCCAAACCCTCACATTACCATCTGTGCCACCAGCCCAGATCTCATCACCTATCAAGTCCACACTAAGCCTTTGATTTGTTCTCGCATTCCTCCCTGCTAACCAGGCGAGTTTCCTCCCAGTACCCCTGATATCCCAGACCCCGATGCCATCGCTTCCGCGTTCAACGACGCACAGATACCGCCCGCAGGCGCTCCAGACGAGTTGGGTGATGCCTGTCCCTTGTTGTTCTTTTTTGTAGTCGGTGGTAGGGTTGTGGATGGGGAAGACGGCAATGGTGTCGCCGCGGCCGTAAGAGCCGTAGAGACCCACGCAGCGTGTGAAAGTTCCAGCGGCTAGGATACCACTGCTGCCGATGCTGAGAGCGGAGATGATTCCTTTCACCCCACCGCTAGCGATTGATGAACTGCGCCGGGAAGGAGTAGTTGGCATACGGTTCAGCGGCCCTTCGCCGTTACGGTTGATGTCGAATGTGCTTATAAGACTAGCCGAGCCGGCGAAGAACTGGTGTGGTTGATTGGGCGAGAAAAGCAGCGAGTGCGGCGCGGTGAAAGCTTCCGTTGTGGGCGACACGAGGGGATACGATGCCACGATCGAGGGACTAAAGGGCGAAAGGAGACGGATTGGGAGGCTGCGGAGGGAGGAGAGGAAGAGAGTGCTGGTGGCATCTTGGAGATTGTAAGACGAAAAAAATGTGGTGGCGTAGATGGGCTCGGGTTGGGGGTGTTGTGAGTGGGGTTTGAGAGTGTGGGGAGTAGATAGGGGGAAGAGGAGATCAGGGGGTCTGGCTTGCGTGCGGGGTCAGCAAGGTGGATATGGGAGAGCGGAGGAAAAGAGAATTTACAGGATGAAGGAGCGAAGAGTATTGTCGGCCGTGGAAGTTAGTATTGTGGTACCGTCTGGGGACCTGTGACGAGAAAGTCAACTAGTGGATGGAGTAAGGAGAGGAAGGAGGTACCACTGGGCGCTTTTGAAGTAATTTGATCCTATTGATGCTGGATGAATAGGTGCGACGGCGTATTTGAATAGTGTGGAGTTTTGTACTGGGTTATCTCCCGATTGTGGTATTTCATTTCTTGCTTCTTCGGGATTCAAGATCTGATAGAGATTTCCCGTGGATCCTACAAGGCGCGGTTGGTAGGATGGACGCTCCTCTAGGGCCATTTCTGCGAGAGCGTTCAGCTTTCGTATTCAGAATAGGCACGCTTAGAAGAAATGAAATCGTCATGTGGTAGTCCGTGCATGGAAAAAGCTCCGTGCAGTTTCAGACGTTATAGACAGGAATTCTTGACCTCGAAATGTCAGATGAAAAATGAATAACTTGAAGAACAAATTGCTTCACTTATAGTACCTAACGCCGGTCACGGAGAAAGGTATTGGACACTGAGCGAGGATACTTCAAAATTAATTTGTTAAGCCAACATACGGAACAGACGACTGTACAAAAAGAACCATAGAGCTCTGAAGTCATTCGTAATCCAAGCAGCTTTGCACTTACCTTAACAGTGTATTTCACCGGTAATGCAGTACACTTCGCAGCAGGCTTCGCCCATTGACATCGCCACCAACCGAACCAAGAGCACAGATATCAAACTCAATCGTTTTAGCGTCGTCTCACAGTCGCCATCTAGGTACACAGAGGGTTCTTCAGCTCGGTCTAGGTCTATTGGATTCTCAAACTTCTTGCGAAGCCATCAACGACTTTCTTTTCCCGCAGTCTCACTGTACCGTAGAAATGTGAGGCTAGATGGCCACCAGACTCCCAGGTCGAACAAGCTGTTGCCAGTTCTGATTTCTATACAAGAACTGATGGAAAATATTGCGAGCGTCAGTTGATTTCTCAAGGCTTATACCGTTTCATCTGTTGTAGACTGTTATCAATGGTGTGCCCGATGAAGCTTATGCATTCATGTAGCAAGAGCTGCGCCTTCTCTTAGTACTAGTCGACCCCTATGGATGGGTATGCAGTGACATGGCAATATCAAGGTTTCCAATCTTGGGGGCAGTGTATGAAACACAAGTGCTGATAGAATACCGTATCAGGCTTACTATATATGGCTAGCACCAATACTAGTGCGGAATGGGCGAGCATCAGATTTACTGACTTACCTGCGCCTTTAGTCTCCAACTCTTTGAGAAGCGGATCGGCCTTGATTGTGCAGAGTGATCTATGGTATACTCTTGGTAACTGACGTTTACCACAAAGCCACCCTGTTGGAGAGTTAGGGTTGTTTTGTTGATGGCCTAATGAAGGCAATTTCCTTCTAGCACCCAGTGAGATGATGCTGTCTCCAATTTCCCCTTGTTTATTAAGATATGAAATTGTTGGGGTAACTATATATGCACGTTTTCCCCCCTACGCTCTACTTCTAGTATCCATCGTCTCCAGAATTTTAATCATATTCTATCTACCTTACTATAGTAGTCTATCCTAGTAATCAAACTTTCCTCATCATTTCTCAGCCATCATGATCAACCGCATCTCTGTCGTTTCGCTTCTCATTTAATGTCCTCCGCCGTCAGAGCAGACTTCTGTTGAAATATGCTATATATACCTGAATAGGATTGTTCCAAAGTGTGTTCACATTTTGGCCCATTCGTCAACCAACAACTTCTACATCATCGGCGCCACATTCAACGCTCAGGTCGGCAATATAGCAGACGCACCGTTGGCCGGCGCTACAGCAGTCTTTGGCGGCATCGTTCCTATCGATAAATTTGACTGTGGCACTCTGGGATCTCTCACATGGCCAGCATTCGATGGCATCTCCGAGGTCGCAACCATAGACGACACCATCTGTCACGCAGGCATTGTCAGCTTTACCAGCCATGGCGGTGGCCATTACGCCATTAGCAACGCCAGCGACGACATCGGCAGCTGTGTAACAGATCATTCTCAAGCCAATTATTGCATTACCGGACTCGAAGCGAGAAACGGAGGTGCACTGATCCCATGAAGCAACGGGCTCTCCGCAGCTTCGCTTTATCGATGCATCTCGCCAAGATGTGCATCTCAGCCTGCACCGCCTCCTCCACCGCTAGCTAATGGGCCACCGGCTAACGCTCCTAGCTGTGGTGAGCCGTTTTGTGGATAGGCTGACCGGGATCCGATGTTTGACCTTGAGAACCAACATAATGAGCGACATCATCAGTGCGAAAATAATTAAGGGCAACCGAGACCATGAGCCTGTTCAAGGAAAAGAAAGGTCTACTGTATAATTAAGGCTTCATCGGCTTTTCGACGAGAATAGTTGTATTATATTGACGCTGGTTTTCCTTCATACACTTCCTTTTAGCCCTAAAGAGACCTTTCTCACTACCGCAGAGGATAGTACTTAAGTGGCCTTGACTGGGACCACAAAGTCTTGGTGTGCTGCCGTCATAAGAGAGTTGACGTAGTTATGACAACTCAGCCCGGAGTGTAGCCTTGTTAGCAAGATAACTAAGTCGGACTAATGAGAGTTCTTGAGGAAGAAGAATTCCATAGTATATATTCTCTTCTCAGTACTACTTATTAACATTGAATATCATAGTTTCAGATTCTTATCATGGTATCTGTTAATGAATTATATCAATTAACGCTTCGCTTCATCAAATTTAGTTCAAAACAACTCCGGCCCAATTTATACAGCTTGGTCAATCATCTCGACTATCTCATAGCGGAAGAACTAGCCCTACCGGCTGCAGATTTATCAACTTCCATTGTAGATGGCTTCCTACACAGATGCTACCATATAATTGATATACATATACATGCTCTATCTGCGTCTTATATGCCAATACTTTCATCTTTGCTACAGAAGAGGACAAAGTTCTGCCTTCAGCTCAGTTGAATTCTATATTAAAAACGCAGCTTTTGTGCAGTAGCGGCCAAGCTGGGTGATCTATCTTCCGGTCGGGATGAGGAAGGAAGCCTGAAGATCATAAGCGCGCGTGTCCTTGCGCTCGCTTGCACAGCCACCAGGTGGGGTGTAAAGAGAAGACAAGTCGAAAGTATGATCTTCGATAGGAGTAGCAAGTCCCTAAGAAGCATACATAGCTCTACACTCGTCTACAGTCTTTTTGTTATAAGCGTCTTCACTCCATCAGGGGAGTGGTAATAGTCGTGGAAGCAAAGCGATAGAGTCACTCCAGAATACGTCGATTATGCTTCCACGACTTTCATCGCCCCGTGGTGAAATGTCTACCCGAAATAACATTCATAGCTTTTGGCCCTCCAGGTTGGTCGATGTCTTCGACCCCGACGACCGCCCTCGTTCGAAATCCTAATATAGCAATCAATATTAATTCTGTCGTCATTTGACGCAGGCAATAGTCTGATGAGCTAATGCTCATAATCAGGGCAATATGCCGATGTTCCTCGCGTGCATACACGCTCGCAGAAATAACGCACTATTTATAAAAGCATTACCTGCATTTCGGCTGTGCGTGATGCCTGCATGTGCTCCTTCAACTGTTTCAGCCTCGACGCAGACTACCACAGCCGTTGTCCTCATTTCGTTAAGAGAAGAGCGTTCGCCGGGATTCTTGTTCTTGAGAGCTTAGGGTTGAAAACAGCCCCCGCGTCGTGCATGACAAAATTATGGACCACCAGTATATACAACTTCCGGCTAAATCAGTTCAAGGGCCAAGCTTGTCATTCCCGGATGGCAAGAACCTACTGACCGATGTAGAAGAAGCTAGCTCGGCTGGCCTTAATCTCCTCCCAGGCTCTAGAAACATATTTAGCCGGACTGACCGCGCCAGCGCTGGCACAGCTCAGTTCTTGATTCCAAGGAAGCCAGTGGGGAACAACCAGCAAACCCGAGGCAACCAGCCAGTAGAAAGCAACCAACTGGTGGGAAGTAATCAGGCAATAGGAAAAAGTCAGCACTCGACACCCATATTACAGTCAACAAAGACACATGCTCGCGGGGCTCACATCTTCAAGAATTGGTGGATGGAGATTAGTGCCTGTTTTCTCTTCTCTATGGCAACACTGCACCCACTTCAAGGAGAACCGTTGCCAAAATGGCCATATCAGATATCGGTGAATACCTTGATATCTATCTACGTGGTCGTGTTGAAGGGAACCATTCTGCTGGTGACTGCAGAAGGTCTTGGTCAGCTCAAATGGAGATGGTTGCAAAACAACAGGCCACTGGAAGATCTTGTCAAATACGATCAAGCCACACGCGGTCCGCTGGGAGCCTTGAATTTGTTGTGGCGATTGCGTCTTCGACACCCTCTATCCTCTGCTGGGGCTCTGATAACCTTCGTTATACTCGCGGTCGATCCGTTTACGCAACAAATCATTCATTATCATGACTGCAGTGTACCTATGAATGGATTGCAGGCGACTATACCTCGGACGAATTTTTATATCCAGCGAGATTCGCGAGATTGGAACAAGAGCGACCCGAGCTTCGGCATGAATGGGTGGGTTGAACCTGGTCTGCAGGCCGCCATCAACGATGGTGTCATTTCCCCGAACGGACTTGTGAGTTTCGAATGTCTCACAGGCAACTGTACATTCAAAAAGGAGTATGACACAGTCGGCTACTGTAGCAGCTGCACCGACGTCACAAAGAACTTAACCATCCGCTCGACGATTGTTAAAAGCAACTACACAGGCGTCTTTTTGGATAGCACTCCGATTTCAAACGGAACGACAGTCACTCGAAATTTGACGGAGTCCGGGATCATGGGAAACACCAACATTTCTGTATCGAAATCTCTTCCCTCGGGCCTATCTGTTTCGACTTATCCGGGTACAAAATTCAATCTCACAGCAATGGGAGTCTTTGAACAGCCAGAGGGCTTAGAAGACTTGTACCGAGTGGAGATAATTTCAGGGAAACAATTCTTATTGTTTGATCCAGCAACAGGACAGCCTCCTACGGGATGCGATACAGCTGCCACAAATGATACTTGGTATTGCAAAGGGTATGGTGCAGCAAGCTGTTCATTATCTCCATGTGTGCGCAGTTATTCTTCGACAATAGAAGCCGGTGAGCTTCACGAGACTCGAGTGTCTACTAGTAACAGCACAAGAAGCAGCTGGGGACACACGGTCCCACCTCCACCAAATCGATCGGATCCCGTCCCGACGATTTATCGACCATACCTTGGTATGGTTGACACAACGTGTTTGTCTGCTCATGAGCGCCAAAGTCTATTAAACGTTGGCTATCATCTCGACTCAAGCACTAGATGGCTGGCATACAATTTGACCTTTGATCCGCAGTCTCAAAACATATCTAGCAATGCTTCGTTTCCTGAGTCAATGTTAGTCAGCGAATGCATTTACATTATCGACCAATTTCTCGTTGTAACTCTTTGGGAGACTTACCTGAAAGATTTTTTCCAGGCTACTGTCGAAGGAGACAACGCATTTGGTGGAGGGATCGAAAATTTGAGAGGATCCCAAACCCTCCAGAACATCTACAACTACGGCGACGTGAGCTTTGATCGAGTCAATAGGACGTTCCAGAACATCTCAGACTCTATAACGAGTTTCTTCCGACAAAACAGCGTCTCCAAATACAACGACCCAGCAAAGGGTGTGGTGATGCATAATCGAACTTGTCTCTCTGTGCAATGGGCCTGGTTGGCTTTCCCGTCCATATTAGTGCTGTTGACCCTAATTTTTTCGGTCGCCATAATCATCGACACGAGACCGATGGGAAACCGCGCACCGGTTTGGAAATCCTCGCCGCTTGCACTCGCTTTTTATGGTCTTGAGCTGCCGAACAGACATGAGACGGGCGTTGGTGATATCGAGGGCATGGAAGCGTTGGCGAAAGACATGGTTGTTAGACTTGGCACTACCGAAAAAGGGTTGAAACTCGTGGAGTCGGAGAACGAACACACCAAGAACAAGTGAGGCAAAGAGAACGGTTTCTGCTGCCAGAGTTTCAGCACTCTGACCGGCATCTGTTGAAGAAAGTCGTTACAAATATGAAGAAGCAAACGCGGCTCCGAACGCCGTATGGCTAAGTCTTTTGAGTGTTCTTAGTAGATCCTGGGTTTGCAAATCAGAACGCTTGGACCCTGGACTGGCGCTGAGCATGTTGTAACAAGATCGAGAGTCTTTGCCTTACTCGAGAAGAAAATTGATATCACCAGTACGATAGTCGAAGCACTTATATACGTTCTTTCAGAATATCATGTTAAGATAGGCTTAAGCGTTGATTGAATAGATTCCATCATTATTGAAAGAGATAACAGAGGGAAGAGAAGATCTTTTCTTTGTTTAAGTAAAATCTTACTGCTTTTTAATATAGAACATTCGAAGCAGCTATCCCAATATTCGATAAATGATACGTATTTATTCCAAAGGACGAAATTCGTACATCGTCGTATAATTACACTTTATACGGCTAGAAGAAGAATAAGTGTCCGAAACACTCAACACTGCACTGAGTACGCCGTACTTTTCAACCCTTCAAAAAGCAAGATGAAAGATCGACCTCAATCCTGCTAATTAGCCATTGGCATACCTCTAGTACCCGACGTTTTTTCAAGCTACCATGTCAAAAATTTCGGGATATTTCTTGACAAAGTATTGCATTCAGCGATTTGCTGCTCTATCATGCGTCTAGTGTAGGCACTTCTTCTTCTTCTTCTTCTAGCATGAAGCTTTGTCTTTCCGGTGAAACAGTGAGAATGTCCTCCTATTTAGTAAGATGTGTATTTGTCGAAAAGTACTATCAAGATTTTATAATAAAAAAAATTATTTTGTCAAGGTTTTATATCGACTAACACAATTCTACTTCATTAGATTCGGTTTTAAAGATTATTTTTAGCCCATTTTCATCCAGTTCGAGCAAGACGTTTGGAAATGGTCTCGTTAGCGGAAAAAAATGCTTACACATGCGTTCACTGACCTACTGGTGGCCGCCTACCGGGCGTTGGGATCATACCGCATTTTGCGGTGTAGTGGATGAGAGAAGTCATGGTAGCTTGGACGACGCACAGCGAAGACAGTATTTGCGAACGTTTACCATGGGCACTGATTAGCGCGCAGGAATTCTCGGATGGTTGTACGCAGTAGATGCCAGTTTCAATTGAAGCGAATACATCTGCTCGCGGGATGATTAATTCGCTGTTTGGTGAATGGCCGCAGCTCCCGAAACCCGACCTCGAGGTTAAGCAGCGCTCTTAACAATCATATCAAGCATCCTATGCCTCACCACCGCATCCTCGAAATCCGCATATTTCCCCTTTTCGCCCTTCGCAAATGCCTCATACACCCTCGCCACATTCGTGCCCGGAAACCCTACCTTATTTACATGTTCCTCCTCCCTGATCCCCTCCTCCCATCCCACCTCTTCAAATCCCGCTTCCTTCGTCCTCACCCTCAACTTCATCCCTGGTGGCCCAAGCTGCCACTGCACTTCTGGCGTGACGATCTCAATTTCCCCTTTGGTACCCGTGATCAGCCAGTGCATGCCGTTGCCGTCGACGGAGGCATTGGAGCGGAAGGTTAGGGAGATGAGGGCGGAGGAGGCGAGGGTGCCGTGGAGAGAGACGTGGTCCGGCGAGGTTTTGGGGTGGTTGGGGGTGACGATGGTGCCGGAGCCGGAGAGGAGGGCGATGGTGGGGAATTGGGTTGTGATGAGGGAGTGGAGGGAGGTGGGTTCGCCGAGGAGGAGGTGGAGAGTGTCGAGGACTGGATGGGGGTGAGCGGAGAGGTCTTGCTTGTGTGGAGGTGGTTTGGAAACGTGGAGTTAGGGAGACTTACAGTGGCCTAGTTGGATGGTGAAGACGTTACCACCGCTGTTCTTGTCGAGGTAGTATGCCGCGTCGGCTGGGAACTTATCGGTCGGGATCCCGGAGAAGGTACCGATGACCGTCGTGCTCATCACTTTGCCGATCCGACCGCTATCAAGAACCTCCTGTACCTTGGCGACCAGCGGACTCGCACGTGCCTGTAATCCCACGACCGTCTTTACGCCTTTGGTCTTCGCGAGGTCGGCCAGCTCTTTTGCCTCGGCTGTATTGACGCCCAGGGGCCACTCGACGAAGACGGCTTTGCCGGCCAGAAGAGCGGGCTTGGCTAGCATGTAATGTCTTCCAACCTGCACGGAGACGACGACAAGATCTACTTTGGGATCTTGGGCCAAGTCCTCGGGGCTTCCGTAGGCTTTGACGTCGGGTGGAAGGTTATGGTGGGCAATGGATGCTTTGGCGGACTGAACAGTTGAATTGCATAGAGCAACAAGCTCGTAATGGGGGGATGCTAAGATCGCGGGGAGATGCGAGCTGCTTGCCCACATACCGGGTTGCAGTGGGTTGGTTGCAGTTGATAGGCCAATTAAGCCAACACCAATGGGCGACATGCTTGGATTGTGCGGTTGACGTTGCTGATGCAATGGCTGGCAACGAGTAAGGTCGTTCAGAGGATGTAGTATGATGATGTTCAGGAGGAAATCGTTTGGAAGGGAAGCATCTTCTATATATACGGTCCTTGATTCCTTGCGGAATTCCGGCGGATAGACATTTGGTGGGATAATACTTCTCGAATCCTCCGGGAATTCCGCGAACCATCTGCAGATCCCAGATGACAAAGACAGGTTGTAGGTAGCGGACCAATTTTATAGATCAACCTCGCAGAATTGAACAACCAAGGATTTTATGCCTGGATATCGCGTAAGCTGATCTTGAATTCCGAAATCCATCCGAACTCCCTGCGTGCCTAAGGCATCAAGGAAGCATTGAAAATCAACGTGCCGAACGCATCAAGGTCGTTGCACCACTCCCCCATATCGATATCAAGTTTGGAATCATCGTCCGCAATCTCTTGTGACTGTCGTAATCCTTTCAGGTCGCCGTACGTCAGGCACACGTCTCCTTTCCTAGTGTCAAGATACTCGCTGTATTTTGCTCGCCAAGCTGATGCGGATTTGGCCTCCCACAGCCCTTTGCTGCAGGGCAATGGAACGCTGTTTTGGCCGCTGCAGTCAGACGGCTGGTGCTTTTCCATATTGACATTGTAGAGCATATCCAGCATAAACAGAACACTGAACATCCTGTAAAAAAAAAGGCACTGATTAGGCCAAGATACAATGTCTGCAGCAGCTACCACGTACCTGCGCTTAGACTCCATGAAAACCCAATCCCGCCAAGTGGGAATCTTTCCCTGCTGTTCTTTCTCGCAGAGGTAATCCCCATGACTGTACAATCTGTTGGCAGTCTCCTAGATTTTCGTATAACGTCAGTAAGTCTCTCGTCTTCTGAATTTTTGGATTGGGTATTTCGCAAAGAGACACTTTTGAAGGAGAAGCTCAATTGGGAGGCCTGAGGCACTTTGCCATGCACAATAAGGGATTCAACCTACCCCCATTGTCACAATAAGCGGCACGTCTATGGACGTACCGGGGACTTCCGTTTCATTCAAGCGTAGAAGGATATAAATAAGGATGGCTTGAAGCGCGGATAATAATTCCCAGTCATTATATTGCTTGAACTAATGATTTGATACCCTGACTTAAGCGTTTTTCTTGGGATCACGAAGACGTAGAATACACACCTCTTTATACAGCCTCTGTTGTTCGGAACGGATGGTTCTCCATATGAAGGCATTACTTTCGCCGGTCTTAGTAAGGAACATCTGGACGATACTTGAACAAACGGCCAACGGTTCCGGGAGACAAGTTTTATCATTATAACAAACGCAGTCATTGCCTTTATCCTTTTGCTGGTATGGATGGATATAACGTGGAAGAACAGAATTATTTGTCATGAGCTTCGGAAATGAGCTAAGCACTGCCATGAGATACTTGGCTGTGAATGACGTGGAACTCGTAGCAAAATTTCTTGGAAGAAATAGTCCAGGTATATTTGGGTCTGGTAAAATCGCTAGTATCCTGGGTGAACTTTGGACCAAAGCCCGGTCCTCAGAAGGGAGGCTACGCCCAGGCATTGACGGCGGTGATGGACTCCTTGGTTGGCTCTGGGAATCTTTGTCCAGCAACGTTGGATATGAGAATTGGACGCGCGACTGCCGCGATGGAAAATTTGTTATCCCAAGATCTTTCATATCTGTTTGGCGATCTGTAATGGTGTTTAAATTCTCAAAGGCAGTAGCAGACTGATCATCCTCTATCCCAGACCGACCTGCGTCCCAAGAATGAAGCCCAAAGTCCCAATCCAGGTCGAGTTCATTTTGCAGGCCATTTTCTAGGCCTTGGCCTGGTAAAGCGTCAAGAGCGACACGGCGCGGATCTTGTGATGCCATACCACGTTGAAAGGTATCTAAGTGCTCTACAAGCACTTCCGCTGCTAGCGAAGAGCTAGATGCCATGGATGGCCCCCTATGATTATTCACTGTAGTCCCATGACTAGTACTCTCTGCTTGATTGTACTCCTTTGAGTTAGAGACAGACGAGGCGTATCGTTTCATCTCGTAGGCACATTCGATCCTTCTCATCTCGCATCTTGAACATTTAGGAGCGGCCATGTTGCAGCGGGTCTTGGCGAGTCTGCATGAGGCACAAGACTTCTTCCTCGTTGATTCCGCAAGCATCGTCGCGATTTGGTGTTGAAAGGTAGATACAAAAAGCACATTCAGGAAAGATTTCTCCTTGATGAATATTTAGAAACAGCATTTGTATTGCTGAATGGCGCTACCGTGATGGAAGCCAGCATAGATTGATAGCCTGGCTTCCTAGTTACTTCGAGGTCTTGGTAATGACTTTGTCCGAACTCGTTTGAATGAAAATATAATCGCAACTGAGAAAGTGCAATCGGTAAAGACTGTGCTAGGGGAAAGCCATCCACAGTCCTTCCTGGATCAATGCCTATCAAGGTCTTTAATCGGTATGGTACCGAGATCATTACGGAAGTCCGAAGTCAATTGATGGAGGCTGAGAAGATGATGGAAGATCGATAGGCTCGCTTGACAGGAAGGCCGCATGCAAGGGTAAAGAAGTCATCTAAAAGCGCAATTTCGTCTTTTCCGCACGGATCACCTCCGTCCCATCAGTCTCTCTGGTTCACACTGCCTTCCCTCTTACTCGTTTTAACACAGCAGCAGTTCGTCTTGTCACCTTGCTTCGCCACGCCAGCCTCTATTATGCCATTTGTACGCCTGGAACTGCTGGGAGACCATCGCAGTCGCTGGAAGCCAAGAGGACGCTTATCACTAGAGCGGATAGGGCTGCGCGATAAGAGCTTCCTGGCCAGTCTTCGAGGAACGTGGGAAGATATTTAAGCTCGAGCCCGCCATGTCCGTCTGCTGTGAGAGCTTGGGCCCATATGAGCAGAAATCGGGTTTGACCATGGCAGTCGCACGCAAACTACTTCACCCTTCCGACCTCGAGGTCTTTGCCTGGGATTTTGGGAAACTCGGTAACAGCATCCCGGGTTACAGATACGGTGCGAGTAAGGAGACAGTCCATTTCGTCGATTCCGCCATCCTACCATTTATTCCACATGTCAATCCGTCGATATAGTCACAGAACCATGTGCTAATCTCCTCGCAGCGTTCCTCTCCACCCTCCGCACAAACATCCACCTCTCAAATTCCGACTCCCTCTCCTCCAGTACAATGTCCACTCCCACCTCCCCACCTCAACCCTCCACCCTCCTCCCCCACCCGAACCCTTCTCCACTCTCCATCACAACGCCCGCCTCGCCAGAAGAACCCTCCCCAGCACCCCTCCCAGCCCTCATGACCATCGCCGCCACCACGCCCACCGACCGCGTCGAAGCCCTTCGTCTTATCGCTGACTCCGTCGCCCAACAACGTCAAATAGCCTCCTACGCAGTGATCACGCATCCTGCTTCCCTGGCCACGATCCTCTGCCTGCTCGCAATCCTGGCCAAGTACTTTGATTTTCCTGTCTTCCTCACCACGACTACCGGCATCATCATGGCCTTCCTGCTCGCCGTCCGTGTGACTTCAGGCCCGTATCTTACACACGCCGAAAACATCAATTGGAATTGGCTCGTGGAAGGCTCTTCGTTGGCCGGCAACAGCGACACCAATAAGAAGAACAAGGGCGAAGAATTGATTGTTTTAGTGACCAAATGGGGCGAAGAGATCATCGGCGCCCTAGCGATGAGGCTATCCAAACGAGATAGAAGAGCGTATATAAAAGCCTGGACCGTAAAATTGCGATTCCGTGGCAAAGAAATCGGGCGGGGCTTGTTGGAAGAAGCCGTGAAAATCGCCGTGAGCGAGAAGGGCTGCAGGGGCATTGAATTCGAGGAGGAGCATGCTAGTGAGTATCATCTCTGTCTTCCCATCGTGGCCGCCGGAACTATGCTAACGCATATATTTCCTTCCCTTGCAGATTTTCACCGCGTCCTCCCCACCTTCTTCAATGCCGGTTTCGACAAGCGGGAAGGACGGGCGCGGAAAGCGCTGGCGGATGTGATGGCCGAGCAGAAGAGGAAGAAGAACTAGGGCCTTGGTATTTACGCCTCTTAGCTGGAAGCGTGGAGAGTATAGTATAGAAATGGACTGTAGTGTGTTTGTGAGAGAAACTTCTTGGATATAATTTCGGTCGAGCTAGAGAGGACTTAGACGGCTGGTGAGATACCCCCATAAATAGCCTCTTTTTCTTTTACTGGGTATATATACGTTCTTATCAATAGAATATTCAATCTCGGCAGTCCCCTCAAAAGATTCACTCACTATCCCCTCCCTTCTCCCTCTTACCAACCCCCCGACACTCACCAGCCCAACCCCCTCCTTTCCCACAAACCACCAGAATCTCCCGCGGCACTTGTAACCAGAACGTCAGAACGCGTTGTGCTAAATATCCATAGCCCCATGAGCCCCGAAAGCTTTTGGATTTTGGAGATTGGGGGGCGGTGAACAGCAACTGGAATAATTTGGAGGGGGAGGGGGAGGGGAAGGGGGAGGGGATCAGGAAAAGGATGAAGAGAGGAAGAAGAGTAGGTTGGTTGTTTTCAGAAAACTACGGGATAGGAGTTTGAAAAAATGCTTTGAGGGGAGGGTTGGGTTGGGTTGGGGTTTTGATCGCTAGTTGTGGTTTTTGTACAATGATATCATACATACAGCTTTTTCCCCCCTATCTCGCTGCCGTTTTTTTTAATCTCTAGCCCCGAATTCTTTTCCTTCCTTCTCGTTTTCTTCCTCGCTTATCGGGGGGGATTCTGTTTTTTTCGTCCGGCAAAAATCCCCCAAAAGGGGTAACTGCGATTTTCCAAACACTTTTCGTTTTTTTGTGTTATCATCTGCTATCGGCGGGGGGCTGGCTCTACTGCTTATCGCTCTCTACCAAGACGTCGCAATTCCACGGTCTCCCTTTTCCGACGGGCCCTGGTTCAGCGTTTTACGGGGGGGGGGGGGGGGTTTCTTCTTCTCTGTGCTAATTTCCCTTCTTTGTCCGGCTGTGCAGTCTCTGCCAGTTCTCGACCTTTGATGCTTGGTGCTTGGTGCTTGGTGCTCAGTGCTCTAACCCTTATTCTAACCCTTAATCTCCGATGCTTAGACCTCACTCACCCACGCCCTCGATTCTGACTCATTCACTCTCAACTCCCAGAAACCAAGGACCTCATCATCATCTCACACCTGATAACACGTCCCTAACTGATCCTTTTGTTCGAAGGAAGAGAAACGAGGGGTTGATAAAAGAGGCCCAAAGTAAGGAAGTTAAAAGGGCGAGTGAGGGAGAGAGGATGAATTGAAAGAGAAGGAGGTAGGAAAAGGTGATGATGATGTTGGGGCGGTGGTAGATTGAAGGCTCTGCTTTATGGTTGGTGGTGTTTAATCTTCGGCATTTTGATAGTAAATTCTCGTCACACGGATCACCTCAGCTTTCTCTCTTTCCATCCATCCTTCCGCCACTCTTCCTATCATTCTTCCCATATCTTGCTTTCCACCTCCTCCATTGCTGTTCCACTTTTGCCAACTTCTCACCCCTCAGCGAAAAGTCCTTCTGATATCCGGAAACTCGCCAGTGCAACGACAGCCGAAATGCCATATTTGAAGTCGAGGAACGAAGGTCTTCGAGTTGTGTCGTCATATCATCGGTTTGTGGGTCAAATTATTCATAAGAGACTGGTGTATTGTCGGATGGTGTTTTGAAATCAAGGAAATCCGCTAGTAATGCTGGGTTTGCAGTGTCTATTCCGGATTCTGGCTCCGCTAGGTTGGACGACATGCCCGGCAGGTATATATTAAGGATTGCTTGAAGCATGTCGGGGTCGATCTTTTTCTCGGAGTCTTTGGGGGGTTTATAGCCGGCCTCTGAAGAGGAAAGAAAAATAAGGATGTCAACGAGTTGTATTCTTTCACGAGCTTGGAAGCGAAACCTCAGACTCGAATTTCAGCAGAATCAATTCGCGCTCGTCAAGGGCCGGATTGCGTTTCTGGGCCAAGAGAGTTGATTTAATAAGGTATTCGACGGTAAGGAGCGTGCAGAAGAGACATTCCGTCAGTTCGGCGACTTGAACAGAGCAGTAGATGATTGGGTCTGATTGCGATTCTGAGTGTTCTATATATTGTTCTGAGGTGTAGCCTGCTAAAGGGAGGGTCGGAATTTCAGGGTAGGTAAAGAGCTCTTCAAGCTTCAAAATCAAGAGCGAGCTTTCAAGCTCACCCAAGGCGGAGAGGGCGTACACTGTGTAATCCAGACCAGCTCATCCTTATTACATTGCTACTCTGTGATTGCTCAATATTCATACGCGTATGGATAGTGAGATCAAGTTACCGGGAGAACGAATTTACAGCAACACATGGGGGACGCCACCTTAAAGTAGCCCATTTGGGAACTATCTACTAAGAAAGCTAAGACACTGCAATGGATACTGGAAGGTCTTATTGAAAGGATATAGGAACAGCAAAACCTGGAACATTCCGATCGAAACGTGAGAAGCGCTCGCTCGTGTTGAAATGGTACAAAAAGGAGACATGAAAAGCTCGAACGACCATACTTCAAATGAGGGAGTGTATAGAGATTGAGAAATTGAATATTGTCCGCATAAAGCTTACCGAGCGCGATTGCTAGGCCTGCAAGAATACCCAGGGTATTATCTCTCAACAAGCTGATCGCTTTTGATTTCTGTTTGAGAGCTTGATCAATCGTGATCTAGTCACAATCAATAAACATGCCAGAACCCCACAAGCTTAAACGATCCGCCACCGGCTCGAAATTTGCCTTTCGATTCGGAAAGCGAACCACGGTGGCTCTTAGAGTACTGAGACAAGTCGAGTGTAGAAGCTGAATTACTGGAGAGTACACTTTGGCTTCTTGGGTTTGGTTTGACGGATTCCCCTGGCTATGAGACATAATAGGGTACTGTGCGTTCGCTCTCGGCTGGCTCGCCTGAAGCAGTGGCCCGCTTGGTACTGATTGTGGCCGCCGTACAATACCGAAAGGATGATTCGGCTGCGATGTTGGCTCTGACGTCTCCGACATCTGATCCGCTCCAGATAAACTAACATAATACCCCGGCGCAGGCGGTGCAATTGTCAAAAGCCCATCATTACAAACCTTCAAAGTATCCAAAAGATCGGTTAGTTGTCTTCCACTATCACGGGCAAACTCAATTCGCTTGATTATTTTCCTAGGAGTATTTTCCCATGCAGATGGTTTTCGGGAGTCTCGACGCCATAGTTTTTAAAAAGTTGTTCGGACGCGGCCATGTGATTTGTCATGGGCTGAAGTATTGGAAGTGAAAAGTCTCTGGCATTGGTGGGAAGTTTTCCATCAGGGTTTCAGCGTCCTCTCGTGTTTCGACGCCCATACGCCGCTTCCATTCCGCGTATCTTGCTTTTTCTGTGATTAGGCGGACGTATAGCGCATTCGACATTGCTCAACATGAAACCTGGCATGACACTTTGCAGCTAAACGGCGCTACTGATGCGAGAGAAGATCAGCTCTGGGATCTTCAGCTGGTTTCAGTACAACGTTGACGCCGCGAAAGACGTTGTCAACGAACACCAGAAGGTTAACCACGGCAACGATAGCTGACACAGGATCCATTTTCCTTCATAGGATGACCAGTATCAAAACGAAACCTGGAATCCAAAAAGACTGAAGAGGATGAGATGGGGTAAAAGAAAAGTGGAAAATAAATAGCAACTTGACCGTATGAGCTATTAGTACGCTGAAAACGGGCGTTCACCTGTGCAAGTACATAGCCCGCTCACGTGATCGATGTGCTGGAACAAGGCTGAAAGAAAGAAAGATGGTGGGTGTGTCCTACAGACACCAGGCTGCATAGATCTAGACTTGAGGCTGAAGATCGCCACCCTCATCCTCACCAAGTCACCCATCGTCTTGCAGGGGCTTGGCCTATCTTGAAGATTATTAGCCGCCTTCTTTGGCTTTTACGTCCGAACGTAGGCATGTAATTTGTGACTTGTCGCAGCAAGGCTACAGAGAGGTCACAACTTTAGTACGCGTGGGGTTAGGCTGAATGATTGATCGGAAAGGGCTGGACCTCAAAGCTTTATGGATTCCAATAAAGTGTGAAAATGTTCCACCTCGCTCTTTCATGACGTGTAAAATCTCGCTGTCGAAGTAGAAGCGACAACGCGGAAATGGCAGTCGAACCCATTAGCATCTCTCTTGCGGCCCTCGCAATACTAGATCCGGCGATCAAAGCTTGTCGAAAAGCTTACGGAGTCTATAAGCTCACCAAGATTTTCGGCGAGCATTATGTCGGAGTTCAGCATCGATTCGATGCAGGGAAAGCTCGATTAGAAGTAATAGTCGAGGCGCAATTGTCCTTTATCCCCAATGGCAATCTCGTCAGCGATATCAAGAGGGAACTCGGGTATATGAGGAAGAACTTCTAGGCTTGTCATGGTTGATTAGAAGTATTGGCAATCTGATTCTCCCCTTTTGGAGGTCTTCCAAGTGGAAAAAAAGCTGGCACTTGTGTAACACAGTTACCGAGGATTCGTTGATGTCGAGTTCCGAGACTTTGCATGGCAAAAGCCACGCCAAGAATGGTGATGCGAATTTTTTCAGAATCTGCATCACAAAAAGTCTAAAGCATACCCAAGTGGAGGCTCCCTTCCGCCTACCAGCTCTATGGATCGCAGTGACCTAATTTCCGAACCCAGCAACCTCACAACACCTTCTCCGTTGCCACAAGCAGTAGAAAGAGAAGATATAACAGCAGAAGTCCAGATAGGCAAAGTCAAATGGGTTGCCAAGCAACGGATTGTCTTTCTCAATCATGTCGATGATTTGCGGACGAACAATACTTTCATCCAAAACGTTGCGGAGATGAAAGCACTGACCGCTATTCATGACCTTTTGGCCTGTCAAGTTTCAAGGGAAAGGTTCCAGACGATGTCTTGGCCGTAGAAGATTCTTTGCGGCGCCTTCATTGTGCTTTCGTCGCATCTAACAAAAGCACTTCAATACACAAACCTCTTGGCCTAAGCGTTTGGATACTCGAAGCAGACTGCCTTCGAACTCGAAAGCGGTTGCTGGTACAGCATAATTATCTCCAGTTTCGCGACGACTCCACTGTTTATCCTCTTCAATTCCATGCCGAAGAAGAGACAGACAGCAAAATGGTGCTCGCAGAGACATTGCTTGCTTCGAAAATTCTACCAGATCTTCAAATTGTAATTGAAAACGACGTAAGCCTTCCTGCTGAGCTGTGCAATCTAGATCCAGGCGCGGACGAATCGTTCAGACCTATTGGCTGTATCGTTACTCCTGGCGTGTCATCCGACAAATACCAGCTAGTCCAGGATATCAGTATCTCTTGGGAAATGCAGATCACCCTCAATGATTTGATCCGAGGTACCAAGAAATAGAGGAGTTACATCGATCTCGCATTACGACTGGCAATATCGTATGTGTATTTCACATCTTGGGGCACCTCTCACACCTAACCTCGGCTTTCTGACTACCGATATTACAGCCCTGCTCAGGAAGACAAGAAGTTCCTTGGGCCGGAACACATCCTGATGCCTTACCTTGGCGTAGGCTTCGGAAGCAAGCCTCCTAAAAAAAAGTACCATCGACGTTGGCGGCTCTGCAAGCCAATCGCTCTTTCAAGACGAAACTACGACTAGCCTCGGCCTTCTTCTTCACCAGATTGGATGCTGGGCGCTCATCAAAGAGGAAGATCTCACGAAAGCAAGCAACGTAGCCAAAGCGAACCGAAACGAGCTCCTTCTCGCAGCAGGTATGCCTTATACGCAAGTTGTTGGATTATGCCTTGAGTCGAAAGAAGTCGATCACGAACCCCAGGCTAAGGCCGATAGGGTGTACAGAAAAGTCGTCGTACCATTGCAGAAGCTAGTGGATGAACTGAGATGGGTCTGATGGAAGAAGTCCAGTCCTCCACCATTAAGCGCAGGAGATGCTCCAGTAGTCTAATATATCGAGTTATCAGACTGTGAGGGCTTCAAGTCGCCAATTGCCTAAATTTTCAAGTCGTTATGCTATATCCCACACCGCTCGATTCAAGGATGGTAAATTACCTTGGGTAAATCCAAGGTGGCGAAAGTCCTCATGCCCGAACCTCTTAGGTACGTCTTGCATGCGAACGTTTCGTGGGGCGCATGATGTATATTACATCAAGAGGTCAGGTAAGCGCCTTGAGGTGCAGAATCAAGATAAAGTTCTGAGGCTCATGGGCAAACCCGAGCTTGGCCGGTTAGCGACCCAGTCATGAAAAGCCAACGTGTTGTATGGCGGCTGATCGAAGGAGTAGTGTTCGATCAATGAGTCAAGATTAGGTTCCGAGGCTTCTTCTTGCACGACACCGTCAGCCTGTTGTACGGCGGATGAGCGAAAGCTTATTCAGAACTTTGCGCCCCCTTTGCAAGGTGGAATTGTTCGGTCAGTGGGTCGAGATTAGGTTCTGAGGCGTCTTCTTGCGCAACGCCGTCAGTGTGGGAAGTAAGCCATCGGTACCCAGAAATTCAACTGCTGGGCCCTGCTGTGTGACCAACAACCAGGAAGCTTACTTTGACTCAAGTCGGTGATCTCAGTTAATGGAATCGTCACTTGATGTATGAATTCAATTTCTGCGACGGTAGTATAATATTGTCAAGCTATTAGGTCTCAAATTATTAAGCTGTTAGGTCGTAACAGTATTTGCAACGCCCGAATGGTTGAAGTATGAATGATTTGTGGTAGACTCATTTAGACGGTGGTAGTATACGATTAAGGAATATTGGAACAGAACATCATGAAGTCCTTAATAACATAAAGAAAGGCCAGCTCTCAACGATGTGCTAGGAGATCCCCTAGACACCGGGTGTTTTGAAATCTGGGTATGCAGGCCAGTTGCCCAATTTACCAGGGTCGCCCCCAATGCGGACCCACTGGGAATTCGATGGAGTTGGGCCGTCAAGGACGAAAAGCTGGAACCAACCCGGTGGGGAAATGTTCGCGTTTGGCGGCGCCGTGATAGTGCAAGTATTCCCGGCGCAAGACACGGCCGGGAAGATAGTCTTCTGACCCATACTATTACCGTGCGTACTGGAGACGGCGCCGAGTAGCGAGACCTTCAAATTGGCAGTAGAGCCGGCCGTGACAGTAATCTGGTACTGCTGACCGTAGGCCCAATCCTTGTTCGCGATTGTGTAAGACGGTCTTGCCAGGCCAGACAATAGGTATGGCGGTACAAACACCTCCACACGGTATTCTTCCGGGTTCTTACCGTCCTGCGGATCCGACCCGGAGACCAGAACTCGTCCGTCCTGGAGGAGTATGGCCTCTGAGTGATAGAGACGAGCCACTATTGTGTTTGCCATGATAGACATGCGCTGATTTATTGGCTTTGAGGGATCATAGAGAACAGCACCAAGGTTAGGGTTGGTTGCAAGACCAAATCCAGCAACGCCTTGTTGTGCGCCATTACAGATAAGGTATGTGCCGTCTGGGAGGGCCGTTATCGATGGCATGACGCGCTGCGATGGCATACGCTCCAGTGTCCATTGTGGGTTTGCTGCGTCTGGCTGGGTCGATACGCAGTTGTCAACTGCGATGGACGCGCCAGAATTCGACCCACCACAGATCAACACTGTCATCGGGTCTGTGTACGGCGCGCGCTGAGGCATTATCATCATCGTCCCTTCATAAGGGTAGGTTCGTCCGCTCAGGACATTGTTGACAGACCCAGGCATATTCGGAAGTGTTTTGATAGTTACAAAACTATTGGCGTCGATGATTCTAGCCTCATTGTAGTAGCCAATAAATATTCCACCAGAGGGAAGAACTGCCAGGAAGGGATAAAGGTTGTTGGGATTAGTGCGTAGAAGGAAGTCCTCCGTAACAACAGGGCCAACTTTCGGAAGAAGTTCGAGGGATGGGACGGCGGGACCGTTAGACCCAGTTTCGCCTCCGACGATAAGGATAGATCCATTGGACATGATCATTGCAGATGGATACCACCGTCCGGCTTGAAGGGAGAGCTCATTGACATTTTCCTGCCAATCGTTTACACCTGGAACGCCAGGGGATCCATCGGGCCAGTATATCCTGATTCCAAACGTTGAAGGCCCAGACCATCCTCCGATGTTGATTTGTCTTCCGACCTTGTCTGGGAGCACCAAGCCCGCCGAACAGAACACATCGGTCTTGACATGCATAGGCCTCCAGGCCGCCTGAACGTTATTTATCTGCGAAAGATCAAGTTCATATGCACCCGTTGAATTGGGTGCTCCGGTTCCATATTTCTCAACGAAAGTCACCTTGCCATTGATGCCGTTCGTTGTAATGAGCGGTACAACAACGCCACCGATTAAGTACTGATATTGGCCAGCGCTGCCGCCTGTGGGGCGGGCCCAGACTTGGAGGGGTGTGCCTGTCCAAGTATAGTATGATATTCTATTTCCGCCACCGCAAAGATATGTTGAATCACCGCTGCAAGCGACATTACAGTCAGAATCAGGGTGGATTGTTGAGCCGGCATTTGTAACGTCAACGGGGTCACCGCAGTCTGTCCCGCAACATCAGCACGTGCGATACGCAGAGAAGATCGGTAGGAGAGCATATTTAGGCCGAACGAGGACGAAAGCAGGGGCAAAATAAGATAAGTCCGAGAAGCAATAGTTATACGTACAGCATTCCTGGCCGTACTCCATGCCACCAGCCCCAAATCCGAAATTCGAACACTGGGTGAGACAACTGGTAGCGGTATTGGTGTTCGTGTTGATGATTTGATATTTGAATACCCTGTTAGGAGAACCTTCGCTGTTTTTTTCGGTTAGCTCGGGAAAGCAGGACCTGACCATGAATCAGTAAACTCACTTAATACAGCCTTGGTATGCCCATGAGCCTGGCAAGCCCGTTTTTTGAGGACCGGGAGGCCCTCGGGTTTGGAGTGCACCGCTAGCATAGATGTTCATCCTGTTTCCCCCGCCACACTGTTCTGCTGAATTGCCGCCACACGCAGTGTTACATTCTGTCTGGGCCGTGGCGGGTTTCCCTCCATTAATGATGGCATTATCGCAGAAGCACTGCACGCTATACTCCATACCTGCAACCGTATAGCCTTTGCCCGAACAGGTTGCAATACATGATTCGACAGTCAGGGCCTGGTTATCCGGAGCTTGATAGGATAGAATGCGACCGCTGACGTTGTCGACATAGCATCCGTCGGATGTCCAGCCGCTCGGAAGGACGGGGGCCGCATGGCCACTTCTGAAGAGGGTTAACAGGCCAAGTAGAGATATCGAAGCAAGGTGCCCTAGGATTGGAGACATCTTGCGACTGGTACACGAGTAACAAGTGATTAGGGCTCCAACAAAGGACGAGTAGTTCCTGGACAATGGGGGATGATAGAGGTACTTATAAGCAAAGACCTTTGCCAGATTCAGATGATACCTTTCCGTAGAATAACGAGGGACTGGAGTCTCCTAGAATCGGTGTAACATCAATTGTACATACAGCCCGCAGTCCGTATCCTCGTGGCATCCCTCGCCAGAAAAGAGGGTTGGAAACTCATGCATCCTTTTGGCTTAGGAGCGGTGAGTTGGCGAGACCCACCACCACCAACAAGGAGGATGTCCTATCTGTCCTGTGCCGTCGCAGCATTCGTATTCGACCTCAAATCGCGCATGGCTAAGGAGCCGAGGGAGCAAGGTCAGCCGCTTCGTGTTCGGCAAAAAGCTGCAAACATCCAATGGCCGGCGAAACAACATGTTAGCAGATGACAACAATGGGAAGCCTCAAGCGTACGGAGTACAGCTGCCTGCATCCGATGTTATCCTTGGGGGATCGGGATGTTCGTGAGTAATCCAGCAGTGTGTGGAGTTTCGTCAATAATGTGGGGTGTCCGGGGGTTTGCCTGCGTTTACTTTAGGGCTTCGACTTTGATTTGTTCTATACCGGTAAGTTTCATCGTTTCCGATCAGGCTAATGTAAAGTAATCATGCATACCTCCGTACACGCACCAGGTACTTTACTACTTATCCACGGGGCAATCCGACTTACTAAGGACTGCATGAGGCCACATGGAGGTTCATGAGGCTGCTGATTAACAAATGGCCACGAACCGGTGAACTCCTCTCTCCGTCGACCGGTTTTGGCAGTGGATGGAGTAGAGCTTGCAGTACTGCAGACTCTGTTGGATATCGATGATCTTGTGATTATGCGCTGTAGTGCTGTAATGCTGTAATGCTGTATTCATGTCCAGATAGCGCCAGTGAAAAGATAGGTCGACAACGGCATCCTGCCATTTGCGCTGCTAGACTGAGGGTAAAGTCCTAATTTACCGAGACCACGGAAATTGAGCGGACGGGATTCCCGAAGAAAGTTAGCGGGTTAGCTTGCAGCTGCACGCAAGTGACGCAATGATCGCCGCCGAAGCAAACCTGGTGGCGATCAGTGGCGCGAGTGGCAAGGCTGGTGGGGGTCGAGTCCGAGTAAACAATGGCGACGGTCACCCCGTGTCAGGCTGATCCAGCTGACACCCGCCCCCCAGATAGATACACACGCCAACTGTAGTAAGGTAGTAGTATATTCCATGATGTCTAGTCATATTACTACCGTAGGTATTATACCACAAGTATGCCGGCCAGAGGGTGTGCGAACACCCGATCAGTGCAAACATTCGAGTCTGGTCGACTCAGATATACCTCTTGAACAGCCGGGGAGTCCGTTCAAAAGCTCCAACCGTTTTGTTGAGTTGGGACTAGTATTGCACAAGACCAAAAGGCTGATAAAACCCTGATCGCGTGATATCAAAAGGTGTGCTCTGCTGCTTTCATTATCGTTCGCATCCCTTAAAAGACTGTTCGAATGGCTACTGAGCAAGTTGGCATCCATCACCGACTATCTGATGGTGTAGTAAAATAACCAATGCCTCGCGGCGACCAAGCACAAGATCCCCCTTCGGAAACTGTAACTGTTCATGTCATCGAAGGTGGAATGACCAGTGCACATTAATTTGCCAGATAAAGATCTTGCCAAGCTGAACCACATTGCCAGAAGAATCGAGAGATCATACACCAATGACAAAGTTTGAAAGTGCATTTCCAAGCGGGCAACACATGAAGGTGATCTCGGGCGTGCAGAATTCTTCAAACCTCGCGGAGGAATGGGAGGAAAAGCAATGCATCTCGAACATCTCGCATCTGCAAGGTCCCACAACTTCGGGTGTCGTGACATCCAATACTCCAGACGTACGCCGATAGCACTAAGACGTAGTCACCAGGGCCTGCCTCAGGAGGCACCCTTGAAGTCTCTCGGAATTGGGGATTTATTTGGGGTTCATGTGTTCCTCGACCTCAGTTTCTCTGACAGATTGAGCGCAGGGAGGAAGGAATACGCCAAGCATTCTATGTCCATATTTAAGGTATTGGAGGAAAGGGTACTTTCCATTTCATGCGTGTACCATACACTTTAGCATACCTAGAGCTATTAACGAGCCAGTTCATCTAGTCTATTGAGGTAGATGAACATCAGTTTCATTAAATACAGACTAACATCATTTCAGGAAGGTACCTCTTTCGAGTCGGTTCTTAGTTTCCGGCCGTACCACAAGCGCTCTCCTCAATCACCTTAGAACTACTGTGGTAGGTAGATAAGGTAATTGCTAGGCACAACATCACAGATCGTAAGATAATTTCTTGCAATATCAATAGAGCAACTAAACACTTGAGGGAGGTGACAGGGAGTACTTGATTCATAGTAAGTTCGATTCATAATGGCGCTACTACAATGGTGTAGTGGTTTCGTTTCTTTTCTAGAGGACGACTTGCAGCATCGGATAGGTAGAGTATACTCGAGTAGCTCGAACTGATCACTTGAATCTTGGTGAGAACCGCTTGTGATACGGTCGGAAACATTTTTAGCAAATTACAGGTTTTAAAAACATGATTCACTTTGAAAGCTGTATACACACTTACTGTATACAGTACATGTATAATTCCCATGTTGAATAACATTGTTGATATTGTTGAACATCAGATTATAGGATTCGTTCTGTTGGGATTCTAATGCAACATACTGCTATGATCTAACGTCATGTTGACAAGATGCTAGCATAATGGTACAAAGCACCTGTAGGCAGGGGCTTCCTCGCCAGGTTGTTCATTGTATCAATAGATCAGCTTTCTCTCCAATCGTTGTTTGGGGTAGATTGGGGGTCTCAAATTGCCTCCCCCCATCTTTATCCGAATGTCTTCACGTTTTGTCTTACCAAGTTACCATAGCTTAATAAGGACCTCTGCAATGATCAACATTGACATCTTGAAGGAGTATCTAATACCATTCTTGTAATGTCTTGGCTAGATTCAAAGAGTGGCCTTGTTTTGGCAGCTAGTAGGCCGGGCGCTATGTCACCCGACCAAATAGGCAACGGTTCCAACGATGAACAGCCAGGTGGTAACTGTGAGAATAGGCAGACGTGCTGTTTATGTTCGTCTTGTGCGTGTGGGTTGATCAATCAGAATCAAGCAGTATTGATTTCAGCTCCACGTAGTGCACTGAAGGCTTCAATTTCTGGGTACCGAATTTCACTACCCTATTTCGGAGTCGTATGTCATGGCGTACCATTATACCTTGGCAGTCTCTGCGGTTGTGTCTACCTTGATCTATTATGTGTACATCAAAACTCTACGCTACCGTGTAGTTTCTGCATTCTGTAGGCAACATGGCTGTCTCAAACCTCCGGCTACTGCAGACTCTGGTTACATTGGATATCGACTGTTGATGGCCATTAGAGCGAAATACAAAGCCAAGAAATTGCTCGAGGAGCAAACGAGCAGATATGCTGAGCTTGGCAATACCTGGACGGCCTCAGCGCTGGGTAGCTCTTTCATTATGACGATCGAGCCCGAGAACATCAAGACTATTCTTGCCAGCAAGTTCGATGATTTTGGACTTGGCGGGCGTCCGCAAAATTTCTCGCCACTACTCACTGGAGGGATATTTGTGACTGACGGTGAGCCATGGAAGCATTCTAGAGCTCTGGTGCGGCCAGCTTTCACCAGGAACCAAGTCGCAGATCTAGAGTCATTTGAAAGTCATACGCAGGAATTGATTGCAAAGATACCGAAAGACGGGAGCACAATTGACCTGGGGCCTCTTTTCTACCGTCTTACGCTTGATCAAGCATCCGAGTTCCTTTTGGGGGAATCAGTAAACTCGCAAAACGGCGGGGAAGACTCTCCGCAAATGCGCCTTGGTGTTGCGTTCGACTATGCCGTTGGTGCCCTTGGTCAAACAGGTACTTCTGGTATCATGTCCTACCTTTGGCCAAACAGGCGCTTTTTCAGAGACTGCAAGACCGTTCATGATTTCGTTGGGGGTTTTGTGCAGAAAGCGCGTTCCCGCCAGGCTTCCCTTCTTAAGAACGAGAAAGATTTGCAAAACAAGGATAACCTCAAACCTGGTCGCTACGTCTTCGTTGATGAATTGGCAAAAGTAACGGACGATCCAAGGCAGATCACGGATGAATTACTGAGCATCCTGCTTGCGGGTAGAGACACCACGGCAAGTATGCTAACAAGTGCCTTCAACATCCTGGGAAAACGACCTGATATCTTTGCCAAACTCAAGGCTGAGGCGGATCAATTGGGAGGTGAACCACCAAATTATGAGACACTGAGAAATATGAAATACCTCAAGTACTTCCTCAACGAGAGTACGGTCGCCTTCCACCCTTTTTATATAATACACTGACAACGAACAAAGCGCTCCGTCTCTACCCTGCCATCCCGGGAAATGCCCGAGAAGCAACCCGAGACACCTACCTTCCCCTCGGCGGTGGCCCTGACGGCAAATCCCCCGTCTTTGTCGGCAAGGGCCAGGAGGTGGACTACACAGTCTACGCCATGCACCGCCTAAACCCAATCTACGGCCCCGATGCTCAAGACTTCAGACCAGAGCGTTGGGAGAGTTTGCGAGTGGGTTGGGAGTATTTGCCCTTTAATGGAGGGCAAGTAACTATTCAAACCCCGATTCTGCGTAATCACGTGTGTTTAAGGCTGATATTGTTCGTAGGCCCCGAATTTGCGTAGGTCAACAGTTCGCGCTAACTGAGTTTGGGTACACGGTTGTGAGACTCGTGCAGACGTTCACGGAAATTGAAAGCAGAGACCCCGAGCCCTGGATGGAGAAAATTACACTTACTGTCACGAGTGCGAACGGGGCTAAGGTGGCGTGTACGCAATGAGTGATTAGATCCCAGCTCTTCCGTTCGGAAATGCTCATTGATAGGCTCCACTGGTTCAAATCCTCAAGCTCGACTCCAGGGCTCAAGATTTGTCAGCGTACTGGCATCTGGAGTATTGTAAATAGTGTACAATAGCGACATCACTCCGCCGGTGATATCTACTAAGTAACCCCTAACATATAACTACTCCATATACTCTCAAACCACAACCACAGTCCCTAGCCGAAATCTCACAACACGTCAAGCCCGGTGGGGTTATCCCAAAAAACCAACCAGCGTGTTACAACCACGAACATCTAGCGCACCAATCAGATCTAAAATTCTTCCATCCTGTCCTTGAACGAATACACCAAACAACCACCCTCAGCATTCCCGCACGAAATCACAAAAAAACCCTCACCCATTTAGAGAACCCCCCTTCCCCCTCCATCACCACTTTCCCGCTCCAAAAAACCTCAGCCTCCCCCCCCTTCCCCGCGCTATCTTCCCATCGCCCCCCTTTCCAGAAACCCCCAGCTCTCCCTCCCTCCCTCTCTCCCTCCCTCCCTCTCGCCCCCCTACCGCCCAAAATCCACTCTCCACAACCCACACCGGTAAAAAAAACTTCAACCTCTCGATTCTCCATCCAATCTGCCCAAGAGCATTCGGAAAGTCGGAAATTCACTTTTTACCGTTATCTAAGTATCCCTGAATTCACCTGTGGTGTTGTGATGGGGTATCCTCTTCTTTGTTATTTTGTTTTAAAAGGGACGGGGATGAGTTTGTTGGCCCGCGGGGGGGGGGGGTGGGGGATAATGCAACGGCGGCAGGCTTTGCCGGGCGTGATATAGAAATATAATTCATATGCGCCTTTTCTTGCCAAAGTACCACGACGTGGCGATGCGGAACGGGTTATCAAAAATGAGTGTTCCAGATCCGTGCTAAGAGGTTTTTTTTTTAGCTGCAAGCGAGCAGGGGATGAGAATTGGAAAAGATCGGAGAGGGTATGTTGGCGGTACTTTTGGGGGGGGGGAGGGGTGCTGGGATAGTGCGTCTGAGGGTAGAATAGAATGGGGGAGGGAGTGGTAGCTGTGTAAAGTGTGGAGAGGGGAGGGAGAGCGTATGATAAGACGGTGACTTGTGGTGGGGGGAGTAGGAAGGGGTGAGATGTTTTAAGTAGGAATAAAAAGGATGGAAGAAGTTGATGCGGTGGGACTGCTTTGGAGCTAATGTTGTTACTGGAATGATAAACCTGGTTTGAGTCTAAGATGCCGGGATGCCAAGCAAGCACGACGTTATATGTTTGTCGGTTCATTAACGACATACCCACAAAGAGCTCCACAAACCTCTATTGTACAGCATGGACCTTTCATTGAACCCCTAAACTCCATTATTTAACGCCCGAAAAGTAACTCTCTTATCCGACACACCGTGACCAACCTATCCATAGATTAGCAACTATACGCGGTGCGAAAGAATCGCTTCGACTCACCAGGCAGTCCACACCCAAACCCCACAAAAAGATACACCAAGAATATAACCACCACCGCCAAAAGCGCCATCACCTTCACATTTTTCCACCACATCTTCCTCTTCAACCCCCTGCTTCTCACGCGGAAATCATGCGCCCCCACCCCAAGTCGATCCGTCTTATCGACCAGCAAATCAATCCTCTCCCCCCTTTCAAGAACCCTCTCGATATTCTCCGTCATGATGCCCTTGACGGAGTCAATGTTCTCTTGCACATTGGTGATGGCGTCGGTTTTGCCGGCCTGCGTGGTCCCGTATTCCACCATGAGGGATTTGAGAGTGGAGTTGAAGTCGGCAGCGCCGTAGGGTGGCATTGCCGCGAAGTCTGTCCTTTCTGCATCGTGCTTTGCCAAGAATCGTTTCTTGATTTCTACCAGAAACCCAAATGGTATGCGGCGGCCGATACTGGCGTTAGCGACGACTAGGTATGTGAGACCGCCGGCGGAGCTGCTTGAAGACGGGTATTGGGAAGGGGCATCGGCGATATAGTGGATGAAATTTTGGTTGTGGGTGTAGGTGAGTTTTTGAGGGGTGTCGTGGGGAAGTTTGGGGAGGATGAGGGTGGCCAGAGAGGAGGGGTTGGAGGCGGGGGTGGTGGTGTGTTCGGTTAGTATAGTGCTACGGTAGGCTATGCAGGCGCTGTAAGGGGTTGTCAGTTGCGCAGAGAGCGAGAGGTTAGGGGAGGAAACCTACTAGAGGAAGGGAGTGGAGGTAGAGGATGATGCCATCGTGGTGGCGGGGGTAGGGAGAATTGTCAAGTTGAGTGTGCCTTTGGAATATGGACTGGTTCTTTGAATATCTCAGTAAGAGTAGTCTTGTGAGTGATGAATCGAGTCTTCAATGGGTGATATTATTAAAATACTAGAAGAACTGTTACCTTGCATCATTGCATGCCTTCCTCCACTTCTTTTAGAGCATTTGTGCTTACGTAACATCCGCATCCTCAACAAGAAAGGTACCTAAGGTAAGGTAGCTCATAGCAGTCCTGGATTTCATAACAGCAGGATTGTTGCTTGATGCAAGTAATTCGAAGCCTCATGATATCTAACAACCGCATGATCATCTGAACTAAAAATGAATTGAGGTCCAATGAACCCCGGAACCGTTCCTACAAGCATTTGAGTCCAGAACGTCACCACGCTCAACAGGAGGAATGGCCGAGAGGGGATTTTGCATGTATTTCGAAGATTAGACTATTACATGAACACTGCCGCTATGCAAAGAATTTGAACTCCTCCACTGTGTAGGGTCGAGTTAGTTTACATATGGTACACAAGGTCAAGAGGGAATCGCAGGTTTTATTCGTTGATTTTGGCGAGCAGTCTGCTTTATATCAGTACTAGCCCTTCCATAAGGCGCCGGGTTATGAACGTGACTTACTCGTGATCTCTGAACAGCGAGTACTCCTCTTCCCCAACCTTCACAGGGCTCCCGCCATACTGTAGGCACCAAGGTCAGTACTTTGATATTGCCCATTCTCTTCACCCGGTTGGCAAAAACCTACTTGTGGTATCAAAACCTTGTCTCCCGGGGCCACACTCGGAGCTATTCTCTGGCCATCCTTGTTCAACCCTCCAGGTCCAACTGCTAGCACCTTTGCTTCGTTGAGCTCCTTCACGCTGCTCTCGGGTAGGAAGATGCCGCCCGCAGTTTTCGTCTCGGCCTTGATTCTTTGGACTAGAATTCTGTCGAGGAGGGGCGCGAGAGATTTGATAGACTTGAGTGCTGTCGTCTAAGCGTTAATTAGATTAGTCGAGAGCTTTCGTTTAGACAGTAGCGCTGTTACGGACCATATTGAGTGTAGAAGATGATATGAAGTTGCGGGGAGCTTATGCGGTGAATCACAATCGGTAGAAAATTAGAAGATTGTGGTTTATGGTTGTGATCTCTTGATTGTTGACAAAATTCTAGGATTCTCAGTCAAAGGAAATTTCTCGAATGCCAAGCCGGGATTATCCGGAGCTACTCTCTATTGCGGGTGAACATCCTCGTCCGTAAACTTCACTCCCTACCCATGACAATACTCTACTGTGTGATCATCTTTTGCCGTGAAGAAGTAGCTGTACATCCTAAACCTATTCTGATTCCTAATATCTATCTAGGAGTTGGTTCTAGACTACTCATGTTCCGAGGGAATTCAATCGAGAGAATGGATTGAAGTTTATTAGCTTACAACCCATATTAACCCATGGAAGACACAAGACATTCTTGCCATGAAAGTCAGCTGTTGCCTTGATACTGTGGACTTAGCACGTATAACATGTGTGTGATTGATTCTTTCTTCTGTAGGCTAATCACCTGGTTCCTTAATCCACAGATCCATTACACTGAGGAGTAAGAATCGAGGAGAAGATGATAATGTACTTGTATCCTGAAATCTGCTAACCGTTCCAGCCTGCCTATTTGCTTCCCCATTCTCCTTGCGTCCTACATCTCGTCGCATTTCATTCCTCTGCCCTCTTAGCCCATGCCTACTGTACTAGGGTTGCCGCGAGCTGTTGCAATAAGATGACGACCGACCTCAAATGGAGATTTGGGAAAAGGTGGTCGTAAGAGATGTGAAGGAAAGAATTGCTATCATTGCACGAAACACTGAAGATCGATTGAGGAAAGAACCGAAAGTAGCCGCTATGAGAACAATTTGGTCTATTCTAGACGAAGATGTTGCCAGATAAAGAAGGACACCAGGTTAGTATCGGTACAAAGTTTGGGATGTTAAAACGTATTCTCCTCTCCCTGCCGCTTCGATTTCTCCACCTCCTCCACTCTAGGCAACTGGGCTTTGCGATTTGTCCCAATATAGACATACGGCCCACACTTAGAAATCCAGTTGGCCAACCACGACTGGATAATGGACTTTTCCACAAATTGCTGGTAATGGAACCCACTACTCACCTCTGTATTTGATGGGCCACGATTCAAAAACACTATACTGTTCGGCCTTCTCTCCGTGTTCTGACTTTTTCTAGACATGACTGACACTTTCTTGGTTTGGAGTTCGAATTTCCCTGTAATGCTATGAACGTGGTGCTCCCCCAGTGCGTACGCCCCCACTTCCCCGGCGAGTGCTCCCCTGGCGAAAGTACTCACCCCCCCTTCGAGTTTTGGAGGCTCATCCAGAGTACCCAGAAGAAGGCGTGTACCCAGAAGAAGGCGTGTAGCTGGACCGGGCTTCCTGTGCAAAAAAAGTATGAGAAACGCTACGCTCATCACTATCGACTCTTTAAGCATGACGAACAGCATAGACGCTAACAATACTGCCGAAAAGTTTGGTACGACGATGATATCTGGAATACTTCCGCGGCCAATACCCCGTTTTCTCGTGGACACTCTGCGGACCCGTACAAAATACACTACAGTATGCAGTTCAACCATGGAGTAATAATCGGCGCACATAGCACATAGCAGCGATCCCCTAGACATGCCTGATATCAACACAGAAAACAACACGTCTCCTTGAAACCCCCCTAATGCTCCGCCCCCAAATCCAACGAAGGAACATGGTAAAACGCTGGTAGCCAAAGACCCAGATCATCGAACAGCCGAGTAGGCTTCCATGGAAGACTGCAGTAATTACTCAAGCGCTCGGGGAAGGCGGGGGCCCCGTTGAGGAACGCTAAGGTCGTGGGTTTGATTCCCACCGCTCTCAACGGTGCTACCGTGGAGGAGGGTTATTGAGGATTTGATTCCAGCTGTGAACGTATCAGGTTTCCCGAAGAGGCGGCAGGGGTGGAGGGCGATTCGGTGCAAATCCAACTCGGAAGTGATTCCACGTCTCGAGTATCTGCCGTGGTGCATGCGACCGAGAGACGATCGCCTCACGTGTTAGGCGAAGTATCTTGTACTTGATGGTTGATGTCTTTCATAGCCGCATAGGCCCACCTAAGGACAATTATAGGTAGGTAAACTTGATATCATCATATTACACAACCCCACGTTTCAGGGTTTAGAATAGAATAGAACTGTCAATAGTGCAGCGGACAATTCACGGCGCATATCGGCTCGGAATGTTTCAATTACCTTGCTCGTACTACGGTAGATCCTTTCTTCAAATCACCGAACACTCAACACTGGGACAACAGAGAATACTGGTAGCACCTCTTCAGGCTGGCGATTCATCAGTAGTTGTTGTTGTTGTTGTTGTTGACACCAGGAATATCTTCTCTACATCCCCTGCTTCCCGTGCCAATGGTAAGGAGCTTACGCGCCTCACTACGCGCAGAAGCCTGAGCCAGTCGAGTGACTCTCTCAATCTTGTCTCGACATGTTTCGACTACCTTAGGGGATGAAGGCTTGGTGAGACATCTTGGCTGCTGAATAGTGAAAACCTCTCGATGATTCTTGAAGAATGAACTGCCGTTCCGGTAGAAAGTCAGAGACACACGAACTCTAGTCCAGACGATACGTACTTCAGCCGCAGTCTTTCCGTCGCCTTCGTTGCTATTAATGGTTGGCACAGGTTGAGGTGGAGGTGATCTTGCACGAGACAACCGGCAATATAAGACCAGTGTAAGTACTTGCAATATCCTACTGTAGTCTGGAGATGTTTCCATCGCATCGCTTTCTATTATCTCAAAAACACCAGAACTTACATCCCCAACATGAAGTACCTCTTGGTTCTTGCTGCAACCTGCATTGCCGTTGCTACCGGGTCGCCACGGCACTCGATCGTCGCTTTCAACGCCCCTGTCAACACACTCTCTTCCCCTCTCCCCTTGGGCACCGGAAGTTTCGACAACCTTCTTACCTTTCCACAACAGCCTGCGGGAGGGTCGGTGGGTCAATTCTTAGACCAACTCTTCGCTGATGACAACGCCACAGTCGTTGCCGGGCCCGTAAGCACTGCGAAAAGAAAGGTGCAAAAGAGGAGCTATTCCGAGTCGTACGGACTACATACGTCAATATGGCAGAACACCACGGATGGAAAAACTGTCTCATACAACATCAGTGTCGATTTTACAAAGTGTGGCCATGGCCTGAAACTCACGGATGACGTCGGTGTTTACACATTTACCAATGGGACCACCAGCAACACAACGCTCCGGGATTTGGTTGCGGACGTGTGGAGCCTGCGACATACGAGGGAGCACAATGCTATCAACATGCGTTATAACGACCACATATGCACCAACGCGGATGCAGCCATGGCCGAAGCTAATCAAGCCTTGACCGACTACCTTATCTGTAAACCTACCACGGACGTGACGCCGTCCCAAGATCTCGTACACAACGAGCTCCGACGTCTCCTCTACAACCCCTACAGCTATTGGACGTCGGTCATCGGCAACTTTGCTGTCGGTGCGATAGCCGGCGGTGGTATCGCAGCCACAATGGATCACTTCTTCCGAGGAAACATCAGTGCCCAGAACGTCGTCCAGACAGCCACTGTGGTCGGGTTTGCCGGTATCATAGGTGGGGTCTGGGCGCGTTGCCACGAAGCCGGACACCTGGACGGCACTGAACGAGTGGCTCAATCCGCTCAACAAGCAACTCAAGTAGTAGGCCAAAACATCGCCCAGTTGGTTCCCGCCGGTCGCGAGGCTATCGTGCAGAACGTCTTCATGAGTGTTGCTCGCCGAGCCATCGCCCGCGTTGTCCGATCACGCGTTGAGGAGGCTATGGGTCAGGCCGCGGGCTCCAATCCCGGCAGCCCTGTTGGTTCTGTTCCTGCCTCTGGCCCAGGAACTCCCATGTCCCCGGCTGACCAACAATGCCTTACGGAAGAGATGGCGGCCGAGGCCGTTGCCGCGATTGAAGACATGGTTGCCCCGGAATTGGAACTGAGTTCGATTTCTGAGATTGAGGTGGCAGAGGCTGGGAATGGTCCGAATGGCGACTGCAATGTTTAGGAGACATGAGTTGATGGGGATGGGAGAGAAGTGTTTTACAAGCGTGTGTATATATAAATTCGAAAATCACATGGGTTTACTCGTACTTTGGCGCAATCCATCACATCTCACGTACTATTCCACAGAAACAATGCGTCACTGCACAACAGGCCAGGCCGGAACCTTCAGCATGGGTGGGGGAAGGGGTGGTTCCAACTCAATCCGTACCCACAACTCGATCGATATACAGTAGCCTTGGTGATGCTGATCTTCGAAACCCAAAAAATGCTCCTCGTTTATCCGCGCATTAGTCTACTGTAGCGCCGATAATTCCGCACTAAAACCCTCCTCTGCTGCTCCTACATACATAGAACCAAAACATACCTCGATCCAACATCAAAATGCCCCTACCTTCCACACCAACCGCCACCCTGACGTTTCTTAATCATCCAAAATCCCTCAGCGACATTCCGCGATTATGCCTTTTCAGCTTGCGGTTTACCCCATCCAAGCGTTAAGATACCGGGGATCCACCATTTATCAACTTGTAAAATCAAGCAAGCTCCTTCTTCTTCCATGTCTTTTACCACTGTTCGTAGGAATGTATGTACTTCCGTGTTTGGGAAAATATCAGGGGACAGTACTGCTTCACCTCTGTAGGGCGTGAGAAGAGGGGGATTTTTTTTCTTCTTCTTTTTCTCCATCAAGTGCATGCAGCCTGTCTATGGCTATGACACTATCTAGGCGCTGTGTGTATGCTAAATTACATGTTGATTTGGCCCAAATCGATTGCTTTGTATCTTCCCATTGAGCAGTCATACCGATAAAATGCGCATACGAGCGCGGGAGAAGAGGGGGAGAATGGCACTGGCAGGAGTATACGGAGGCCGCAGAGCGTATTTTCGGATTTTCTGCGAGGGTGGTGTGATGAAGTTTTACATGAAATCTTTCGATTTCTCTGGTTCTCTGTCGTCCTTTTTTGCAGTTCAGTTGTGCAGGCAGCAACGAGCGGGGAAATTCTTTGGATACTTTCAATCGTTTTCACGCCGCGAGAGATGGACCACTTTTGACCCTGTTCATTATACTTGTGCGCTCACTGCTTCAGTTGCTTCGGGGCTTCAAGAGCATAGTAACTTTTTTTGTAGATCTGGTTCGAAGCATGTTGACATCTTTGAAAAGATTCAGCGTGTTAAGTCGAGCCGTATATTGCTCAGCGCGACCCGATCAGTAGCAGCAGTGACAGCAGCTGATAATAGTGAAGGTTGCAAGTCTGGAATCCGAGGTATGTTTCAGAATCGAGAGGTTTAACTTGTAGCAACGGTGGCTGACTTGTGGAAATCTAAGCAGAGACGGGCACTGTCTACAGCAGCAGCGACGACGACGACGACGACAACCTTCCCACCATCGAAGAGATCTTTTATATCGCACCACAAAAGAAGAACTTTGCAATGAAAGATCAACGTTCGAACAACGCAGCCTTCGAAGTGAAGGAGGCAGCTGCAGAACAGAAGGGCGGTTTATTCGACCAGAGCGAGTTAGTATCAGGCCACAACTCAGGCCGTAGTCCAGGTGAGCGCGCCCACTACCCTCTGTCGTGGAAATAGACGACCAGTTTTTCTGAAACGGTGTAGAAGATTCAATTGTCCTGCTAGGAGATGATGACTTAAGTATCTTTAAAATCGAAGTCGATTACGGTAGTCTTCGTGCCAAAAGTACAGAGCTAGACGGGGATCTTTTCAACGGCTCGGAGACTGCCGTCAACCCTCATTCCAGTCCCGATGGATGGCACGATATCGAGAATTATGACTTCCCCGAGACGGGTGAGCGCTTGCGGCTTGCCGGACTAGAACCTTTGCCGTTAAATTCCATGTGCCCTTATATTCCCTCTTGGAGCCTCTCGAGCGAACCATTGCACGACCGTACCAGCACAAAGGGCGTTGATGCGCGCCGCGCCAGCTCCGAGGCCACGGTATCCCATTTCGCTTGTCCTCAAAGCCGCCTCGACGCTGCTCCAGAGCGTCGCCAGAGAAAGAGCTCGGTCAAGAGAATCATCCTCATACTGGTCGAGGCGTAGCAGACGAACACGAGCTGGTTGGCCCTGCACTCGATATTAGTCTCGTAGATGAGGGGGAGAGGCAGTAGCAGAAGATGAAGTAAGAGAAGAACGAGGATAATGATGGAAATAACGAGCAGCAGCATCAGATGAAGCAAGAGAAGAACGAAGATAATGATGGAAATAACGGGCAGCAGCAGTAGCAGCAGAAAATGGATGATGTGATCAACGTGTCGATGGCTAAAAGAGTTGGCGATACCCACCAATCCGACGAGAAGAATGAAAACCCAAGACCGGCCGAGCGACAGCGGCTACTACCCGCCCAAGATCTATTGCCAGAGACAAGTCATGACGAGGCGGGGAGCAGTAGCGATGGTAACAGCGACGACAAGTTTAACAACAAAGCCGACTCGCATGAAGACGATAGGAAACCACGTTTCCCTAAGCGAAAGCAGCCGCCTTCGTCTTACAATGGCCCAACGCCCAAGTAGCACAAGCATCATCTTCAGCAGAGGTCTACCAGCCAACCTGAACCACGGTCTAAGTCCTATCGGCACTCTCAAAAATTACAGTCCGTCCTTGATCAGACTTCGATAGTCGCAGTGGGATCTAATGCCGAGAGTCGATTGCCCTCGCCGGCCCCTTCTGCACCACAAGCCATAGACACAGATATGTCGTTTGACTGCAGCGACCTTAGCGGATCGTCCAGAAACCTCCTACCGACGCTGATTGAAGCCACCTTCCGTCCGCAAGCCCTACATTGCTACTCCTTTACAGCGTGATTCAAAACAACTATAATGAACGAGGAGTCTCCTTTGCCCAGCTTGCCCGACTCATTCAAAGCACTGATAATGTTGAGAAGATCAACGATTTCACGATCAAGCCGATGAAGCAAGGTTCGTTTCTCGTGACTGGCTTTAGCCGGCATTTCACATCTCAGCTATCGTCAGGTAGAATCACTGTCTCAACTGCTGCGAAGGCAAAGCCCAATCCACAAAGATGCGACGCGTATCCGACCCCGAGCCAGCAGAACCGTGGATGCCAAGGCTCTGGCATCGCAAAGGAAACAAATCGTTCAGCAACGATAACGCCAGTATTTTGAGCGATACCGATACCGATCTCAGTAGCGATGACGACGGATGTTCGAGCACGGCCAAGCAGGGCCGTTTGCGCACGAACAAGCATAGCCGATGGTCAGACCCAGACGAGCAGCGCTTACTTGCATACACGACAGAGGGCAAGTCCTGGGAGTGAATCTTTGGCAAGTCCCCCGACAGGATCTCGGCCCGCAATACGTCCGCGCTGGAATATAGTCCGGCCTAGAGAGCGAACAGGCTTCCTACCGCAGGTGGCCAGGTAGTAGATCAAGCTCTGTGTGTCTATGTGCCCCTTGGTATTTGCGGGGTCGAAGGTCTGAAAAGATTTTCATCCGGTTTCATCGCAGGAGTAGGTACGGTCGAGGGAAGCGGCGTGGAAAGCGATGCGAGGAGGGGTAAGGAGATCGGATGCATAGACGAAGTATCACGAAAGGAAATGACGAGGTTGGTCATCGGAAGCAGATTATTGGCGCAACGGCTTCATTGGGAACGATTGGTGTGTTATACAATAAGTCGCGCCCTTCATTGGCATCTCTGGTATCATGGTATCGTACAATTTGTCTCAGACCTTTCAAAGCAAAAAGGAGAGACGAGAAGAAAAACTTGCCAACGATACACCGCACAATCCTGACGCCCGGTCCTCGCCTCGTCTATACATTTACCAGTCCTCCGAATGGCTAATCCCCTTGTTGAACGCATCGATCATTCCTCCCGTACAGCATATTCGAATTAGCCACTGGGTTTCTGCCGCACGCTAAGCTGATATGGGCTAGTATCAGATATTTTAGGTTAGCGTGATCGATATGGCACTAGTATATCAAGTTGTACCGAAGTAGTTAGTCGGAAACCCATTGCGCGGTGGATATTCCGTACCAGTAGGCTAACCGTGGAGATAGGCGGGAATAGATGGGGTTTGGGCGGGTAGGGGTCCTAACTCCGCGGTTCCCCGAACAGCCCTTTCAATATATTTACAAGTTCATGATTCTACTCTTCAGCTTCTTTTTCTGCTAATCTCGTTCATCTATCAACACACCTGGCACACAGTTTTGCAACTTTTCCTCGGTCAATTTACCATCTCTTTCCTTCCTTTGAGATCAAATACCGCAGCAATGGCGGCTCAGAAACAGCAAGAGCGACTCTTTATAACTGGCGCTAGTGGCTACATCGGCTCTGTGGTCACAGAGCTCGCTATTCCGGAGGGCTATGATGTCTACGCGCTCTCCCGGACCGAAACCAGCGACGCCAAGCTGCGCAGCCTCGGCGCCGTGCCCGTCCGCGGGGACCTTACCTCGCTCGACGTCCTGCGCCGCGAGAGCGCTGAGGCAGACGTTGTCATACATCTCGCGACCGCTTATACGTTAGGCGTCGGCACGTACGAAGCCGTCATGCCTGTTGATATCGCCGCCGTTGACGCCATCGCCGACGCCTTGGCGGGCACCGGCAAGCCGCTGGTCATCACCTCGGGCACACTATCTGCTGCCGCCGACCCTACGGGAGCCGAAACAACCGAGGCGTCGCCGCCGGAGCCAAACCCCATCAATACTCGCATCAAGTGTGAGCAGCACGCGCTCGCGCTAGCCAGCAGAGGCATCCGGGTTACGGGGGTTCGGCTGGCGCCGTACGTTTATGGCCGCGGCGGCAGCGGCGTCAAGCTGTTCATGGGCATGTCGGCGCAGGCAGGCAGCGTTACATGCGTTGACGGCGGCAAGAACCACACCACCGTCGTGCACGTCAATGATGCCGCGCGGCTGTACCTGCTAGCGGCAGAGAAGGGCAAGGCCGGCGAGCTGTTCAACGCCAGCGGGGCCACCGATGTGACGGCGCGCCAAATATTCCACGCTATAGCTGCGGCGCTAAGGGTCCCGGTGCGGGACATTTTGTACGAGGATGCGCTAGCGCAGGTGGGAGAGATATTCACGTGGTTTTTGACGGCCGAGAACAGAGCGTCTGGCGCGAAGGCGGTGAAGGAGTTGGGGTGGCAGCCGAACGGGACGGGTATCTTGGACGAGATTAGCAAGGGCTCGTATCAGGCGGTTGCGGAGTCGTTGCGAAAGGTGTCTGCTTGAAGATGCTCGAAGAAGAGGTTAGGGGTCTCAGAGGAGACAAGGACGGAGTCGCTGAATTTTCGAAAAGATAACTGTGTATGGACTAGCTCAGAGATTTCAACGTCTCCCTGTCTAAGGGGAGAATGCCGATCACCTTGACTTTCTCTGAATTCCGGTCAAGTAGATAGTATACCAAAATCAGATAATCATTTGCGATAGAAACAGCGTTTCGAGGAAACAATCTTGCAACAGAGTAAGTCCAGTAACTCGTATGTAGATTTTGAGTGCTGACTGCGGCTGTTCCGCGTCGTCAAAATCGAAAGCTTAGGCAGGGAAGTCTTTAATGAATATAGAGTCTAGAAGACGGCGCAAGACGCGCGGAAGCCGGCGAAGCGCGCACATTCAAGCGCACACTTGCTCAGCGCACACTTACTGCGAGGTACTTGATTTAGATAGGCAAAAGCGAAGTGTTTGATAGTTGACCTCCGCTGTTCATATTGTTATCTGTTATGTACTGGGATAAGATTTTAGAATCTTCAATCCGATTGGTCAAGAAAAGTACTGATCACGTGGTTTTCTGTCCCGCAATTAGCTCAAAATTTCAGGTTTCGTACACGTCTGCGCGCGTCTTTTAGTTCTTCCATCTTTGTTTATTCTTTGCTTATATGATTATACTGAATGAAGCACTGAATGAAGCATATTATATGAAGCACTGGGTGGAACACTGGGTGGAGCATATTTGGAGCACTGGATGAAGCATTGGGTGAAGCACTCGATGGAGCATATATGGAGCACCGGGTGGAGCATATATGGAGTGATGAACGCAGCACTTGGTGGAACACTGGGTGGAGCACTGAATGGAGCACTGGATAGAGTATATATGGAATATATGTGGAGTAACTGGGTAAAGTATTGAATGGAGTATATATGGAGTACTGAATGAAAGATTCACAGTGTGGGGAAATACTGATACTGAATAAATATTTTAGGGATTTCCACTCAATTTTGGCGTGCATCTCAACAAAATCTAGGTATGTTCAGGTAAATTATAAAGATTCAAATACATAATCGTTTACTAGTACCTCATGCTGATGTGGTCTTCCCCTTGTACAATATAAACGGCTTATATCGATTTGGTCCAGTACAGAGCGATTTTCAAGCGGTTTAAGAAAATCGCTTCCTTAACGGTTCAGTTTCAAAAGATGGGGTTTAAACGGTTGAAACATTGGGAGCCTTGGTGGATGGTCCTTCTTCTTCTTCTCAATCTCACTATAGCTCTCATACGTCCCACCGGGTTGCGTTTCTTGTTGTGCTTGCCGTTGTGCCCGCTGCCACGATGTTGCTGAAGATGGCCCAACAATACCCATGATGATTCCAGGGACACCCAAGGGGGGTGCTCATGGGATGAATACCCACCCTTCCGGCGAAAGATGTGGGAATGGTCATCTCGAAAACGGTACAGACAAAGGCGATATTTATGGCGTTTGTGAAGACGGTGCCTATGAGGCCATAGACGATCTTTGCGAAGACGATGCTCAGGATAATACCCCTGCCGTTACCGATGACGACGACCCCGATGAAGAAGTCGTTAATACAGACACACGATCTATTGACCATGACTGGGAAGGGCAAGTACGTGTAGGACGAGCATAAGATCTATTTTGCTCTTTGCGGCCTTAGTAATAGGTTATAGTCAATATTATGTTTAGGTGCTCGACTGTACTCTTTTCTAGCATTCCCGCTCTTTATCAGACGGTGTCATTCGTGGTTCGCTCTCGTTTTTGAACGAGGTGGTTGACTATCTGAGTCGGCGCTATGAAAATTGACATGTCGCTTGGATTCATTTTCTGGCTTCATTGGTTTGGGGGATTGTGTTTTGGAACCTACCCATTACATATCCCTTGTATATCTGAACATCACAGGTTAGTCCCAAGATAAGTCAGGCCTTAGTCCCTCCCTCCGTTCTAAAAACATAAAAAGGTATCATGCTTTGCCTCAAATGATTTGTTGTGTCCAGTACAATAGTTGGTAGCCGGTTTTGTGAATGATTTAGTCTATAACTATTTATGTGGTTTTCACCATTTCAGTCATCTGAAATTGGTTCCCTCAACTCAGCAGAGATATCGAGCAACCGCCAATTCCAGGAACTGTCGAGTCAGGAACCCTATCAAGCCTTTCTATCAAGTATCCATGATTGTTCTCGACTTGTTTAAGCTAGATTTGTCCTGGATTGAAATTGGGACAAATTCGATATTATGGTGGAACGCTGTCTCCCTTGGGCTCCATTTGTCAGTCAATTCATACAAGTGTGTAGTAAGATTGAACAGTCGACTAGAGCTTTCGAAAACGAGAGTGGTCGTCCTCAACGGTCAATAGAAACCCCAACGTGCCAAAAGAGTGCTGATCTTCTCAATCAAAGGGCTCGTTCCAAAGCTTTGTAATTCGGAATATACCTATTGCCTACTCCGGTTGAGTTGATGATAGAGGACTATATTTTTCCTTCGATTTCTTTAGTGTACACTGCGTAGTCATCGTCATCTTCTCTTTGCGTTAAGAGAGTCTAGAGAGCTCTGTCACGTTCATTTAGAGATCTCTTCGCAAACAAGGTGTGACACAGACTCCGGACAATTTCCGGTCCATCTGTAGCGACTGCTGTGTATGATTAATGGAAAGTTCGTAAGTATACATAATTTCCTTCTTTAAACGGGGGTGATGTCATCTTCGGCCGAGAAAGTTTCGATGCGTGCAACTTGAACCATGTTCTCTTTGAGTCACTCGTAGCTATTGAACAAGAATATCGAAAGCATCTTTATTCTGTTGTTGGATATAGGCCACTGTGTTGTAGACATCCTCAATTGAGGTCTGTAGTGAGATGGAGAAAAATATTAGAACAACCACCACGTGAAGATTCCTCATATCAAAGACGCCCATAGTCTATAAATATAACGTTGTAACGAAGCAGTGTTATAGCGTTCGAAGATAGTGTTGCGTCCGTAGCCGGTTTTCGGAATGCCATCTGTGGCTTTGCCGTTCGTTCTGCTCCCTTTCTTCTCATGGGATGACACATCGAAGTGTGAAATTGACGTTTCGCAGACATATTTTCGCGTCGACTGAGGAATGAAAGTATTACAGCGATGCACGTTTCTATATGATCTAGAATTTGAAAGCGTGCTCGTGTGCAAAAGGAACCCATCTGATCTTCAGTAATAGTGGAACAGCTCTGGTGAGCTAGAGAAACTAAGGCACGGGTGGATCGAAAGAGAAAGAGGTTGGTAAGTGAAATCAGATGCAAAGAGAAACAAGGCGAAAAGAGGAAGTGGACGTAAAAAGGAAGAAGACATCGAGATTTGAATTTGTCGATAAAAGCCAGCGGTAGCAGAGTTAAACACTTTCATCTTTGACGGTCAGAATCCTTGAATTTCTCTGCGAAAGGCCTGGATTTTCGACTCGGTACAGGTAGAGTCCATGTTCGACTCTAGGACTTTTGAGTTTTCTCTCTCTTTCCCTTCAAGCTCATACTAAGACTGCTAGGTTGAAAGCTGTTCGTATGCGTTGAAGAATCTTGCGTCAACGTCAGTGTTTCCCTCTGCGAACCGAGCCGTCGATTTCGCTTTAGTCGTCCGAGTTTAACGTAGTCAAGGTGAAGTAAAGAGCTGAAAGCTCGAGTGCATGCCACATATTTGCACTATCTTAAGCAGTTGAACAAGGCTGCTACATGACAGTGACCACCTCTGCACTTTGAGCTGGGATTTATTATTCCGAGAAACAGTGAATCCCAGTGAGCGGCGGTGGAAAACGTTCATCTTTGAATGTTCATGAAGGTCGGCGAGAACACTTTTGTACTTTAGAGACGGTTTGATGGTGTTTTTATAAAGTCGGTGGTCAGGGGGAAGAGGCAATTCCACCTCCTGGTTAATATGCTCAACCTGAGGATTCGTCGCAGAAAGTCCTTGATCTTGGAGATCACGTGGACCTTAGATACATCGTCGGTTGGAACTGTCAGATCCGCAAGATTGGCTGACGAAAGTATGGCTGGACTACTGGATTTTCCAGACTCGTCCTGCCTGCCCCTCTGGATAGAACACCTCGACTTCAGAGGCTGTGAATAGGCCGCATATCTTCAGGCGCGGCGGCTCCTCGTATCTGCCATGCCCCTAGGTGAGTTACATCCCGTAGCTTCTCTGCAAAATGGCCCGTGAATGCAGAAATGATTGAAACATTGCTATCTCCTATTCGATCGGATTGGCCTAGGATTTATAATCAGAAGAGTATGGCTCGACCAGGACCTCGAAAATGGAAGGACTGCTGAAGGATGAAACCGGTTGTCGTAAATAGCTGAAGCTATGTGGGGGTTTAGTACAGAGTGCTTCAAAATTGTAAGATCTCAACTATTCCCTCTTTATCTAATAAGGAGGGCTCGCAGGAATACAAAGTATAAGACAGATTCGGATTATTATATGCATGTAAAAAGATTTTTGCACTAGAACCTCTTATAGGTATCTGTAATAGTGTGGTTGCATACACAGAATTTTGTATTCATGTCGAGTATGTATCTATGCGTCCTGATGAACAAGCGGGCAATGATGAATTCAGTCCAACACCTCGTTCCATTCACTTTCATTAATACCCATAGAGGATTCAGACGTTTTGTGCTGTAGTGAAGAACATAATAATAATCTTAGGTGAAGAGAGCCTCCACAAGTATTGCAATCCCATCCTATCCCTCAAACGACCACCGAGTATTAAGTCATCCTGCTTCGAGTATACGAACTATAAGATTTCGCAGTAATTAGAATTGCAGTGGGAAATGATATCAGCATTGTTAAGATCCCTTTGGAAACGCCGTGACAATTCCTTTGTCGACGACGATTAGTAAGTCTGCTAAGGCAAAACCGAAAATTTCCGTAGAATCAGCCTCTAGAATACCCGCGCTTTCATAGAGTCTTGAATGTAAAGCTCGCACCTTGGATACTTGGAACGTACGCATGACTAAACGCTGTGAGAATAGACGAGTGCCTTCTGTCTAAGGGACGGCAATGCGACAAGCTCTGCATGAGAGTAGTAAACTGGTACTGGTTCGTATTTCGAACTAGTTAGTCCACACCCCGAGATTGGCTAAGGTCATAGTTAGCCGGAAGAAGAACGAGCCTACAAGCAGAGACTTACCTTGCTAGAAGAGAACAGTTAGCCCCCCATATATTTTGCTGGCTGACGACAAGAGCACAAGTGTGATAAAAAGCCAGGTTCGACTCTACTAGACTCTACCGATGGTTATCTGTCTAGAGTATGACCTTCTATTGTTCGTTTCGATCAACGCTTTGTTGGCGCGACCCAGTCTGGATGCTCAGCTGCCCCTTCGACTGGATGAATCATTTTGTAGTGACGATTCAACGACTTTTGGCTCATGATTTTCATGTCAACACAATTGCGACGGCACATAAAAGTTGGCTGAGGAGGGTTTAGAATATTGTCTTTCATGAATCTGGCGTTGCCGGATCGTTGACCCTCCGTTATTTCCCAAATTCAATGTTCTAGGACTGCCGATCTTGAGAACAAAAGGTCACCGGCTGTCTGCCCCAATCTTGCCCAGAGTTCGGGAAACACGGCATTTCCACCTCTAACTGATCCAATGCAGTAGCTGGCAACCCACCCACCTCTGTCATCGTTATGGTCCCTGTGGGGTTTTACGGCCACGTTGATTAATACAGCTTGGCCAGTAAAGCAGCCATCTTCCCCTTGGTCCAGATGGCCAAGTGATCCTGCCCTCCTTAAAGCTTGATAGCAGTCGTGGTATTTCTTCCAAATGTGAGGATCGATCACACGAAGCCATTGACTTACGACTACATGCTCTGGCTCGGTTTCCTGTATGTAGCTTTGAACTGCACCATTAAGTCGGTCTGACCGTGGGCGTAATTCTTTGGATATGTTCGCTAGATCATATGGGCGTCCTTTGGCATGCCAGTACGCGAAATTCTATAAGGCTATCAGCTACGAAGACCACCTGTCTGCGATAGTAGACTTACGTAGTCACCGTATTCGCAATGCTTATCATGCCATTTCTTTTACTCGTTCAAGGCATCTTCAACGTTTACTGAACTTCTTGCCATTAGAAGATGCGGGGGGGGGAATTTCCACCAGAGATTCAATTGCAGAAAGCGATGTTATCTCTATACTCTTATCTCCGGTGCCTTGTGTGCATCCCATCACTCCTTTAATCAACCAAAGCATATCAATGCCGTCAGAAGTTCTGAAAACTAAGTTTTCGTCGTAGTATGGAAAATGCGCCGCCTGCACTTCAGCTAGATCGAAGTAAGCCTTGGTCTTCGCGACCTCCTTTGCTTTGCGGCTGAAGAAAAGTGTTTCGAAGGCAGCTCGATTATCAACACGCGAAAACTCGTCGTGCTTGATAGTCGCTGAATCGTAATTGATCCACCGTCACGCAATGCAGGGGAGGCCATTTCCTGCTCCTCACTGTAAACAAGACTTCTGTCTGTAGCTGCTTGGGTAGGGAGTATTCGAAACTTATCAACAAATCCTAGGAAGAGCTTTTGTCAGGAGCACTTGGGGTAGACAATGGTGCAGTGCCTATCCGTAGACTCTAGTCTGGTGCCAGGATGTAATTAGAATGTCGATTGCTGTTGAGTAGAAGGGCAGAAATATCGGCTTTGTGCCTTTGTGCCTACCGACAACACGCACACTAGTGTTGCAGTGAGGACCGTGCCCAGGACACCGCTGTACCAGGGACCGATCGAGCCACTAAATTAATCCATTGAGGTTCACAGCCTGGGTTTATATAAATCATATTCATAAGCCTGATGCAGGTCCTAGTCCGAAGAACCCGTGTACTCAGTGCTCAACGCTTAGGTTCGACTGTAGTAAGGTGCTTCTGAAAGGATAGGGAGTCAGTCTAGCTGGGGCAGAGCATCCTGAATTGGATATAACAGACCTTCCAGACTCACTTCTCATGCATTTCCTTTGATGAAAGACATATCCTATATCTGTAGACACAAAGCGGGGACTCCATAATGGCCTGTAATTGTACAATGAAAGCCAGAGACATCCAAAGGGCATTAGACTTGATTTCCGGGTTGCACCAAGATATTTCGCCCCACAGAGTCGAGGTGGCCGCCGCGCGTTCAGGCAGTTGAGTATGAACATAAGCTGGCTTTGGGGCGATGTCGCTAAGCCAATCAGTCTATGTGAGTTTTACATTAGGCTCTGTTCAATGGTATCCTGCTCTCCTTGCCTCAGGAAATTTTCTACCTTTCCCAGCTTGGCTGCTGGTATCTCATCATCTCCAAGTTTAAACAGTCCTTTTGCCGATATTGATTGAAAAACCTCGGAGCGTGTCAAAGTTTGTTTCGCCTTATCCTTTGATATATACGGTCCTCTGGAAGTACTTGTCCTGTATACACCAGTTCAAGATTGAAGATAGAAATATTATAAACAAAAAATGGAGAAGGGAATTGAATGCCAGAGGGTATGGCCAGGGAATTTCGTCTTAATCATTCATAGCACCGAGTGGAGCAGATGGATTGACATAAGAGATGGTTGATAAGGCGAGTACAACAACGGATGTTAGGCACATGCTTACATGCCAAATCAAGCTGCTGATCGTGATCGCCAAAGTGATCTTTAATGCAAAGATCCGCAAAAACTGCTAGGTGGCAATCTACACGATGCTCAACGACGGCCGTAGGGGCTAATCTGGGCTGCCGCCTAAGATCGACATATATAACTGCAGCTCTCCCAATATCCTAAGCTGCAGATCAGCTGCCTTGGATTCCAAGCACTTCCGGCAGACCTCAAGGTAATGACCATCTTCCTTAGTAATAGTTCTCAGTAGCGCAAGGAACAGGAAGAGCTGAAATCAGAGGTAAGCATGACACAAAGTCCGAATGGCACACTGTCCTGTTCCGAGGGTTTCCTTGATACGTTCAATCGCTATCTGTGTGTTGGTGTCCTTTGATAAGGTTTTCTTGTTTTCAATATACTTACTCTCTGCAATCGTTCTTTAAGCTAATGATTTCCGCATGGACTGCTTGATGCTCACTTGAAGTCAATTGCCGTGGCTTTTCTGAAAGTAGCACCAGGGGGTATAGCAAGTGAGTACACAACAACCGCTTTCCATAGAGATGTCTCAATGAACAACTGAACGCATCGACATCGTATCCGTGAAATGATACGAGCATTGACCCGAGGTACATCGATGATCGTTACATTGGATGAGCCAGAATTGCCGGATTTTCCGGCCTACTATTCGTAAAATACGGACGATTACAGCACTATTCTACCACAAAATTACGGTCTCCACAACAAAACACCACACGAGTCATGACCAAAATCTGGATATGCGAAGAACGCCCAATCTGCTTTTCCGGTCTTCCTCATGTCGCTTCAAAGAGAACCCCTACAACGGCGAACTGCAAGCTATAGTCCGAATCAACAATGGAACCTTTTATAGAAAATTCCCCTCGTCCATGGGGAAGAATGCCTCCCCGAACCCTTCTCTTTTCCCTAAATTGACCTTTTCTATACCTTCTTTCCCCTCTGAGCCTCAGCACTGGGCAGTTATCGGTCCCTCTAATGCAGGCAAATCAACCTTCTTCGAGGTTCTGCGGGGCCAACATTTATGCTTTCCACCCAATGCTCGCTCCTACCCATATATATCTTCGGCAGAGCTAGGATCGAAAGATCCTCGTCTCCAAAATATCAACCGCGCGATACAGTACGTAGGCTTCAACGGCGAAGGCGGCGGCGTTGGGCGGTTTGGGACACGAGGGGCGTACCTGAGCGCAAGATATGAGAGCAGGAGAGAAGACACGGACTTCTCTGTGATGGATTATCTAAGAGGGACCACGGAACTCAATCCGTCTGAAGGAGACTTGGGGACTGTAATGGACGAGAAAGGGCTTGATAAAGTCATTAAAGATCTAAGGCTAGAGGCTTTCGTAAACATGCCGATGGGAAATCTAAGCAATGGTCAGACTCGGCGGGCTAGAATAGCGAAAGCCATATTGCGTAGACCTGAGCTTCTTCTACTAGATGAGCCATTCAGTAAGCCATAAAGCTCTCCGCCTTCAAGCAATCTTAGCTGATGGGTGGTTATCTCAGTGGGCCTTGATCCGCCAACCCTGACTACACTCTCCCCACTTTTGCATAAATTTGCTAAAGCGCAATCGCCTCGCCTCGTATTGGCATTGAGACCACAAGACCCGCTGCCGGAGTGGATCACCCACTTGGTCTATCTCGGTCCTTATCTCAAGGTGGATTATCAAGGTGAGAAAAAGAACGTTCTAGAGCAGATCCATGCCTTCAGTCTAGAACAACCCACGGATCATGGGCACATCTCTTCACAATCACTGCAGAAAGGAGAGAAATCGTTGTCAAAAGAGACACCCGCTAGCGTCCAAAGTGAAATTTGCACTCCACCAACGTCGGAAGATAATGACAACGATCAGAACAATAAGGAACTACCAAAGGTTCAAGAATCCACTAAAGACCATCCAAAGAAGTCATTACACCCACACGTTCACAGTCGTGAAGGAATCCTGTTGCACGATGAAAAGCCTCCCAAGATCGGTGAGCCAGTAGTAGAAATGGAGAACGTCCTTATCAAATATGGAGACAAACAGGTACTGGGTGGATGGAAGCAGGACGTGAATGGTCATCTAAGAGAAGGATTGTGGTGGACAGTGAGAAGAGGTGAAAGATGGGGCATCTTTGGTCCTAACGGTCAGTGTCAATTTCCCTCCGTTCTCCTTCCACAGTGAATTTATATCTTACAGGTTCCGGAAAGACTACATTATTGGCCTTGATCTGCTCAGATCATCCGCAATCGTATTCCCTTCCAATCAGAATATTCGGCCGCGGCCGTCTACCACGACTAGGACAGCCTGGAATCTCTATCTTCGACATACAGGCTCGTATAGGCCAGTCTTCTCCGGAAATACATGCATTCTTCCCTCGGAACCTCACCATACGTCAGACTCTTCAAAACGCCTGGGCTGATACTTTCCTTGGCACGCCTCAACTGAGTGACAAGCGTTGTTTTCTCGTGGATCATTGCCTACGGTGGTTTGAATCTGAACTGAACCCTGGTTTTAAGTCTGATGGGCAAGACCAATCCCTGGAGTACGCAGTATTTCAATCAAAATCCACTCACTGGGCAGATACTCTCAGGTTTGGCGATGCGCCTTTCTCGTCTCAGCGAGTAGCACTTTTCCTTAGGGCCCTGGTAAAAAAGCCCGACTTAGTGGTCCTGGATGAGGCATTCAGCGGTATGGACGAATCTGTTCGCGATAAATGCATGCTTTTCCTGGCCTGGGGAGGAACTCGCCATTTCAGGGTTTCCAGGGCCAAAAAGACGGTCGTCATGACCGATCCTCGTGTCTGGGGGGATCTGAGAATGAACGGTTTGACAGAAGAGCAAGCACTGATCTGCGTTAGCCATGTCAAGGAAGAGGTTCCTGGGCTAGTGAGAGAGTGGATGTGCCTTCCTGAGGCTGTAGAAGGAAACCCTCCCCAGTTTGGACGATTTGCGGGACCTCTGGAGGGCTATGAAAGTGGATGGAACACGGTCTGGCAGACTTAGCCTATCATGAATCCATGGTCGTCATGTAACGATAAAGCAATCGTGTTTTTGCATTTCCGTGAATGCTCAACATAGACACCAGCCCTATCGAAATCAGCCCTACTCGTAGCTTTCTACAGTAAGCCTCGCTTAAATATCATACGTCGCTTGTATCGTCATATCTCAGCATAGTGACAGTTAACCGGGCATAAATGCTCCCCACGTTCAAAAGGGCTCTTTGGATTCTTAGCTCGTTCGCAATCATCCCCGGGGTCTGTCTATCAACAGAGTATGAAATGGCCATTTCCACCGCTGTCACCATGACTACCCGCATTCATCCCTAATGTCTTCTACTAACACCGTTGCCTCCGGGGGGCTTGCTCCGGATATGAGTGCGGAGCTCTCCGATCTACCTTCCTCCATCTCTTTCCTGGCGTCGATCTTCGGACAGGTCAAGGATTCCGCGTCGAATGCAACCTCGTTCCTCAACCCTTCCCCTAAAGATCTTCTGTTGGCTGTGCCTCGTATGATAGCTCGGGCGGGCTCCTTCGCCTTCGTCACCGTGCCGGAACGCATGGACAATCTCCTGGGCTTACGGAACAGTGGCAGCGTTATTGCAGAAGCTACGGGAGGAAGAATACAGAATACATCTCAAGCAGCACTTTCTGGGCTGGGTTCTGCGCGCGGCACCGCCGCTGCCACAGCAGCGGAAGCTACGGTCATGGAGGGGACATCAGGAGGGAATTTAAGCCATACGCTGAGCTTCCACCAGGTCAGGAATTTTGGAGGGGTTTTCACATACATGACAAGCAAATGGGCGCTTGCCTGTTTCACTCTGGTACTATATACACTTCCTACGTTTGCTAAATACAGTGAATATCGCTAATATCGCTTAGGCCATTGTCCTCAATCGAACCGAGATTTACGCCTCTTCGCGTCGTCATCTCAATCTGACCTTCACCCTACGTCTGGCTTTGCGGATAGTGCCCATTGTGATGTTCATATTCCATGCCAGGTCTCTCTTACAAGCTATGCGCTGCCAGTCTTCACCGAACTTCTCTTATCTCAAATATGGCAAGGTAGAAAAGCATGTGGGCCTCGACTTCGCGGAAGACGCTGGCTTACTTTACTATCTGAGTTCGATGCTGCTATTCTGGCAAAGTGATCAAGAGTCGTGCCTCGCAGTGAACATGATACAATCGAATCAAGAAGCCCCACAGCTAAGGGGATCTCTGTCATTGCTTTGGCCTCTTTTCCAATCACTATGCTTGAGTCAATTCATCGAGACAATATCCTGTGCAGTTCAGGGCCGCCCACTCATGACTGAAACTGGCATGTCCATTTTTGAACACTCTCTGGCATTTGCGGAGGCCGAGGCTATGATCAGCAATCAGTTAGGCCTTGCACCGTTTGGGCCGCCCAAGGCCACTACAGCTAAAAATGCTGCTGCCATCAATGGGATATCTGGGGCGACTGATTTCGTCACCAAAAGCGTCGTATTTGCAGGATTAAACACGCCACCAGAGGTGCTTCTCATGGGATTGATTTCTTGCTTGAACAACCTAAGCAGCCACGTCCTGGGAGTTCTGAACCTGCAGAATAAGTTTAGGCTTATCAACACCGGGATTTGGGGCTTATGTTTTATGAGCTCGTTCATATGGGGGTTCTTCACCCTCAAACCCGAAGCGACAGCAGATGCTGTAATTCTACGGTTTCCCACCGTGTGCATTGTTGGATTCATACCGCACCTCTTGATTCTTATCGGCATCTGCATGTGTGCTTGTATATATACCCTCGCTTTACTCCTGTCTATCCTTGCTCCTCCAATTGGTTCACCTCCTCCTCAATCGTGGTCGGAGAGGTTCAGGGCAGCCCAGGAGAACCTGCAAGCAAACGCACAGCTATCGAGCATCCGTCTCAATCTGGAAGAAGACTTCTATACGGCACTACTCAAAGTTGGCTTTACGGCGCTTACCGTTGCGAGTGAGGCAGTCTATCTCAACGAAGGACAACGAATCAGTGTTGGGAGGTGGACATGGCTAGAGGAAGAGAGGCTGAAAGAGGTCGAAGAATCAAAACAATCTTCACTTAAAATCCCTCAACATCTCCTCGATGATCCCTCAGGTATGGTTGCTAGCGGCGTGTCGTTGGCAGAGGACCGCGCTCCGCAACCAGGGAATGGATCAAGACCCTGGAAAAGTGGTTATGCTCGCGAAAGGACCACCAAGATTCTGAAGTCAGGACCGAGTAAAATTAATGCGCGAATAGGCGCAGATGGTGTTGGTGCTCTCCAAAGAAGTGGAAGATACTTTATGGTATGGGAGTTTTTCACTGGTATTTTCTGGCTCATGGTACGCTGGCTGGCCATGTGTGCGGCAAAGGCGCTAAGCAAGGCTGGAATCACTCGATTACCCCAATGGTTGAGGAAGCTGAGCCGCAACACTACGACGTTGGTACATCATAAGGAAGCGGAACAACCAAACCAAGAACAAAGCTCGCTTGAGTTCTGGCTCTTATCAGACGATGGCGTTCTTTCTTTGCCAGAAGATGACAACGTTGATGTAGAGGTGGAGACGAAACGGAGGTTCATGAACGCAGGCGATCGGTGGGGCGAAGAAGACGAGCAAAAACTTGATACTACTCTCTATGGCTGGTGGACGCTTGGCGGCTGGTGGGGTGAACGCGACGAAAGCGGTACCTACCAACCACCTTCTCATGACGATGATACCACAAGCGTTGTTTCTATGTCTACTAACCAAAGCGACGCCGACTGGGAAAGTGATAACGCCGAAGACGGCTCCACCACCCCTACGCAACGCCATCCCCACCCCTCCACCCGTGAATCCACGCCTATATTGGACTATGCCCTTGATCCTTCCCAGCTTGCCCGCCTCCTCGACCCGAAGGATCCCGAAGAGCGCCTGGAAGCCCGAATGCTCGCTCATCACCTCAATAGTGATCGCGTTGTCACAAGGTCCCAATACCGCCATGCGCAGGACTATGAGAAAGCTCATGTCCTTACCTCTACCCGCTACCGCCCCACTGGCTTGCCGAGCGGAAAACTCACGCCGCATGAAGAAACAGAAGTGTTAGAGCATCTTATTCTCATCCATCGCTCTGCAGCCGCCTCTAGCGATCCACAAGCTTCTTCCGCATGGCGAGATGGCGCGGAGGGCTTGGGAGCCGGAGGGCCGCAGTGCGTGGTCTGCCAAAGCTCCGCGCGGACGGTACTGGCCTGGCCGTGTCGATGTTTGAGTCTGTGCGAAGACTGTAGGATTAGCCTCGCGATGAACAATTTCGGAACTTGCGTTTGTTGCAGGCAGGATGTTGTAGGGTTTTCTAGGTTGTTTGTTCCTTGATTTGGCAGGAAGCGACTTGGGAAGGTTTGGTTATATGCATAGCGCTGGTCTGTGTTCGGGCTCTAACAGGTGGGTATTACAGAAAGGCGTAGGAATTCGTTGGCTGAGGTACTCTACCACAATGTCGACGGTGACGCTTGTACGACGGTATGCATAGAAATGTGGACATAGCTTTTCGATCCAAAATATTGGTATGCTAGGCTACTCCTTTGTCGGTTTGTCTTTTCGTAGACTACGGTTTGTAGAACGCAACTTCAAGCTCAATAGACGGCTAAAGAACGTATGCTGTTGAGAACCACTCACTGGTGGTAGGGCTAAAATATAAGGCGAGGAAAGGTATCAGTCGCGTTATACGGCTACCGTAGGCTATCATCGTCAGATCTCAGCGAACCCGAACCTCCTTTTTCTCAAGAACACCGATATTTTCACGTTTGCGCTTATCTCTGACTGACCCGAAGCTGGCTCAGTCACATTGAACTCGCCTTAACTCTCTAAACCTTTATATGCAATCAGAGCCCACTGATATTTCCCAAAACAAGCTCTCAACTGGACTCACCCAAGTCACCCATCAACCTAGCCATCATGGATTCGATCGTCCGCATGAACTTTCCTCACGCCATCTCGGGCCAGGAGAAGGCGGTAGAGGAACGTCATGCTCTGCCGAACCGGCAGATGCAGCGCCGCCGTTCGTTGCAAGCGATGACGAAACGTCCGAAAGATCAACGCGAGGGCTGAAATCGACCTCGCCACGTACACCCTCACCGGTAGACCGTATCATCGAGCATGAAAATGCCGTGAATTATTCGCCTAGGAGAAGAAATGATGGACCAGGATTCACTGTGGTGAAAGGAGGCAGAAAGCTGGGTAACGGCCAGGTGGCCCTCGGGGACTTTCCGAACGGTCTGCTACTCTATCTCTTGTTAACCAGAAATGGCAGCTAATTGAAGCAGAGGTCTTGACCCATATACTATCTCATCTGCCACCTCAGTCACTTTCAGATGTTTCATCAGTCTCACGTCGTTTCCACAACTTGGTGACTACGCCGCATGCCTGGAGAATAGCATTTTCTCGTTTCTTTCCAGGTCCTGATGCATTGACTGTACTGGATAGTGTTCCAGAAGTTTCGGATACTGGCTCAGATATACTACGATCAGAAAGACGACTGTTCACGCGTCTTACGGCGCTTGCATCCTGGCGTAGTGAATATATTCTCCGCACACGACTGCTTCGGTCTTTGGCACGTGGCAAGCCTGCAGAATTCGAAGGCCCTGGTAGCTCTGGGACGTCGCGATCTGGCTCAGGCCATAGCGGCAATGCACAAATGACCTATAATTCAAATATGCTTACCACAGTCAACCATTTGCACGCTACGTTTGGAACAGGCTTGAATAAAAGGCTTCCTCGCTTCATCCATGGAGCCGACGAGGTTGGCTCTGCCTGCTTGAGTGACCCCAAGGCTGGAAAGGTAGATCAATGGGGTTTTTCTGATCCGCAGGGTTTCTCGCAGTTTGCCGACCGATTTCCTGGAGACGCTCAGTACGGCCTCGGTACTGGAGATTTAATTGGTATACCTAACAGTATGGACGTCAGCCAGCCATATGGCATGGTTTATGCAGAAGGATCGCCCGGTGGGATGATATACTTCAGATCTACCGAAGAGAAGCGAGGCCGACTTTTAACTTGCACCTTTGACAGGTCGCTGCCAGAGCTTGGTATCCCAAACCTCGCAGGCCAAGAAACGATATGCTCCCTCTGGATCGCCAAATCGTCCAGTATTCCAGATATATCTGAAGGTTTAACTGGCATACTCTCCGGCTCTTCGAGCGGTGTCCTTACGTCGTATTCATTGGGAACTAACGGGCTAGCGGAAAGACGACTTGAGCGTGGCGAGATCACTGCTCGCTGGGTCTTGAGCCCAGGAGTGCCTATCATAGCCATCTGTGTTGATGAACAATTCAATGCTAAGCGTCAAGCGTCTAGAAAAGCTTGGGCAGTTGTTCTCAACGCTCTCGGAGAAGTCTATTATCTCACTGATGTATTATCTCGCCGTACTGAAGACCGTTCCCATCGAAAACGTCCCTCTGTGAATATTGCCGAGCAATCAGCTTGGGAGATGGGTCGTTCGATCTACTGGACGCTTGTGGAACCCACGCGGCGTACAGCTAGACCTGATCCATCTGACACTTCGGGAGTGGACGGCCGCTATTCTCCACGGTCGTCGTGGGTCGGTATGGTCCTTAACAAAGAGCAGCTTGTTGCCGAGACAAGAGCGATCGAAACTTTCATGGCAAAGAAGCCGAAGCATTTTCGCAAATTGTGTGAAGGATGGGACATGCGTAAGAGGCTAGAAGTTGACTTTGCTGCTGGGGATAAGCACGGAGCTGGTGAAAGCATAATGGTTATAAGCTGTGGTCTTGACGAAGGACAATCAGCTGGCATCAAGAGATTCACTCGCTGCAGAGTGGAAGTCTCTGGCAAGGGATCGATGGGTACCGACGATGCAACTGAGCCTGTTGGGAATGCTAAGGAGAGATCTCTTTTCGGCGATAATTTACCAGATGCTGTACCAATGGCTACTTGGTCCTTCAAGAACATTACGCCAACCAGACGCAGCTCTGCCGCTGATTCAGATCTCGCGCATGAGAAACCCCATCTCGAGGAATGGCGCACATCGATCTTGCTACTAGGGGGCTTCAAGTCTACTCAAATTACGACAACTGCTATTGACAATTCGAGCTATGCTGTCCCAGCCACCTCCGAAGATCCCCTCCTTTGTGCAATGGCCTCCTCCGTTGCCTCGTCTCCATTTTCGTCTCCTCTGGGCAAGGTTTCATCTCCAAGCTCGTCTTTCGACGTCCCAGGCCAGCGCGCCCGGTTTCTGGCCGCAGGGACAAAAACTGGGACCATCATTCTTTGGGACATCCGAGCTCCCACTTCCAGCAACAGTTCCTTAGACAGCATCATGAGACCAATCAGAATGATCTATACTGATTCGCCCCAAATCTCCTGCCTCGCACTCTCCGCCCTTTACCTTGTTCATGGCGGCAACGACGGCCTAGTCCAGGCTTGGGACCCGCTAGCCTCAACCACTGAACCCATCCGTACCCTGAACTCCCGCTTCTCCTCTCGCGCTCGCCGTCGCCTTGTCCAAGCGGAAGCCTCCCACCAAGGTGTTGGCATTAACCTCTTCGCCGCCGGCGCCATCTGTCTGGACCCTGACCCTACAGCTCTGCGCGGCATGGTGTCTCTGGGAACGCATTTACGCTATTGGAGCTACAGCTCCTCAGCAGAAGATCAGTATAAGAGTACCAAGCGCCGCTTACGTCGCTCTGAGCGCGGGAGTAATCAGGGTGGTGATAAGTTTAGTGGCAGCGGGAGAACGGCGCTGAAGGACTACATTGCCAACGAGAAGATAGAGCTTGAGCGAGAAAAGCAGAGTCGGACGAAGGAGGAAGAGCGGTTGGCTGGGCGCTTTGGTCTGGATTTGCTGGGGCCCGGTGCGAGCGAGGATGAAATCCTGGCCTACGCTACATTACTTAGCGAAGAAGCAGCAGCGAGCGACGAACAAAGGCGGAAGAGCGACAGCGTCAGTAGCGCCTTCAGCGACACGGACGGATCGTCAAGTGGAACCATCACCGAAGAAGCTCTGCCTGTAGAGCAGGAAATTGACGCAGATATTGCCGAAGCAATCCGTCTGAGCCTCTTACAAGAGAACGAGAACCTGCTTGCGTCAAGCTCTGGGCCCGCTAGCCTTCACTCTAGCAATGACTTCCCGATCAAGTATGCCAAAAGTCGCAGATCGCCGTCTCGATCGCCACCAAGAGCGAAGAGTATTGCTCCTATCCCTGAGGCAGACGATTTGAAGTTTGCTTTGCAGTTGAGTTTGACGGAGGAGAAGAGTGAGGCGGATGTTGCGGGAAGGGGGAAGGGGAGGTTTGATTGAGTGGATTTCGTGGAAGGCAAAGGGAAGAGCGGAGATGCGAGCGGTAAAGGAGATGGTAAAAGTGTTTTCTGCGTTTACTACTGGTTTAACAAGCACACATGAGTCATTCAGATCGCTTTCATGCAAGCTGTACTTCGATTTTTCTATTTCTTCCTCGAGAGTATAGTGCTTTTGTTCCCTTCGTCCCACCTCTATAGAGATCACTTAGTACATTGTGCTGATTAGAAATATTCCAAGTATACACAAAACGTTAGTTTATACTTTTCTACAACATTCCACCATCCCGTCAAATTTATAATGGTGCAACTCCCATCAACTCTCCCCTCCGGTCTCCTCTTTTATCTCATCCGAATTCCTGACAATCACACTGCCATCCTCCATCCCAAGATAGGCCGCCACTGGCTTCTGCCCCCCCGCCTTCAGCCCCATCCTCTCCGCCTTCAGACCATTCATCCCAACAAAGAGTCCCACACTCAACACCCCCTCCACCATCTTAATCTCTCTCGCTAGAGCCTCCACTTCCCACCTCCCCTTTGCCTTACCCCCGGTTTGCTTCGATTCCGAATCCGTGAGCTCGGACTTCAAGAGTAGGGTAGGGAATGGCGCATCGACGATGAAATTGTCTTGGTCTGTTTTGATAGGTCCGGCTTTCTGCAGCTGGCCGGTGCGGATTTGAGGGTTGGAGGAGCCGAGGGAGACAAGGGAGGCGAGGACGGAGCGTACAGCCAGGGGCTCCACTTCGATGGGGATGGTGGGCCAGTGGGTTAGAAGGCGCGGTTGGAGTTTGCGGTGGTCTTTGGGGTTAGTTGGGGGTGTTTTGTAGAGGGGAACGGGGAGGGAGGTACCAGCTACGCAGATGAACTTTCTTGCGTGCGTTGCTACGAGCTTTTCTTGATACAAGCACGCACCCCCGCCTTTTATGCAATTCAGCTCCTCGTCAATCTCGTCCGCGCCATCGAACGCAACATCGATAAACACATCCTTAGGCAGAGAATCGAATCTTATATCCTTCAGGCCCGCATTCGTGATTACCTGCCGCGACTGGTACCCTGTTGGCACATAGCTGATTTGCGATATTTCAGGGTTCTTCTTGGCTAGCTCTTGGATCTCTTCGACGACGTAGACGATTGTGCTGCCGGACCCAATACCGATGTAGGAGTAGGACGGGGAGAAATGGTCGGCGACGGCGCGGCGCGCGGCGTTGCGTTTGGCGTTTTCGATGTCGACCATTTTTGGGAAGGATGCAGGGATGGCTGAGGAGTGTTGGGTGAGAGCGAGGACTGATGTGTGGATTTGGGAGAGGCGCTTAGGAGCTCCAATGCATCTTTGGGGTATTAGCGGGCTTGTCGGAGTGAAGCACACTGTTGAGTACCTAAATAGTCCAGAGGTCGCGGTTAGGAGGTTGGACCTTAGCATGCAGAATGTTCTCGTAAGGTGAATGTGTTGTATTATGTGTTAGGCACCTGTGGTCTTCTTTCTCATCCCATTGTCAACACTCAAAGGCCGTCCATCGCCAGAGTGACGCAGTGGAGAGGAGGGGTGTGTTTATGGCGGGGTTACGATCAGCCTTGTAAGGCGACAGCTTTCAAAGTCAAGTCGATTTATGAAAAGTCCGGAGCTCTGTTAAACTTCCCTACCAAGAGTGCTATGGCTGCCCGAGCGATCACGCCTCCAATATTACAAGGTCCCACAGCCAAGGAGAAGAAATATGATAGGCAGCTCCGTCTCTGGGCGGCCAGCGGACAACAGGCGCTCGAGGAAGCGAGCGTGCTACTGTTGAATTCAGGTCCAGGCGTCGTAGGTGTCGAGGCCCTCAAAAATCTCATATTACCTGGCGTCGGTAACTTTACTATCGTTGACGAAGAGAAAGTGAGCGAAATTGATCTTGGCGTCAACTTCTTTCTCACAGATGAAAGCCTTGGGAAATCGAGAGCTGAGGAGTGCTCGAAATACCTCAATGAGCTGAATCCGGAGGTCAAGGGCCGTGCGGTCGAAAAGGTAACTGTCTGTGAGGTCCCCGTGAGGAAGAACTCGCTGATGCTACACAGTCTATAGAGGACTTCGTCAAGGATGTAGATAATTGGGCAGGGTATACCTTGATACTTCTCACGGGGCCGTTGAAGAATCATCGCGTTCTTGAAATGCTGTCATATTATGCAGAAGATTCAATACCACTATTCTACATCCATTCAGTCGGCTTCTATTCACAATTCTCCGTGCAACTACCTACGAAGTTCCCAATCGTTGATACCCATCCAGATCCCGTTTCCACACAAGATCTGCGTTTACTGAACCCTTGGCCAGAGCTACTTGAGTTTATGAAAACAAAAACGAAAAATCTCGAAACATTATCAGATCATGAGCATGGCCATATACCTTACCTTCTTCTACTTCTACACTTTCTAGAGGAATGGAAGGCTTCACATGACGGTAAGCCGCCTGGTAGTTACCAGGAGAAGAAGGCGTTCAAGGCCAAGTTGGAGGAAGGAGCGCGGAGGAACAATGCAGAAGGGGGAGAAGAGAATTTCGATGAGGCAGCAGCTGCAGTACTAAAGAGTCTGAACCCACCATCGATATCTAGTGGCGTTAGGGAAGTTTTAGAGTCGAAAGACGCCGAGGTAGTCAGCCAGGAAGTAAGTGATAGCTAAGGGAGTATAGTAATCAAGCTGATAGCTCGGTTCTAGTCGCCGAACTTCTGGTTAATCGCTCATGCTATCCACACGTTTCATTATTACCATGGAGTGCTTCCACTCCCTGGAGCATTGCCGGATATGAAAGCCCAATCCGCAGATTATATCAAGTTACAGAGCATTTATAGAGCGAAAGCCCGGAAAGATCTGGCCGAAATAACAGATACGGTTCGGACGGCCGAGCTACCTAGAGCCATGGAGGAGAAAGAGATTGAAGCATTTTGCAAAAATGCTGCATTCGTGAGACTGATTCATGGACGACCCATTCGACTTGCAGGCAAGGGATTGAAGAAGTCAAAGGACGAATACTTGACACAGTGGGATGACAGAGCGAAATACATGTGTCAAGAACTCCAAAATGAGGAGTCCCTCTTGCCCATTTACATTGCGTTTCTGGCATACGACTGGTCTACGGAGCAATTGGCCATCGCGGGGAAAACCCACTCACAAGTCAATCACCATTCTATGATGGTAGACTATTGTGACAAGCTTGTCAAGCAAATAACGAAAACGGCTCTGGTTGATCTTGATGAACAGACTACGCTAACAAAGCTGAATGATGCCGTTGCAGAGTTGGCGCGAGCAGGTGGTGCGGAACTCCACAACATTTCCGCGTTGACAGGTGGTATGGTGGCGCAAGAGGTTATCAAGGTCCTTACGAAGCAATACGTACCCGTTGACAACACGTGCGTGTTCGATGGCATTACCAGCAAGACGGCAGTCTTCAACTTGTGAGAATGTCAAGCAAATGCCACTGTCACTCAATAACCATCTCGAATGGTTTCAAACGGGAGAATGTTAACCTTGTTACCTTGTGAAGATGAAAATCCAGAGAGGAGAACATAACAAGCCATCACATCCAACACTACTCATATGGTGTCCTCACCCGACAGCAACATTGGGAATCTCGTCAGCACTACATCCGGGAAGGGCTTGACAGACTTAGGGTAAGCATTGCGTCTGGCGTTCGATCATGATTTGACCTCTACCAGAATCTAAGACGCATGAACGAAATGGATATAGATGACGATGGAGATAGGCACATTATCCGCGAAGTTAAATAGATTACTTGATGTTAATGGCGATTAGCAGGTTCTTATTCTGCATGTCAAGTCCCCTTATTCTGTTCGCTCGGCTCTACATCAGCCTGTCTAAATGCTTGCACACAAAAACATCTTCTTAGCAAAACGTGGTTCGGATCTCCCATCTTGGAAAACCTGTTGACATTCTCACATGGATATCCTTGAATATGTTGTATCTATCAAAAGCACGTTTCACTCGACCCTTCCTCCATCCACCGCGGAGGAAACAAAAAACCCTTCACAACTCCCAAAACGTCAAACGAGTCTCAGCATACGTATCACCGTCCCATTCATTCCCCCCACTTTCACACCCATCCCTCGTGCGAAACCGGTCCTGATCCAATCGGACCGATCCCTCAAGGCACGAGGTCATTGCACCTTTAACACACACACACATCACGTCTACATCTAACAACAACAACAACAACAACAACAACAACAACAACAACCAACTCTTCCCAGAAACCCAACCATCAACATCCCCTTCAAAACCAAACCTACAACCTCCCCAATATGTACCCCCTAACACGAAAATCCAACTCGCAAATCCCAATCCGGCCTAGCGCCCCCTCCGCTCCGCCCCGTTTCATCCTCCTCCATCCCCCTCCTCGATTCCACGTTTCGCATCACAACATCAAACATCGACCATCATAACATTCCACGCACGAAACCTTCCACTGCGCCACGTTTCCGTTTCAAGCGGCGTGATCGGGTAGTTTGTTATCGATATGTAGTGTGACGTCTATGTTTGCAGAATTTCACTCATTGACCACGAGTCTATTTATTTTAAAACATTTTAGTGAATTGTGAGAACTGTGGGAGTGTGGGGGCGTGTATATATAAAGAGGCAGGGTTCCATACATTTGATAGAGGTGGATTTTTTGTTTATGAGCATTCTGGCTGGTTCAGAAATACGTTTTTTTTTTGGCTTTGCGCGAGTTAAAATCATTCTTTCACAAAATTTGCTAAGATTTCCTGAACGGGGCCTTCTTGAGTTCCCTGCTGGCGCGGTCTTTGGTTTGCCATATCTCCGACCCGAAATATCTATCGATTGTAAATCCCGAGCCTAAATACTCTACCTACCTACGCACACACATACACACCAACACCATCACCATCACCATCAAACCCCCGACAAACACCCCACAGAGTCCCACCGCCGCCAAAATGCCCCACCCCGCCCGCCCCGCCAGGGCCTCCATCTCCTCCACAACCTCCACAACCTCCACCACCTCATCCTCTTCCACCTCTTTCACCGACAACTACGAGTCCTTCCCGCCCTTCTCGCGGCGAAAACTCCTCAGCGACCGCTACACGCGCCCGTGGCAGCTGGTGAGTTTGGTCACTAGTGCGGAAAGCCCGCTTTATTCGCGGAAGTGAATCTGTGGGTGAGGTGGGTGTTTGATTGCTTTTCCTGGATATGGGGGAGTTGGGGATCTGTTTTTGATGAGGGGAGGGGGATTGGGTAATTGAGGCTTTAATGGGTTGATGGGGGGAGGGTTGGGGGAGTTGGTTCGTCCGTGCAGCGTGTGAATGTTGAAGACCGGGGCGGATGGCGTTTTTTGAGGGCTTTTGGGGAGAACTTTCTTTAATGGTAGTGGGTCTGTTTGGATTGATCACAGTGTAATAGACGTATTACCTTCTGCTCAGCACTGTTTCTCCTTCCAATACCTTTTTCTTGTCCTTGCTTCACTCTCGCCACGTCCTTGTCAATAGCACAACGGTGGTGCAATCACTTGAATGATCTTCACGTATGTACAAACCACTTCTCTTCACTCGTCCCCCCTTCCCTTCGTAATCCTCTTCATCCGCTTAGCCTGCTCCGGCGTTTCCACTGGCGCACAATCCGTCCTCCTCAACCCCCTCAAGGTCTCTAGATCCGTAAAAGTAACCTTCGCAACACCTCTCACAACAGTAAAACATTCCAGAAACTCATCGAACGTCCCCTGATACTCTGGACTGTACCCCGGCGGCTTTATGGAAGTGGCCACGACCAACTCGATCAGATTTTAATAGCGCGAAAGTACTAGACAAAGAATCTGCAATTGCTCCAGCTGTGGTGGGTCATCGAGCAGCACGGGAAAGAGGATGCAGATGTGCATTCTTCTGATGAGGTCCGTAGGACGTGGTAGATGTCTGCCTGTTGACTTGGCTACAAAAAGAGGTAGAGGTGCAGGCTCTTGTATCCACACTGCAAAGGTGTGTACCTGGTAGAAGACTTCTAGAACCTCTGCATGCACTTGACGACTCACGGCAAAGACACGGACATCAATCGGGCCGCTTGGACGACTCACCTTGTCGATTCGGACGTCAATTGGGCCGTTTTAATTCGCTGGAGTTTTGCTTTATGGCCACTTGACGTCGAAGAGCGATGCCATAGATCTTGTTCCTTATTTCACTTGGGAGCCCTAAGAAATTGAACGGTTCCGCAGGGACAGTGTTCAAAGCATCACCGCAGGCTTTTCTTTGTACTGGTCTTGCCGGTAGCGATTCCAGCGTTGCTCGAGCAAGCGGCGCTTGTTCTCAATCATCAATTCTAATATAGTATTCGATATTACGTCATACCCTTCGTCTCCTGAACGCATTTCTGATGCCGAATCCCCATCGGAAGTGTGCACGGACGGGGAGAGGATGATTCGATTGTTGTAGGCTACCATTTCGGTGTTGTAGCGTTGTTCATCAACAGCTGCCTGAGCCTGGTAAGTGGCTCGAGAGGACAGGGGCATCGTCTTCCAAGCTCTGGAACATTCTCGGCGAGCATGTCGGGTTATATCGTCATACCAACCATTGGTGATATCTTCACATCAGGGAAAGTCCCTGGACCAGGTTCACACTAGAACAAACAATGGCAGAGGATCACAAGTATCTTCTGGGCTAACGCAGAAAAACAGATAAATAGTCCAAGGAAAAGTCATGCTTACTCCTGAATTCAGACTCGAAACAATAATACGCCCTCTTCGGAGAACGTGATCTATCCCAACTAGGATCATTGAACAGCCGCAGTCTGTCTTCTCACTCATCATGATATTTCGGATGGTTATCATTCACGATTCCACTACGCTCACTGGGGCCTTGATTGGTTTATTGTTCTTTCGCGTCAGGGATTGCGGCTTATAAAAAACCTTGAACGCAATGCAGATTCCAATCTTGTACATTGAGGTCAGACATTGTGAATTCGTCCGGCATTATGTTTATTGTCAAATGTAACGTCCAGGAAGATATATGTAGGAAGTACTCAACGAAAGAATACCAGACAATGGAAAGTTGAGAGATCAGCGGGATGCGAGGTGTGTACTCATCCCGGTAAATACATAGGATATTGGGAGTTTGAAGACAGTTAAGCTAAATCTATATATGAGCCAACGCAAGCAGTTGGGCCGTGTGCTTTGCGGCCTGCTGCTATTTACTGAACCAGACGCCAGTCTATTTGTAGACCACGCTAGCATGCGGTTAGCGTTCAATACTTTCCTTATGACTTGTAAAGGGTACCTACAGTGTGTATGTAGAGGATTTCAACCTCTCCTTTTTTATGTTTTCTGAACTTTCCCAGCACTTTAGTATACACACGTCACGTTGACAACGGTGACTGTCTTGCTATAGAAGTTCCTCCCGCGATTAGTCTTGCATACGAGATATCCTTCCAGAAACTACTATCTCCTTTTCCGGTTCGGTTAGAGCATACAAATTTGTGTGCCTCTCTTCAATGATGAAAGGAGATGTGGCTGTACTGCCACGTTGGTCTGATTCAAGATTTGTAGGAAAAGAGTACTTCAGAGGACATCCAATCCCAGCTTTTATGCCAGTCCATCATTTACTCAAACTCTACACCTCCATGCCCATAAGAGCGCAGTGTCCCTTAGAATGAGAGACAAACCTGTAGATCCCAGCGTATAGTAGTAACCATCAATGCCAGCTTTGCCAGAAAATCCGAACGCAGAGAGATTTCGAACCCATCTTCCTTTCTCGATACGCTCATGCAGCAGTACGTGCGTAAATAGATGCCAAACACGAGGACTAGAGAGTGTGGAAAGGGCGGTATGGTAAAGACTGGGTGCAAATGGTTTCCTGGTGGCGGTCTAAGATCTGAGCGTGCACAAACACCGATTTCATCTGATTCAGAGAGAATGTTCGAATTGAGAAAAAATGGTGAAAACACATTAGTCGGTTCACCACGGGCATTGAGATTCAAGCTTTTCTTGCAAATGATACAAGCATTGGCTCGGGATCCATTGCAAAGCTTGTGCGATAAGAAGAATTAGGCAAACGAACGTAATCATTTCCGAAATTTCCACTCAAATTGTCATGTAGTCTAATGATTGACCTAGCGTGTTTGGCAATCGGTTGTGGTCTACTGGCTCTCTGCACCCTCTGATGGTTGGGCTCATGCGATCAGCCATACATGGACTGCATTTGGAGACTGGTAAATTATATTAGGTAAGGAAAATCCGTTGATCTAGTGGGATAACAAGAACAAAGCAGACCGCAACTGTTGTACTTGACAGACCTGAGAGTGTTTGTGAACATCACAACTCAACCACCACGTAATGGGAGGAACCCACAAGCGAAAGCAAAGAAAAATTTGGCCGCCAGGGCTCTAGCAGCATGCTACGTATTACCACAATACATGCGTAGGCATCGCGTAGCAAACAGAGCAAATTACACAACGGATAAAACCAAAAGGAGATCAATGACAAACAAACAGATCTTGAATTAAGGATCCCTGGGGCGTTCGGCAGGAGGGAGAATAGTCCCATCACAAGCCAAGCATATTTTGACTGCATCCCAAGCCGTCGAAGCCACCCTACCACAAGGAACAGTCCTTGCTCCTGCCCCTCGACACGCCGGTCTTGCTCTCCTTTTGCCATCTTTCTCAATCCGGTACCCTCGCGCAGGCTTGTTTTTCTTAAGCCTATGCGTGACATATAATTTGGCCAACCTATCTTTCGAGTTTGCAACCAGTGGGTCCTCGAGCAGTTTATCAATACACTTGCGGCACTTCCAGCCGGCATTGATGTTCTGAAGGCAGGTGCAATTGTTCGCCTGAGGGGGGTTCCTACGCTTCTGGCGATTGGAACATGCTTTGCAAACATTTATCTGGACGGTGTTAAGATGGTTTTTAATGCGAACATCCCGTGCCGCTTTCTGATTGTTGAGGCATTGCTCACAAACATTATGCGTGTTCGGTGCATGATGGTCATGGGACCGAGTGAAATTGCAGGGACGAATGGTGAAGCCACTGTTAGGACCGTTTGGGCAAGGGATTAGGGCAACTCCAGAATCGTTTGCTGGATTATTGAGATTCTCTTCGCAATGTTGGCCTAGAGTGTTTATCTGGGGATTGACTGCTGCCAGAACGGATGGAGGTGTAGAAGACATGTTCAAAAATGGTTATAATGAGATTGAATGAGAGAAAAAGGTACTTTTATATGGAAGGAAGAGCGTAAAGTCGGCAGTGCGCTGTAAAAATAATATGATGGTCCATTGCCACTTTGCGACATTGGGGGTCATCTCCACAAACCATACAACGTTCAGTAGGTCCAAAGGTAGAATCGTGAGTTTGATAACAAAGAAATCAAAGAAATCCGTCTGTTTAGCGAGTAATCGCGAACCATATCTTTCTTCTATCATTCGCCGCAAGCTCGACAGACAAAGGCTGGAAATGCAGGAACACGGTTCTATTGTTGGAATTACCTAGTTCGAGAGCGACTTCTAAGAGATGAGATAACTTTAAGGTAGATAGAAGGTACTCTTTCTTCGTCCCATATATCAGTCTCTCGCGTAGCCGCCAAGCAAGAAATGGACAAAGCTCTCTTTGTTTAGCGACCATCTAGCTGAACAACGATTAGGAAAAGAGGCGCATGTAATTTCGTCCAATAATACTGTGGACCGGGCTCATATGGCGTATGATACTAGTATGAGAATTAGTAGTAAGAGCTACTATTCTGTTGGAACCGTTGTGGCTCCCGGGGATGGTCCATGAGGCGTCCTCCGTCACGGCCTTGGCTGGGGTGAGCGAAACCTCCGGAGCGAGAAGCTATTTGGAGGTCAGCGAAGTGCTAGAGGATGATTCGAACATGACATAGTCCTCGTTACCTTGCTGTCTGCCAACTTTCAGGCCTGCACTCATACCATATCCACTGACACTGGACCTATTCACGCTGTTGCCGGTCACATTTACAAATGGCTGCCGGTGAGATGGCGTTTGCATCTGCGAGCTACCCATAGGCCCAGTGGCACTTCGGTGGCTGTCCACACCAAGACGGCTTGCAGAGTTTGACATTGGTCCAAGCCGGGCACGGTGTTGCGTCGGAGGCGGAGGCATAATATTAACTAGGAGTTTATTAGGTACATAAGTGTTTCGATTCATACAGGACTTACCGTCACCAGCTGAATGGCTTCCATAACCAACTGGATGACCGAAAGGAGGCGGCATTCTACCCCTACTGTCTCGACTTCCATTGCTACCGCTCCTTTGATGAGTGTGTAGCTGTTCGACTCCATTGTGATCAACCGGAAAATGAGGGGCGACGCGTTGCCCTTGAGGTCTGGGTATGGATTGATAAGGCTCGATGGGCGCTAAAGGGTCATGGTTGTGTCGACGTGCGACCGAGCCAAGGACCTGATCTACAGAATCGTAAGCTGCAGACTGTGTTTGCGCCGTCATCTCTTTTCGCTTGAGACGATCATAGAGCTCCTGAGTTTGCTGATGCTTGCGGTTCTTCTCACGGAAGGCTGCCACAAGGTTCGAATTCTCTGCCTTCAGCTTGTCCTGATCCATTTGCATCACTAAATACACGTTTAGAAGGATCTATCGACCAGAATGCACACAGACTTACTGGAAAGCTTTTGATTGAGGACTTCAAGTTCCGAATTTGCATCGTTGATGATCTTATCCATCTGAACGTTCAGGTTCGCATACTTGTCAGTCAATGTTTTGGCTAGATACTCCTGGTAGACACTATGAGCGGTCAGCCAAAGACTCGAATGTAGGCAGCAATTAGCTTACATTTCTTGCGTAGACTGGTAGCTCCAAAAGGCTAGTGCTCGACCAGCACACTCCATGATTGTACTTGGGCTAAGTCCACTGAGAACGCTTGTCTTGTAATCCTCCGTCGGGTTGAGCTGCGTGGACACAACATCGTCTGGATTCGGCAGTGCTGTGTGGCAGGCTGGACAGAGACGATGGACGCCTGCTGGTGCACTCAAGCCTAATGAATCGCAGCACGCGGTGCAAAAGATATGACTATTAGGTATTGTCAGTGTTTTCCTTGAGTGTTTAGGGATCAAGGTACACACCTGCACGTCGTTACAACAGCCCTCTCCATGAGCTGCATCCGGCATTTGAGCGAATTGCAGCGTAGCGTAAAATCCATCGTTGGGCTGCTTGTAGAAGGGAAAAATATCTGTCTCGAAGTGGATACACTGTGCCTTCAAAGGTCTAGGGCGACTGTACTCACCTGGGATGGTCGAGTTTAGATAGCACGTTTATTGGACGCGTGCTTGACAGGTCAAGAAATACACTCGTTTGCCTCAAGAAACCGTAAAGGTGAAATTACACTGGATTTCAAGAAGTATAGATAGATTTAGCGGCTACAAGATTTCGACAATGAAGGTAGTACGAAAAGCATCGGCGCAACCGCCCATAGTTTTGACAAGGAGATTGGAGGGACCTAAAGCACTTATGCTCGAAAAATTCTAACCACATAATATCTACAATATACTCACCTCGGTATTTCATAGATCATAATCATGATCTGGAGTACTTATCTTCAAAGCACATGCGAAATTCTTTGGATTGAGAGAGAGATTGGGTACTTGGCCAAGTGACTATCTTCAACATACGACTGTCTGCAATTAGGTTCAACTAAAGAAGAACGCATTGCCCTCTGTGTCCTGCCTCTTCCCCTTCGAATAATCCTTTCCCGGGTCGAACTCCTCCCAAACACTGGCCGGGAATATATGCTTGTTTCGCTCATACCATCTTCTATCTACCACTTTGGTGAAATTCGGGTCGTCGTTGTAACCCTCAAGACGAGAGTCGGCTGATGCCACAATGCCGTTGTTAAGAGCTTGTTTCGAAGGTAGGGTGAGGTGACTTGGCTCAGGCGACGGTGAACGGGAGCTCAATGGAGAATCTGATGGAGGAAGGACAGTAGACGAATAGGAAAATAAAGGGGTGCTGTTGGGGCCAATGATTTTGTTGACGATGAAGTAATACAGTTCGTAGTGCTGCAGACGAGCCATTAATCAATCTTCCCGACGCGTTCCAGTGTTAATACTTACGTGCGGTATTATGACCTCGCCTCTCACCAGCATAAGATCGTCGACGCCCACTCTCGCCCATTCGCGCCGACTGTTGGCTTTCTCCCCACCGCCAACACCAAGTTCTGCGCCGACTTTTCGGCTGCGATCCAGTAATACCCAGATGTAGTCACCCTTTTTTACTTTGCAAGCTCCGCCGGGTATGTTGGTTCCGTCGTAAAAGACAAAGGGAATGACGATCTCTGTTGCTTTTACGGTTTCTTGCATTTGCAGAAATTCCTTCCGTAGCTGTTCACGTGTTTGGGCTTCGCGAAGGAGAGCAGATTTGGTCATTGCCTTGGGGGCGACACTGACATTGGAATTGGCACCGAGACGCTTCCTCTCGATGGCATCGTCGATGCGTAATGGTGCTGGTGACGCTATACGTGATGGTTGCCCGTCTGGTGTATCCGACGTCGGGCTTTCAGCCGCGGAGGCCATCGTAGAGTGTGCATTCCCACTATCTTCCTCGTCTACGCCGAATGACAACTTCCCTTTCGCTACCGGCTTTCGTTTTTTCTTCGGTGGCTGGCCGGGCGTCGAAACACTGTGCTTTGACCATTAGCTCGTTGCATGCGCAAATGTAGTTGTGCCTTGCAGACAACTTACCCGTCACTTGGAGTGCCACCACAAGAGGTTGAGCCGGGCGTAAATCGACCAAAATTCCCGGCCTCGCGTTCCTTCTGCTCGAGCGCCTCAGCGCGACGTTTGCGGAAATCGGAAAGGTGAACCAGGCCGACGGTTTGGGATTTTAGAAGGTCTTCGGCAGTTGAGGCGGAGGTAAATCGGGAATTGTTAACCGACGGATTAGGAGTTGAGACCCGTGAGGGAGGATTGGTAGAAGGATTCGACGAAACCATTGGGAGAGGAGCCAACATCTGGGATTGGGAAGTTAATCGTTCGAAACGACCGAAGCTTTAGGTACGGTTGGATATATCCACTTAAAACCCGAGCGACCCTAGCGGCATAATTGTGAGCTAAGGTACCTTACCTTACATTCCGGTCAATCAAATTTTTTAAGAGGAAAAATTATTTCTCATCTATTCTAGGTTTTCTAATCTAAGTCTACGGACAAATCTAAAGGGAGCAAGCGCATTCAAGACCACATTCACTCCACCTCTCAGTCTACTTGATGATAACTTGGTTTCTTCCCTCATTCCCCCCTAATACCATATTTGAAGTATGGGAAACCATCCAACGTCTTCAAAAGTTCTGCCCAACCATCATCCACCGTTCCCGGCTTACCTTTAACCCTCCCTTCTGCCCCCGCCTCTTTCATCGCCTCCACCACCTCGTCATCCCTCTGCGCCCCCGTAAGCCCCGCCAGCACTTCTTTTTCTTTGCCCCTATATTCCTTTAGTAGCTCAGAGTGAGGACACCAGACGACGCGCATTCCGGCTCTACGTCCTGCCTCTACTCCTGGCACGGAGTCCTCGAATACTAGACACTCCTCTGGCGTGATTTCCTTCTCCTGGCCCTTTGCGCGAATGCCTGCGTTAATTGTCTCCAGCGCTAATAAGTAGATGTCTGGTGCAGGCTTTCCTTTTCCGGGGGGGATCCGCGGGTCATCGCCAAGGACACGGCGAGATAGGGGGAAGAAGGAAAAGATGGATGGGAGATGGGAGCTCTTCAATTTGAAATTGGCGGCATGCGAGGAGGTAGCGAGCGCAAGGTGGACGCCTCGATCGGTGAGAGTCGAGAGGAGTGTGGGGACGCCAGGAAGGGGCTGTGCGGAGGGAAAATGCATGCGCTGAAGTGCAGATTGCTTGACGGTAAATTCCGAACGTGTTATGGGAAGCTGAGCCCAGGCATGGAATATTTCGCCGGCCTGGATCAGAGATTAGCATTTGGGGTTGTTAAGGGGCAGGCACAAGCCAGAGAGATGTAAAACGCACTTCTGGACCAGGACGACCTTGGAGTAGGGCTTTGACTTTCCATGGGAGCGATGGCTTGCCATGCTCGTGAAGTATTACATTATTGCATTTCGTATAAATATCTTCGGAGTCGATGAGGAGACCATCCATGTCGAAAAGGCAGGCGCGCACATTCGGGAAGCTGCAAAATAAGGGTAAGCTTGGGTCTTGTTCAGAAGCATTGCTACTGGGGGGATAGCATGATGCGCACAACCATAACAGTCGTACTCTTTCTTTGGTTTCGACATGGTCGTTTAATTGCAGGGTTGTCTTGGTGATTGAAGCAGAACGCGTTCTTTGAAGGCTCAGGAATGTTGGAGAGTTCAAGGAGAGTTCATGTTGAAAAACATTGAAACTCGGACGACGCAGCCCCGAGAGAAAAAACAGTGGTGAATCATATTGCAAATATAGGTAGCTGCGGGCACCAAGGGAAGAGACTTGTAAAAACATTTTCGGTGTTGATGCGCTCTCGCGCTTCATTAGGCGGCTATCGCGTGTTCACATGCCAATCTTCAACTACATACAATCTCCCAACAAGGGTTTTTCAATATTTAGTACACGCACATCAAACAATCCACCTGCACAGCCTCCCCTGTCAGACCCCAGATAGGTCAAAGCGAACTCATGCCGGCGCAAGACTTGCTCCATGAGCCACTCAAGACCAAGAACCCAGAGGACAGCTCCAAGCCACCGGATGCACCACGCTTTGAACCGGCAGAAGAAGCAGTGAGCTTAACTCTCAAAGCCGCGCACCGTGCCGGAATGCATCCCTGACAGGTGAGATAGGCATTACTGAGCGAATCAAATGCGCAAAAGGCAGAGGCCAATAAGTTCTTCGGGTCGTCGCAGTATTCGGAAGCAATCGGCGAGTACGATAAGGCCCTTGCGTCATGCCCGAATTATCTCGAGTACGAGGTTGCAGTGCTGAAGAGTAACATTGCGGCATGCCATTTGAAACTGGAAGACTGGAAATTGGCAGTTGAGACAGCCACAGCAGCTTTAGACGCGTTAGATAGGCTTTTCCCCAGGAAGGCCGAGAAGGAGGATAGGGGCGAAGATAACGGAGGTGTTGATGAAATCGAAGGTGACGACGAGGCTACGGAGCAGGAGCTAGCTCGCCTCCAAAACAGCGATCAAAGGAGAGATGACATTCAGCGAATACGGGCTAAGGCGCTGATGCGGCGGGCAAAAGCGCGGACTGAAGAAGGAGGGTGGGGAAATCTCCAAGGGGCTGAAGAAGGTACTGCCATAATTCCGCACAATGGAGACTCATGCTGACTAAAGCATGATAGACTACAAAGCGCTCTCTCAAATGCCCAACCTTCCCATTCCAGATAAGAAAATCGTACAGAAAGCATTAGCCACTCTACCACCGCGTATCAACGAAGCCAAAGAAAAAGAAATGGGTGAAATGATGGGCAAACTCAAAGAGCTTGGCAACGGGATACTCAAGCCTTTTGGGCTGTCGACCGACATGTTCAATATGGTCAAGGATGAGAAATCAGGAGGGTATAGTATGAACTTCAGTCAAGGAAAATAGATACATCTAGACAGTTTGGTATGTAGAGTAAATATTAGAGCATCTACCCGTGCAGGTGTTCTGCTCGCTTGTGTGAATTCCCTCGCCCGAAGGTCCTTTCTTGAATCGTGTGGATTTCTTTCTCAGCCTCGTCTTATGAGAGGTGAGAAGAGCGAACGGACCTAGGATAACACACGTGAGTTCCCTCACTTGACAACGATCTCTAGAGATACTCCAGCCTGCCATCGTGCCCAAACACATACCCTATACTCCCCTACCAAGTCCCCTACATCTGCCGAGCCATTGCCTTGTGTGTTCTGCACCACTATCTCAGGCCCACGCCAAGCCGTAGATGACTGAGCCCTTGACTCTCACATTTTTTTGCTTCCGCTAGCCGTAGCCCACGTAGGCAAGGTTCAGTCTTGGTGTGTTTGGAAGCTTGTTGGCTCATCGTAATTGAAGTGTGGGCGTAGGACAGTACGCAGACGCATGGAGGAACTGTGTCATTGTTGGCTGAACAATGCCGTTGTGGTGAAATCTGAACACAAAAATATGACATGAGGGATACGTACCGCTCAGAGTGGGCTGAGTGCGAGGGCAGACAATGAGATTTGAAGTGTTCGAGTGCAGCAAGTGAGGTATGGATGCTTCAATTGCCCTTCATCTGGCATTTGAAGCCCTTACTACAAGCTCTCGTTTGGAAAAGCTCATTTCACACTTCACATTCAATATCACATTCACGTGAAGCATACCATCATAGGAAAGAAAGCCATTGTACAAGCGCCATCTAGCCTACAGGGTATCTCCGCTCATAAAGCACAAAGCCACCATGAAAAGCTCGCTCGCTCGCAGGAAGTAAAGTAAGCCCGAACTCTAGAATGTAAGAAAACAGCTCGTCAAGCAGCAAGCCATCAGGTACCTCATCTATCATTCATTCCTCAACAACAAGTTCTCCTTCCATTCTTTCCCATCATGTCTTGCAATCTATGCGAGAAGCAAGGTCGGCCCATCTAGACCAGGTGCTTTGGCGGATCTAGTAGATGTCTCTAGAAAAGAATGTAGTATAGCTCCTGAAGCTCTGTAAAGGTGGTGCAAAGAAGAAGGAAAGAAGCGTCTAGAGTGAATGAGCTCCGTGAAGCCGGGTGTTTTCGGGGGGTAGCGAATATGTCGTGGATGTGATGTACTAATGGGAATGAACACTGCTAGCAGGCGGGCTGACGAGTAAGCGCTGTGTGTTGTAGCAAGGACCAAACACCAAATCACCGAAAAGGTAGATGCGCGACCGTGCACAAGAATGGTGTTGTCTCAGAAAACGCCTCAACGACGTTGAGTCTGGCCACCTGCACCTCTAGGCTGAGTATCGGATCCATACTCGTTGAGATAGTAATGCTCATTGTCTTCCTCATTGCCGGATGTGAGGTCAGCGGTAGTTCCGAAGTCATCAAAATCTTTCAGCATCGCTTGGGATTGTGGAATTAACTGCGAAGGCGGCTGTGTTGGTAAGTACGCGTTTCCGTGATAAGTGCCCGGGGCTTGGCGGTTATTCTGATAGAAAGCCTGTTGGCGCAAGTTGGGGTGTTGGTTCGGCTGTCTCTGGCCGTATTGGGGATCAATACGACTAGATTTGCCATACTGAGGATTAGGCGTGCCATATTGAGGGTCAGATATGCCATACTGAGGCACGCCAGCCTCAGAGTGAGGGGAGATTCCCTGACCTTCAAGAGTGGTATCCACCATCTCATTACGATGGTTCATTTGGTACTTGGACCGACTGGCTCTCTTAGGTTTCTTTGACGGAACGCGGCTAGACCCATAGCTTGGGTCTTGCAATTCTTCCGATTCGGTCTGGCGAGGGCGTTTTGTCGAATTGCCACGGGCTGTGGCAGGTTGGTAGTAAACTGTTTCTTCGGGAACTGCTTCTTCGTCGTCATCAAAGTCGCAGTCTGCTTCCACGTTATCGTGTTCGGTTCCGAGACCGTCGTCCTCATACTCCTCTTCTTGAACAAGCTTAATATTCCGCCTACCTTTCCCCTGGCCCTTTTCCCCAAGAGCAGATCGACCTTTCTGTATTGCCACTTTCTTCCCGTGGTTTACTTTTCGATTATTCTTTATCCGCTATAAAGGACATTAGCTGTCGAACTTGGATGATCCAGCTCGTGTGGTTTCTAAGTGACTCACAGTGATCGCATTCAAGGGATCGTCGACAAGCTGATCGACGTAGGGAGGCGCCATAATGTGTTTACACATTGTCTTTTGTGTCTAAACAAAACATTGATTAGCCGTAGTAAAGGAGAATTGAAAAGTAGACCCACCCTAAGCCCCTCCGCGAGAGCCTCGATACGCTTTTGGAACGATTCATATTTGTGGACACACTTCGCACCGGCGACCAATGGGCCGCCACGGGTGGGGTCATATGCACGCATAACAACTTCCTAGAATTCTTGATCAGTAATTCGTAACAGTGATCCAGAAATCAACACGCACTACCAGTGCCCAGCAGGCTTGCTCAACTTTGTTCCCATCTACCCTCATCTTGTTCCAGGTGGCGACCATGCCAGCATTGTCCTCGGCGCGATCCATGTCCATCATAGCAGTCTTGAGCATCATGACGTAGTAAAGCTTGTGTTCATCTGTATGTGGTACTGTGCTATCATTGAGTGCTAAAGTATTAACCCCTTTATCTTGATGTGCTTCACGTGCTGATGAATATATAAGGCCGCCATGCCTACGCTCTGGTGATTCTTGCTTCATCATCGCGAGGCTTTGGTATGTGTGTGACAGCGATGGTTGATGGTCGGTTGCGAGCTGTTGCGAATGCAGTTGGCCACGATGGTGGTGATTCTGATATGGTTCAAGAATTGATTCATTCACGTTTCCTTGAATTTGTTGGCCCAAGTATGGCATCTGACTCAACACATTTTGCATATCCAACACCGATGGATCCGGGTACTGAGGATGTTCCATGTGTGGACCGTGTACTGGTTGTTGATCTTGGCGGTAAAGTGTGTTGTTATTGTTGATGTTTGAACCATTGTGGCTCCGGAATTCATGGGTTAGTTCTTGTCCCACATGTTGACCCGTGGCAGGCGTTTGGGACTCGAATACCATCGGAGTAGTTTCCCGCAGCCGTGACATGGGCCGAGGATTGTGCACAACGTAGCTCGCGTTTCGGTGGTGACGCGTTCGGGATGAGTTCAGTAACGAGCCATTGATGAACTGCGCCCTATCTGACTCGCTCAGGCGTAGAAGTGGACTGTTAAAATGAATACGATTTAGCATTCCAGTTCCCTGTTCGCTTTGAACCCGCTTAAGTGCCAGAGATCCCTCGTCGAAAGTGAAATCCGGCTGCATAGGAGTTTCTGGGTTGCTTCGAGTATCAGTGCCGTCATAGCCATCAATGTCGAAAATGTCTGCATGCTTCGGAGATTGTGGTGGCGGCTTCGCACCGTCGAGTTTGGGAGTGGTCTGCGATGGTGCAGCTTCGGTTTTCTTGTCTTTTGAAACGCTAGACATTCCAGACTGCTCTTGTTTCTTTGATGCAGTCATATCGAGAGAGCTGTAGTGCTCGTCAATGGCAGACTGTAGCGCGGAACTATCAAAGACTTCTGCACTTGGCTTGAAGTCCGGCATGCCTTCAAGGGACCCTTTCAAGTCGTCACGGCTAAAGTAACCGAGGAGCTCAGGTATCGTTTCTAAGTCTGTATCATTCCAGAAATCTTCTGGAGATTCGTCTGAAGGTTGACGACTCATTGGCGGCATTGATGAACTCAGAACGGTTTGAGTAGATCGTACCTACGATGCTACACCGGATTAGTTGCTCGATGATGACAATTACCTTGTGGCAAGGGCCGTTGGGAGAGGGTAGCACGGGATAAAAGACTGGAAACAAAGGGTCATACCTGGCCTTCCCTAGTTCTGATCACCTAAGGCTTATGTTCGATTTGCGTCGCTGGCGGGATGGAAAGGTTTCTTACCGATAGACAACGAGGCAGATGTCTTGAAATATCCTTTGCGGGTGTGATGCCGTAATCTAGGGTAGAAGGTACGAGATGACTGGAAGAACTGCTGCACTAGGCAGCTAGAAAACAAGCTGTTCGATCTATGGTGATGGATCAAAAGATAGTTGACGTGTATGATTCTCGAAGCTTGGCGAGATCTGGAATTGAATTAACTATATCTTAGATGGTGCTTGTAGGTAGAGCATGGGGAGCAGATGATGTGTAGGATGTAAAGTAGTTCAACTAAATATCGTCAGCTTTATGTGCGGGAATTTTCGGCCCTAAGGCTATTGTAGACTCCGCCCAGTGTTGACGACAATAGAACTATGCTGAATAGAATTCAACTCCAATGGTCAGATGGTGTTATACCACAAGCTATTGTGAGTCTCAGAGGCTCATAGAACTCTACAGCTTGGGTCTGAGGACCTAGCTGCTCGTCACTGCGACAGAAGCCCTAGGTTAGAGGCAATAGGGAAAGTGACGTGTTGTGGAGAAATCTGTACGTGTAACGTGCAATACTCACAAGATGATCTTAGATGGCCGAAAATGGTGGTCTTCTGTCCTCTGATATCGGTGCGCTCTGAGTCAGTCAATACACTCCCTGCAGTACACCCTGCACATCCCGTGCTGAGCAATAGCAAGACTCGACGAAGGGGTATATGGAAGACAAAGGGCAACAAGCTGTCTCCTACAGTTGTACGATGCAATTGGGCGTACTCGAGGGCCGAACTTCGAACCCAAAGAAATAGGGGTTGCTGGCCATAGCCACGCCGCTATCATTCTCGATAGAAGCAGTGCCATTGCTTCCAACTCAATCCCGCTGGTTGTATGATATGCTCGGAGACGTCATGAGACTTACTAGCTATTTCGCTGACATCGATTCTCTGATCACCGTCCTCAGCTCTCACAATGCAAATACCTCATCAAGTGTTATTCAATGGGAGGGGAAGCCACCGCCAGTCAGCTTCGTACCCTAGAATGAATACGTATAGTGATGGGGAATAATGATAATAAAAAGCAAAAAAAGCAGCCAAAGCAGGTTTGCAAGAGCGTGGAAGATGGATGCAGAAAAGGGAGATGAAGGGGGGATGAAGTAGGGAAGGGTGACGTGCAGATAAGAAAACAGGCAGGTCTATTCATTCAATTTTTACAGTCACTACGAATGCAAAATGCAGCAGTAGTGAATAATCTCGGGATGGGCTCAACAATCTTGCCCTGCGTTGTGAATAGCGTCAAGCGATTCCCATTGAGAAACTCATTCATAGCTTAGTATTGACAGACGCAGGCTCAACGAAACTTTGACACCATCCATCGATGAAGCCGTCCTTGATTCTTGGTATCTCTTCTCGGATGAAGATATGGATAAATCACGAAGATGGGAGATTCAAAAACAGGTCTTTTCAGCAAAGGGGCGGGAAGGAGAAAAATTCAATACCAGAAGGCATAAGGACACAACGTCAGCTTCAAATGGAGATAAAGATGAGCACTGCAAAGTCTGAGAGATCCGCAGCAATTCCGGAGATATAGAATCGAGAAGGTCGCAAGCTGTTTCAAAGTGGTACGACCTGTGGAAATTTAGAAGCCTCAAAGAAGGCCGGAGCTCAGCCAGACAAATATAGAAAGATGCTTATTTGCTCAATTCGCAACAGGAAGCTTCAGTAGGTCTTTTATCCTGTTCAAATATCCAGGAAAGATGTCTTAATGCTCCATGCGTGAGGGAAAGCATTAGGATTTCTGTTCGTGTTCAATGTCAGTATGTACGGGGCTGCATTTGAGACTCTGCAATCGATCTCCAGTAATCTAAGGTTCTTGGCTACATACTTCTCGTCTCCGAGTATTCAGTTGCAGAGATTGATGTCCAGACTCCATTTGATGGTGCTGTGATTGAGGGGAACTGCAACTTGTAGGTTAGCATTCTCTAAGGAAGGAACCACCAGCGTACCTTGCACGAACCCAAGCAACCTCTAGCTAGCTTGGAGCGACTAAGCAATATATTCAGCAGCAGCGTGGATTGGGCAACTGCTTGCAAGCCGTCCGGCACCAGACTGACTGCCTCTGATATTGAAACCGTGGCGGAAGGACGAAAAGAACGATTCACGTCTAAAGGAACAGACCTGGAAAGTACACCGCGTTCAGAGGCGTGATGATATAGCTCGCTTAAGCGACCTAGAACTTAGGGCTTGCTCTCCGAGGCGCACGTCTCGCTAGGTTGACGCATCAGGACGCATCGAAACCGCAGCTAGCCAGTTTGCTAGCTGGGCTGCACACCTGCGGACGTTCGACATTGGCACGCTCCTCGTACACGAGATGCTCGCTGCCTGCATGGTCTATGATTGACAAGGCGAATAGAATGTCGAATAGAAGCGGGTTTTAGCTCGAAAATCTCGCAAGACTGCCGGGGTTCGAAGGGCTAGCTCTAGAGAACACACGACGCAGGTCAAGCGGCGCGGCTGATCTACAGAGCATAGAGAGACTTCATGATCGTGTTTCGCAGGAGTCAAGACGTGTAGTAGGTTCATGAGCGGTTGGGGGGAGGTCGAGAAGCGGTCGACATTTTCCCAATTAGGGCTTATTAACTGACATTCTTCTCGACTTAGTACAAAATTTCACGACAACGTCCTACAGAACCAAATACACGAACACATCTAGAAGTCAAGGCTGAAGGCGAGTTTGAACATTATGGACTACCTCACTCGTGCGCAACAGCTTTGCAATCATCGCTGATGAGAGCTCCTCCACCTAATACAGACAGCGCCTATAACCTGCTCGCTCCTTGCCAACATGAACGATCGACTACCGAGATGGCGAGGTATTGACTAAGAATTCAAGACACTCAAGCTTCGACATTTCACTCAGCTGTAGCAACACTCGCTTGGACCTTTTATCTACTGTATACACAATACTCGGGGATTGGGTGGATTGGCCTAGCTTCACTTTAGGTAGGCTCAAGCAATTACCATTAAAGAATCTCGACTGGGCAAACGCGCATCTTCGAGATTTGGTGGATTAGACTTCATTGTCAGCACCAAGCTACACTACGCTCATGAATCTCACAGCTATGGAGTGAAACGCCACTTTAGCTCAACAAGCCAGAGGCCACAGCCTCCAAGTCCTCGAGCGTCTCCGGCTCCTCTACAGCATTCGTAACCTGTCTGTTCCGCTTGAATTTGTTCTCATCATCCGAATCATCCTCAAACCACTTCTTCGGTCGCTTCTTGCGCGGCTCCTCCATTTCTTGCTCTGAAATGTCCTCACCCTCTTCGCCCTCTACATCTGGTCCCTTATATGGTATTAGCACGGCTTGTCTCTCTTCCCCATCCTCACCAGCTTCAGCAGCCTCCCTAGCCTTGCGCTTCTCTCGTTTTTCTTTTTTCTTCGCCTTGGCAGCTTGCTTGTCAATAAGATCAGCGGCTTGCAACACCCCTTGCTCCTTCTCTAGGAACTTGGTCTTTTGCGCATCTGCTGGGCCCCGCTGCTTGAATTGGTTCTCGTCTTCGAGCTCATAGATTTGGTGAGAGTTGCCCTCGTCGTCAAACACAAGTTTTGTTCCTTTTCCTTTTAGCTTTAGGAGCTTTTTCTTAGATTTCAGCATCTTCTCTTTTCGCTTTGAGTCGATGGATAGCGAAACCCCCTTAGGTTTTGCTGTATGTTTTTCTCCAGAGTCACTTTCTGCGCTTGACACACTGCTCAATCGCCGCTTTACGGTTAGGAAGTCGTTCTGCTCGTCCCCATCCCCATCATCTCGAGTGTCATCTCCATCAATAAGCTTGGTGTAGTGCTCGGTAAGAACATCTTGATTCGTTCGCTCAAACATCCGATCGTACTTTGTTCGAGGTCCCGTCTTTTTGCTCTTTGATTCCACCTCTGGCGGATGCTCCTCGTCTACGTCCTCTGATGAAGATATAGCTTGTCGTGGGGCATTTTTCAAAGTTTTGGCATTGTCACCTTTCAAGAACTTGATCTTTGGGGCACCAGGAAGGCCTAGACTGGAAGCAAATTCCTCCAGTGGAAGCTCCTTCAACTTGAATACCTCCTTGTCTTTCTGTAGATGTACAGATCTGGTGTAGGATACAAAGGCTTTCTGTCCTAGATACTTCAATTCAGGATCCTTGAAGCACATGTTCTGTAGTTGGTTCTTGATACTCTGCTGCTTCTTTTGGCGCACATTTATCCTCTCTATCGGCACCTTTCTTTGTTCTAGGCGCTTCAACATGCCTTCCTCTTCAGAAGGTTCCAAAAATAGAACTGCCCGGCCATTACGCTCATACCGGGCTGTTCTACCGACGCGATGTATGTATGTATCGGCGTCTTCAGGGCAATCTAGTTGTATCACCCAGTCTACAGCGGGGAAGTCTAAGCCTCGAGCAACTACATCCGTAGCAAACAGACAAGCATTCTTTGTGGCTGAGAATCTCGTCGTTATGTCCAACCTGGCGGTCTGTTTCTGCCTACCGTGCAGATGTAATAGGGGGATACCAGGTTGCAAATGCCGGAAGCTCTCATAGACAAACCTCACCTGCTTGCCTGAAGATAGGAAAACAAGAATTTTAAACTTTAGATTAGCTCTTAGGAAACTCCACAACGTATCTAACTTATCGTGTAGCGGCGTAGTAATGTAGTTCTGCTGCAACGTCGATGGTGTAGCACTGCTAGCCGCCTCATGAACAGACACATATTCCGGATCTCTCAGGCTCAACCTGGCCAAGTCAGACACCTTTTTCGTTTGCGTGGCGCTGAACAGCAACGTCTGTCTCTCCTTTGGTAAATGCTCCACAATCGCATCCACCGTACTTTGAAACCCCATATCCATAATCCTGTCCGCCTCATCCAGTACCAGCATCTGCAGGTTATCGATCTCGAATGCAGCTGTCTGGTCCATATGTTGCAGCATTCGTCCAGGTGTACAAACAAGGATGTTCATCCGACCTAACCTTTCGCGCTCTTCTTGTAAACTCTTCCCTCCTATCACCAGGCCCGCTGAGAAAGTATGGTAACGCCCGATCTTTCGGAGGACCTCAAAGATCTGTATTGCCAATTCCCGGGTGGGTGATAGTATGAGCGCCCCAAGGCCATCCAGCTCCGTCCATTTTCTGCGATAGAGATTTTCTAGCACTGGTATAAGAAAGGCGAGAGTTTTCCCGCTGCCGGTTTTTGCTGCGCCTAGGATGTCTGAGCCTTTCAGTGCGAAGGGGATGGCTTTTTGTTGGATGTCGGCGAGAGCTTTAAAATGCGAAGCTTCAAGTCCAGATGCGGTGGTCTGCGAGAGAGGGAGGTCTGTAAAAGTCTTATATTCGTTCTCTTTTAGATCAATTTCTTGAACTCGCTGATTCAAGGAATCTAGGTCTTCATCGTCGCGCTTTCTTTTGAGAGGCCGGGCCTGAGAATTGGCTTCTAGAGGTTTCTTTTTGGAAGCCGACATTGGTGCCATTACATTGTCTCATGAAGCCCAGAGAATTCCTCCACAGGTGGGATAACATCAGATACTGGAAAGTGAAATTTATATGCGCTAGTCTTATCGATACGGTAATCTAAGGTGCTCTTGTTCTACATCAGATCACACTCGTTTACAGTAGCCAATCGACATTATGACAGTCGCGGAGAAAGAAGACAAAGATGAGCTTGAAGCGCTTGATGCCCTCGAGAAAGAGGCATCAGAATTCAACAAGGTCCGTCACCCTGGTAATGTATAAATACGTCCCACAAGTTGACCTCTCACTTAGGATGCTGAAATCGACCGTATACTCAAAGCCTTCAAGCTAGATGCGTAAGACACCTTATCACCCCCTGCTGTCTTTATCCCGGTGTTTTCGTTGGGGCTCTTTAGCCTAAACCAACTCCCCTTCCCCACGGTTCGATTAAAAACTCACTAACAATCACCCCCAGCTACGCAATCCTGAACCTCCAACCCGGCGTCCCCGACTCCTCCATAAAAGCCACCTACCGCTCCCTCTCCCTCCTCATCCATCCGGACAAATCCTCCAACCTCTCCGCCCCCGACGCCTTCGACCGCCTCAAAAAAGCCCAAACCACCCTGCTGGATGAAAAATCCCGCACCCACCTCGACGAATGCATCGCCGACGCCCGCATGCTACTGCTTCGCGAACGAAAACTCACCGTTGACTCGCCCGAAGTCAAAGACATGAAAAGCGAAATGAAGGAGGCGTGGAGGAAGAAAACGGTCGAGGTGCTCGTGGATGCTGAACACAGGCGACGGAAGCAATTGAGGGCCCAGATGCAGGAGGAGGGGAGGGAGCAGAGGAAGGTGGATGAGGAGGTGGAGGGGAGGAAGCGGAGGAGGGAGCATGAGGTCGCGTGGGAGGATAGTCGGGAGAGTAGGATTGGGAGTTGGAGGGATTTTCAGGGGGGAAAGCCGAAAGCGACGGGGGGAGTGAAGGAGGAGGGGAAGAAGAAGAAGAAGTTGAAGGTACTGGGATGAGAGGGTTGGTTGAGGGAATCTGGTTTGCTACGGCATTTTTAAGCGTTTGCTGAGGAGTCGGTGGGGGGTATTTTTACGGCGCTGGTGTCGCGGCCGAGGGTCTATTTGCATTTCGAGGTGCTGATGATAGAGCAGTTTTAGCAGTCTACCCAGGTATTGACGTCCCATACTAACATATACGAAAACCAACGCACCATCACGCACGTTCTTCATTACACATCGCCCCCCACCCGGAAACTCTCTCAATAAATGGACATTGCTGTTCCCTATCATAAACTCTATCTATTTTTTTTTCTGAGGTTTTGTACAGTATCCCACAGTCCAGCTGCCCAAGCTTCCATTTTTCCTGTATGAACGCGCATGAACCGAGCAATCCTACCGCCCAAGCATGCCGATGGCTTACGTGTGGTGAATGAGGGTTTTCCGTATATGTATCCTGCCGTAGGACGTCTTTCCAGTGTAAGTTTTGGGAGAGTTGTCCGATGGTGAGTGATAGTTGTTTCTTCTAATATTCTCTATGTTCATGTGTTTCCGTTGCCCAAACACGCACCTTGTGTCCCAGCGAAGCCAGTGTGTCGTGTAGAGAGGTCTTTTCCCAGAGAGTTCCTTTCAGTCCTCCGGGGTCTGCATGATATCCCTTCCATTGGTGAAACCTAATTCTCCATATCCCGAGCAACGCTAAAGTAACTCGAAAACGACTGGTCCAGGCGAAAGTGCCCGCACAGTAACACTCCAGAAGAACCGCAGCAAAAATGTCCATACTCCATCGTATTGTACAGAGTGAATGGTATACAGTGTTACTCCACTGCATTTTCAGTAGCTACTAGTCGCTGGTTGATTGTAAGACAGGCGTAGACGTCGGCGAAGATCATGCATCCTTGGCTCGTTGTCCTTCCTGACCTTGCCCATCAACGCAACATATCCCCAATCTCAACCCGTCTCCTTTTTTTCTTCCTTCCACTTACTGGGCTCCCCTTGGCTGGGCTCTGCTTCCCGCTTGACGGCTGACTGCGCCCTCCGGACGACCGCCTCGGCTCACTACCGATATCGCCACCTGACGTGCGAATCGGCGGCAGCTGCAGGTGCCGAAGGCTATCCTGTGGAGCATGCGCTTGAGGCCCATGCGATATTTCAGAGCCGGAGTTGGTCCTAGTGGAGCCGTACGGTAACGCTGACGATCGCGGGGGAGAACGTTGTCGATACTGCCCAAGAGCACCAAGATTGTGGGAGGGTTGCATATGGGATGGCTGCATAAGGAGAGTACGTTGATCGGAAGACGCGGATGAAAGATGAGCGGCGTAAGGCAAGGGTTGATGTGAATGGCGATCCAGCGTTGGTGAACACGCCCCTTGAGCCGAGGAAGGAGAGGGGAGCTGAGAGGTGCGGACGTTGTGGCTCGCGCGTGGCGATGGGAAGGCTTTCAGACCGCCGGTATTTTGGACTAATGTTAGGACAACAAAGTAAGCACCTGTCCTGGCGAGGGAGACAGTGATTGGGAATCCTCGAGATTGCCCTTCGGAGACGCGGAACATCCAATACTCGGATCGTGTATGAAACCCAGAGGTAGCGCGTGCGATGTCAAGTTCTTCGATAGCAGGCATGGTCGCACGAGCATCGCGGCTACCATACAAGGGGGGTAGATGGGCGGCGTCGAGGAGCTCGGCTCTCAGAATGGTCTGTAGCCGTTGGATTTTCTCTCTCTCAGATGGAATGACAAGGTCTGCCAAAGCATGTCCTTCGGCGGTATAGGACAGAGACAGCGCATCAGCAAACGCATGATTATGTTGCGCAACCACAAATTCCGGGGTAAGGAGAACTGTGGGAATGCTCTCAGACAAATAGGAAGCGGTAGGCGAAAGAGGAAGTCTTGTTGAACCTTGGAATTGCTGCTGGTGAACGAAGGCAGGATCCGAAGTTCTAGGCCGTTGGCTGCCGAAAGATGTTTCAGGCTGTGAGCGCAGCTCGCGGTAAGACTTTGATCTTCGTCGACCAGGTTGGGGGACTGAAAGCACACCCGCTCGGTTAGGGTATAGCTCTGCATGAGGATAGTCGCTACCGAACGCCACCTCTCGAACGTTCTCTTCTTCTCGAAGTCGTGGTCTGCCTCGTTTTTTGTGCTGGACGTCAACGCATGTAGCCTAAAAAAGGGATCAATAATCTCGTATCGTGCAACGAGAAATAAGAGTTACCCACTTCTTTGCCCGTTTGGACACATCTATTGCAGGGACGCCTAGTTTCACAAGCCAGGTGCTTTCTTTTACAATTCACACAGGCTGAAGGAACATGGGCTTTCGCCCTTCTTGCGACTCCAGGTGGCCCTGGTGTAAGGTGATGCTGCTCTGGTGAGACTTGATTGATCGAGGAATGCTCCTCATGAGATGTTTCGTGTACTAGGTTTGATGTGCTGCTCTGATGCAACGAAGTTCTGGCACCCGGGCTTCCTAGAGGCGTTTGTACATGTTTAAGAGGCCGTGGTTGCGCGCTGTGCCCCGCTCGAATACCTTCTGGACTCTGTTTGCTAGAATATGGAGGAGCTAAAGTAGGGGACAAGGTCTGTTCGCGACGACCCTTTTGATGCGTTTGATGAGTGTCTCCAAATTGTGAGTGCCCTGGAGAAGCGGACATAGGCGGAGTCAAGTACTTGCCCCTTACTGAAGTATCCCCAGGATCACGAAGAGGCGGTAGATGAATGGACAAAGCTTGGCAATCCAAAACACACCTGGGTGACGGTACCATTATCTGATGACCTCGATGGCTGGAGTCTTTTCCGGATTGCATTGGAATAGGCCAGGGACACCATGAAACCAATCTTGGACTTCTGAATTACTCGATGCCGTCGAAAAGTATCGCAGAGATCTCAACGCCAGGCTCCCAACTGCCACAGTGGAAGACTTATTCTGAAAGGTGCTCGAAATTTCAATCTGGTCCGGCTAGTATAGACAAATTATTGATGAATACGCGTTGCGTTATCCTGAAAGACATTAAAAGAGGAAATCACAGACTGAAGCCCTAAGATATATACGCTACAATCGAGAGATGAGTTCATAGAAAGCATTCGGCTAAATCTCATATAAATATAACGACTCCACAATTATAATTGTCAAAGCACAACCGCTCTCATCATGAACAAACAACTTCGAGTTTCCTCTGGCACAAGCTCAGACTGGTTAGGAAGACAACATTCCCGCACTGGCGCAAGAATCAAGAGTAAAGACGAAGCCTAGGGATTGTTGGTCTTTTCCGCAGCAATCGCGAATTATTGGAGCTGGGCGTGCACAGGATCCATGAGTGCTAATAAGAATCTACCTACTGCAGGTCTTTTTCTCACGAGCGGTCATCAGTCATACCATAGGGCTGTTGTAAACGGGTTTCAGCAGGCGTATTTCGGAGATTTTTCAATGGCCTTGCGGCAAAGCGCCGCAAAGAAAGTTTTACCGCCTCGGAGGCATGGCCGGCGTGGTTGGACATTCCGAGCACCACGCTCTCTACCGACGCCGTTCTCGCCAGGGGCTAAGTAGCACCGGAGCATAGGAATAACCTGCCGATGCTTCGGTGATAGAGCATTGACCGAGGGATCCTTCTTTGGCTCGATAATTGCTACGGTCAAGCCTCTGGTTGTCTCATTTAGTCCACGATCCTAAGTTGCGAAAAGTGCCAGACATCTCCGATCTTGCTAAGCAGCGAGCTTATTAGGCCATAGTCTATCGTTGACCCTCAACCGCTAGCTGTTAGACCAAGAGCAGGAGCGCATCATCCATGTCTCGCATGTTTGGCCACGCGACATCCATCTATTCTCATGATGAATCAGTACAACAAAAGACATCGGTTTTCGGTTGGAATATCTGTGTCTGTGACGGAGAAGGCGAGGATTGACGCCCTGCGGCCAGGGAGACAACTCTCAGATGATGCATCCTTAGACGAGTCGGCGTACGGAAGAGCGGTTTTCTGCTGTGTTACCATTTCGATTGATTTAGGGTTGTGAGAAGACGGGGACTAAGCGCGCTAGAGACTCGAAAAAATCCGAAACAGATCCCTTAGCCGCAGCGACTTTCTTGGTGCGCGTATGAGGATCAACTGTTTCAAAAAGTCTACCGATTCCATCTGAAGCCGAGGGTACGATGAGCACCGGGAAAAGCTTGAGAAGCGAGGCTGCCTATCTTCGTTTGCTTAAAGAGCCGCTGAGCTATGACATTGAACCGAAAAACCCTCTTCCTGTTGTACCCGGTCCGGACGAGAACGTGCGGCTCCATTACTCTCGTGCCCTGAGGGTCGAGTACTGGTTACGAACTCGAAGTGCAGCGGCTTCGTGCTGCTCAGGTGAGATGGAGATTCTGAGATCTGAAATCGTGTGTGGAGTAGGAGATAGGTTTTATATTCTCCGTATAGGATTTAGCTATGGGTGACCAATCCGCCTTTCAGCAGCCTGCCCCCAAAATTTCCGTTCTTGGAGGCAGAGCAGCTTCATTCCCCCATGCCTGTAAAAACCCGATAAGATCTCGGTGCGCTTTGCTTTGAGGCAATTCTGCGGCGTTGTTGAATCTCCCCAACGGCCCAAGGTTTCGCTGCTTTTACGTACAGGCTCAACTTGGCCGACAAGTCGCGAATCCAGTCACCCTCCATCTCATTGGGTTGATCAACCCATTACCCTGGTCAGCATCAAGATTGAGATCCGGAATGACAGCGCAGTGGTTCCATGCTCAGGTACAATATACATAAGCGTTCCTGGAAATAACCATCGCTTGCCGAAATCTATAAAAAAAAGACGCCTTGCAAGCTTAGGCAGCCGATTCGGTCCAGCGCTGATAAACTAAGTTTCCGGTGCATGAGTTGGTTTGTAAAGCTGTAACTGGGTAAGCGAGACGCACTTTATCGGAGTCTGCAGCAAATCTGTGGCTGTTGAGGTCCGTGATGCTATTTCACGCATTTTTAGGCTGCGTTTCATGAACAATAGTTATCTTGCGGATCCTTCTATCACTTCCGGCCGTCCTCTTCATCTCCTTCTCGGAATAGCGCAAAGGCTCCCAGACCCTGCACGTCGTGCTCTTCATCGCGACAAAACTCCAGAAATATTGCTCTTGTCCACCAAGCGCCTAGGATAATAGTGAACGCTTTTACTCAACTGAATTGAAATGAAGGTATGTCACTGGTTTGCGCTATTATCATCGTACCTGAGATGGGCGCTGAGCTCAAGAGCAGCAGTAGCGGCGCTTTTTCACGACTTGAAACCCATTAGGTACTAAGGTACCTGCGATAATGAGAGCCATATCGGGAAACCAGGCACGTGCTCCAATGATCACATTCCCAGCTAGGTCGTAAACATGCCCTCAAAGGGTGCCGAATCTTGCAGTCCTCCCATTCGGATTACCATAGTCTCCCAACATCACCTCCAGCACTTTCTCCCTTGCGCCACCAACCTTACCAGCAACCCCCAAAATACCATTTTCAAATTCTCGCAGAACAGCTGCGAGTTCCCTCACTCGATCCTCAGCGCTTCTCTCGCCTCCGTCTCGATTTCTGATAAACATCATTTGATGCATTTGCTGCATAGTGCTCGCTTCAATGCCTTTAAGATAGACCTCAACCTCAGTTATGCGGTTCTTGTAATCGTCCAGAGTCTTGGACATAGACTCAGCTTGCTTCGAAAAATAAGACACAAGGTCGGTATTACTACTTCCGTCCGCGTCCTCATCTGAAAACGATGGTGCTAGAGCTTGGGAGACCGCCGAGACGTTCCATAGACCAGAGTGATGGAATGAAAGTGGCATTTTCAAGTTTTGGACAGCTTTGAAACTTATTTTAGCATTAGCTGCATCTGTCTTGGTCAGAGCTTTAGCATAGCCAATCGAGCTGGCATCATTTTCGAGAGCTTGATGCAGCGTTTCGAGGGACTTCGTGCAGTATTCAACATCGTTGGGAATGCTTGCACATGCCTCGTCTATGGTTTTATTTGCCAATTCGCACTGTTCCTGGAAATGAATCTGGCCTTGAATGAAGTTGTCGACACCCTCAATTACTTTTTGCAATTCTTCGTGTAAGTCATTGAAGCGTGTTGTCGAACGAAGCTCGTTGAGGCTGATTCGAACTCCGGGGATAGTTTGTTGTTGTTGGGTATACTGGCCGATACTGCCTGGAAAAAACGTGGGCGGTGGTTGCTGCTGTGTCTGGGTCGTACCGAAAGGATTCTGCCGGTTCTGCGTAGTTGAAGAACCGCTGTCCTTTGATTAGCCAGCTGACCTAGATTACAAGGCGTTCTCGAGCAGAGCATGGGTACGCTTACAACAATGCCTCATACTTGCTCTGACCAGTAGATGCTCCCATGGTATTGCTTGCCTGTGACTGCTGAGCTTGGTTCTGATTTTGGTTTTGTCCTAATGAGAACAGTCCACCCCTTTGCTGAGGCTGCTGAATGTTCGAAGATCCAAACAGACTGCCTTGTGGGTTGTTCAGTTGCGACCCGAAGAGACCTCCACTTTGCTGTTGGTTTGACTGCTGGTTTGCTTGCGAACCGAATAGGCCTCCACTCTGTATTTGAGGAAACTGGCCGCCAGATTGTGCCCCACTCTGTTGCTGCTGGCTGTTCGCACCCTGTAATCCCAATTGTCCTCCGCCTTGGTTTGTTATTGGGTTCCCAAAGCCACTGGTTTGCTGGGGCTGTATTGTCGTTATGTTGAAAAGACCAGTGTTATTCTGCGGTTGCGAGGTATTTGTTGATGACCCAAAAAGACCACCTGCAGGCTTGCCTTGCTGCTGGGTCTGAAGAAGTGGACTCGTCTGAGTCTTGCTCGCATCACTGGGAACACTGGTTTTATCACCCGTTATCTTGAGAATCTAGGGGATGCTGCATGAACTTACGATAATGAGTTTGCTGAGCCGGTATTGATACTCAAGCCTCCTGGCCCGCTCTGAGAACGTCCAAACATTGCTATTGTTGCTTTGGAATGTGGCTAGTCGTAAATTGATGGGAACTGAAACGCGACGCGGAATTCTAGAGCCTCAATAGGGAAGAGCGCGTGCTCAACATCATTACAGCTTCCGGCGGTTGTATCACTCAGAAGATTTATGCTCCGTAATACAAATACATAATAGATCATGGAAGATGAGGAAGATGATGATATTTACGCTCCAGAGGATTTCGTTAAGAATGGGACTCCCCTACAAGTTCGCCTACCAAAGGGCTCCTTGAAAGGTGAGAAGGGCGAAGATTCAGAAGAAGGCGAAGAGGAGGGAGAAGAGATCGAAGAAGAGGATAGTGACTCGGTACACTCTACTTGACTTAAAGTTCCGTTGCTTTGTCCTGATCGTAGGATTACAGGACATTGATATCATTACTGAGCGTAAAGACGACCCAAAGACTGAAGCTCCGTATGAGTCTCCGTATCCCATCTAGTAGAACGCCATGCTCACAATCGCAATAGACAACCTCAGCGAGTCTCTGTCGTCAAATCGACTCCAGTGGGAACCTTTACGACTGACTCCGTGAACAAAACCGCACGATCCCCAGCAGTCAAGCTTGAGCCCTCAGCAAAAGCAACCCCTCCACGATCAGGCTCCTTATACCCTGCAATCAAGTCTTCAAAGTTAGATGTCGATGCCAAGCCGATATACGAACCCAATGGAAAGCCAATCACAGAGATTGACATGGATGCTGGTACATCAACAAGCTCAACGAACCTAGTCGCAAAGTACATAGCTAACAGGAATATGCAGATTTCTCCGAAGAAGACAAACCCTGGCGCCGCCCCGGCACCGACCAAACCGACTACTTCAACTACGGCTTCGACGAGTTCACATGGGCCAGCTACTGCCTTAAGCAAACCTCTCTCCGCAAAGAAGTCGCCGATTCCGCCAAACAAATGAAAGAAATGCAAGACTTCCTTTCCATGCCTGGTGGTATATCAGGGGCGCCCAGTGCTCCTGGTATGGCGCCAATGCCAGGAATGGATATGCCTCCCGAAATGCAGCAGATGATGGCTTCGATGATAGCGAATGGCCAGGATCCCACTACTATGGACCCGATGATGATGATGCAAATGATGCAGAGCGCACAGGGAGGGGCAAATGCGGGCCAAGGACAAAATTTTGGAGGTGGACAGGGGTATGGGCAGCCGGCACAAAATCAGCAGCAAATTGGCTATGGGTACGGTACTGGGGGAGGGGGCGGCGGCGGCGGCGGCGGCCGAAACCAAGGGGGCCGTGGTCGAGGTGGCAGGAATTGGTAGGTCTTCGTGTTCGAACCTCAATCGACCTAGAAGAGGCATTCGGAGCCGATATACAATTCGAACGACTGGGTGCTCCCGAGCATTTCCAAAATCTAACGACGTCAAGACCTAAGTGCAATAATGTCTCCCAGGCCAGTTTATGCATTTCACTCATATCCACCGAGCCTTCACCAGTCCCTCCCCAACCTCTCCTCTTCATCCTCTGTCAGCTCATAAGCCGGTCTATATTTCGTCTTTCCACCATCTTCCACCTTGAGCGCAGGATTCGGATGCGTATCATTCGTACCCCCTAAACTCGTGTATCCCAGATCATAGAGCTCACAATACGGAATCTTTAAATGCCTCAAGAACTGTCGTCGCATTAGCGGCCCTCCTTTACCATCGACCTTCATACATTAGCGGAAGCTCACCGCCCAAACCTCCGCATAATGCCATTCCAATACCGGGTGACACCTCATGAACTCCGGCCATCCTCTATCTGTCCAATCAAAGTTTTTCAGCTTTCCCCCATGCGGATCCGTCCTCCTGGTCCCTACAAATATCGCCTTCACCCCCGGATACTGCTCCAGATAACTCGCAAACCCTAGTCGCATCGAGGGGTGCTGGATGCGCGTAAGGGAGAGATGACATCGTTTTGAAGAGGAGACGACAAAGGATTCGACGCTGCTGAAAGGGTGCACCGGAGGGATATAGATCGCGGGGAGGAGGGAGGGGAGGTGGGGGTGGTTGGGAAGGAGCGAGAGGTAGAGGATCAGAAGGACGAGGCAATCCTTGCCGCCGTTGTAGGAGAGAGATATGGAAGGGAGGCTACGAGAGGGGCATTAGCTTCAGTTCCCACAGAGGGGGTTGAAGGACGGGGACCTGTAATTGTCCAACGCTTCTTGTATGACCGCGAGGGAATTTCGGGTCTGCGCTTGCACGCTCCTCAGTCTTTCCGTCTCGACGTCTTCCTGAAGGAACGCCTCGACTTGGGCGTGTAGTTCCGAACAGAGAGAGCGCAGGGAAGAGGAGTCTCCATTGAGGGCGGCTTGTGAAAGTGGTACAGAGGTATCGGCGGCGGGGGGCTCGGATGCAGTCTCTGGCATTTCGAGACTGCGTGTTAGGATATCAATCCATTGAGGCAAGAAGGAGGCTCGTTAGGGAATACTCAGGTCCGGCATTAACGAATGTAAGCCTCGGGCGGTGAGATCTCCGAGAAATGGTTGGTTTCAAGAGGCGGCAGCGGGATTATTCCGCTTATCGATTTAAGGCTTGAAGTTGCGGAATGGCTCTCGGCCTTGCTCGTTGCTCGTACTGACTATGGATTTTGGCGTCATGTTCATCAAATTGTAAGACGAGTTTTACGCGGAAAATGCTTCTTGTAGACAAGATAACTTGATTCATCATATCCTAGCACGCCTAGCCACGATTCAGAGTATTTCCGCTTCCTTTCGGATTAGCTTCTGTAAACTTGTCCCATTCTCTAGCCTTCATAGTCTCTATATCAGCTTTTTCGTAGTTCTCCTCGTCCGGCTCAGCCGGTCTGCCAGACTGCTCCCCACCACCTTCGATCATGCCACCTCTTCGCTTTTCCTCCTCTAAATACTCGTCGATGGTCATGGTTGGTAGACTGTGATCTGGCCGGAATACCCCATCCCGAAGTCGCTGCCTGCTGTCTAAGAGGGTAAATGGTTTCAAAGGCTTTCCGTCTTTAGACAAGATTGGGCCAGCTTTCCCCCCATTCAATAGCTGTGATAATGGAGGATCTACGCGGTCCGAGTAATTTTCGTGGTCACCGCTTGGACGCTGTCGGTAATCTGCGGCCGCGTTTTCAGGCGTAGCAGGTGAAGTTAAAGGCATGAGGGCTAGGATCTGAAGCTCTTTGGCAATCATATCGAGGGCGTGAAAAGTGCGATGGGCACATAATTGTGTCTCGGTAAGGTAAATCTCCCGAAGGGCAGCGTCATCGTTCTGTAATGCTTGTGGGACTTGGGCGAGGTACTTGCAAGTTGTTAGAACAGACTCAGTAGCTCATACTTGCTACATACCTCGAGCTTGAGCTTCAGCTCTTTTTCCTGTTTAAAGCGAGCTATCTTCGTGTCTCTGCGTGCTGCGAAATCGGTAGTTGAGATCAGCGAGAACTCCTCCCGGCCTTCCAAGTAGCTTTCTAACAGCTTCTTGTCGGATTTCGAAAGTAGGGAGTAAGTGTCCAACAGAAGAATATAGCGCTCGTATGTTTCTTGAGCTAATCCTAGCACTACCTTGCGGTTTGCCTTAATATCTTGCAATATAAGCTGTGCCAAATAGTAGTCGATCAAAAGATATCTGGGTGGCTGTCAGCCATGCTCTCACGAAGCTTGGCTCGAATGATTGGATACTGAAGGTCCCCCGTGGGTATGTCGTCTTCACTCTCATTGTCACTGAACATGGATATACGATCTGCGATTCTGCGGCATTCCTCGAGCGTTGCAATGGCAGCTTGAAGGTTTTCTTGATACAATGCACTGCCCGAGTCCGGAATGGCATCTAGCTCCTTCCGCTGGGCTTTGGAAGTAGAGAAGAGTGTACGGACGTTCAATTGCGATTCCATTTCATCAGACACAGCCAATGGTAGGCCAATAGAGTGCGAATACAATTTAAACAGATAGGTAAGAGTATCTACAGTACATCCTCGGCAGAGGCGATGTGCCCTGGCGCCAGGGTGCGGAAGTTCCCGCACCATTTCCCACCTTCAGTCTTCACTAATGGAACCCAATGACAGTGAATGTCTACCTAGAGAGTACCCGCTTCACAAATGGAAAGGTGATTGGAATCAGCCTTGACTCCATCACCAACAATTTATATGTCTTGAAGAGCTCCACGTTACCAATATTGAAGTCCGCCAACGTTCAGTGTGAAGCACTCTTCCTTTCTGCCTCAGAACTTTTGTATCTGAGTCACTTTTTCCTGTTATGTGAAGACAGGTCAACATTTTCGTTGTTGGCTTATCTTCACTTTGCCTGTGCTGGCTTTCCAATTCGTTTCACTCCATCTTTAACATCTGTCATCTTCCATCCTTGTGTCCGGCTATATGCTTGCTTGCTACCTGCACAACCGGGAATCCTGCATTGTCTAATCCCAATAGGTTTAGAATGTTTGCAGCATCGAACACATAACCTGTCATTTCTCAGTCAATCATGGCAAGGACGGTGAAAGCTTCTGTCCCTCAAGGCACCATGGAAATCGACTCAGTTGAGACTTGTCTGCCAACAACTGGGCTATGTGGTGTCAACAGTGGTGCAAATCCTAGTAATATGCCAAAACATGAACGCCATAGCAAAGGCGATAGCGGTCCCCAAAATGATAAGAGCTTGGCACAGACCTACTCTGTTCAGATGGATGATGGGGTTGAGGACGTTCCTTCTGATTCAGATTCCGAATCGGATAGGGATATCGCAAAGAAGCCACCGAGAGTGTCTGAAAAGCGGAAAGCTCAGGACCGGGTTTTCTCGGCCTGGTCAGTTATATCTATACTTTTTACGTTATTTTATTCAGCTCTGATATAATTACCTAGGATATCCCAACGAGAAGAAACAGTCGCAAAGGAAGAAATCAGAGCCGTCGTTCAAAACGTTAATGATGAGGCCCTTTCTATTCGAAAGTTGATGTCAAAGCAAGAATCTAACGTCATCATCACTGATCCGAGAGAGTATCAGATCGAGCTTTTTGAGAGGGCCAAAAACCAGAACATCATCGCCGTCCTGGATACCGGTCTGTGTCTATATGTTTCCGAGTATGATTGCGTAGCTTATGTATTTTAGGCTCTGGTAAGACCTTAATAGCAGTCCTGTTGTTGAGGTACATAATCGATCAGGAGACTGAACGCCGATCAATGGGCCAGGAAGCTCGCATCTCCTTCTTTCTTGTCAGCAAAAGCTTCCGTGCTTCTCATTTGTGTTGAATTGACTCTGGCACAGGTTGACTGTGTTACTCTGGTATTTCAGCAATTCGCCGTGCTCGAATGTAATCTGGATCAAAACATTGAACGTTTTTGTGGTGAGATGGGATGCGATCTTTGGGACAAACGAACTTGGGAGACGCATTTTAAGGAAAACATGGTTATTGTTTGCACTGCAGAGATCTTATACCAATGTTTGATGCATTCTTTCATCAAAATCAATCAAATCAACCTCCTTATCTTTGACGAGGCACACCACGCAAAGAAGAATCATGCCTATGCTAGGTACGCCTGAATGCCCTGCAGAATGAAACATGGTCTGACTATTATAGAATCATTAAAGATTTTTATATTGCAGAAGAGGAACCATCAAAACGCCCAAAGGTCTTTGGTATGACGGCGTCTCCAGTCGATGCAAGGGAAGACGTTGTCCAAGCAGCCAAGTATGTATTTTATCCGTAAAAGGATTATCGAACAACTTATTAACATTTTGCTAGAGAATTAGAAGTGATGCTACACTGCCAAATAGCAACTACGTCAGATTTGTCTCTCGTTCGCATGTCAATTAGCCGTCCTAACGAGAGTATCGCGGCATACAAGCCGCTTTCTCATGCATACTTAACACCTCTAGCCATTAAGCTAAAGACCGAATCTGGAGACATGGAGGCTCTGGATAAGCTTTTCAAGTTCGCTCGAGAAGCAACTTCTCAACTTGGTGAATGGTGTGCCAATCAGGTATGGTCTCTCGCTCTTGCAGAGGAAGAAGCACGTAAAGTAGAACGGAAGATTGAACGAACGTTCCTCGCCGAAAAAGAATCTAGGCCCATTAAGGTGCTTGATGACGGTTTCAGTCGCTTGCGTGGAGTTCAGGATATTGTTCATAAATGGCAATTCGCCCGGCCGTCGTTTGAGGGCAATAGTCTTAGCCCCAAGGTTAAACTTTTACTACGATATCTGGATCTGATTTTTGAGAAACCTTCGGCAACCAAATGTATCGTTTTTGTAAAACGACGATACTCTGCTAGACTCTTAGGAGAACTATCTGAACGATTTGGTACGCCTCACATCCGGATAGGGCTACTGATTGGCACCCGCTACGGAGATCCCGGTGATCTGAAAATCAGCTTCCGACAGCAAGTCCTTACGCTTATGAAATTTAGAAAGGGAGAATTAAACTGTCTTGTAGGTACTAATTAAGACGTGTGTCACGCAGATGAGTTCGCTAATTATCTCAGTTCGCAACTTCTATAGCCGAGGAAGGTCTCGATATTCCGGACTGTAATGTAGTGATCAGGTTGGTCGACGTGGTCAACGGTCAGCTCCCAACGCTTACCCCTAGTGTTAGGTTTGATCTATACGATACCTTGATCCAGTATATCCAGAGCAGAGGTCGCGCGCGACATACGAATTCGAAGGTAGGATACCTTTGACCACAGTAGCTTCTACGACTCTAATACGCAACAGTACATCCATATGGTAGAGCAGGGCAACAAATTGCATCTTCAAACAGTTACGGATGTTCGGCTAGGCGAGGTAGAGCTGTCATTACAATTGCTACCTCGGTCAATGCTGAACCTCGATAGGACGTAATGCGCAGATTTTGCGAAGCGCTTCCGGCAGACCGCTTGTTGCAAGGAAATGACTGTGATCTAGGCACAATTCTTGCAAAAGAACGGTCGATGAAGAAATACGTTGAACCAGGGACGGGGGCTACACTGACCTACGCCTCAAGCTTAGTTGTCCTCTCTCATTTCGTTGGATGCTTGGTAAAACCTCCGACCTTCCTCAACGGCATGTATTTAACGATAATAGCCTAGCCATAGCGAGGCGGTACAACAAGCGACTTTTGTGATGTCAGTCGAGAACAAACAATATGTCTGCGAAGTCATTCTCCCAGAAAAATCGCCAATCCATTCTGCCATGGGAACGCCTTCTTCGAGGAAAGCGATAGCCAAGCGATCTGCTGCGTTCGAAGCCTGCCTTCTACTCCGAAAATGTAATCATTTAGACGAACACCTTATACCAACAATTCACAAACTCTTACCAGAGATGCGAAATGCTCGTTTAGCCGTCAATATGAACAAGAACCACTCATATCCCATGAGGATAAAGCCAGATCTGTGGGAAAAGGACCGTGGCTCTCGTCCAACCGAACTATACATGACAATTATCGAGCTACAAAAGCCCGAGAATCTCGGCAGGCCATGTCAACCGTTGGCAATACTGACACGGACCCATCTACCTGATTTCCCACCCTTCCCCCTTCATCTACAAGTTGGAAAAACTTCAGACGTCTTGTGTACCTCCTTTGCACAAATTCTTAAAGTGACGGATGCAAGGTTGGCTGACTTGACTGAGTTCACTTTCCGTATATACAAAGATATCTTTAACAAGCATTTCAAAGAGGATGAGGCCCAGATGTCTTACTGGCTTGCACCTATCTGCGTAGATCGGATGGTGAAGGACGAGGTTGAATCTCCTGATCGATTTCTTGACTGGCTCACGGTCGAATATGTCAAGGCCCATAAAGAAATAAAATGGAAGCATGACATGCCACATAGCCAATTCACTAATCATTTTCTCGTCGATCCGTTCGCTGGATACAGACGATTTTTCTCTATTGAAGTTCTTCCCAACCTTGGACCTCTTGATCCCGTGCCTCAGGATGCTGCCGTTTGGACAGATAGCAAGGACAGGAACAAGGGAGTTGCAAACATCTTAGATTACTCGGTCCGCCTCTACAAAAACTGGAAAGAGAGAATGAGAAACGCTGGGGAATGGGATCTAAATCAGCCGGTCATCCTAGCGCACAAAATTCCTACCCGTCTGAATTGGTTGGATACACTAGCTGAAAAGGACATAAAAGAAGAAACAAAGAGCTATCTATGCCCTCAGCCTTTACTGATCTCTGCTGTAAGCATGTAGTGCCGATGATCTCTCGTTCCAGTACTGACGTGGTCACAGCTACCTATAACGGTGGTAGCCATGAGCTATTTGTTCCCGGCTATCATCTCCAGGTTAGAATCATACCTTATCGCTTTGGATGCCTGTGCATCACTAGGTCTTGACACGAAGCTTGGTGTGAAGCCTGGATTAGCTCTTGAGGCCCTCACTAAGGACTCGGATAATACACATGAGCACAAAGCAGAGCAGATTCGCCTTCAACGGGGAATGGGTCCGAACTATGAGCGGCTCGAGTTCATTGGCGACTGTTTCTTGAAAATGGCCACTTCAATCTCAATATTTGCCAAATACCCAGAAGATGACGAGTTTGACTATCATGTTAAGAGAATGTTAATGATATGTAATAGGAACCTTTTCAAACATGCGGTTGCAAATAGGCTTTATGAGTACATTCGGACCATGTCTTTCTCAAGGTACGTCCTCAATACTGCAACTGAGAATGATATCTGACTTCATCAGACGTGATTGGTATCAATCTGGTTTGAAACTTATGATGGGCAAAGGCTTTAATCAGCCTGAACAAAAATTACGGGAACATCCTCTAGGTGACAAGACTATCGCGGACATAGCCGAGGCCATCATTGGAGCTGCACTGATCTCTTGCATGGACACTAACAATAGAGACATGGCAGTCAGGGCTGTCACCGCGTTGGTATGTAGTCTAGATCATGATGTCCTAGAATGGTCAGGCTATTATCGAATGTATAAGAAGCCACAGTATCAGGTGGTATCTCCCTCGGCAATACACCGTGAGCTTGCAGAAAAGTTTGAGCGAAAACATGGCTATCACTTTAGCTATCCAGCATTACTGTACTCTGCTTTCATACATCCTTCTTATCCATCCGCTTGGTCAAAAGGAATACCATGCTATCAGAGATTGGAATTCTTAGGAGATGCCTTGCTTGACATGGCATCCATCAATTTTCTATTCCATCGCCACCCTGACAAAGATCCCCAATGGCTGACGGAGCATAAGGTATGGTAGCCTCTTACTGCTTGGTTTCGGTAGATGAGGTTACTAACGACTTACAGATGGCAATGGTGTCCAATAAATTCCTCTCTGCCCTATCTGTAAAGCTCGGATTCCACCGCCATCTCCGATCACACAGTCCGGCCATTTTAAACGCGATCACCGAATATGTCGCAGAGCTTGAGGAATGTGAGAGACAGTCTGAAGGCAAACGTGACTATTGGACTTTAGCCAAGAATCCCCCAAAGGTAACTCTACCATATGCTAAGATGTTCTGTCAGTGACTGTACTAAAATACTACACAAGCCTCTTTCCGACATTGTCGAAGCCTGCATGGGTGCCATATTCGTTGACTCTGAATTTGATTTCGAAGTAGTACAGCGATTTTTTAATAACAACATGCGCTGGTTCTTCGAAGACATGTCGATCTACGATGAATTTGCAAACAATCACCCCGTCGTAAGTTTTCCCCGTGCCCCACCAGCGCCCACACTTCCCTATTTTTTCAAGCCCCCAGAAGACCGACTAATCTTCCACTTACAGACGAAATTAAACAACAAACTCACCCTCGAATTCGGCTGCACCAACTTCCGCATTCTAGCCAGAGAAATCCCCGACATCGACGGCTCTCCCCTTGAGGTCGTCAGCGCCATTCTCATTCACGAGAAGATTGTGGCGGATGGGTCTGCATCGTCTGGAAAAAACGCAAAGGTGAAAGCTGCCGCTAGAGCTCTGGAGAAACTGGACGGCTTGGCGCCTTATGAGTTTAGGAGACGTTATGGGTGCAACTGCGAATCAGGAAAGAACAAGGAGATGGATGAGAAGATGATGGAGACGGTGGGTACGGCGGTCTGAGGGGTGGTGGTTCGGGGCAACAAGAGAAGATAGATAGACTTTGGTGACGCCGTGATAACGGTGCGGGGACGGGCCTTAAGGAGAACCACAACTCTTCGCAAGGGATATTATTGGCTTTCAAGCCAAAGGAAAGATTTACTGGCAGAACCCATTATCTCTCTGTTCGGTTCCATCTAAACGTCGATTTGAGAGACAAGAGCTTATGAGAAGGAGAAGACTGCAAAAGGAAATTGATGACACTGTTGCAACAATAACAACAACAAGATGAGCACAGAGGAAAACACATATCTTGAGAAGCGGGATTCTCAGCTCTTGTGCCTAGAGATACTTTCACGAGCATGATCTCGCTTTCCCAATACACCCCTCTGAACCCCGGTCTTGATCTGAAAATACAAAACACGGACTAAAAACTCTAATGGATTTTCCGTTCGCAACTACCAGGGATTTGAGATTGGGTTTGCCAACTCGTCGCCCTATCTATGGTCTCTGTGTTTGCTATTGGTTTTTATCACTTTGATACCACTTACTACATATACCCAACTCTGCCCATCTCACGAAAAGTACTAGATCCCCTTGTGGCTCGGGGAGATCATGACTATTCGATAGATAACATAGTTCTGTAACCACGCAGTACATAGTGTATTTCATGCGTGCTGTGTTTCAATATCTACATAGCGATTTCTTTGTTTACAGCAGATACCAACCATTCTATGCACTTGGTACGACGGGCTTGCGATGAGCTAGAAACACGATGCAACAATAACAAACAATTTTTCCTCCTCCCCCAGAAACCAGAAGCACGGCGCAGCCAAAGAAGTAACTTTTCCGCCTGCAACTGAATCGAATTACTAGATCAATGGATTTTCCACACTGTACTATTCCGGTCACTTTTGGATTTGATTTAGGAATGCACGATCTGATAGAGTGGAAGATTTGTAGCATACGAGGCCGCAGCTTGGGAGCGACTCAAGGGGCCAGGACGAGCGCGAGCAGAGCCATGCGGACGTAAAGTCCGTACCGCATCTATCGAAAAGCACCAACGTTAGTTTCGCGCCAAACGATTCCCAGGGATTCGCACGTAGATGCCCAACTCACCTGCCTGAAATAAGCTGCCCTTAAATCCAGATCCACATCCACCCCGATCTCCTGATTCCTTGGCAGCGGATGCATGACAATCATGTGGCTCTTGGCATGCTTCAGCACCGCCCCATCCACCACAAGACTATTCTTCAGCCTTTCATACTCCTCCAAATCCTCAAACCGCTCTTTCTGAACCCGCGTACAATACAGCACATCTGATCTGCCGACGACCTCTTTCGTGAGTTCGTTGCCGGCCCAAACGAGTTGGCCAGAGGAAACTAGTTGCTGGCGCACGTCAGCGGGTAAGGCGAGGGTGGGAGGGAAGATCAATTGCACGCGCACGCCTTCGTAGTGTTGGAGGAGTTTAATGAGGGAGTGCACGGTGCGGCCGTAGCGGAGGTCGCCGATGAAGGTGATGGTACGGCGGGTGACGGTTCCCAGCTCAGTGCGGATAGTGAAGAGGTCAAGAAACGCTTGGGTGGGGTGTTCGCGGCTGCCATTTCCTCCATTGATTATTGGGACCGAGGAGCATTTAGCCGCAATATCGGCACTAGATTCGTCTGGGTGACGCAAGACGACGGCGTCGCCGTAGCAGCCTAGGGTTCTGATGGCATCGTCAAGGGTCTCACCCTTTTGGCTGCTGGAGTGGGTTGTAGCAATGGCGACCGTGCGGCCGCCCAGGCGCTGCATGGCGGCGTCAAAGGAGGCGGAGGTGCGGGTCGAGGGTTCGTAGAAGAGGGTGCAGAGGACGCGGCCTTTGAGGATATCAAGAACGCCTTGGCGTTGGACACCGAGGCGCATTTCTTGGGCCACGGTGAAGAGGACGTGAAGGTCATGGCGGGTGAACTGAGAGACGGAGATAATGTGCTTTTGTTTGAATGGAGAATGGGCCAGGGATTCCAGAAGAGACAACGATAAGGATGTCACAGGATGGAGGACTGAAGGAAGTGGAGGCCCAAACTCTTCAGCGCTTGCAGACATTGTACCACTCGGAGACTGCATGGCTTGCGATTCAGGTTGTCGTCGTCGGAAGGCTGGTTGGGCAGCAAGTCCAGATTGACGCCGGCCGTGGTTGCTATCCGGTTTTGGGCCTAAGCTAGGCGAAACTGTTGCATTAAAAGCAGGCGAGTAAGTCTGGTTCGACTGGATTGAATGCGTAGACATGTCGGCTCCGTGCGGTGCGTTTGGCATAATCTCGCCATCGAGGCAAGTCGTCCGATCCTGAAAGATGACTCTCTGTACTGAGCCGCGCATGGTCTTCCCAGCGAAAGGTGACCAAGTTCGGGAAGTCCGTATCGCATAGGGCCTATCCATTTCGATCTCAATTGAGGTTCCAGTTTGTTCATGGAGCTCAAAAATCTCCTTGGGGTTATCATGCAACTTTGCAGTGATATCCTCTATAGTCAACCGGCCTTCGGAGACGGCGGTGCATAGCAATGGGATGGTATCGGCAATACCTGTTGCCGGTGAAGTTGTCTCTTTCATCTCAAAAGCAACCTGATACGGGAGACTGCCAACAGAAAAGACGTCGATGGTAGCCATATACTCCCATAATGCCTTTTGATCCTTGATTGTTGGTAGGAAAGAGCACTGAGGGTAGTCTTCTTGCGATAGGAAAAGCGAATAGACCGAAACATCGCAGGTGATCCTCAATCCTTTCGATTTGCTTAGCGCAATGAGCTTTATATCATCTTCTGTTGTCACACTTGTTACATGTAGCTTCCGATTATGTAGACTGGCCAGTAACATGACCGATGCAAGGTCGGTCGTCTTTGCGTCCGTAACCATAGGTTTGTTGTCTGGCCACGCAGCGAAATGGGACGTGATGGCGGCAACTCTACTGATGTTGCAGGAAAGATGATTGAATGGAATAAAAAGAGACGCAACCTCACTTATCACTTGGCTGGCTTGCTCCGCGTTTGTTGACGTAGCGGCAACGGAGAAGTTATAGTCGCAGGAAGCCCCTCGCCTACCGTTATGCTGCGCTATACTGAGTGATCGTGTGTCTGTCAAAGATCCTTCAAGTCCCAGCGGCATGACCCGAATCATGCTAAACCCAGCCTCAATCGAAGCTTTTGTGACTAGCTGGAAGTCATCACTACCACTAACCGATATGCCAGGAACGAACGCTGCGATATTGATCAAGCCCGGTAAGACCACTGTCCGATGACCTGTCCGAAAGTCGATGTTCAAGATTTCGAAGTCATAGTGTCTAGCTATTGCCTCAATCAGAATTTTCGCGTTTTTGACGTTGGTAACCAAGGGAGTCTGGTAATCTACAGCCATTCTTCGAGTTCTATAACCCTGACTCATGTAATTTGCCGGGCGTCTAGATCTGTTGCTGGAGGGTAGGTTGATATATAGGTCAATGAGATTGTTGGCCAAGTGCTGTATTAGTGAGTGTTCATATTTTTGATTATCTTGCTCATTACTTAAAAGCTCGAGGTACTGCACAGGAATGCCGTGCTCTTCTAGATAGTCCGCCGTCCCAGCAGTGGCAAACAAATTGTATCCCATTTTATGCAAGTTTCGGATGGAAGGCAGCATTTCCGCCTTTTCTTTGTATGTACCGATCGATAGCAATATATTCTTCTTTGGTAATCTGAAGCCGGTCGACATCAAAGCCTTGATGTACGCTTCGTACTTGTCTCGACCAAAGCAAGCGACTTCTCCTGTAGAAGCCATCTCTACGCCCAATACTGGATCAGCACCGGATAGCCTGGAAAACGAAAATTGTGGCACTTTTACTCCCACACAATCTTTTGGAATGTCTGTAGGAGGATACTCGATAAGAGGGACTCCCATAATGGCTTTTGTCGCCATCTCTATTAGATCCACACCCATGACTTTAGAAACGAATGGAAAGGATCTGGAGGCGCGAACGTTGCACTCTATCACCTTTATTTCGTTGTCCTTCGCAATGAACTGGATGTTGTACGGCCCAGTGATGTCCAGTGCATCACCAATTTTTCTCGTCGCCTCTTCAATCCGTCTAACTGTTTCCGGTTCAAGGTCTTGAGGTGGAAGAATGAGCGTGGCATCTCCCGAGTGCACACCTGCGTTTTCAACGTGTTCAGAGATGAAATGACCCACAACCTTACCGTTACGGGCAACGGCGTCCATTTCAATTTCCTTTGCGTTCTCAATGTACTTAGTGATCACCACCGGATGATCTTTGGACACCTCGACAGCCTGAGCCAAGTAGTTCGCAAGATCATCTTTAGAGTAGACAGTGTTCATCGCAGCACCAGACAAAACGTAGGACGGCCTTACTAATACAGGATATCTTACTTTATCGCAAAATTCTGCAGCTTCGTCGAAGCTACTTAGTTCTTTCCACGCCGGCTGGTCGACGTAGATACGATCCAACATGCGTGAGAAATTATACCGGTCCTCAGCCATGTCGATCATTTCCGGAGAGGTTCCGAGGACCTTGACATTAAGACGATGAAGGGGAAGAGCAATGTTATTAGGGGTTTGGCCGCCCATTGAGATGATGACACCGCTGGACGACTCGAGTTGATAGATATCTAACACTGCCTCGATATTGATAGTCTCGAAGTAGAGCCTGTCTGCCTCGTCGTAATCAGTACTGACAGTCTCTGGATTGTAATTCACCATGACGGTCTTAAAACCTTGATCTCTCAAGGTGCGAACCGCTCTAACTGAGCACCAGTCAAACTCAACTGATGATCCAATACGATAGACACCGGATCCGAGTACCATCACGCCATGGTCATCGAAGCTAATATCATGCTCGGATCCATTGTACGTCAAGTACAGGTAATTTGTGAAGGCCGGAAACTCAGCAGCAACAGTATCTATCTGTTTCACCACTGGCGTTATGCCTGCGTCAACCCGCAGACGACGAACAGTCGATTCGTTGAGACTGCAAAACTTGGCAATTTGCTGATCGGAAAACCCCAATTGCTTCGCTTGGCGGATTAAGCCTGGCGAAATGTTTGAGGGATCAAGGGCTTCCATCTTTTTCCCAAAATCGCTTAGGCCTTTCAGCTTGCTCAAAAACCACTTGTCGATCTTGGTCATTTCCCATATCTTATCAACACTGTAGCCTGAATACATTGCATTAGCGATTGCGAATAGCCGCTGATCCGATGGGGTTTGCAGCTCATTGTCGATAGACATCAAAGCACTTGTTGCATTGAATCCGAGATTGTGGAAATCGATAGACCGTATCGCCTTCTGAATGGCTTCTTCGAATGTTCTACCAATACTCATCACTTCTCCCACACTCTTCATAGACGAATTTAGTTCGGTGGAGACCCTAGTGAATTTCTTGAGATCCCATCTCGGTATCTTCACGACAACATAGTCCAGCGACGGCTCAAAGCAAGCTGATGTAACTTTTGTCACCGTGTTCGAGATTTCGTTCAGTGGTATACCAAGCCCTAGCTTTGCAGCTATGAAAGCCAACGGATAACCTGTTGCTTTAGAAGCTAAGGCAGATGACCTCGACAGTCGAGCATTGACTTCTATTATGCAGTAGTCTCTCGAAAAGGGGTTAAGGGCGTATTGGATATTACACTCGCCAACCACACCAAGATGTCGAATAACATTGACAGCTGTGGTTCGGAGCATATTATAATCTTCATCAGAGAGCGTCTGCGAAGGAGCTACTACAATGGAGTCGCCAGTATGGATCCCCAAGGGATCGAAATTTTCCATATTACACACAGTTATGCAGTTGTCCCTGGCGTCACGAACAACCTCGTATTCGATTTCTTTCCAGCCCTTCATACTTCTTTCGATCAATACTTGCGGGCTTGCGGCAAAGGCCTTATTACACAGCTCGAGAAGCTGCTGCTCGTTTTCTGCAAAGCCACTGCCTAGACCTCCCAGAGCATATGCTGCACGCACTATCACAGGGAATCCAATGTCTTTGACCACTCGAGAAGCCTCTTCAACTGAGCATGCAGAGGCTGATTTCGCACATTTCTCGCCTATCGACTCCATGCTACGAGCAAAAAGCTCGCGATCTTCAGTTGTGATTATGGTATCGATAGGCGTACCTAGAACTCTAACTCCTAGTTCTTCAAATTCATCCTTCAGTTGAATGCCTACTTGCAGCGCAGTTTGCCCGCCAAACGTAACGTATATCGCATCCGGATGATCATGCTTGATGATTTTTCGCACCGAGTCAGCAGTCACGGGGAGGAAGTAGACTTTGTCTGCAAGTCCTTTCGATGTCTGAATGGTAGCGATATTGGGATTTAAGAGAATGGTATAAACATTCTCCTGTTTGAGGGCTTTGATGGCTTGACTACCAGAGTAATCAAACTCTCCAGCTTGGCCAATGCTTAGGCCTCCGCTCCCAAGTATCAAAACTTTCTTCACTGTTATCCTAGGATGTAAGTTCGCGTTCTCCTCAGTGGTACCGCCTGGGAATGCGACGGGCTGTTGCATTGCTTTTGTAGTCACAACGCTCTTCTTGATCGTGTCTATGAAGACATCGAAGAGGAATTCAGTATCTTGTGGGCCAGGAGTGCTTTCGGGATGGAATTGAACGCTGAAATACGGACGACTCCTATGTCTTATCCCCTCATTACTGGCATCGTTGGCATTCACAAATAGCTCTTCCCACTCAGCAGGCAAAGTTCTCGAGTCCACGGCATAGCCATGATTCTGGGAGGTGATATAACATTTTCCCGATGCTAGACTATTACAGGGGATATTGTGGCCCCGATTTCCATATTTCATTTTTATGGTTTGCGCGCCTGCAGCACGAGCGAGAAGCTGATGGCCAAGGCAGATGGCAAAGATCGGAGTCCTCCCCTCTTCCAAAGCATTTGAAATATGTTGTACGGTAGTCGTTAGCATGGCAGGATCTCCAGGGCCGTTAGAAATGAAAAGTCCGTCAAAGTCCTTCCCGCAAAGAGTCAGAAAGTCATAGTCCCAAGGCACAACTTGAACCTCCACACCCCTTGAGACTAAACATCTTAGCTGATTGTATTTGAGTCCGACATCTACACAGATAACACGTATGAGGCGTCCAGATGGATGCTTCAATGCATTGGACACGGATGGTCTATATATGCGTGGCTCTCGTACAGATACTGCGGTAGAGGTTAGTACCTAGGCAAATTAGGGGATAAAATGTACGAGGACATTACCGCCCGCCACTAAATTCTTGATATTAGGGTTAACCCATTCAATCCTCTCGTAGTGTGCTCGTATATTTTGAGGAACGGAATGCTCTATAGTTCTGCTCGAACCAGCCGTACCATTTCCGTTTACCATACCGTTTGTTCTGGGTTTGCGTTCTATCAGCATTTTGCCTAGCATACTCCCTTGCTGTCGGATTCGCTTCGTAAGAGCTCGAGTATCTACACCGAAAATTGCAGGAATTCCCTCCTCTTTCAGCCAGCTGCCTAACGACGATGTTGCAAGATGATGAGAATAGTCCTCTCCTGAGTAAGATGTAACAACAAGCCCGGCGACGTGAATCTCGGCAGCCTCAAAATGTGCCGGTAGGTCATGAAGTAGATTATCCTTGGTATCTCTTGAGGGAACCCCATAATTGCCAATGAGTGGGTAAGTTATTACCAAAATTTGTCCTCGATATGAAGGATCCGTGATGGACTCGGGGTACCCTACCATGCCCGTCTGGAATACTAATTCTCCCGAAACGCTCCTTTCCGCACCAAAACTACACCCCTGAAAAAAGGCACCATCTTCTAACTCTAGAAGCATTTGCTTTTCCACTGAAAGCGGATCCGACATCACAAATGTCATAGTGATGGAGACTCCTGTGGAAGATCTCAGGAATTCCTTCCGTTGATGGACAGACTATCCAAGGGCCCGGATACCGTAAAGATCCAATCAACAAAGCATATCAGCGAGTGTGGGTAAGTGACGATAAATCGGCAAATTTTGGAATTCGTTATTCATGTCGGATGAAAAATGTTTCGTTCTTGAAGTCTCGTCCAAGTTTCTCACTGGAAAAGCCAAAGTCGAACCTGTTATACGACGGCTGACTTTTGCGATAGATTCAATCACAGCTTGGAAGTGTTTACCATTGTGGACGATAAACACAATGACGATAGAGCAGCCAATAAACTGTTGGTTGAAATGTGTGGTAAAAAGGACGAATTGTCTGCATGATTGGCAAACTTTGGATCTAATCAGATAAGATCCGAACTTCAGCGACTGGTTCACCTGCGTCATAACTGTTCCTGCATATCAATCTTGCATAAGACGTTGAATACCTCAAAGGCATTTAAAGGAGCTCCTTACTCTGTATGTAGTACAATAAGCTACGCTCTAGACACCGTGAGAGTTTCGGAATGGATAAGTCTGTTGCTCAAGCATTGAACGGGCTTATACCTACACTTACTGGGCCCCTTCCACCTGAGCTATTGGAGCTCGCCGTGTCACTTCTTGCACAATCCCGCAGTAAGGCAAGCAGCCTGAAAGTGGACGAGGAGATTGCAAGGTCTTACGCGTGCGCAAATCTTGCTTGTGAGAGGTGTGAGCGTTCTCATTACTCAAACCTTTGTGAAGGGAAATCTTACACGATGACCTAGGTTGAAACAAACATTAGCTCTGCCTAAAATTGAGCCTCGGCCACCATGTCCTCCAAGAGTATATCAGAAACTCTACAAATTCCTTGATGCTGCGTTGCCAACCGGCACGAGACGGAGCAACCGTTCTCCCAGAGCAAGGGGATCGGCATCAACTTCTACAAGCTCCCCAGCCAAGCCCAAGCCTCCAATTAATAGGACGCCTCTCAGGTCTACAACACCCAGAAGAAAGACTCTAAACCGTTCTCAGACCCTAATAGAGATACCGGAATGGGTTATGCCTACAATCCGCCAGCTGTGTGAGAGACTCGAGGCTCCTAAGGCTCCACCGCATGTCTTTGCAGGGGTATCCTCTATACTGACACTCCCACCTCCACGAGAAGCAGTTACAGACGCTAGTATAGCAAGTCCTCCAAGGAAGATCAAGGTACCAGCCTTGATCATCGCTGTATTCCTTGTCGTCACTACTCGCTTAGCAGGAGTCGAAACACGTGCGAATGAATATCTTAGGCTGAAGGCTGAAGCTCTGGCCCTTCTCGAAAACAGCAATGTGGAACAAGATGATTGGGGGCAGGTCGACGATGCTGATATCAATGACTGCATGAGAGAAATAAAAGACAAAGGATGGACAGAGCTGGATTGGTTTGCGAACATCCCTGTTGGTGGTGGATTCATCAATGCCGATGCAGACGATAACGAAGGAGAAGTCTCACCAGACGAAGACGAAACATACAAAACCATGATAGCACCCATGGAATGCACAAATAACTTTAGAGGCTCAAACAATGACTATCTTCAAGCTGGTCTAGGCACTATGGTAGGCGTTCATCGACCTGCAGCCATAACTACTGATCATATTGTAGATGCGCGATAACGTCGACTATCTAAGCGAAAAGCGAAGATCTGACTATCAGAAGTGGAAAATCGGTATCTTAATGCGCATTGAGGAATTGCGAAACGCTCATTATATGGACGTGACTACGGATTGAATCTTCTTACGCGCTCCATCATTTAGAGTGATGTCGTTGTTGACGGCCTCAGAGGTTCAATCACATCCGAGAGTTGTATCACCTTCGTTAGACGATTCAAGAAGCCCCCGAGGATCCAAGCCGGCGAATGCAGCGATAAGTGGCGGACGACTAGACATATTTACACGGCGCCCTTCGGAGTCCCACACTGACCTCCCGCTTTCTTAGCTCGTCATACCTCCCTAACCTTGAACATCTTCTTTCATTACTTCAGTTTGACCACCGTCTCAGTTGATGAGCATGGACGCCAAAACGATCTGTCTAAGGTAGCCTCAGTGCCTATTCGCTACTTCCAACTCTGTTCATGGATGCATCGACGCGACAATAGTCGCTGCTGGTGAGGTTGTTCGAACTACTACAATCAGACTCATTCGATGGAATCCACTAGCGTGCATCGTAATACATTCCATCTCTCTCACGCTTGCTTCATGAAATCCATAAGGTCCAATCCGAAGCCCGAGGAACTTCCCGTTCCCTTGGATTTGTCCAACATAGCTTGCAACGCACTCTGCTTCCGAGTCTTGGCTCTCTTCTTGCTGCTAATGTTCACCGAGACGGGATTTGGAGAGATTTGGACTTGATTCCCTACTTTAGGCGCGCTCAACAGAGCAGGCTCCGCAGAAATCGTGCCAGAGGTACTAGCAGCGTTATGAATTCGTGGTCGGCCAAATCTATGTCCTCGAGATGTCTGCATTGGTGTGGTAGTTTTTCGATGACACGTGAGACACTCGACCACAACATGTTTCTCAGCAGGACATTTTACCGTTGCACTGGATCGACGCTTCTTCGTTTTCGAAGAAACCTTTGATTTAGAACGATCATTAATTGTGATCCGCGAAGTCCACCCAGGAATTCTGATGGTGCCACAAGCACCGCAAGCAACGTTTGGATCGGCTCCTTTTGGCGGAGCTATCTCATTTTCGGTAGCCACAGTCATGCGTTCGAGCATTAAATGCGCTGATGTCGCTGGTGCGAGGGTGGAGTAGTGGTGTGCTGAGGCGTCGAGAAATTTCAGCCGCGCGGTCACCGTAGCAGAAGCCATGTTTTGCTCGGTCTTGTAGTTACATTGTAGAGCGTCGTCGACGGCAAAAGAATCGGAGTTTATCGCAGGTTCGATAATGGGAGGTTGTTAATTGTTGGCGACCTCCGAATGGGCATAGTAAGGTACCTTAGATAGGTAGGTAAGGTAAGGTACCTTAGCGGAAAGCTATGGTTTCCTTTAACTGTACCTATTTGGTAATAATTAAAAGTACCGTCTACATAAAGGCGGTGTTATAGTAATATAACTGACTTACAGTAGCTCATTATATATGTAACAAAATGATAACTGAGTATTAAAAAGAATGATACTCTTACAGTCTAGTTGAATATTCGTTTAAAGATAATACATTGATATCAAATAGAACAGTGTTGCTACGGTAGAATCTGAAGCTCTGTGTAGTTTCAAGATAACTGCTACAATACTGCCAAGCCTTATCTTCGGATAGACTGTATTTCAGACAACATCAACGCTTCTGTATTTTCAACCTCAGAATCGATCGATTCAGCCAATTTCTACGCGGGAGCGCATCACATGGGTTGCATGGATATCATGCGCATGATCACCATGAGTACATACTAGGTTGAAGCGGAGGTGGATGCAGGACAAAGGAGAGTGAATACGGAGAGGCATTGCAGGAGGATGCAGGTATTGCTCATGATACCTGATACTGTATTTAAATTACATATGTTTATTTTCACAACTGTTGCTTTACAAGGCGTTTAGAAAATCTAAGCGTGTGAATAAGAAATTACAGTAACAATATTCTATGATAGTACTACGGTGCTGCTACGGTAGAGCCATTCCTCACTAAGGTAGGTAGTACTGTGTACTGTACAGTACCTACCTAGCTCCTCTCGGCTCCATGCATTGGCGGCGGGATGATCCATAAAGTCTTAACCGATTGGTCTTAGTTTTCGGTCACTTCTAGCCCTACCCGGTGGTTCTTCGATGTAAACATGGGCAAGCCAATTGTGTCAGTAACATATATGGGATCACTCAATTCCGCTTCTATAAGTCTCACTGGTGTACTCAATTCGAAATAGCTATGAGATACCGCATCTATATCGGGAGAAATCGCCTATAGAGGAATGCGCGGTCAGCTCTGAAGCTGCATTTGAGGGCACGAAGTGACTATTAGGAAACATCATGCGCATCGCCATTGAAGGCTGTGTAAGCACCACTTTGCTTGCTCTTGAGTGGCTGTCTGATCGTTATCGTAGGGGCATGGTACACTTCACGCCATCTACGCTTCCATTAAGAAATCATGTGAGATAAACAATTGGGACGGTGTCGAACTCCTCATTATAGGAGGGGACTTTCAGGTACTTTTGATACTCAGGATCGCGTTCGAATTCTTATTCGATAATAACATCCTTAGGCAGTCCGAAACTCCTATGATCTGAATTGCATGTCCGTCCCTCTCAAATTCCGTGAGATTGGCGATTTCCATGAATACTACAGCGGCAAGCGGACGGCTCCCTATTTGACCATTTTCGTGGGTGGAAACCATGAAGCAAGCAACCATCTTTTCGAGCTCTACTATGGTGGATGGGTAGCTCCGAACATTTATTACCTCGGAGCTGCAAATGTCGTCCGTTTTGGTCCCCTTCGAATAGCAGGTCTCTCTGGCATCTGGAAAGGCTACAACTATAACAAGCAGCACCACGAACGTCTCCCATACAATCAAGACGATGTCAAGAGCATCTACCACGTGAGGGAATTAGATGTAAGGAAGCTACTGCAAATCAGAACCCAGGTGGACATAGGCATCAGCCATGACTGGCCTCGCGGCGTTGAGTGGATGGGGAATTTTAAGGCCTTGTTTCGCCAGAAGGATCTGTTTGAGGCTGACGCTCGAGCCGGGACATTGGGAAATTCTGCTGCTAAATATGTTATGGATCGTCTCCGGCCCCCGCACTGGTTTTCGGCTCATCTTCACTGTAAGTTTGCTGCTGTCGTAAAGTACGACGGAGAGGACTCGTCGAAGTCTATCCTTGGGCCGCCAGTCAATGGTACAGGGTATTTGGGACCAGCTGCTACCAAGAACATGGATGAGATTGATTTAGATCTCGATGGCGGTACGGCGCCACAACACCAGCCGCCAGAGCCTTCCGGGCAGCCTAGGAACGATGATGAGATCGATCTCGATATGGGCGACGACGAGCCATCGAAACCGCCTGTCACATCCAATCCCAACACTCCCCAACCGCTACATTCGCAACCAGCATCAATAGAAACAATCCCCCAAGACGTCCGCTCCCAACTCCCTGCCTCCTTCTCCCGCCCCCAACCAACCGCAAAACCAACCGCGCTTACCCCACCCGACCTCATCACCAACAAAACCATCCGCTTCCTCGCCCTCGACAAATGCCTTCCGAACCGCAAGTTTCTCCAGATCCTCGACATCTCTCCCCTCCACTCCTCCCCTGCATCCCCGCCATACCACCTCTCCTACGACAAAGAATGGCTCGCAATCACCCGCGTCTTCGCCTCCGATCTTACCCTCGGCAACCCCTCCGCTCCTGTCCCACCTAACAAAGGCGAAGCCTTCTACCGCCCTTTAATCGAAGCTGAAGAGGAATGGATAGAAGAACACTTAGTAGCAACAAACCGGATGCGCATCCCTAGGAACTTCGAGATCACGGCGCCGGTCTATGATGCGGATGTGAGGGTCGGGAATAGAGAGCAGCCGAGAGAATATACGAATGAGCAGACGGTGGCGTTTTGCGAGATGTTAGGGATTGCCAACCCTTTTGCGCTGAACGAGGAGGAGAGGGAGGAGAGGGTGAAGAAGGGACCAAGGGCGGAAGAGACGAGGAGAGACGGGGGCAGGGCAGGCGCTGGAAGGGGGGGTGAGAGGGGTTTTGGGAGAGCGAGGGGTAGGGGAGGCGGGAGGGGGGAGGGGAGGGGTTTTGGGAGATGAAATTGTAGGCAATGGGAACTTTGCTGTTTGCTAGTACCAACGGATGCAACTGAACCGGATATCGAATCCTCGTCTAAAACCACCATCTATTCTCCGACTCCTTCCAAGACCCCTCCACCCCAATCTCAATACCAAATACTCCTCGTCCGATGATGCGGCACCCCTCCCTCTCCCTTGGCCTCCAACTCTTTCATCGTATCGTACAGGAAAAAGTCAATCAGGATCGCGTTGACTTTTGCCCCCTGATGCTGCCGCACTATTTCTCGCCGTATGAGTTCCACGCACCAAATGCTGCAGCCGCGCAGCTGGATCTCCCATGAATGGCCGCTGGTCATGGGCTTGAGGTGGCGGATGTGCGAGTCCAAGGGCGGGGAGTAGGTGAGGCAGGAGAGGGTGTGGAGCATTTGGGGGATGCGGTAGTCTGGGGGGTGTTAGAAGGACTGGAGGATAATTTGTGGTGTTGTGGTGTTCTGGTTTTGGGGAGTGGAGGCGAATGTACGCACCGGCGAACATGGTCATCTTGTCGATGTCCTCAAAATACCCATATCCTTTCCCCTCGAAGCAAGCCCAGAGGTCTGCGACGAGGATTTGGGCGCGCTTGTAGAAATGCACCGTTTTGCCTTCGAAGGTTGCTTCGTCACGGAAGCATGGGAAGTTTTCGACGAGGATGTTGACGAGGGCGGCAGCAGAGCCGGCCGCTTGTTCAATGCAGGTTGTGAAGCTGCCGTGGAAACGCTGGGAGCTTAAGCTGATCAGTAGGTGCGAAGACGGTGGGGGCTGTGGTACAGACAGTGTCGAGGATTCGTGCGGCTTCGCGCATGCAGGAGATCCTTTCTGAGAGAAGGGGGATTGGTTCCGAGGTTGCGGATCTGAAAACATGTTTGAGGAGTTCGTCTGGGCATTCGGTCTCATTTACGTAGTACTCTGGGTTGGTGATTGGGGTTTCTGTGATTGAGAATTTGTTACTTCGGTTGCAGACTGCGTGAGGCAGGGTCAAACACCTTCCTCGAGAGCTCGCTGCAGTGCAGCAACAAGACTCCAGTATCCCGTCCATCTCTTACCCCGATATTCGACAGCAAACGCTTGCTTGGGATCTGCCTTTTCTGACCAAAAAGAGAAATTGAGCAAATCCATAAGGAAAATGAAATCAACAGTACTCTCATTCTTTGCTTTTGGGTGCAATTTGTGCTCTGACCAAGAGCTGAAACCGTATTTTCTTTCTTGCATACTCTTCCAGATTTTAGCAGCTGCAGCCTTTGCGCCACGCATATCAATCGCTACATCTATAGAGTTGTCGTATATATGTTCTGCACCCTCCAGTACTTTTGTTTCGGCGGGGCCTGGGGCTCCACAGTCTGCGATTCCCAGGGTTTTCCGTAAAAGGGCTAGGAGCCCCTCGTCCGCTTCATCGTCCGACATGGCACTTTAAGCAAAGTAACAAAGGGACCACCCAATTGAAAGACTGAAAATGATTCTTTCCACGGAGGTAGAGAGGTGACTTATGAGTTCACTCTGTCACCTGCATGTATCCGATTTTGCTCGCTTTGTTGGGGTCAAGTTGTAAAGACAGACAGATTGAAAATTAAAGTCCTACCAGCATAACGCTGAAGGGGAAAGCCTTACTCCAAAAGAGAAAGAAACATCAAGATAAGCACCGGAAGGAAAAAAGAGAAAGAGAAAGAGAAAGAGAAAACGACAGTGAGACGGTGAGGCAGTCTGGAAATGTTAGCTCGTCCCATACTCTCTAGCTTCGATCATAAGGCTGCACTAAAGAATTAGAGTTGCATTGCCAGGAACACCGTAAATCCGTAATCCTCCTCTGTTTCTGCGCGTCTACCGCCCATCGCTTGGGCCTTGTCCGTTTACCTTCACCTCACCTTTCTTTCCTACCGTCGCTCCTTCATTCCCTCATCTTAAGCTCTCGTAATCTAGAATTCCCTTCTTCCTTCTATCTTCACTCTGTATGAGCAATCCATCGCAATCATGGGACGCGACCGTTACCCCAAACAGTCATTGGGGGCTCTCTATGGTCGGATCAAACAGGTTTGTTTGTTTGCTACATGTCACCTCATAATTTGCGCTGACAACATGTGCACTAGTCGCGCATCCTGATGGTTGGTGCTGGTGGGATAGGATGCGAATTGCTGAAGAACCTTGTCCTCACTGGCTTCGGAGAGATCCACATCGTTGACCTGGACACTATTGATCTAAGCAATCTCAATCGCCAATTCCTATTCCGTCACGAGCACATCAAAAAGTCTAAAGCATTGGTGAGCTGCGACCGCGGGGTATCGAGATGTCTAAGCTAAGGTTGTCCGACCAGGTTGCGAAGGAGTCTGCGGCAAAGTTCAACCCTCACATCAAGCTCGAAGCGCACCATGCCAACATCAAAGATCCCCAATTTAGCATCGATTGGTTCCAGGGCTTTAATCTGGTCTTCAATGCTTTAGACAACCTGGACGCAAGGCGGCATGTCAATAAAATGTGCTTGGCAGCTGATGTGCCCCTAATAGAAAGTGGGACTACGGGATTCAACGGGCAGGTTCAGGTGATAATAAAGGGTAAAACCGAATGCTACGATTGTAATACGAAGGAGGTGCCCAAGAGCTTCCCTGTCTGTACCATCAGGAGTACCCCAAGCCAGCCGATACACTGCATCGTCTGGGCGAAAAGTTACCTGTTCGCAGAGATGTTCGGAACCAGCGAAGAAGAAAACCCAGAGTTTGACCATTCCGAAGACTTAGATAATGTAAAAGAGATAGAAGATCTGCAGAAGGAGTCACTGGAGTTGAGCAACATTCGACAATCTATGGGGTCTGCAGAGTTTTGTCGCAAGGTGTTCGACAAGGTCTTTACAGACGATATCAATCGGCTACGGAGCGCGGAAGATGTATGGAAAACAAGGAAGCCACCGACATCCCTCAGCTTTGACGAACTTGAAAGTGCTTCTTCAAAAGTCGATTCATCTGTGGTGCAGAAAGATCAGGTTACATGGACACTGGCAGAGAATTTTTTCGTATTCTGCGACAGTCTTCGGAGACTAAGTGCACGAATGCGGCAGAGCCAGACTAATGAGTCGGTCGATAAGGGGCAGTCGACTCTCACATTTGACAAAGATGATGATGATACCCTGGACTTTGTAGCTGCTAGCGCTAATCTACGGTCTACCATATTTGGGATTGAGATGAGATCAAAGTTTGATATCAAACGTAAGTTGACGCACTTTCTCACAACGAACACGACTTAACAGAGACCAGAAATGGCGGGGAACATTATACCAGCAATCGCAACTACGAACGCTATGACTGCAGGTCTGTGTGTTTTGCAAGCGTTCAAGGTCATGCGTGAAGAGCTGAACAAAGCAAAAATGGTACTTGTCCCACTCGACCAACAGAGGCAATACTGAAAATTGCACAGGTCTTTCTCGAACGTTCAGCCGCCCGCGTGATCAATACCGACGCTCTAAGGCCTCCAAATCCTAATTGTAGCGTATGTGGTGTCAGTCAGTCCAACCTGGTCGTGGATCCTGCTCGCGCCACACTCAACGATCTCGTCGAGGATGTTCTCAAGTCACAGCTTGGGTATGGTGACGAATTCAGTATCAATAGCGAAGCCGGCACCCTGTACGACCCTGAGTTGGACGATAACCTCTCAAAAGCATTCTCCGACCTGGGTGTCAAAGCAGGTAGCTTCTTGACCGTCATTGATGATGAAGTGGAGAACCCTCGGGTCAACCTCTCGTTATCAATCTTGGAACAGTGAGCCTCCAAAATTGACTATCACGCCTTTATACGCTAACTCAAACAGAACGCTACCCGAGGGCTCAATACCAGTTCAGGTACCTCAGAATATCGAAGTTGCTCGAAAGCCGAAGGCCGCTGCCCCTACCAACGGCGAGACAAACGGAACAAACGGAACAAACGGAGCGACAGCAACCAACGGTATCGGCATGAAGCGCAAACGCAGTCGAACCCCAGAAGACCCCAGCATCCAAGAGCAACAAACCTCGAAGATTGCAAAACTCCGGAAGACCTCCGACACCTCCGACCTAATCATTCTCGACGATTCCAGCAACGGCGCCATCGTCATCGACGACTAAATCCTATCCCCTCATCTACCAAACTCACGACGTGCACGACTACACGATGTTTGCATTCACCTAATCATACCAAATGAGGGATATCCAAAAGCGGTATACTAAATATGCTGGCGATTTAGCGGTGGCTAGGCATAGGTGACTCTTCAATTGGCGTTTGATATCAGAGGTTTTATTCCTGGTGGTAGGGGGGAGATGTACATTAGCTATTGGAGTCTGACGCAGCCTGTGCGAGGAGGTCAACGTTCGTACGTACGTGCCTCTTTGGCCGCAATATAGATATTGTACTCGATCTTAAGTCCCTGATCAGTAGTTTCTATGTAGAGCGCATCCGTCTTTCCCTATTCCAAGCCCTCTCGCCAAACAGAGCCATCCAATCATAAATGCCGAGCGTTACCATTGAGAACACCCTGTAAGGCTAGCCCTACGCCCCTGCGCGCGCCGCAAACGGCCCAAAAGCAGTTTGTATAACACCACACCACCTCACCTCACCTTCACCACAATTTACCCCAACAAATTCCCCAACCCACAATCTCCCAACTCCCGCAAAACAATGCACCCAACCCCCTTCTCCGCCCTTCCCATCCTCCTCCTCCCCGCCCTAGTCCTCCCTCTGATCGGGCTCCCGCTCGTCGTCGCGCACGGGGGCCACGACCGGCAACAACCGCTGGGGGAGCAGCAGGAGGAGGCCGATTGGGCTACAAGGCATATGGCCGGTATGTTTTCTCTGCGTTTGGGGCGCGATTGGTTTGCATCTCGTCTCGCCTACTTGCAAGATGGCCCCCACAACCCTCTCCTCCGCTGACCAATCTTCTTCCCCCCGCCCCAAAACTCCGCCAATGCTCTGCTAACATCCCCCCCCCTTTACTAGAAGAACACCATATCTCCAACCTCGACCCCTCGGCCTTCTTCTCCCTGCACGACTACGACTCCTCCACCGTCTGGACGCCGGACGAAATCCGGCGCACCTACGGCCTCGAGGACGAATCGACGGCGCACATCCCGGCCGCGCGCAAAGACGAGATTGTGCGGGAGGTGGTGAAGATGTTTGATTATAACGGGGATGGGGTTGTGAGCCGGGAGGAGTTTATGGCGGGGTGGAGGGATGGGCGGCGGCTGGGGGATTATGGGAGTGGGGTGGGGCATCATGGGGATGATGAGTTTGAGTATGAGATTCATCATTTTGAAAAGTTTCATGATGAAAGTGAGTTTGTTCTTTTCCTTTTCTTTCTTGGGTTGCTAAGGGGAGGGGGAGAATGTGGCGGTGGCTAATGGGCTTTGGGGTAGATACGAAAGAAGAGGATCTGAACCATCCGGAGGATATTGCCCACTTTGCGAAACATGACCGGCTGGAGGCGGAGCAGGAGAAGCTAGAGGAGATGGAGAAGATGAGTATTGTGGAGAACAACATTCCAGCGAAGTTTCGGCGGAATCCGTGAGCGCGAAATTGTTGCGCCCTCGGGAAATCACCGCAGGTCGGATGTCTAGAATGTAAGATACGGGGCGCTGCTGTACACTATCCTGATGCTGCTGCTGCTACTGGTGTGATAGATATATCAAGCACGCAGTGGACAACCCCAGGTGCGTAATCTTTTACTCGCTCGAGATGCTCGCAATGGACTTGTCGACGGGGATGGCGACCGTGATTGTTTTCCGCCAGGGCGGTGAAAATGTCCACGATTTGCTTCTTCCGGCTTTCGATATCCTTGACTGCGATATTCTCATGCGCGTGTATCCATCCCCCATGCACCGGATCAAGCACCTGCACCGCCGTCTCCCAGCTCCCCTTCGAAGACGGTAGGAACCCACAGTTCACATGCCTAACGGGCGGGATCCTGTCTCTCATTCCCTCAATCCTCCCCACCGCTCGTTCGTTACTCTCTTGAAACACCACCAATCTCTCCTCCCCCTCAACCCCCACATCATCCCCTTTCAAAATCTGGACACCCCACCCATTCCCCTCCGCTCCCCTTTTCAACCCCTCAACGCTCCACCCATTGATCTCCCAACACAACACCCTCCCCACCCCAGCCTTGGCATAAGAAAATGCAAAATATCCAATTCCCGCATACAAATCAACCGCGCTGCTCTCCCGCGGCTCCCAACCCCCCAAGCCCTCCTTCGTCAACTCCCACATCCGCAGAATCCTCGCTTTTTCGCGGATGTTGCCACGAGCGAACATGGTATACCGCGGCGCCCAGGTCTGGAAAACGCTGTTCTGCCGTGCCGAGACCCAGAAAGCTTCGGGGAAGTTGTTGGGCGAGGGGACGCAGTCTGCGGGGAGCGCGGGGCCGAAGTCGCCGTATAAGGGTGTGAAGGAGGTGGGGGAGCGGAGGATATTTGGGGTGGAGGTGGAGGGGCGGAGGAGTGGTATAGGGGCGTTCAGGGCGATGTGGGTGACTTTTAGGGCGGTGATGAGGAGGTTGTAGAGGGAGGGGAGGTGAGGGGTGAGGGTGGGGAGGAGGGAGGGCCAGGGCGGGAGGGTGAATATTGTTGGGGGGAGGAGAAGGAGGGGTGGGTAGATTGTGTAGGGGAAGCGGGAGGTGGTGGTGAGGGTGGAGATGGTGGTGGGGCAGAGGGTGGAGGCGGGGAGGGAGTGCAGCCAGGTGCTAAGGGCTTGGGTGAGGGGGTTTTGGAGAGAGGAGGGGGAGGGAGATTGTAGATTAGGAGATGGCGGCGATGGGTGCCATGTAGCGAGGCTTATTGCCGCGGCATGTTGCTCTAGGCCTGTCTGTTTCAGGACTGAGGTCTTGACGCCTCGGTCATCTGTACGTACCCCGTTTGGGTGGATAGTGGTGGGAACAAAGTATTTGCCGGCATAGTCTTTTAGTGTTCCCTCAAACCCAAACTGGGGGATGTCATGTTCTGAGCGCAAGGCCTGGATCTTGTGCTTCTTGTCGAGTTTCCCAAGGGACTCGAGAGCGTTCTTGACCGTTTTCACCAACTCTTTGGGGGCAATTAGGAGGACAAATGATTCCTCGAATTGTTCCATGGCTAGCTTTTTGACATCCGGCTACAAAGGTCTGCCAGCAGAGCAACTCGATTCAAGATTCCATCAAGAAGTAGACTAAGAATTCAGTTGCACAAGTCTCTCTCATTCGAGAACCTGGGGAGAGGAAGATGCAGGAAAAATTCGGCTGTCCTTGGGAAATAGGTTGCAATAGTAGAACAGAGATTTCACAGACAGGAAGCTCATGGAACTCTCAGCTATCTTTGTTGATAGATGAAGACTTCGTAAAGGTGTCTTGAGATCGATCGTTGAATAGAGAGGCGTCTCGCTTGTCAACGGCTAGCGTTCCTCCCTACTTGGGTTCCATGTCTGCTCCGGACAAGCTCAGCTTGTCGAAGATAACTCGGATCAAGGTGAGGATTTCTGAATATTGTTTGAAGTATTTACTCCTTACAGTCATATTATCAAGTCACATGTTAGAACCACCTACTTCATAATCTCTTTTATTGATCTGTTGCTAGGGTAATTTCGACTCCTTTGCTTCCGTCGTGGAGTTGCTGGATCTCTTGATGTAAAGTATATCGAACCGTTTAGAATAAGATAATCATGCTGGAGAATAGGAGTGCTGGAGATAGGCACTTCAATGTCGAGGTTTGTTTCGCTACCCAAAATGCTTCTCAAATCTTCCAGAAACAGCTGTTCAAAGAATCCCCTTAACCTCGTCGAACCGTAACCCCCAGCTGTTTCTCAAGCCAAAACCTCCTAATACCGGCTCTTCTTCGTCGCCTCCTTTTCATCTCCATCTTCGTCTTCTCTCTTCCTCTTCTGTCTCTCACAAATAACAATATCGCCCGTCATTGCCTTCGCCATCTTCTCTGCCCGCTCTGGCTTGACGCCCTCAATCTTCACCTCCCGTATACCCCTGAGAGCTCCCAACGGCTCCACCACCCCTTGCCCAAACCCAATGAGATGTATCCTTGGCCCCTCTTTCATCCACAACTCGTCCACTCTAGCCACCAATTTTCTCAACTTATGGCCCCCGCCTTCGCTCAGTTGCTTTACAATGGCTTCCAAACGCCCCATAATCAGTCGGAGTTCTCTGGCGGACTGGCGGGCGTCCTGTATGGTGGAGGAATGCAGTTGAGCGTTTAGTGAGATGTTTCTGAGGAGCTTTAGATAGCGGGCGGGGACGTCGGAAATGTTGTCTATGAAGTTCTGGTGGACCACGGTGTCGGAGATTTTGTTGGTGGTGACCCCAATGGTAAAGTCGAACTCATTCTTTCCATAAAGCACCGTCGCAGCCTCGTCATGAACCTGCTTGTTCACCCGCAACAGCCCAACTGCCAGTCCAGTAGGTGCCGCAGGCTGAAAAGGGCGTGTTTCGAGATGGTGTCCGATCCCAATTTGATCGAGGTGACGAGGACAATTGCGGTAACAGTCTCTTCCTGTATTATCGCAGACACAGCTGTTTTGGTAGATGGGATTGAACTGCCAATTACGACGGACAATGACTTGAAGAGTGGTGAGGGCGTCGTCGTAGATCAGGTCTCGGATTTCGCGAGGGAGGGAGAGGAAGGGGAAGATGGAGCGAGGAGTAGAGTGCATCTTTGCTAGTGGTGGTGGAATAATGAGCTCAGAGCGACCGGAGCAAAACAAGCAAGTGCGAAAGCTGATGGTAGCTTTAGTGAAGTAAAGGAGATGTATTTGAGAGATTGGCAATCACAGCGACTTCGATTTTGCTCTTGGAGATGTCCGTTTCGAAGTATGTGCTTTGATCAATGTCTGCAAACGATAGTTTGCAGTTGTGATATGAAGGTATATATATATATATATATACTATGAGGAGAATGTCAATAGGGAGAAGTACTAGTCTTGCTTATTGTGGTAGACTAAAGAAAAGGACAATAGAAATGGCCAAGAATGACCTAGTGTGAGAAGGTTTTGCCTCTGTGAGTCACAAAACACTCTTGGTATTGTTAACACTGAGATGTGCCGAAAAGCTGCGACAATGAGATAGGACTTCCGTCAATATATTTTAGTATAGGTAAGAAAGTAGTTGTAATGCGAGGGCAGGGTTATCTTTTATAAGCCACCCAAAGTGCTTTTCAACACCCGTTCACTGTATGCGATGTGTTCACTGAGCGTGAAAGAAGTGTAACTCGAATATACTTTAGTTCAGTTAATGGAAACAATGTGAATCGTGCGATGTGCATGTGCCAGTTAACAAAGCATGAAGCATGAAGGGTGAAGTTTGAAGTTTGAAGTTTGAAGTATTGATTTAAGCTAGTGAAAGCCAACTTTTGATATCATCTAATTTCGCCTTGACTTCTCATTTACCGGCAGCAATATGATAAGCACCTCAGCCCCAAATCTGCGGACTGGCGGAGCTCATAAACGGTATCTATGATCGCTGATAATTCAAGGTGGCGCCCCGTTGGTAAGTTTTCCATACGGCACTATTGGATAATCTCCGTAGCACGAGTAGTCGAACTTAGCAAGCGCCACTGCATCCTTTTGTGATTCGAAGAAATCACTGATCTCGCACCATCCATCGGCTCGCTGGCCACACGCTGGAAGACTTTTGCCAAGCGGAATGGTTCGCTGGTTAAGCACAAAGTGGATGTAGGTGGTAGGTGGACCGCTCTTGGAAGGCGCTGAACGATCAGCTGGGACCGGGGACTCTGCTTTGATAACCTCGATCTCGAGACGGCAGGCGAGCGGAACGAGATGGGAGATGAAGAGTGCGCGATTAGGATCGGGTGGACCATCAGCGGGAAGGAACTCCGCAAATTGTTTTAGGCCGAAGGCCGTGAGGACAGGTATCATATTTGTGTCGTGAGAGAAGTCAAAGTAGAGAGACTGGTCAAGCGGGAAGAACTCTGGGTTATTGTCAAGTGTGATATTGTTTGCTGCATTGGTCTTTGTTATGAGATGCTTCTGCAGTCGAGCCATGATTTCTTGCTGCCATGAAATTCCAAGGGCGCGAGCTGTAGGCGATTGGAACGCAAAAGAGCCGGCATAGCCAAGATCAACAGAGTACTCAAACCCCTCCCACTCTGGGTATGTAAAAACGCCACACCAAGGTGAGTAGCCGTAGGCATACGTATCGTAAGGGCAGAGAGTTTGTGCGGCGACGGTGTCCCTAAGAGTCCAATTGTAACCAGTAACCATACTCTGAAACCGCTTTGTGGCATCAGCTAGGTAGATGGAATTCCAGTGAGCGCTAGCGTTCGTTCCACCGCTGTTGACGGTGTTCAGATCCCGAGAGTTGTTACAGACGAGGAAGCTGGACAAGCTCGTGTTGAATCCAAGCTCTTCGATGTTGACTTCAATGGTGGCATTCTGTGTCCAGTCGAGACCGAAAAAGCCGGCCAAGAAGTATTCTGTGGCTTGAAGGATACGATCTTGCGACGTTGTGCGGGCGATGATCTTCGTAGAGGTATTATAAAGCTTACCATACTGGTAATAGTGCCACGTACCAGAATCGAACATCCTAAAACGATTTCAGAATGGCTTTTTGGTCATTTAATCGTCACTTACTGTTGACGACCCCAAGAAGTCTGGATCTCCGCACCAAGTTGGTACTTATAGGTATTGAGAAAAGTTAGGTCTCCTTTAGCTTTCAAAGTGCCGGAAGCATTGTTCAAACGTTCCCCGAACAAGATAGTCTCAATACCCGTGGTAATATTTGGGTATCTCGCTCCATGACGTAGAAGAGCATGAACTTGGGTAATATTGGCGCCTTTGGGGAGTGGGTATTCATCGACCCCAAAGCCGACAGGGTGTGGATAATAGGGGCTCTGGTTGCCAAGTAGGCGGAAAATACTCTTATGCTGAGGATTGTCTGGGATTGGTTGCGAGGTCTCCAACGGGTCATTGGGAATGAGGATCGTGTTGGTCTCCGCCATGAATGGAGGCAAGCCTGTGGTTGTGGGACCTTTTGGACAGTTTAAGCAATTTGATGCTAGGAAAGGAACGAATGACTTACCAGCAAAGAGCTCTGGAGTGGTCTGGAAAACCTGCAATGTTCCTACAGGTGAGCTTGTAGCTTGTCGCTTGATAGCTTCAGCATCGCCCAAGCCTGCGACAGCAAGGGCTAAGAAAAGGGATTGACTTCCATTGAGGCGGGTTAGGATGACCATTGCATCGGATGCAGCACTGTAAATGAATGTTGAACTGGATAAGTCCCCACCTAGAGATTGATGAGATGGAAAGAAGAATGAGGGTGCTTGGGTGGTGTCAGAGGGGAAGGGAAGATGCAGAGTCTTATTGAAATTCACTGTACATGACAAGCGACCTAACCCCACGTGCCGCCAGCATCAAGGCATCCCCAAGCGCTATGACACTTCATTCACTTGTATTTGAGCTCGATACCTAAGATAAGCGAGGTCCTGGTTCTGCCTCACCACCAACTGGAAAGACCAAGCTCAACGCCCGTACCGTAGATTCGATCAGTTGACGGAGAAGCATGTGGGCATTCAGACCAGGGGGATCATCCCTTTTTTCCATCCGTTGAGCACAAAGCCCTAATCCATCAAGTGATGTCCATGGCTCTTTGAGTTGGATTTGAGGCATCGGCGAACAATTCGACCTTGCTTTCGCAACTCGACATAGCATCAACAATGATGTAATGAGAGACGGACCAAACTCGCATACGAGGCCCACGATCGGTGTTCTAAAGGATGCAGGGTCGCTCTTGCGCTTTCTCGCACGTGATCCCTGTAGTTCTAGCTGCGTTGGAACAGCACCTAAGAATCATTGCCTGTACCCGTTAGGAATATAAGGAAGCAGAAGGCACAACGTATATCTCTGATTTACCTGTCCATTGTAGCAACTTAGCCCATTGACGCCAGCATCAGAGGCTTGCGGCTGTCTATACACCATCGACATTCCCCCGTAATTTCGCCAGATCTCTCCTCCTTAAAGTGCCATGGCTTCAGTCTAACGACTAATGTTAATCACAGCTACAGGGTCTTTGGCGATCTCTGACATCTTTCCGCTGGTAGTTACATTGCTTGGAGACTGTGGTCAGCTACGTGGAGATAGTTCAGACAATGTTGGTCGGTGATCGAAGATTCCGGCGTGCAGAGCCCGTTGAGCAGCAATTTCCCGGGGATAGGCAAAAGTCATCTGTCTTGTACCTTGCGGCGATTGGGGTGGAATAAATGGAGCATATCCGCCCAGTTGACACTGAGGGCTTGCACTTCCTCAATGACTCCAGCTACTTAAGAGACTTCGATCTGGAGACCAGTCTTGAAGCAACTATCCAAGTAATGACAACGTCCTAGCTCCACTTTGAATCCCGGTTAAGATAGAATCTCGCCGAAGTCCTCCATTGGACCAAGGATTTGCTCACGATCGTCATTTAGGACGTTTTCCTAGTCCAAGTCCAATGATCTCGAAAAGAATAGGATTGCCTTCAACTGCGATCCAAGCAATGCCTGAAAGTATTAATTAGCGTTGTGGCTACTAGCTGTTCGTTAGGGCTATTGAGATTTACCCGTGTACACGACAAGCTTTGTAATTACTTCAACATCGTAACGTACCCTAGGTTTCTCTAGGTTCGAGAAAATCTCTCTCTCTTCCTGTTCATACTGTCTTCGACCATCGCTAGGACGACGAGTCAAAGCACCTCTTGCGTCTGATATAGTACCAGGCGTCGGTGGGATGTCCAGAGCGGTCTCGAGCTTTGAAAGTTTGCGGTACCCATTAAGTGTAGAAGGAGCGAGTTGCAAGCCCATGGTCGCAATTCTGTCTGTTGTATCTTCTGAGGTGATCATGCTGAAGCAGCCGGGCTGGTTTCCGCTGCCTTCGGCGGTCTCGTTCACCATCAGGTTTGCAGCCGCTAATGAGGACGTGCTCTCCTTTCGACGTCTTTCACGATAAGCCAGTGTCTCGTACGCATCGGCTTCGGACTGGGGTCCAATTGATACAGAGCGACTTCGTCGAGGGTGGCGAATTGACGTGATCAAGGAAGGTATCTCGGAGACAGAAGGAATAACGTTGTCGTCTTTTTGGTTTGGCACCTTCTGATATTCCCTAAAGCGAAAGCGATTAGCAACTATAAATAGGTCATACAAGCTGAAGACTTACGAAGCTTGCACGAAGAACCTTCTTGGCAGACTTAAACCGAGTCTCTCAACAATACGAAAAATTGGTGGGAGCGACCGTAGCATGGCTGGCTTCATAATTTCTCTCCACGCAAGTATTGTCAAAACTCCGATGGCAATGCGCGCAATAGCCTTAGGCCAACCCAGAGCCTCAAGCTGGAAAGGGGTAGTTGCCGGCACAGGATAATCCCAGGAATAATCGCTTTTCGCATAGTGCCAGACACCTAATTCAACTCCGATCATTACACCCGCAAAGGCTATGCTATCATCGAAACATGGACAATTATCCGCGGGCTCAGGATGAATCCGTACGAGGACGAGGATGATCAAGAGCAATATCATTGGAGCCTCTAATGAATCGCCAGTCATCCAATCATCGAACTTCTCTCCATATACACATTGTATCACGGACAGAGAGGCGCCTAACAAACCGCCAATGATAACGTCCAAAAAGCCGTGCATGCCGCAATAGAGACGTCCCAGGATTATCGACATCGCGTAGCAATATGAGATGGCTTCTAAAGCAATTTTCACTTGGGAATGGACCGTCGAATCAGGAGAATGTAGTGCAAAGAGTGTATATACGGCTACCGAGACAGCGTTGGTAGAATGTGTAGACGGAAACCCATACTCCAATGCTGCCGAGCGAGACATTGTGATCCTCTGGAGAGGAGGAGATAGAGGGCGAGGAATGCATAGAAGGTCCTTTAGGAAACCACTGAAGAAAACACCGGAGGCCAGTATGTGAACCATACTACTCTCGTTGTTAGAACAACAGCAAAAGCGTTCCTGGAGGGTACTCAGCGAGTAAACGTACCCTCTACCTAGACTTGTGTATCCGCACCAGAAAAGTATAGGCAAGACGACTAAGAAGAATGTATGCGTCCCCAAGTTTGCGGTGGTTGAAAAATAGGAATCAAGGGCAGCCGAGCGCATCTTGTTCTGTATCAACGCCAAGTATGGCGTCTCCCATCGTACCAGAGGAAGGAGCTTTTGGCGGGGCACATAGCGCCATACTGGCAGCCTGCTCTGATCTGGTGATATCGTCAGACACCAATTACAAAAGCATCAGAGAAAACATACAATGGTCTAAGCTGCTGAGACCTGCGTCCTTTTTTACAGTGGTTTTGGATAAGTCAGGAGTGGATGACGAGTCCTGCCAGCGTTTTGTAGTTGGCGGGACTCTGTCGTTACCGCTGATATCGACGCTCATGGGAGAAGTAACATTGACCTAGGGAATTGCAGTAGTCGTACCATTGCGTAAACACTTCAGCGCACGTAAATACTAGGTACTAATACCTTAACGTTGAAAACCCTATGGATCTGATTAGATACCTTAGCGTTGCGCGTCCGCCTTGCCGTTTGATTTCTCTGTGTTGCCCAGTGAACGTTGAAAACCATAAACATCGGATTCTTGCACCACTTGAAACTCAACTCTAAGCTTTAGGTACAAAGTATCCTTTCTCTGTGCATAACTTCAAGCGTACTTTGAACAGTTGATTGTGATCAAACACATCATCAGCTACAATCACCGCCGTCCATACGCACAACTGCAAGATGTCTGCCCAAGCTGCGACGGAGAACTATGACTACCTACGACGTCGAGGCTCTACAATGAGCGCACAGCAAAGCCATACTCCTGGATCTGTGTCACCTCGAAGAAAGCCTGTAAGAAATCAGAGTGGCAGGACGAGCAATGGCACAGTCAGCACCGCAACAAGCAGCTCGAACAAGTCAGCAGAAACGAATATGACGCAGCCACCATCGTACTCGAAAAAGTTCGTTGTCGTTGGAGATGGCGGGTGTGGAAAGACTTGTCTCTTGATTAGCTACAGTCAGGGTTATTTTCCAGAAGTAAGCTTCCCAACCTCAACTATTCACCACTCCATCTGATGCTCGGCAGAAATATGTCCCTACCGTCTTCGAGAACTACATCACACATACAATCCATGCTCCGACAGGTAAGACGGTCGAGCTTGCTCTCTGGGATACTGCAGGACAAGAAGAGTACGATAGACTTCGACCACTCTCATACCCTGAAACCGACCTTCTCTTCGTATGCTTCGCCATTGACTGCCCAAACTCCTTGGAGAACGTGATGGACAAGGTAAGCATTCGGAGAGCCATACTACTGACGAACTCATCTGACTTCAACATACAGTGGTACCCTGAAGTTCTCCACTTCTGCCCCACAACGCCCCTTATTCTCGTTGGGCTCAAATCCGACCTCCGTACCAAACGCGCCTGCATCGACCTCCTCAAAACCCAGGGTCTCACTCCTGTAACCCCAGAGCAAGGCCAGGCCGTCGCAAAACGCATGAATGCCATGTACGTCGAATGCAGCAGCAAGGAAATGCGAGGCGTAGATGACGTTTTTGAGCTTGCAGTCAACACAGCTGTGGGACAAGAGATTGAAACGCGCCAACAGAGCCAATCGCCGTTCCAGCAGAAGCCTGGCGGCAAACCGAAGAAGAAGGGAAGCAGGCCGTGTAAAATATTGTGATGTTTAGGTGATAGGATGATGCAGTCTCTCCTTCCGGCCTGTCTATCTTTACGATCGCAATATGTGTATGAACACCACGGCCTGAGATGACGTCTCTCTTGCATAGCCTTTGTTGGGCCTTTTTCTTTTTTCGACCTTTATCATAGCACTGGCGGGATCGCTGGTTCGACATACATATGGTTGGCGTCTGTGGTATGAGGTCAGGCGTACAACTTGCTTCTAGGCTTTGTGTGCCATGGTAGATGGCTTCGAAGGAATATTGGCTATAGGCTTCAAGTACTTTAGCAGATCCCCAACATTCGTAAACATTTTCATAAAAAATGACATGTCTCACCTACGGTTCGCCATCTTTTAATCTCCTACCTCCTGCCACTCCAAGTCTATGATCTCGTAATTCGTAACCGTGTGCATCATCATGGGTATAAATTCCATGGGCCATCACCACTCCCACCCTCACATCCAATGCCTTCATCTTTCCTCCCCATTGCCTTCCACAACCGTATCGCCTTCCTCTCCCTCTCCCTCCTCTTCCCCAGCCTCCTCCTTCCCGTCTTTCGCATCAGCCTCACCATCTTTCGCCATCACCCCCTCAAATTGACTCCACAGCGCCTCCACAGCGCCGAACTCATTGCCCACCTGCCGCAAATATCAGCCTCCAACCTTCATATCCTCTCATCCCCTATTCTCAGCGCGCATAACAATATGGAAAAGGGGGGAAAAGAGAAGAAAATGGTGACTGTACTGCAATAACCCCCTCCAACGAGCGATTCAGCTTGTTGATGTTTTGGAGGACTTGTTCGAAACTCTAGTCGTGATTGTGCTCAGCATAGGTTAGGGTCTTCTGGATAGGGAATAGGCGGGGGAGGGGGAACTGACGATAGCTATTTCGGAGAGGAGCGCGTCGCGTTGTTGGTGGAAGGGGGATTTGGTGGGGGGAGGTGCGGAGGGTGTTTGTGCGCGGGCGGCCATTTTGGGCGAAGGTTGATGAGGGGATTGTTAGGGGGGAGAATTGTATTCAAAGATTGCTAATCTTTAGAGCAACAAAAGTCCATCGGATTGTGATGTGAGCAAAGTGTGTCGTCTAAAGCCACCCATACATATATTGATTATAATTAGAGAAATTGCTAGTGTACACTAGTAAATGGGCAGATGGCCGAGTGGTTATGGCGCTACGTTTAGGTTTGAATAGCTCATGCTGTTTACAACGATCCGTAGTTCGAAAGAGCGTGGGTGTAAGTTGTCTCACTATGAGAAAATTATTGCGGATTTACGTGCTGACCTGTGGATAGTCGATCCCCACTCTGCTCAAAATTCTTATTTTACTTTTTTGCGTTTCAACAAGCGGCAAGTCTATGCTTATGGGCATAGAATGTTGGCAATCACCAGCTCTTACTCGAAGCCCTTTTTCAAGCTTCCTCAGGCATATTGTGGTATCAAAATAGCTACCCTCTACAGGTGTCATTGTCTGATGGACCTGAGAACATCGAGTCTGACCTAAAAAGCATACCTGTCAACGGTTTTCGAATGGCTTCTAGCTGGACACGGCACGCACGGCACGCTTCGCAAGTCTGGCGATAGGGCAGCCACCTCACATAATCCTGAGAACAACCGATGAGGAACCTGGTATATTCCATCCCTCCAATGCGCGCTGTGGTTATCCCCTTCGGCTTCATGTACTTTTCTTTGACTCTTAGCACCTACTTGCTTTTCCTCTCATGCTAGTTTTCCAATATCCTAGGACGTCGAGCCATTGCAGTAATAGTCTCGCATATTCGGGAATCACGCTTGCAGAGAAACGGGTCGCGGAAAAAGGATAGCAGCCCTTACGCCGGCGCCAATAGGGATCAAACCTATGCTTGAAACATTTTATATAGCCTACAGTCATGTGCTCTATCAAAATATTTACAATAAATGGAGCGCCAAGTCGTGACCCTTCTAATATTCAGCCGCTGTACACCTTCCTTTTCAACCGCCTCGACCACAGCCCCTCTATCTCTGTTCAACAATCGCGAGCAACGGTAAATTGCAAAGATGACTCTCTTCCAGTACGTCGCGGTGTTGTTGCCCTTGCTCTATATCGGCGCAGCAGCTGCACCCCGAATGGACTCGTTGTCACGTTCGCTACCTAGTGCAAACATCTCGCCAGTGACCAACAACGGCTCAGCAACACCATTACCGGCCCCATCAAGCCCGTAGGTCAATCCCCCTTTGAACACATCAAGCAGCAGAAGCCAACTCAGCCATCACATGGCTCAGACTGCTGCCCTCTCCCCTCATATATAGAATCCAACGCACCGACCCGCCGATATGGTTGCACCTCTTCAACACGGAAGTCCAAACGCCAATCGAACTCTACCGAGTGTCTTATGCTGTCATCTACGGGCTTGAGCAGACTGTTCTGGATTGCATTACCGCACGAGGCGACTTTCCACTATCTGACACTGGGTTCCGCATCGTCAATAGGCACGTCGGTATTGTAATCCAAAACCGACCCCGCTCCGTGGTACCCATGACGCACAGCAGCACGGCATCCGTCCTTCGAGGCCTCTGGGAGGTGATGTACGTTTATGGGCCGAAAACGGTGGTCGCGGATATCTATGTTGGTGGTCAGCTCGGCTCGAATCTTCTTGGGAAGTTGGTTGTGTACAAGGATGTCGGCAATGCCAGTACGGTTGGGGTTTCCTAGTGCTTGCAGACACGGCGGCATGGGCTAGAAGGCAATTCTGCTCCTACACTTTGTCATATGTGTCTATAACCATAAGCTTCATGTGACGTTAATTTCCCACAGGTTTTCCGTGCTGAACTCCCCCATTCAGAATGTCTAAGGTGAGGTCCCGGAAACACTCTTACGGAAAGATCTATTGCTTCGGAACCATAAGGAACCCCTTTTTCAACCGATCCATACCTACTGCAGAAAATACAATTAAGTGCAGCGACCTCAAACTCTCAGCAAAGCCATACTTATCCGTGCCAAACAACTACCATAACCCCCGGACAACAACAAGCTGCACCAAGCATCTCTTATCCCATCTACCCAAAATCCCCCGCTCCCCCCCAAAAAAAAACAACCACAAAACATATCTTTCATCCTAATCCCCTTTTTCTTTTCACAACCTCCCACTACGCACTGCCCCAACCGAAAAGCGTTGGCGCAACGGTAAGGTCGATATATTAAACACGGCTCTATTCAGCGCTACGTTTCGTTGTTCGCAAGGGGGTGCGACAGGTCCAGTCATGACGGCCGCGGGACGCGTCAGGGGTGTTTTCTTTACGTTTTGTAGTCGTGGACGGTGGTTGTGGACCTGAGGTTGGGAGAACTGTTTGACGCGAGTGGTTGTGTTTTCTGGGGTTGGGGGGGAGGGGGGGAGGGGGGTGATGTGCGCTGAGGGGGAGATGTAGACTGAGGAGGGGATAGGGGGGGAGGAGGAGATGTGGGTGGAGAAGAAGGTGTAGGTTGAGAAGTTGTGGATTGAGAGGAAGGGCGTGTAGTAAGAAAGAGTCTCATGCACACGGAAAGCAAACGGGCCAGATCAGTAGCGATAGTTGCATGGCACTGGCTTGTTGATTCTCCCCCAATATATAATTATTTATTATATTCTGAGCTATCTGCGGATGAAGCAAAGCTTCTTCTCGACTGAAAAAGACAGATCTAAACGTCAACGCCATCCATACAGTGTCCGCACCATCCGCAGTCTTTGTCGCAGATTGCGTAATCTTCACATTCGTAAATGTCAATTCCGTAATGCTCGTCCTTTTCGGATGACCTTCTTCCACGTGGAAAGCTTTGGGAGGCACTACCTTGATCAAACCCAACAAACCCACAATCAGGGGATCCCAAGGCTCTTACTTGCTGGAATGGGGTTGCTGTAGGCACTCTCGATCGACTGCTTACCAAGATGCCTTTGGCTTTTCCGGAATTGGCTGGTTGAAGTTTGGCTGGTTGAGGTTTAGCTAGCCGAGGTCGGGCTGGTTGACTTTTGGCAGGTTGACGTTGGGCAGGTTGAGATTTGGCCGGTCGACGCTTGGCTTTGAGTTCTGTTCTTGCCTTCTGAGAGCTCGTTGCGGTGATAGCGGCTGTTTGAGAAGACTTCTCGGTTGTGGCAGTTTGGACGGGCGCTTCGGATATGGTGTCTTGCGCTTGCTTCAGGCGGGCAATGTGGGGTTTGCCACCAAGATGTTCCTGCCTTGACGATGCGTGCATTACTCGAGAACAGACTGTGCAGGTCCACTTTAGGGGAGTTTTAGGAGGATGAGGTAGGGATTTCAGGGTCGTTAGAATCTTTTGGTGTGATGCAGGTCTGTATCTGACTGGGATATGGCTCAGTGACGGTGGATCTACTGATCTTTTGCGAACATCGGAGATATTGTCTGTTGCTTGGAGCACGATTTTCTTCACTGGGCACTGTGGATGTGGTTCTCCTAATAATAAGGACGGTGACAATTGAGGACCCAGCCTGGCTTCTGGTTGCTTTCCTGCTTTTATCTGTGCCGCCTTTCTTGCCACCCTTTCTGCAGCACTCTCATGCTTATTCTCTGTATTTCCCGTGCCAAGCTCCCCCTTATTTCTGGTGTGGTTCCATTTGTTGTACTTTATGGGACTGGCCCACGGACTCGAGGTTTTATCCTTTCCATGAGGATTTTTTGATATAGCTTGTGACATTAGTAATCTTCTACATGTTTCTTCTTGTACTTTCGCTGCCCACTCTGTGGAGAGCTTTCGAGTGTATATGTCCCACAATAGAGGTAAGTATACAACGTCGTTTTTACAGTAATCAACAATTTCCTGCTGTATTGGCCGAACATTGAATATTTCGTAAGAGCCACCATGCTCAGGGGCGAAAAGAGCGTATCCTCTTTGCTTCGTAGCCTTCCAAGCTTTCTTGGCTCTGGCCGCAAGTTTTAGATCGTCTTCGATGCACTTTCCGAGCCCAATAACGCGTTCTCTTGGATACGAACGGCTCGCAACCTCGAGGAGCTGTATATCGTGGACGCCTTGCATGGAAATCTGGAAGTGGGCAAACAAGGCATCGGCATCGTTGCGAACATCGAAGAAAACCTTGGGCACTAATCCAGACTCGAGGACTGATCTCAGGGTCGTCCCGTAGCGATTGGGTATACTGAAAGCTTTGCCCTGCAGCACATGAATGTCGACCAGAAATACATGGGTCCTAGGTAGGACATAGATTTGCATGATGGAGATGCTGCCATGTCGAGAGAGCCTCACACCCTCAAGATCCACGTACAAGGAAGGCGGTTGGGTAGGGATATTCTCGAGGCAGTCGAGTAGAGCTACTAGTGTAGTTAAAGAATCGACGATAGTCACAGCCATGATGCTAGTATTGGAGTTTGAATTGCAAGTTCCTTGCGTTGAATATGGCAAGATCGCGTTGGAGGATTTGATAATTATCAGAAATTCTACACAAAGAGGTGGAAAATAAGTTGGGAAACATTACTGATCGAGTGAAACATGGTCTCATATCAGTAGCCACACCTAGAATTAGGCTTCAGGACAACAGGTCCCTTACTCATAGATGAGGTAGTGAGACGGTTCCGTTTGGCTCTCAATCTGAAAAAGTGATACAGAATCTGCAGCCATCCATACCGGCATGCTGAGTTGTAGTTTCGATTGCTATAGATCTCTGACCAATGAGACAACTCAAGATCCAAAACACGACAAGTGACAAGCTAAAATGGTTATTGGAACGATGAAGACGGCATTGATAACCTTGGCAAAAGCTATCTGAATCAACATCTTTGTAGAACTACTCTCTACGGAGTACCTGGAAAAGCTTCCAACAATGATGCAGATCGATAGGCTGGAGCGGAACAGAGCCGCAGCACAGGTTAACGCGCCAACCGAGTCGCGCTTGTCGCGTTATCCAATCTCAACCGGGACATAGGAAGCTGACCTATCGAGTATCGACAGATAGTTGTCTTTGCAAAATTAGACAGCTGCCCTTGCTTTGCTTCGTTTCGCTTAATGCACCCTGTTCAGCTTTGTTTTTCGATTCACTTGCTTGCCTTTCTTAGCATAGCAACGGTATAAGGCTTAGGTGAGAAACTAGCACAGTGAAGCAGTTGGCTTGAGGAGACTGTGTTTGGGTTTTTCTCCATGGAGATATTGGCTTCTGCGTTGAGGGTATATCGAGTGTTCCCGGCATGTCCGGACTAGAAGTGATTGATCTTCTCAGTACCGATGACGAAGCACCTTGCCGAATCTCAGGGCCTTCGAAGGGTTTTGGCACGAAAGAAATCCAAGTTGATGCAAGCAGCACAGACTTTTCCTTCCTATCAGACAACTTTGACAACAATGTTGGTATTAATGGTTGGACGGAAAAGCCGGCCAAAAGACGAAGACTAACTCCCCCACTGGGCGACAAGAACAACCTTCCTATCCCTCAGCTATCCCATGTCAAGGGCACCACTTCGTCTTCGAAAGTTATATCTCGAACAAAAACAAATGCTATTCGAAAAGATCAATGGGTTGACCTTTCTGACCCGATTGTCTCTACTTCATCACCACACAAGAATGATATCGTTGATCATTCAAGGAACCTTCTGAACTCACCTTCAGTACTAAATGAAGAATCAGATGATGAGTTTCCCGATGATCCGCTCTCGGCAACACTGCAGCAGCCTGTGTCAGTTGCTCAGATTTCAAAGCGAACCGCCGCATTGCTAGCTAGCCTTAAAGCGCCTCCGCAAAAGAAGCCTCCGAATGGCCGCAAGAAGTCTGGCGATAAGCACGAGGCTAGGCTCCCAGTCCTATCACTAGAATCGGAAGGCGATGGAGGTGGTGCCGATACTGTTCCTGAAAAGGCCGAATCAGCTGCTACGAGCAAGCCATCCAGGAAAGCGAAACTCACAGAGGCCGAGAAAGCGGCCAAAACTCAGGAGAAAGAAACTCTAAAAGCTGCCGAGAAAGTGCGTAAGGCTAGGGAGAAAGAAGATGAAAAGGAGAAGAAGCGGCTAGAAAAAGAGGAGAAAGCACGGGGAAAGCAAATTGCAGCAGACTTGGCAGAAATAAATCGGTCAAAATTGGATAAGAAGCTCACTTCGACCGAGATGATTGTAGACTTGCCAGCATCGATCGATGGCCAAAGCGTTGACACTCAGGCTCGAGAAATCTTGAAAAACCTGGGCGTCGTCACAAACGTATACCAAAGTCCCATACCAAATATAATCAAGTGGAGGCGGAAAGCTGATCGCATATACAACCAAGAGAAAGGGCATTGGGACCCATTGCATACAATTTCGATCCAGGACGAAAAGCATGTTATGTGCTTAATGACCGCCAAAGAATTCGTGGCGCTGGCTTCACCTGATGCTGCTGATCTTGACAACCAGGATTTGGAAGCGCATGTGCTTAGGCTGAAAAGCAAGTTCGAAGATTGTACGCCTATATATCTAATCGAAGGCCTGAATGCTTGGATGCGGAAGAACAAAACAATTCGAAACAGAGCGTATCAGGCCGCAGTACTGAACCAAGATGGCCAAGGAAATAGCTCCGGAACAACCGAGAGACAAGCGCCCAAAAGAAAGAAACCAGCAGACCAGTATGTGGACGAAGACATGATCGAAGACGCCCTCCTTCGATTGCAGGTCTTACACAAGTGCTTGATCCACCATACCGCTGCTACCGTCGAAACCGTAGAATGGGTCGCCAACTTTACACAACATATATCTACGATCCCATATAAGTACGTAACCCCCCTCTCTCTCCTACTTTCGTCGATTAACATCAACGATAGACAAGAGCGCATGAACCTCGACACCTCCTTTTGCATGGAATCCGGCCAATTCCATTCCGGCAAAGACGCTCATGATACCTACTCGAAAATGCTGCAAGAAGTCACAAGGGTGACCGCGTCGGTTGCCCAGGGTATCACCACAGAGTACCCGAATATTCTTAGCTTGGTGCATGGGTTCAGGAAGGACGGGCCGACCGCTTTGGAGGATATCAAGGTATGCGAGACCTTGGTAGAGGGTTTCTCTTGCACATATGCTGACGAAGGGGTGTTCAGAAAGCTGCGAATAAGAATGGTGCCGTTTCGGACAGGAGGATTGGTCCGGCTATTAGCAAGACATTGTATAAAGTGTTTATGAACGAGGATCCTTGGATAGATGTATAAAGGCGCAGTGACTAGACCACATCGTTTTCCTTGCGGTAGAATTCGAAAATCTCTATGCGCAGACGGGGTAATATTGCAGGTTTTTAGCCTTTGTATCCATCCTCTTCTGAGTTGTAGTCTCACTCTTTTATGTATATAAGTATGTTCGGAACGAGTTAAAATCTTTGCATAACAGTCTTCTATTGACAAAGCTCTCAAATAGAACACTATCTATGGTCTGTGCGTTGAATGCCATCTCCAAGCGTTATGGTGAAGTTCCTATGTATTTTACTAATGAGAAAGGCGTGCTTTGTATTAGGGTTAGGGTTGAGCGGAGTCCTTCCTCCACCACCACAACAAGCCACTTCTTTCCTTTCCAATCTTCCTCACCACGACCCACCCTTTCCCCATCAATTTCCTCCTCTCACCAACCCCCACCCCCCACCCCCCTTCCTCCCACCAATATCCCCCCTCTCCCCTTTCCCCTACCACCCACCGCCCCAAAACCCCCAACAATGCCCCCGCCCACCCCCTCCCCCTACGTCACCCTCATCTCCTCCGACGGTTTCGAATTCATCGTGTCGCGCGACGCCGCCTACGTCGCCGGCACCATCCGCAAAATGCTCGATCCAACTTCTAACTTCGCTGAGGCGGCTTCGGGGCGGTGTTTTTTCGAGACTATAAAGTACGTTTTTTCCTCTTTGCATACCCAGTGGTGGAGGCGGTGGAGGCGATGCTTTTTAAGGGGGCAAAGGGCAATGCTGATTGGAGAGGAGTGCAACAGTGCGATAACGATGGAGAAGGTGGCGGAGTATTTGTACTACAACCTCAGGATGAAAGATCTGATAGATGTGCCGGATATGGAGATTCCGCCGGAGCTGTGTTTGGAGTTGTTGATGGCGGCGGATTTTTTGCAGGTTTAGAGGCATTGGTTTTAGCAAGAGTGGGGAGAGAAGGCGGTGTTTTGCACAATGCGAGGAGGATCACTGCTGTAGGGTTGCGAGGAACGGTAAGTTACTTTGGGGGGGTGATGTTGGTCTCAAGGTGCTGAGAAGTTCTACAGGGTTTTTTATGTGCCACTGGGGGTAAGGGATCGGGTGTTGGGGATGTGGGATACATGATCCTGCGACAAGTCAAGGAAATTAGGGAATGAGAGAGTAGCAATATACCCAAGAAACGAGGAGCACAGGTACAAGGAAGCCGTGGAACTGGACACCTAATGGGCCTAATGGGCCTAATGGGGCCCATAAAGATAACCGTATTTTCTACGGCACCGGGGTCCTATTCATCACACACTCTCCACGCCCTATTCCTCTCTCCAAGCCCCCATCCGAGCATATGCGTTCTTCCTCCCACTCCACCATGGGCCGAACGTCTATAGAAGATGGCAGATCGAACATTTTCTCCCCTGCTCGAGCACAACCTCTTCCCTAGCCCCTACGAGAAAGGTCTCGATCTGCGCGGAGACACTCCCATTATCTTCTACCACCCCTCCCTCTCCCTCTCCCTCTCCCCCTCCCCGTTCCCCCTCTCTTCCCTCCCCGTCCTCCCCTACCCGCACTCTCGTACGCCCTCTCTTTACCAAACCCAGCATCCGCGATCCGCATATAGCTCACAACGCCCTGATCCACAACCGCAATCATGACGTTCCGATATCCATGTCTGAGTTTCTGGTACAGTTTCCCTTCGGTGTCTGCAGGAGGAGCGGAGTAGGGCGTGCATTGCAGGAGATCGGAGAGCTCGGCGAGTGTGGGGAAAGAATCAAGACGGGCGTTTAACACAGCGATGTAGAAGTCTGGGGGCCCGGGGGAGGATTTGCGGAAGGTGGGGGATGGTTTGTAGACGTGAAAGCAGGGGCGGAGGGGCGGTGGGGCGGTGGGATCTCTGTTTTGAGCGCGCCGGGGCTCTTCAGGGTTGGTTGAGAGACTGGGGTCGTGCCATGGGATGATGGAGAGGCGGCGGTAGATGTCGTCTGTTGCGCTTTAGCATTTAAACCGTCGAATGGGAAATCAATGGCTTACTATAACTGCGATACAACCCCGGTCCCACAAGCGGACCCACTGGAGGTGGATCTATCGGCTTGGCCTGAAATAGTGCCTTGTACAGCCAGCTCCACATACCCAGAGCGTCCAGCACTGGCGCTCCTATTACTGGCGCACCACCCCCACCCCCACCCCCCTCCCCTCCATCCCACCCCGGCGCCCTCACCACTATATACCCACTCCTCTTCAACCCAGCATACACCACATACCTCTCCAGCGTCAACCCCCCCATCCCCACCAAATACGCATACGCCGCCTGCAAACTCATCGGCCACCCCCCCTCTTCCCCCTCTACACCACCACCACCACCACCCTCCCCACCCCACCCCCTCACTCTAACCTCCAACCCCCCCCTCTCACACAAATACAGCGCCTCCTCCGGCACCAGCCCCACCCCGCCCTCCCGCCGCCCCCTCCCCACCGTCCGGAAATGCCCCCCCGTCGGCCTCTCCACCACCGTCTCTCCGCTCTTCGTGTCGAAGATGCCCACGACGTTCGTTTTCGGGTTGTGGGTGCGGGGGTGCGAGAGCGCGGCGTGCATGGCGGCGCGCGAGGCGCCGAGCACGTCTTGTTGCAAGAGCGTGCCGTGGGGTTCGAAATCTTTTTCGCCCCGGCGGGGGAGGGTGGGCGTGGGGGTTGTTCTGGTGGGTAAATGGGAGGGGGAGGGTTAGTTTGGAGAGGAGGGGGGGTGGTGGAGGTGGGGTTGGGGGGGGGGGGGTTTGGTTTACAGGGAGAGGGTGGTTAGGAAGCGGAAGTCTTGGGGCTCGTCTGTGAGGTCTGGGTCGGTGGTGTCGGGGGCGGATGGGGTGGGTGGGTGGTCGTCGAGGTCATCCATGTTTGGTGTGGGTTGGGTTTAATGGTTTTGATCTTCCTTGTGTATTTATGACTGTGCGCCGATTTTCCGCAGTGGAAGATCGGCTGAAGCTTGGACTTTGGATAAGATTAGATTAGATCTTAACTTTCTAAACAGGAACCTCCGATCTCCAAAATATATCATTCAACTCCTTAGCTCTGAGTCCTACCCTTCCGCCTCACATGTAACTAAAAGCCATCATGCCACCCCATCTGAGCCCGCAAGACTTAGAAACCTACAACATCGTACGCCCTTTCATGTGTCACTCTCCAACATGACCCTTTTCAACTAATCCCCCAAAGATCCTCACAAACCTAAACAACGCCAAGTCGATTTGGGGAGAAACCAGTGCCCAGTACCGCGCCGCTCTGGAGATCGCAAACTCGGCGCGAGGCGATATCTCTGCAAGTACGGAGCTTTCAAAAGCTCCTCTGGTATCTGGACATCAGCCACAGCCAAAGTCTGAGGGTTTGAAGCTCGCGTTCAGGCCGAAATAGGCGGCATTGTAGAGGGGATGGTTGCGTTGAACACGTCCAGACGGGGAGGAGGTTGAAAGGCAGTTGCGGAGTTGCGGTGGCTGGAAGGAACCCATGAATGATACCATTCCTTGGCTATAGCGGAGCCGACGTGTGGGTTTTATGGAGCTGCGCAATTTGGCTTCACACAAGGGTCGAGTTCGAAACTATCATGTTGGTGAGAGCAACGAAGCTTTCAGAATGAGTTGGAGCCGAAAGAAGGAATGTAACATTGTGGCTTGTAAGAACGAAAAGACGCTGTCTGGAGGCGTTCTTAGCGAGGCCAAGTAGACATAGAAGAGGCTTCCAACCCGTATGTGCAAAAAGATGCCACCCAAAGATAGCTCCAAAAACCAGGAATGACAGACGCCCGCTCGAAACGCTTCGTAAAGTCGGATTCGTCATCCCCCAAACGCCGTCGCGCAGGATGCAGGGTATTACAAGCCTCGCGCCAGAACTAACAAATTGCCTGATATCATCCTTCTCCGCGAATATTCTATCCAATGTTTCCACCAATTCAATACACCGTTCGCCCTTATGTCGAGTAATCATCATTCAATTAACGGTTTTCTCGTTGCCCCAACCATAGTCATACCAAGGGCATGCAAAGCGTTATAATCGTTCATTCGGACTATCGTAGGGGCAGGCAACATTGGGTTGTCAGGCTTAACGTTTGAGGCGTCTTTAGCTGCTTGCTCGATCGCTTCCATTTCTTCTTTACAGGCAGCGTGATCGAGCGGATAGACGACAATAGGTTGTCTGAGTAGAATATCTTTGGCTGAATTCATATGTGCCTGGTTGAATTACATTAGCAATGCTGCATGTATAACCCAGCAGAAGGAGCTTTACCTTGACTGTCAAAAAGTACTCAATTTTATACAAACTTCCTGTTGTTGTAAAGCCACTAACAGAATACATGGGGAAAGCTTGCTTCGCCCTAGGCATGATTCCGTCGCTATCTCGCAGATCCTTCGCTGGGAAGACTAATCCTAGGTTTGTGAAATATCCTGCCTCGGGCATTTTCACACCCACGTTTTGTGTTTGTTTCGCAAGCGTTTTGACTTTTCTTTGTGGCTCGTCCCCTTCGTGGTTGTAAATGATCTCTTCATCAATGCCAATCGTAATCTTCTGTATTGTCACTCTCTTTGCTTTCTTCAACCAGTCTGGATTCGGAGAAAGTTTGATGTAGACGCTGACTGGGTCTAAGGGCCCGTACGACCACCGAGGTAATGAGATTCCCAATGTAACAAGATGATCTGTGATTCTCTCTGCTGATTCAGGCCGAGTGTACATGCCAAATGTTGACAGAGTATCATATCTCTGCAGAGGCACTGGAAAAGCGTATTTCTTTTGCTCTGTATGACCCTGCTGAACCAACACAACCATTTCGTAGTATGTTTCCGCCGTCCTACTGGGTAGTTGTAGACTTGCTGGGGGCACTCTGCGGACCGTTTCTTCGCCCCCTCTTCCAAACGGTATGAACAAAACAAAGGGTAGATCCATTGAATAGACATTTTCATATTCTTTGCCTGTCGGGCATCGAAACAAAAGCATCTCCTTCCCCACAATGTCCGTAATCTCCTTCCTCGGCGCGGCCAAGTGGCCTCTCGTAACCGAATCCGCAGATGGATGAATTGTCTCGCGCCGTTGAAGAGATATTGTAACTAAAGAAACCGAGACCGGAGCGGATATGCCAATGGTAGGTCTTATCTCGACTTTGCCTTCTATGCGGGGCTATGTGGAGAGTGTCAGCACCGCCTCCGAAGTCGAGAAGCTCAATGTTTCTCCTCTGAACACACTTCCCCGGAACAGACTCTCACTCACCCGTGTCGCAGATATGCCCGGATATCCTACCAGAAAGGCACTATTTGGCGGGCCACACACTCGGACAAATGCTGTCATGACGGTTCAGAGCTTGGCGTAGCCCGCCACAACATGCCGTGAAGGATTCTCCAGTCAGTGAAGCAGATGATGGCGACAGGATTCAAGCTTGGAACAGCCAGCGTGAGCTCCTACGAGGTAATGCGCTGGCTCGCTTTTGTTTGGTTACACAGGGTTGCCCAACTATGCAGAAATGGATGAGGGGAGATTGTGGCCGACTGGTAGATGGTGATGATTACTGTCTTTCGCAGGCACAGATCCTCACACAAAGCAAAGTCTTAGAGCTGGAAAGTGAATAACAAAGCCAACATGTCAGTGCGTTCATATTAAAGACTTAATCAGCTTCAGGAATTGGCGCCTAACTGTTGCCAAGGGCTCCACCACCAGATCGACGGCCCGCAGTTGAAGTCCTGCAGGGCTGATATCATACCAACAGCCCTGTCCGAGAGATTTTGTTTCAACAGACATGATAACTCCAGCGCTTCAAGGATGACCATTTCTGGGCACCACCATGTCAGTCACACTCCACACCTCCCGCGGTGACATCAAAATCGAAGTCTTCTGCGAAAGCGTCCCCAGAACAGCAGAAGTAAGCATCCCACCAGACCCCCCCCGCCTCCGCCCAAGTCCACCCATCTAGACCTAAAACACCAACATCAAATCTCCACTAGAACTTCCTCGCCCTCTGTGCCTCCTCCGCCTACGATGGCTCTCCCTTTCATCGCTCCCTCCCTTCCTTCATGATCCAGACCGGCTCTCCCGCCGACGCATCCCCTAAAATCAGTACCTCAATCTGGGGCGTAGACTTTGAAGATGAGATCAAGCCATCCCTGCGACATAACGCGCGGGGGACGGTGAGCATGGCGAACAAAGGTCCGAACACGAATGGAAGCCAGTTCTTTCTTTGTTATGCTGCGGCGCCGCATTTGGATGGGAAGAACACGGTTTTCGGTAGGGTAATTGGGGGCGTGGGGATGGAGACGCTGGATGCGCTGGAAGGAATGGAGGTGGATAAGAAAGGGAGGATGAAGGAGAGGGTGGTTATAGAGAGGGTTACGGTGCATGCGAATGCGCTTGCGGGATAAAATATGACAGAAGAATGTGCGAATCGATGCATGCTACTGTTCTACACGAGCGCTGGAATGGGAGTTCGTATTGCATGACACATGGAGCAACAATGTTGCCTTTCCAACGTTCTCCACCGATTAATCAGCCAACCTTACTCGTCTCTACTGAGGTATCGTGACTCCATGATGCATCGCTAAAGCGAAAGATGCCGCCCAAGGGTATCGCATAGAGGAGTAAACTATTCCACATCTCGTACCCCATGTTCCTAGAGTTTGTCATTCTCTTCCTCAGCTGCTACCTGCACGGCCTTCTTCTGCGCTTCTTCGTCGGCCTGCAATATCTTTCTTTCGCTCTCCAAAGCCATGTCTTTCTCGATGTTTCCATCTTCAGTACCTTTCGCAATAGTCTCTCTTACATACTCCCCATCAGCCTGCCTCTGAGTCTTCATATCCGCTAAGCCGAGCTCCTCTTCTTCTTCGGCTGTCCTCTCATACTCTTCAGTCCGAATCTGGGGATCTGAATCCGGAGCCGTTAGGCTCTGTACGTAGCTGCTTGAAAGAGGATCTTCCATGATGATGGTGTACTGAATTTCAGCCTTGATAGCTTTATCCAGCTGTGTAAAGAAAACATCCCAGCCTTTCCTCTTTTCATTGGGCATTGAATCTCCCCCAGAACCTTCTTCATCATCCATATCGAATATCGAATTATGAAGGTCGTCGCGTATTTGTGTCAAGAGTCCTTCTACCGTTGTGAATCGTCCACCCATGGTTCCAGGCACAACATCAACCTTGCATGCCGGAATCTTCAGTAGGCATGTCTCCGACTTCAGGATATCGCGACTTAAATCAACAGGACCTTTAACTTCCAGGAATATGCGTTGTCCTCTCTCGGGAATATCTCCTCCAGTTTTGACGTCACTGGTTTTGTAGCCACATGCGGGGCAGGCAACAGCGCTGACCACTACCTCTTTGAAGGACGGAATATTAACCTTCTGTAGGTTCATATATGCTAGCTTACCACATCCAGGACATTCACAAGGTAGTGTATACATGGTTCCGTCCAAAATGTCGACATCCTCCATTCCGCTGCCCTCATCTTTGTCTGTCTGGGATTGTGGTATAGCAACCTGTTCGGGCGCCTGGATTTTCGTTTCGGCAGATTTCTCGCTCTGTTCGCCGCCACCAAGTCCAAGCTCTGCGTTCTGTTGAGGCGTTCGCGCATACTCTTTACGCGCATATTTACTCAAGGAATCTCCAGAAGATGGTTCGATCCAGGAGTTACCAGCTGGATCATCCAGGGTAATCGTGAAGGGATAACTAGTGCCGTGCATAAACTTGAGGAGAAGTTGTACAATAGCGTCTATCTTCTCAAAAAGCTCTGGGTCGCTCTTCTCTCTCTGCTTCTGGCCATGCTCCAAGTCCCTAAGGACCTCATTAAGAACGCCCTCAACATTTGTAAGCCTGCCGCGGCCAGGAGGGATTTCGATGTTCAAGTCTTCGACACGGAGTACTGCAGTATCGCTTTTGACTACTTGCCTCTCCGCGTCGTCGAGGTTGTCCAATGTAAGCGCGTATTTCGTACCATGCTCTTGAATCTCGCCAGCCGACTGAATTTCCGTGTTTTTAGAGTGGCAATGTTCGCAGTAGAATGACATTATGATTATCTCACGGAAATAAGGGATCCTCGTTAACAACAGCCGAGTCAGACCCTAGAGCATAAGCCTGTGTCAGCGAGGCTTGAACGCTGGTAATGACGTTTCTACGTACGTTCTCTCCACAGTTCATACATAAACTCTCGATCTCTTCTACTACCTTTGGTCCCTCAGCTCCGTTGCCATCCCCACTGGCAGCACTATTTAAGCCCTCGACTTGATTCCCAACAGTCCGAAACATTTGAGCAATCTCGTCTTCTGGGTCCTGGTGTCGCAAGTCGCGCGCCATGACGGCTTCGAGCTGTGTCTTTAACATCATTTAGAAGGTAAGATAGTCGAGGGTTTGTAAGGGTAAGCTTAGAAACAGTCGATATAATGGCGATAAGTAGTCAGGTGACAGACGTGCGTGTGAATGTTATCATGTGAACATACCCTTCATCTATATAGATATTATACAGAAGAGGCGATTAGTCTTTCTGCGCTTTAAGCCCTAAGATGCATTGTCATTGTTTTCCGACTTGTCACTTTGTGTCAAATGTTCTATTGAACCCCTCGTGCCCATGAAATCGTTGTTTAAAGTTGTGATAAGAAAACGGCCGCTAATGCTAGTCAACGGTAACATATCTTAGCTCCATCGCATTAACGTCCAAAGGTCACTAAGGTAGCGTTTCACTTCAAAAGCCTGCTAGAATACTGTACTGTATCAGAAATTGATGGTTTCTCAAGGTGTTTGAGGTTAACTTTTGATTCCAACGGCTACCTATTCTCGAGACTACTTTGAGGTAAGGTAAGCTTCGGGTACAGCTCACACGCCTCTATATGTTGGAGCTAGTAATGCGTGAATCTCATAGGAACCAGAAGAACGTCCATCCAGAATTGAGTGGAGTGCTTTGAAGGCTGCGGTCCTGAAAAAGGGGCAACCTGAAACGCCATTTCTACTATGTTGATTACCGACTGGCTGGTTAGGCAACAGCGTGAAAGATTAATCGGGCTAATGTCATCACAGTAACCTAAATAAAATTACAAACATTGTTGTCAATATCATTCCGAACACCCCTAAACCCAATAGCACATCCGGAAGTTCAGTTGCACGCTGTCTGGGTGAGTTTACCATCATGTCAATCTCTTGATCGAGCCTAGAAGCCATTTTACTCTCAGAAAATTGATCCTTGACCCATCGCCTTCCCTCGTCACCCATCTGCTGCAGCTGCTCATGAGTCATACCATGTAAAACCTTCTGCATGACTTCTGTCCACTGAGATATGTCTCCAGCTAAGCGCAGCCACCCCGTCTCGCCATCAACCACGGTTTCAAGAGGACCTCCGCTATTTGCTGCAAGGACTGGCACACCAGCTACCATCGCTTCTAATGGGACAATGCCAAAATGCTCGTTTGACGGGGTATAGACCAATAAGGTAGCCGCATTGAAGAGCATGGTTTTGAGCTGAGCTGGAACCGACAGAAGGAATAGGACATCAATATCTGTAGGGACATTAAGTGCTGTAACCACGTTCTTGGTGGTCGCGGCTTTCAGGTCAAGGGAGTTGGATAAGGATACCAGCTCGTTGTGGTATTCCACGTTTTCGTCCACTCGATTGTCGTACCCGCCTGTAATAAGTTAATGCTTGCTGCTTGAAAGCTTTATATCCCTCTGCACGAGCAGCGAGGCCAAATGCCTTGCTGGTCAATACGTACCTGCAATAACCAACCTCACCCCTTCTCTCAGCGCCGGTTCAAGCTTCGCAAATGCCTTGATCGCCAGACCAATGTCTTTTTTCTTTTCAAAGCGATTGATGCTCAAGATAACCTTTTTCCCTTTCCACAGCTCTTTAGTTTCTTCAACTTTCCTTTCTCCATCGTTACGAGTATCCACACAAGGATAGACGATACCCAGACCTCTCTCTCCACCCAAGCCATTCCATATTTGCTCAACTACACCTCTGGTAAAAGCACTGTTCACCACAGTTCTGTCTGCCCCTCTCATACCCCAGCCCTCCAGCCAATCAAACCCCAAGCGCCAAATACGTTTCCACCATTTACTTCTATTCTTTACAAGCAGTAAATCGGGAAAGTGACAATAGAACAAGATCCTTACGCCTGGCCATCGCCATCTCATTATGGGAATCCCGGCAGACAGTTGATCCACAAAGAAAGCTGTGGGCCGCAGACGAGCCAATTCCCCAGAAAGAGTGATAGTTGCTAGAAGATGATATTGTCTTAGAACAGCAAGCAGAATCTTAAAGCGTCCAAGGATCGTAGCCGGGAACAGCCAATTAGCCCTGACTCGCACGTCCAGGGTGCCTAAAAAGCTTTCAGTTGTAGAAAATCTAGGTGATATACAAAGCGGTATATACCATCTCTTGCTTCATCAAAGCAGTGGCCGGGATCACAGTGAGATGTAAATATTACAACCTTATGACCGAGATTTTGCAGTCCCACGGCGGCGTCGATGACGAGACGCTCTGCGCCGCCAATGCCAAGGTCTGGGTGGAAGAAGATGATGTTCTTCCCGCTTGATATATTTCCCCCCTCATCTTTTGATATGACGACTCGAGATGGCATGTCTGTTGGATATTGTTGCCCTATAGGATGAATTGATGATAGTATACTTTGCCGAAAGAGAAGACTTTTGATAGGGCAGATTGAGAAAAGTGGGTACCGCCTCGGGCCACTAGATAGGGCGTAATCCAAACGCCGGGCACTAACGGTATCTCCGACCTGCAGCGTGCCAGCACTAAGGGACTCGGGAATTCGATACGAGTACAGACTGTACAAGTAGGTAGTTCTGTATTGCAATTTGGTTTCATGTTTCATCCATCAACATGCCTCGTCCTTCATCAACTTTTAAACGCTTGAGACGCTTCCTCGGGAAAATGGCGGACAATCCCAAAGTTGAGTAGCATTCACTTCTCCCTCTGTTTTCTTATTTTCTCGACACGTTGTCAACACCACTTTCTTTGTTCGGCTGCTACATCAAATGTTCACAGGTTGAACAACGACTCAGACCCAAACCCAGCAAAGCCACCACGTTCCTTAAACCACATTCCTTCTTCAGCTACCTAATGTTCTAGTGGTTCGGCATCACTCTGTCATTCTTTACAACACGTTCAAGATGTTCAAATTCCTCCATAGCCTTGTGCTTATGGTTCTTGTTGGTTCAGTGGCTGCTCTACCGCAACCTCAAGTAGCCCTTACCAAGCGAAACTCACCCAAACTCGTCTTCGCTCACTACATGCTCATTACCCAACCTCCTAATGGCGATTACACCAACGACATCCAGCTTGCCAAAGCTGCCGGCATTGACGCGTTCGCCATTAATTACGGCGGATGGAACGTCGATTGGAACCAACAAGAAGGCTACCTCGCAAAATTCTACGCAGATGCTGAAGCCCACGGCTTTTCAGTCTTCTTGTCAATCGACACTACTAGCGTCACGGATACTAGCATGATCATTGGACTCATCAACCAATACGCGAACAGCCCTGCCCAGCTGAAGATTGATGGCCAGATAATGTTGAGCACCTTTACCGGCGCGCCAGTTGCTTGGAATTGGACTACCGATGTAATTAACAAGGTCAACTCGCCTGTGCTCTTTGTACCAGGAAGCTGCGGAGAAGATCCTAATACCCTCTTCTCACCAACCGTCGGCGGTGATGGGCCTTTTCCTTGGATTCACCCCGCTAATACGTTCGAGGTGGAACACGATCTTCTTGATGCATATGCGACAAAGCAACAATCGACTGGGAAAGTTTGGATAGCCAGCATTGCCCCTTGGTTCTTCAAGAGATTTGGAACAGACACGAATTGGAGCCACGCCCAAGACGAGAACATTTTCCTCAATCGATGGCTTCACCTGCTTGACCTCAAGCCAGATTATATCGAGATTGTCACCTGGAACGACTACGGCGAGAGTACCTACATTGGCCCGCTAGACACCGTAGATCAGTTCTGCTACTGGGCGGATCTCGACCACAGCGCATTCCTGAAAATCACCACCAAATTCATCAAGCACTATAAAGCCGGCCAAGACAGCTCCAGTCTCACCATCGATCCTTCAGAAGAGGATGTTTTCTTCTTCTATCGCCTCCAGCCTGCCCTGACTCTTGGCACCACAGATACTTTGCCGCTTCCATCAAACGCCACTATGCTAAAGGACGACGTATTTGTGGTCACAATGCTCGCTAGCCCAGCACAGGTTTCCATGCAGTCAGGTAACGCGCCTGCAACCACGTGGATGGCGCCTGCAGGTGTTAGCCTAGTCGTGCCTATTCCATGGCAGCTTGGCAACCAAACTCTCACAGCGTCTAGGGGTGGCAAGATTTTTGTCAACAAGACCGGTCCTGCTATTGTATCTCAGCTTGATCGCTACAACGGAAATGTGGTCGCCATATAGGCCAGCAATCAACAAGTGCTGTACTTTTCGCTTCGCAGCGCTAGTCGCACCAGGCATCCTTTGAGCAGGCTTCGATGCTTTGGGAACTATTCAGATTCTTCTAGATGCAAAATGTACATAGATGGAATGAAGATATGAAACGACGTCGAGCTGATTGCACCAATTGATGGCCATCACGTCAATTCTCTTACTTCAACTGTCATCTGACTTAAGCAAGCTCTGTTTATGTTCTTATGCGTATTGTTGACGGTTGATATAGAGGCTGTCCGTCTACAAGCATTTTGACTGTGAGCAGAAAGATAGATTCGAGCAATGCCTAGCAATCTCCGCAGTAAAACTCTTTTTTACTCAACCTTCGCATGAAATACCAGTACCATTGGATTTATCAGCCTTACCTACACGTACTTTTTGTTCTAAATATATCTCTCATCCATTGCACACGCCGCAGTTCAAGTAAAACTAACAAAAGAATCAATCTGTACAGACACACCATCGAAGGTACATTCTCTTCTGAACCACATCCAGCCTTTTCTACGGTTACTGAGTCCATTGCCATATCACTGGTAAAACGAATTGATTTCCGGCTTGCACTTATCTAGTCAGGCACATCATACAACTATGCAAGCCAAATTCATACAGCATTAGGTCCTGTCCAAGGCTCTGGCAGCGCTCGCCAGTGGAGCTTTGTCGATGCTCATCTTCACAGCCTTTCGCTATCCTAGGCTTTACTCAACAATATTCCAGCCGATATCAACATGTCGCCATCGGACCTGACAAAATCCTTGACAAAGCTCTCCTAGCGGGAGGATATTGCAATGGCTAGTCAGTCTGCTACAACCCGATGCCTTTCCTGACGTGATATTAAAGCGTTGTTGTAGGGAACTCTACGTCGTCAAGGTTTTCGCTATGACGTCCGATAACAGATTAGAAACGGGATCTGGAAATCAGACAGCGAATGTCATTTTGGTCAAGGCTCAAACCTCCGGCGACTCCAACCCCGCCTATGTCCCTAGTGAAACTGGGATTGGCGAGGCTCGAGACAACGATGCCTAGCTTAAATACCAAGCAGCTGCTCCGGCTTCATGGCGGGAAGTTACTGGGCGTCAAGGGTAGAGGAGGCCACCTCGCTAGAAAGGATGTTGGAAGTGGTTCGCAATAAAGCCTAGATATCTCGCGAAAGGAACTTCGATCCAACTGGGATTGCAAGCGTTCTCGCTGACTTTCTTGCAAAGCTTCTCCTGCGAAACAATCTTAAAAAGACAGTTGACATGATAGCTGCACCTTAACCCGAGTGAACCCCCATGATTTTTCCATTTTCGAAGGTCCTCTGCCGCCAAACCCTCGCTGCCTCTACGATATCCCTGCGTCTGTTACCATGTACCTACCATTCCTTCCAAAGACGCCCCCTATCTTTACTATAGAGACCGTTGCTTCTATCCCTTCTCTGGCTATCGGTTGCTTCCAGCTTCCAGATGTTCTCCTACAGCGATAGAATCGCGTCCCTGAGGTATGCATAGAATACTCTACCGGCTACAGATTAATCTCCAAAACTTCAAGTTTAGCATAGGATTGAAAGTTAAATCGAGGTTGATTAGCTAGCTCATATGCGGTTATGTTCAAATTGGATATAGTCCACACATATGGTGAGGATCCTCTAGGCTGGTGAGGTGCACAGGATAACATTCCCATATTCACTCACCATCACTTTCTTCACTTTTCCAAGTAAACACCCTCTACTTTGCTATATAACCATTACCTTCGTAGATCCGATCACCGATTTCTCGAACTACCTCTCTCCATCCACTACGGACCTCACCTTCTACAATATTCACAATGGCACAAAACAACCCAGTCAGACCTGTGGTTTGCTCTCAAAGGTATATCATAAGCTTCAGAATCTTCAATACCCGAGCTCGATACCATTCCATCTACGTAAAAGTTCTAACCTTTGGCTTTCTGTCTAGTGACGCAATGCACGTAATCGTGGAGGCCCGACTTATACAGCTGCGTAGCTCCATCCCAGTTGATTCCCCTAACCATCGAGATTGGGAAATGGTCAACCCCCATTGCGAAGGCCTTCCAATTTCCAGAGCTCATCTCAGCGACTACCCACCTAATGTAATCACTGCTCGGAACGACGTGGTAGAGTTTCTGACGGAATTATTTGCTGAGGAACCTTGGAAGAAATGGTTCGTGGATGGTTTTATATGGGTTGCACCCTTATTACGGAAGTACTAATTTACTGATCTAATTTTGCAGGCACGTGCACGCTATCAAGGTCAATGAAATCAGTGAAGGAGACAATGAAGAGTCGACGGAGGATTCCCAGAGAGTGGATGTCATCTTGATCCGTGAGAAAGGACTTGATACATCGGGAAATGGTAGTGGTTCAGCGGTGAATGCAAACGCAGCGAGACTTGTAAAATAGCGAACGATGGATACAGCTGGCTTTTGGGACTGGGTGGCCACAACAATCAAGTAGAAGATGAGGGAGATATGCTAAATACTGTGGATGAAGTTCAGACTTGACCACAGGTCATTTTGACTTGGATGCTCTAGAGTCTTTCAAGTAGAGATAGAGGCTTTCATGACATAGCAGAAATCATGCTTTCACAACCAGTACATGTGAAGAGCTGAAACCAAGGAATCCCATTTAACCTGCGCTCAAACATGCTAGATTGGCGAGCTGCAAAGCAGCATTATTGCAACTGCTGTTCTGTTGTACCGGCATCAAACATTGTTCATCCCTTAGGGATAGTAATGGTTGTGACCAGGAGGTGGCTCAGCCGTGGAGGATGCTGTCCCGCCTGGCGGAGTCTCTCCTAACCTTCATGTTGTTTCAGCGGCACAAGCTCGACTCCACATTGTATATCATTGCTTTTCGAAGGATTCGTTGCTGAACGAACACGTAGTGAGGCTTGTCCGGACAAGATGTGGTCCAATAGAAATTGCCTTGGCGCAATCCTACGGTGACGACGGAGCTTGTTTCCAAAACATGCCAGGAAGCAAGGCGCAACCAACGCGTATAGATGTCTTATCCTTTGCGAGTCTGGACCGTGTCTTCTTCTGTGACATCCTCATAGAACTTTCTCCCATCACAGATTTTCAATTTGACCATTTCACAAGTGTTGCAAATATTATTGCTTGAAAAAGTGTGGAATTGCTTCACCTGATGATCGAATTTGACGACTATAACCCCGTCGTACTTGAAGCCTGCTCTAACTTTGAACCACGTCATATTCCGCTAAGAGCAGCAACTCCTTTCTATCCGCCTGCGACTTTGACTAACAACCGAAGACTATGTGAGGGACAGGATTCAGGTCCCCATCATGCCAGGCCGTGGCAATGGAGATGCACGCCTCGAACGATCTACCTCCCAGACTTCAATGGCCTCGCGAAAGTCTGGCACTGTACGCTCAAGATCCCGGAAGCATTCTCTAGTGACACCTACTTCAGCCAAATCGCTTGTCTCGTTCCCTTCTTTATCGCCGGGTGAGTTATCACCAGATAATTCACCTAGCGCGGCAGCGAGCAATGGCAAACCCACCTTTTTCTCCTCACCTCCCTCTCCCATATCTCGCAAATCGTCGTCGAAGAAGCCGTCAACTGTCGAATCCTTGATAACAGCTACATCGTCCTTTCGAGGTCGCGCAGCGCTCTTTGATGACTCCCCTAAAGCAGGCTCAAAAACTGTGCCGGGGGCTCTCCACCATGCGAGTGACGAGCATCTTCAGCACCTAGTAGCCAAACAAGGCGCAACAGCTTTGATCCGACAACTTGCGGAAGATTTGGCGAATCGAGATTTGGAAATTACAAGCCTGCGGCGTAGAGCAGAGGAGAGGGAGAGGGAACTAAAGAAGATGCTGAGGGAAGTGGAGGTCTCCAACTTGGATATTGAGACTAGACTCCACCGTATTGGCAATCTCTTTGAACGACCACAACCGTTAGCGTTGCAGGATCTAGCTACGAAGGCAAACAACAAGAGAGGCTCGGGGAGGGAAAGAACTACGGTGATCACAGCGGGGATAGATGAGATGATGGGGGAGGCAATGAAGGGTGGTGTGGCAGTTACGCCTGATCTCAATGAGAATTACATTGATTCGCAAGATGAGCACGATAAACAGGCGACCATCAAGGCTACGGGTTCCATGCCAAAGGATACCGATGAACAATCTTTGGACTCAAGCATAGATTCTCAGGGCCGGCCGAGCAGTAATGTAAGAGGATGGAGGGACTATCTATGGGGTGGAGCTACCTTGAGTCGTAGGACGAGTAGAGCGAGCAGTATGATCACTGATTACGATGAGGACACCGAAGCTACAGCGCGAGTCCGAGCCCTGAGCGGGACAAGTGGACGTCGGAGAGGACTAGACGAGGAGCTCTTTCAGCCACCTCAGCGCTCGTCTCAGTCACCAAGCACTTTAAACACTCGATCACGGCAATCGTCCACGTCCGTGGCATCATGGACAATGAAACTGTTCGCTGGGAATTCTCAAGCCGGCCGTGACCAGGAATCTCAGAACAGTGTAAGAGGGAGATCAGTAACTACTGGTAGTGGAGCCTCAAAGAATTCAAGGGTCACTTCGAATGCATCTGCGCACACGGAGAGCTCTGCGAAAGCGGCTTTGATGAAAGTCAATGGTATGGGCCCCAGTCAGACCATTAAGAAGAAGCCTCTCAGCCTGGGCATGAACGGGACGCTGAAGAGTACAATTCAACCGTCAAACTCTCAAATGCCGACAAGCCCCAAATCGGTAGACGCAGCAAGCAATCTAGGTCCTGTTGAGATGGACACGATCCTACCACCTGACTCAAGGCCCCCTACACAAACCCAGATCTACAACAATAACAGCAACTCAACCGAGTATCTTACTGACAGGTTTGGTTTCATATACGACCAACGACGGCGGAAGAGAGAAGCTGAATCCCTCACGAGTATCACCAATCAAGACAAACGACTAAGTGGAGTTGAGATGCTCAGCACTTCTCGAGATGCTGTCAAATCGAAGGACACTGAAACGAACGCCGACAAAAGAGTGGAGACCTTGCAACGGCCAGACACGCCAGCCTCAGTTGAGGAGAAGACCAATGAAAAGCCAACGAAGCGATGGCAAGATTATCTCAAGGTCGCAACGTTTCCGACCGAGCTGTTGTCGCACACGCCCGCTGCGAGTCCCATTACCGATGTCACAACTGCAGATAGCCCGAACAGTGCCAATCGATCCCCATCAACTGGACCTAGCAAAGGCTCTCTTCCGTCCTCTAGCCTCAATCCGCAACCCTCGTCTTCACCAATCACAGCAAGCAACGCCGAGATCTCGAAGCCAGTATCCAATGCATCAGCCAACCTATCCGCCCCTACAGCAGACGCCGAACCCGTAAAGATGCTTCTGGCCCAACTAACCGAACTTCATGACTCCCTGCAGCGCGACCGCACAATCAAAATGAATGAATTCCTCCGCAAAGTACGCGCTGAACGCAAAAAAGAAGGCGAATCAGCCGCAACCACTGCCCCCAATTCGACCCAAGCAACCATGCCTGAAGTCGCTCTCGCCGACGGCGAGATGATTGGCGTCGCAGGTCTAGGTAATAAAGGCAAAGTCGGCCAGGCGAAATGGAAAGAGTTTAAACAGCTTGTCCTAGCAGGTATCCCGGTCGCCTACCGTGCTAAGATCTGGGCTGAGTGCAGTGGTGCGAGTGCTTTGCGTGTGCCCGGCTATTACGATGACTTGGTTGCTAACGGAGAAGATGACCCTGTCATCGTCACCCAGATCCAGATGGACATCCACCGCACCCTCACCGACAATGTCTTTTTCCGTAAAGGCCCCGGTGTTGCTAAGCTCAATGAAGTGCTCCTGGCATACTCGCGTCGCAATCCCGAGGTCGGATACTGTCAAGGCATGAACCTGATCACCGCCTCGTTGCTGTTGATTATGCCAACAGCCGAAGACGCTTTCTGGATGCTCACCAGCATTGTGGAGAACATCTTACCGCGGCATTATTACGACCACTCTCTACTTGCATCCCGCGCCGACCAACACGTACTGCGTCAATACGTCGCTGAGATCCTCCCAAAACTCTCCGCCCACCTGGACAACCTAGGTATCGAACTCGAAGCCCTTACCTTCCAATGGTTCCTGAGCATCTTCACCGACTGCCTCTCCGCCGAAGCCCTCTTCCGCGTCTGGGATGTCGTCTTTTGTTTCAACGACGGCTCGACCTTTCTGTTCCAGGTCGCGCTCGCGCTGCTCAAGTTGAACGAGAGCAAGCTGCTGGGTGTGGACAGCGCGGCGGGGGTGTATGGGTATATTGGGCATGAGATGACGGATCATGCCATTAGTATTGATGGGTTAGTGAGGGCGAGTGAGGGGCTGGGAAAGGCAGTGAGGAGGAAGGAGGTGGAGGAGAGGAGGGTGAGGGCGGTGGAGGATATGCAAAATGAGCAGAGGGCGCGCGGAGACTTGAGCGTGGAGGAGCCGAGGCCTGTTGGTGATGAGGAGGGGCCATGAGAATGAGTATGAGTGGGATTGGGCAACGGTGAAGAGGATTCAACACGAACGTGGAACTCTTTCATGGCGCAGAATGATACCCGGGGTATACCCCAAAAATCACCAGCATTTTAGCAGCACAAACCTCCACCTCTCCAACCCGAAAAGCCGTCCTTCTACTATAAACTACGTATAAGGGTTATTCCAACCTCCACCCAACCTCCATCCCACACCGTCCCCCATCCCTCCCCTCCCCAACCAAGAAAATTACCCGCGCAATATCTCAAGAACTCAGGGAAAACGTACCACCACCACAGTAGCAGAAACAGATTGGGGAATGTGCTCCGCGGAGCATCGATGGGGAAAATGTTAACTAAGAGATGTGAAAGGTATTTTAGACGGGTTTGAGTTGCTTTGGGGGGGGGGTGGAGTTTATGGTGGGGGGAATTGGGGTTTGGGCGCTGGGTTTGTGGATGTTGTGCCTCGGCTCCCCCGTGCCCCACCCCCCCCCCTCTCCCCTCTTCTCACCAACCCTCCAACCCTCCTACCCTCACGCACCACGCACCAACCTCCGCCCTCCATCCCATCCCAACCCTCCCATCCCTCCCTCCTCCCATCCCTACCTTACCCTCCCTCAATCACCGCCATCACCCACAAACAATGACATCCGCCCCCGCGCAACGCCTCCAAGCCCTAAGCCAGCACCTGCAACCCCATCCCCATCCCCTTCCCTCCCCCGGCACCTTTGAAAACATCCCCAAGATCCGGCGCGTGGCTGGGGATTCTGTTGGGCCGTATGTCCTTTCCCCCTCTCCCCAACCTTTGATGTGAGAAAGTTGAAGGGGGTGTGTGTGCATTGATGATTGATGGGGGTTTTTTTAAAATGTAGGAGACTCGAGGGGAAGGTGGTTATTGTCACTGGTACCTAAACCCATCGTCGCACTCGCCAGCTCTACGGTATATGTTTTGCTGACGGCGCAAGAAAACAGGCACGAACTCGCCCCTGGGTATTGGTCGAGCCAGTGCCCACCAGTTCGCCCACAACGGCGCCCGCGCCGTCTACCTCTGCGACTTCAGCGATCAGTACCTCCCCGTCCACAAACGCGAGCTCGAATCCCTGTACCCCTCCTGCGAGATCCACGCGCGGCGCTTCGACGCCGCGGACGAAGGCGCGATAGAGGGCGCGGTGCACGAGGCGGTGGAGAAGTACGGGCGGCTGGATGTCATGTTTGCGAACGCGGGGGTGGTGGGGACGAACCGGGTGTTTACGGATATTGGGGCCGAGGAGTTTGCGGGGACGCTGCGGACGAATGTGCTGAGTGTATTTTTGGCGGCCAAGTATGCGGCCAAGGCCATGATGAAGACGTCGGAAGCGAAACCGTACCCCTCGGGGTCCATCATCGCTACTGCTTCCGTCGCGGGTCTACGGTCTAATGCTGGAAGCACGGACTACTCGGCGTCGAAAGCCGCGGTTGTATCGCTCATGCAAACGATCTGCTACCAATTGTCTGGAACCGGCATCCGCTGCAATGCCATCTGCCCCGGCCTTATCGAGACGGGCATGACGAGTGCCATGTATGATTCGGCGAGGAAAAGGGGCACGGAGGGGAAAGTGGGGCAGCTGAACCCGACCAGGAGGGGGGCGGTGGCGGATGAAGTCGCGAGGGTGGCGCTGTTCTTGGCGAGTGATGAGAGCAGTTATGTGAACGGGCAGGCGTGGGCGGTGTGTGGGGGGTTGAGTGCTGGGCATCCGGTTGTGCCGGGGAAGTTGGGTTAGGGTGGATGTCGGTGGGATAATACGTTGCTGTTTTGACTGCTTCTTCCCGAATAGATCGCTTATTGCAATCCTCCACCTAGATCCCTTCTGAACACATCCGCCAACCTCTTCTCGTCCATGCCCTCTTTAACCCCTCCCGCCAGGCCACCTCCCGCCACCTCTCCTGCGTCCACCTCCTCAATCAAGTCATTGAAATCACTCCTGACTTCTCCCCTCCGTAAACCCTGCAGAAATTCCTCCTCGGTTATAAACCCTTCCGAAAGCTCATCAGGTTTATTTCGCAGGGCGTAGATAGTAGGAAACTCTAGAACAAGACGGTGGGAAAGGCAGGTGGAGAGAATGGAGGATGGAGAAAGGGGGGTGAGGACGCGGGCAGAGGTGGGAGTGCTGGGAAGGTGGAGGTAGAAGTTAAGGGCGGTGGGAGAAGGTATGGATGGTGCAAATAGTGGAGGTGGGTCTGGAGATTGTTGGCTAGATGCTAGCGTGGCCGTTGTGGAAGCTGGAAGTTCTGGTACCGGAGGCTCCGCCGGTCTCAAGTTGGATGCTAAGGGCACTGAAGGTATCGAAGGTGCCAAGGAGGCTGCAACCTCCATAGACGGTATGCTCGCAACTATAGTGTTCATTGGATCATTGTTGTTGTCTGACTTCCGCTTTTTCTTCGGCGGTTCCGCGATATCGAATTGCGCTGAGTAGGCTTCTGATATTGGCTGAGACTCCAGGCATTCGCCGAGGTCTCTACGGCCGTCGTCGTGGATCCACTCGACGGTCCAACAAAGACAGCGCTGCCTATCTTCTATTCAGCATTGGGGGCCCAATTGAACGATTACGGGAGAAGCCACTTTTTGTACCACTTTGTTTTATTCTGCTTCGCCCTGGCCATCCCTTTCGGCGCCTTGTCGATAACAACTTTGCACCTCTCAATCGCGGTTTGCATCTGTGTCTCCCCTTTCATGGGCCCATTGAGTCCCTTTTCTCTCCAATCGCGCGTGTCAACGTCGCGCAGGACCACCCCTCTATCGTCCGCATCTCGCTCGGCATTGTCAATCTTTTTCTCTATGCTTGTGAGAAAGTTGTAGTCCTTGTCGATACCGCTCGGTGTAGCCAGCTCACTGCGCTTCAGATACGCCGCTGGATCGCGGATGCCGCTGCATTGGGCCCATTTCTTGTGGCGCTTAATACACGGAAGAGAGCAAGTAAGAGTGAAGCATCGGGGACAGCGGTATTTGTGCGGATTAATATGGCTAGAGGAGAGTCAATTCAATTGTGTCGCAGAAAGTATTGCACAAACACGCACCAGATTTTGCAGAGATCGCTAAGAAGAGGATCCGCCATTGGTTTCGAGTTGTGATGGAATTCCTCAAAACCATGTACAGTAGATAGTGCAGTTGTAGCCGAGAGGGGAGCTTTATCGATAACACCTTACGCGATGGCTATTCTAAAATCTTTCCTTCATCTTCTACGGAGTAGGTTACTTCACAACAAGGCGCAAAATTGAAATTCATGTAGAGTCGAAACATCAATGTCTGACCCTATCAGATCAAATTATTGTCGAGTTCTTCTACTTTGGTCCCGAAGCCCCAAGTGGGCAACCCTGTGGGTACCGAATTACTCGTATAGCTCATCCCTTCCTGAATGTACTACTGGAGTTACGCGAGTGATGATAACCTCCTGCGGTCTTTTGTTGTGTTTATATCGCTGTAAAGGACGTGCTCCAGGCTATGTGCGACTATGCAATGGATACAAGTCAACGAATCCCCCAACTTCTTAAGTTCTTTCGCCAAAGCTTGTCCATGACCCTAGCTATTCTAGTTGTTGCCCCGAAATCCCTCTCCTACCGGACCTCCGTGTGCGAAGGAGGCTTGTTCAACTCGATTTTCTCCGAGGAGTTTGAAGACTTAGAAACATCCCACCATTGATCCCCATGGCTTCCGGTGAAGCGCAGAACTCAAGGCAAGGACTTGGCGAGTTACACGTGGGGTATCCGTACTGGGGGCCTTTTTCCAAGGGAGAGGAACTGTCTACTGGAGCAGCGGAAAGTGGAATCCCGCTACACGGGCAGCTGAAACGATAGCGCCTTGTTGGTGGGTAGCTTTCATTGCCGAGGAGGAAACAGGGACGAAGCTCGGCTTGCGACGACCCCATCAACCCCTGGCGCCTTGGTGGGATGATGCTTGGTCGATCGTCGATATCGATCATGATCCCAAGCCAGAAATGAAGCTTAATTTTAAGGAGCACCAGTAGAGGAACCTCGCAAATGCAAGACCGTTGCGTCCAGCATCAAACAACAACAACAACGATTGCAGAAGTTGGGACTTTTTCGTCTGACGTTGACAGCAAACATGGTCACAAACCAACAGCAAGGAGTACAAAGTTTCTATGAGTCGTCAGCAAGAAGGTTTAAAAGCAAAAAACGAAAAGCGAAAAGCAAAACCCCTTTCTAGACAGTTGGCATGGCGCCGGCAAAGCATGTTATCCGTTCCGACCACCATCACTGGTGGAGCTGGTGCATAATCGCTCGGCTGCTCTACAGCAACTAGTGTCAAGGTTTCGAATCGATCAGACAAACAAGGTTGAAGGGGCAACATTCGCTTGTCCTTGGTCTCTGTTGGTGTATAAATGTCGTGGTGGTAATTGACTTTGGCTTCTCTGCTGCAACCCCTCAAAGTCAATCACAAACCGGATTGTAGGACGGCTGGAGGAACGAATGATGATGTGAAGGTGTCGAGGAAGGGAAATAACGATCGCCGTACCGAGTGGTATTGTTGTTTGTTTGTTTGTTTGATTAAGTGGTGGTAATTAAGGTACTTACTTACCTACCTTATTCAACTAGTGATTTGGGCCTCAGAAGAAGTGACAAGTCAGGCTGTCCCTGTCGGTAGTATCCCGAGACCAAGATCCCGGTTTTTCTTGGCGCGCCGGGCGCGATTCCACCCTCTTCTTTTGGTCAAGGCCCATGCAGCGAGCCCTGGTTCCCGTCACATTGCAGGGCTAGCTGTGATTGGATCTACTCAAGGATCATTCAGGATGAATTGGGATTTCTAGTACATACTCCGTACTTCACTCAAAACGGGAGGGCTTTTCGTGGGGCGTTCAGGCGAGAGTGTTCTCGTCCTGCTTGAACTCTAGGCATGAGTCTTCCCTCGTACTGTACGGAATAGTGGCCTGAAAGTTACCTAGTCAGGTAGACTTACTTCTGCACGCCCCCCCCTCCCCCCGGCCACGTTATGCAAAGATACACAAAAATCTCACTGCCCCCCCCCTTTTCCAGATTTGTTCTTCCCCTTTGCAATAATCAGCAACGGTGTCCCTCACTATTATGATCATTGTTCGAGTTTGCCATTGAGGTCACAGTATTGCAGTATTATTGAATCTCTCATATTCCAACTCAAAACACTTCAGCTCGGGCCATCACAGCGGCTGGAAGCCTTGGGACTTGCATATTTCATTAGTCTCTCCATTGCATTAGGGCAGGCAAGCAACCGCCTGCCGTAACCGTTGATAACCCACGTTTTCTCACTCTGATCTTTTGCTCACTTCCACCACCATCCTCCAAAAGTGGGGGGCCATTTGGGGGTCACACACATTTCACCGTCTTGACAGCGACACATTTTGAGCATTGCAGGATTGGAAGACAGAGGGCAATATGGGCCCATCACTCAGAGATCATTCGGTCTTTGTCCGTCCTTCCACACGCGACCGACCGCCAACCCAAGGTGACAACTCCCTGGTGATCCCAAGCCGAACATCTTCACTCCACTCGCGTATCACCCAGCCGATTCCCTCACAACTCAATGCGAAGCCGAACCAGCGGACACCAAAGACTCTCACGCATGCCTACATGGTGTGTGGGGTGGGACGAGAACCGTCGCAATGGGTGAAGGCGCCGCCGCCAGCGCAAGGCAAGATTGGCCATATGAAGGGTGCTCTCCCCCAATTCTGGCTTCCTGAGATTCTAGGGAGCAGCCCAAGGTTGGAGCAGGATAATGAGATTGCACGAGCCTTATATGCTGCCATGAGGGTAAGACTTTTCTTATATGCTTCATCGGTGGATTTCCCCCGGGCTTTTGCTAAGGTTGACAGAATTGCTTCCCTCACGATGTCGAAGTTTGTACCGGCCGGACTCAGCCTCAATGTGTACATCATTCCTTTGTCCTCCAGCAAGATTCATCACATACTCTCTATGGTATTGCTCTGCGCGTATGGTCCAGGGCGGATGAGAAGCGTGCCGAAACGATTCGGGACCTTCGCAAGCGTACTGAATCGGATTACTACGACACGTCAGAAGAGACCTACTGGATTCCTTACTGTCTGAGCTTTCTGTCTAGGTATCCGCTGTATGACCTATTGGGTGATTACCTCCGAGGGATGTGGATTCATTGGAACAAGGCAACCAACCTCTTCCACGCCGAAGAAGTCTCTCGCATACTATCCTTCCCAGCACCGAGATTGAACGACTTGGTCAGGATTGATATGAAAGACTACGCACTGTGCTATCAATTTCCATCTTCACCTACAGGATTCCAGAACTTCGCCATGTGGCCGCTGTTTACTTGCTTATCCATTCCAAACATCATTGGAGTAATCGAAGCTGCGGTATCATCCACACGTCGAATCATCTTTGTGAGTCATTACCCGGCCATGCTCACGGTCGCCTCTGAGACCATTCGTTACTGCGTTCGCGTCTACGAGTGGAGTGGGTTGTACGTACCGGTTGTACACGCTCGCCACGCTAGGGAGCTTGTGCAGGAGCCGGGACCCTACATGCTTGGTATCACCGCAGAATGTCGAACACTTTTCACGGCACCTAGCGATGCTCTTGTCATTGATTTGGATCGTAACTTTGTTCTAACGTCAAGTCCACCAACGGTGCTTTCATCCGGTCAAAGAGCTAAGATGATTACTCGTTTGACGTCGGCCCTGAACGGCGACGTCGCGCCTGCTGGTGTACCTAACCACTTGCGCTCAGCATATGGAGGCGGAAAACTCATCCCTGCAGGACAAATCATTGTGATGAGAGGTGAGGTCGAAAGCGTGGAGAATCCGGCATGGTGGAATCAAGACGCCGTAATGGGCGTCATGGATCACGTCTGCGAGAAGCTTGTGAGTACTGGAATGGTAGATGTGGTAAAGTCTTGTTGACGAATTGTGATCGTAGGGCCGCAACAGTGGCATCAAAGCAGTCTTTGGTGGTGCTCAGAAGAAGCCATTGATGACCAAAGTCTCCATGCGCCATCTCAATGAGATTGTTCGAGAACGAAACCAGTACTCCAGAGATGCGATGGAGGCTTGGCAAGATTTTATCAATCTCAAAGGCAGAATGGACACCGACTTGTCCAAGGTCACTAAGAGAAACAATTTTCTTGTTGAAGAACTCGAAAGCTGGAAGCAACAGTTTCTCAAGTTTCAGGCTTTCGCTGAGCAGCTTACCAAGGAAACGCAAGATCTCAAGATCAAGATCGAATCTCACAAGCGGGAGAACCGTCGCCTCACACAGCTCATCGACCAGCAGAAAGATGATGCTGCTCGTCTTACTGTACGTCTCTCTGGGACCGAGAAGCAACGTGACGACGCGCTCGAGGCACTCGTCTTGCAGCAGGAAATGGCAGAAGAACTCGAACGCGAGAGGAAGCGCAACAAGAAGGAGCTCGGAGCGTTACAGCACACCAATGCCATGATTCTCCGCCAAAGAGATGACTCGCAGAGAGTGGTCCTGCACCTTCGCAGTCTGATCAACGGTCAAACACACCACATGGAGCACATTGTCCGATCGCTCAACACCCCCTCCGAACTTGGTAGTTACATCGAAGAAGGCTTCGACGACACCCCAGAAGAGGGTCGTGAATCAGTCGAGAGCAGCGACAACGGCGTCGCCCTCAACCGAACCCCCAGGAAATCTCTCCGCCCCTCGGCCAGCCGTACAAGCAGCCACGACGCTCTGGAATCAGCCGACGGCGAAGACGTTACCCCCGAAATGGAATCCCGCTTCTTCAACTCCCTCATTGCCGATAACAAAACCGGCCGTGGCAGCCGCCTCAGCATGGTCGATGTGGCCGACCGTCACCTCCGTGAAAAAACCGACGCCATTGCCGATATCATCCGCAACATCAGCAGCCAGTGCGCCGCGGCCGTCGAAGGTCTCCAGCTCGCCCATGACGCTGATCACGAGGAGCAGCAACACGGTGCAGCGGCCAAGAACGGCACATCAAACAACCTTGCTCCTTCCGAGGACGGCCACGAGCACTCCTCCGTGCACACCGATGGCAGCGAGATTGGCGACAACAACACCGAGGATGGCATGACGTTCCTACATCCCGAAGGCCGGGCCTCGCGCAACTCGAGTATACCGCCGACGCCGGATCTGGTGAACCACCGCTCCAGCACGAGCATGAGCGGATACAGCGCCAGCACGGTTCCCGATCGGAGTAGCGGGCAGTACAGCACGCAGCAGGACGTCGGAACGAAGATTGTAGAGGGCGACGAGGAGTTTGAGGAACGGAGCGAGGCTGGCGGGGAGACTGGCGGTGCGGTGGTGATGGGAAAGGTGGCGGACGAGAGACCGGTTACTGCGAGGATGATGCCGGTGGATTGAGTATGTCATCGTTTGTTTGTTGGGAGCATTCGTAACTGAGGGTGTTGAGGTAGCTGGTTGTTGCTTCCCTATATTACCCCGGCGGCCGTTTTATTCCATCATCTTGCCAGGGATTTGGTTACATATGTCCCCCCCATAGGTTCATAGCTGCGTACCTAATATCCCAAGCCCATCAACTTCCCGAAACCCACCCGAACCGAATCCCCAACCCCCCATCGCTTTTATACCACCACATCACAATCACGCCACCCACCGCCCAGACCCTCGCCCTCGCCCTCCGCAAAAGCAGACGTTTGATATTTTTTTCTACGCGCACAAATCCCCATCATCAGCTGCGCCCAAAACCCACGGACCTCGTAGTCGTCCGCCCTCCGTCTGCAGCGACGAAAGTGGCTGTGATGGATGGATCTAGTGGGATTTCCTATCCTTGAACTTGAACTTGAACTTGAAGGGAAAAACTTTCTATCCTCTGGTAGTTTAACCGGTCTACGCATGCACTCGGTCTACGCATTCGGTCTGCGCACTCACTCAGGTCACTCACTCATTCACTCATTTCACCTTTATTTGTCCGTTTTGGGTGTTTGGGTACGTTACGCCATATTGTACTGTAGAGTAGAGTAGAGGAGAGTAGAGTAGAGTAGAGGAGAGGAGAGGAGAGGTTAGAAAATTGCTTGATTGGATAGGGGAAGGGGAGTATGTGGCTCTTTTTTTCGGGGGGGGGGGGGGGGGGGGGGGGGGGGGTTGGGGTTGTGTTTTGTGTTGTTGGTGGGGGGTGGGGTGTTTTGGGAGT